>Ga0224527_1001662_pt1 | contig 10644 bp, 7 predicted proteins | sample CBST0metaG_FD_179882 | JGI IMG/M metagenome (GOLD analysis project Ga0224527, IMG submission 179882) | Peat soil microbial communities from Stordalen Mire, Sweden - C.B.S.T0 | ecosystem: Environmental > Terrestrial > Soil > Wetlands > Peat | place: Sweden: Norrbotten County, Stordalen Mire... | reverse complement strand
TTTCATCCCAGACTGGCCTCGAAGACGATCCGTCTGATGCACGGCAGCCTGCGGGCGGTTTTGAGCCAGGCGGTTGTTTGGGAGCTGATCCCCAAGAACCCGGCAATTGGTGTCAAACTGCCCCGCAGAAAGTCGCGAAAGGCTCCGGTGGTGCTATCACTGGTGGACATCAAGCGGTTCATCGAGGAACTGCCAGAGCCATCGAAGTCAATCGTGACTTTGATTGTATTTGCATCGCTACGCGTGGGTGAAGTTCTAGCTCTGCGCTGGAAGAGGGTTCAGGCAGATCGTCTGCTGGTCGTGGAGCGTTTATACGATGGCGAGTTCGATGATGTGAAGACGGAAGCTGGTCATCGCGAGGTGCCGTTCGATCACCGAGGGATGATCTCAGCGGCACTGGAGCGGATTCGTTCGAGTTCGCCGTACCTGGGGCCGGAGGATATCGTGTTTGCCAACCGTGCAGGCAATCCAATCGACCGGCATAACCTTTTGAACCGGCAGATTAAGCCCGTAGCATTGAAGCTCGGACTGCCCAAGGAAGTTGATTTTCGCAGCTTCCGAACCATGCATTGCAGCCTGATGTTGCGCACCGGTGCGCGTCCCGAGGTTACGCGGGATAACATGGGTCACGCCAACATCGATGTAACTCAGAACGTGTACGGTCGTAGCTGGTGGGAGGAACGCGTCGAAGCGGTGACGCGCACGGTTGATGCGATCTACGGTCAATTGGAGTCCCAACTGGCGTCCCCCAATCCTGCCGTTACTCTAAGTGATTGAAAGGATTGGTCGGGGAGAGAGGATTTGAACCTCCGACCCCCTGGTCCCGAACCAGGTGCTCTACCAGGCTGAGCCACTCCCCGACTGTCTTGAAGACGCGATCTGCACCGCGTTGAAAAGATTATAGCAGAGCAGCGAGCCCGCGCAAAAAGCTCGCAAGATGTTGAGCTTCGCGAAGATCAGGCACCCAATCGACCCAATCCGATTCCGATAAGGTAGGTTACAACGCCCTCTACCGCGCCGACTGCGGTCATCTCAAAACCGCTGCTCCACCACGAGCGAACCGTGATCAGAGACTTGGCAGCGCCCACTGCAAAGTGCGCGATGAGAGAGATCACTGCCGACGCAATCACCGCCGGATATCCGCCCCAGAAGAAGAACGGAATGATCGGAACAAACGCTCCCACGGCGGTCGATAGCGCGCCGGAAAACGCCGAGGTCATCGGATTGCTCAGTGCCTCTTCCGTGGAGTTCAGCCGCTCGGAGGCAAGTGCGCGAAGCATCTGCTCGGGGTCCTTCGCAATGTGTTCCACAACGCGGTCTGAGTCTTCCTGAGGTAATCCTTTGACCTGGTAATAGAGGGACAGCAGTTCGCGGGCTTCAATGTTGTTGGTCGCGATTGCGTCGCGTTCGCGGGCGAGTTCTGCCTCGTAAATCTCAGCCTCACTCTTCGCCGCAAGGTACGCGCCGGAGCCCATAGACAGTGCGCTTGCCACCATTCCGGCGATTCCCGCCAGCAGCACGTAGTGCGAGTTTCCCAGCGTTGCGCCGGAAACTCCGGAGACGATTCCGAAGATCGCGCCCAGTCCGTCATTCACTCCATAAATCGCGTCGCCAATCCATCCGGCCGCCTGCTTGCCAGCGTTGGAGCGCTTCGAGAGCAGTTCAGCGATGACCGATTTCGGATCGGCTTTTGCCTCGGCGACTGCGGCTGCCGGGTAGTGGTCTCGGATCAGGCTGCCGAGTTCGCGATAGTGCTCCTGCTCATCTTCAATTACGCGATGCAGGATGGCAATGCTCGGCTCGTCGCCCAGTTCCTCCAACTGCTTGCCGTACTTCGCAATGTCACGGCTTTCGTCAATCTCCAGGCGGCGCAGAGCCATGCCAGGGCCACCCACGCGGGAGGCCAGGCTGTCTGCGTCGCCTCCTGCTTTCCCGTCGTACTGTGGAAGCGTGCCGCCCAGTTCATGAATACGCTTGGCCCACAGTGATGCATGTCGGGCTTCAGCCTCGGCCATGCCTCGCAAAATGCGTTTGCGTATAGGATCGGAGTCGCGCTCGGAGAACGCGTTGTAGGTGTGGAAGCCGCGCATCTCCGCTTGCCAGTTTTGCGAGAGCGCGTCAAGAATCTTGCGGGTTGCTGGAGTGCTCATTAAGGGCCATGATACCCCGCCTGCTCTGGCTGCGACAATCCATTCCTGCAAGGCAATGTTGCTTCACTGTCACCGCGGGCAGTGTCTATTCCCGCTCCGGAGCGTCGGGATGCACCATCTTCGCGGGGTTCACAACGCGGTCAAATTCCGCTTCGCTCACATACCCAAGTTCAAGCGCGGAGGCCTTCAGCGTCAGGTCTTTCTCCATTGCGTGGTGCGCAATCTCGGAAGCCTTGTCGTAGCCGATCACCGGGGCCAGAGCCGTCACCAGCATCAGAGAGCGCTCCACATCTTCCTTCAGCTTGCGCAGGTTTGGTCTGGTGCCCTCGACGAGAAACCTGCGGAAGTTCGTGCAGCCGTCCGCCAACAGAGTGATGGAGTGCATGATGTTATAAATCATCAGCGGCTTATAGACGTTCATCTCAAGATAGCCGCCCGCGCCGCCAAAGCCCGCCGCAACGTCGTTGGCCATCACCTGTACGGCGATCATGGTGAGGGCTTCCACCTGCGTCGGGTTTACCTTGCCAGGCATGATCGATGAGCCCGGCTCATTCTCCGGGATGATGAGTTCGGCAAAACCCGCGCGCGGTCCGCATGACATCAACCGAATATCATTCGCAATCTTGTAGAGCGATACAGCCACGGTGCGCAGCGTTCCGGAGAGTTGCACCAGCGCGTCATGCGAACCCTGCACCGCAAACTTGTTCTCCGCTGAAACAAATGGCAGTCCCGTGATGCGCGCGATTTCCGCCGCTGCGGCCTCGGCAAATCCCTCCGCCGCATTGATGCCCGTTCCCACCGCCGTGCCGCCGAGCGAGAGCCTGTACACACCCTTTAGCGCATCCTCCAGGCGTTCAAGGTCGTCGCTCAGCATCGTCGCGTAGCCTGACCACTCCTGCCCCAGCGTAAGCGGAGTCGCGTCCTGCATGTGGGTGCGGCCAATCTTGAGAATGTCCTTCCACTCCAGGGATTTTTCAGCGATTGCATCATGCAGCGTCCGCAGCGCGGGAATCAGCTTGTGCCGTGTCTGCATCGCCGACGCAATATACATGGCCGAGGGAAACGTGTCATTGGAGGATTGCGACATGTTCACATGATCGTTCGGGTGAACCGGAGTCTTGCTGCCCAGCGCCGCGCCTACCAACTGCGAACAGCGGTTGGAGATCACCTCATTCACGTTCATGTTGAACTGCGTGCCGCTGCCCGTCATCCACACATGCAGCGGAAACATATCCAAGTGACGACCCGAGAGAATTTCATCGCACACTTGCACGATCATCCCGTGTGCCTCGTCGCTCAGGCGCTTGCCGTCGTGGTTTGCATTGGCTGAAGCCTTCTTCAGGATGGCGTAGGCCGTAATCATCTCTCGCGGAATTAGGTCGTGCCCGATGCTGAAGTGTTCAATCGAACGCTGTGTCTGCGCGCCCCACAGCTTATCGGCTGGAACCTCGATCTCACCCATACTGTCGCGTTCTTTTCGCATCAAGCTCATAGCGCTTGCTCCATCTTCGTTCGCCTCGCACTGCTCACCTTAAGTTGGGTGCGGACAGCGAAAGAAGCGTTGTGCGAAGCTGAATTTGCGTTCTTGCGAACAGCCGCGAAACGGCAGCACTGGACAGAGTAGCGGAACCCATGCGGTTACGGCTTTAATCGGAATAAGTTTCCTGTAACAGACTTGCGCTTACAGCCCCAGCGGGGTGCTCCACTGTAGGGCGACCCAGCAGCCAGATTCCCAACGCAAGAACTACCATCAGCACAACAAGCTCGACCACTTGCCAAGCTTCCCCAGTCCCGGCAACCACGTTCAGGGTGACGAAACAGCCGAGCCCAAACAAGACGAATGAGAGATCAGGATGTCGTCGAGTAAGGGCGTTGTTGTTCAAGAACCCCGATCCATCTTGCAGTGACCGCAGACCTCTCCAGCCGATGAGCAACATGGGAACAGTGACGGCGGCAACGTCATAAACCACAAGACGGGGATTCAAAAGAAAGGTGCCGATCAGGGCGATGGGCACCCAGGACTGCATGGCAATCTTCTCGATCCGGACGCGTCGTGAAAGCATTAGCAATGCGATCACAAGCAAAGTCGCGAAAGCCACATATACCACCGCGGCAGGAAGCAGGTAGGGACGGTGCGACTTCCAGAGGGCGTTTGCCACCATGCCGGCAGGGCCGAGTCCGAAGTGATGATTCCAGTCAAACTCCGCCTGGACAACAAGCAGGTGCTCGCGGAACAACTCCGGCCAGATACGAACCTGCGCGGAAAACAGAAACAGTCCGGCCATTGCTGCGGCGCAGGCTGAGAGCCATTGCTTTCTCCCCACCAGTAAGGGGAATAAAAGCAAAGTTAACGCTGGAGGCTTGAACATGGCAGCGGCCAGCACGGCACCGTAGTACCAGAACCACCTTCCGCGCTTCCAACCGATGACGGCAGTGGCCAGCAGCAACCCATTCAGTATGAAAGCGACATTTCCGCTCAGAATAATGTCGCTGCTGAGTAGTCCGGGGAAAAACGCAACGAATGGCAGCATCACGGGGAGCCAGCGACGCTCGTCCTTAGTAGCCATCTGAAAACCGGCCCACAACTGAAGCAGGAATCCTGCGGCCAAAGCCGTTCCAAAGAGTACAACCAGCAACTTGTCCGGCAGTATCGCCGCCAAACGGAGCAACGGCAGCGTCAGCGGTGGGTAAATGTAGGTGAAAGGATGATGTGCCGAGCGCACCGAAGGTGGCTGCTCGTGGAAAGCCTTCTGTTCTGCCAAGGCATCGGCGTAAGGATCTGAGCCCTGCCGTAGCGAATGAATGGCTTTACCGTAGGCTTGTGCATCCCATCCAAATCCGGCGGGACCTAGCGCCGCCATCATGGTCACAGCGGAGACGGCGAGTACGCAGCACAAAGCGATAATCCGCTTACGCCCGAATCCGCTTCCAGTCTGGGAGGTTTTTGTAGGTGAGGAAACAACTTCCTCTACCAGCATCTCTTGCACAGTCTCTCCTAGTTGCAAGAGGACAAGGCTTCATGTTCTTGCTATTTTTCGATGTTTAAGAGTAGCAGCACACCCGCAGGCACGCCACCGCAGAGAAGAAGAAAAATATGCTTAGTCGATGTGGCAGACGCTCAATCCATTTTGCCGGTAGGGACAGTCAAGCCCTGATGTGGCTCCTTCGACCAAAGCCCAATCCACCCCGAATCGTGCCCTGAGAAGCAGCAAATTATCGCGAGTGAAATGTCGGTACCCGTTCATTGCCTCGACTTCTGTCTTCCACCGTGGTGCAAGGTCGGGCGAAACCGCCACAACCGCCGCATCCTTTGAGTAGTCAGCGAGCTTGCTGCGCTCGGCGATGGCTCGGAACCCAAAATTGTCCTCACCAGGTCTGCCCATGTAGTTCGGATCGACGGCGAAATACGCATCTTCGGGCGTGTTCTGCTGGATCCATTCGAAGCTCTTCACCCAACGATTTGTTCCGCTCACTCCAGGTATCTCGATGTGGGAGCTGGTAGAGAAGCTATAGTGCTGCGCGTACATCATTCCGGCGCTAAGAGGAATGAAGAGCAACATCCATCGCCAGATTTGAGTTTTCAAAACATAGTGGGCCAGCAATCCACCGGCGGAGAGCATCATTAGGAGGTAAACAATTTGCAGATGGCGCATGGGCTGAATCGGCGCAAGCCAATCCAATTTTGCCGGAAGCCCAACGATCAGTCCTGCCGCGGACATGATGACACTGTACAGAACAAGACGCTTGCACAAGTGCGACAACGATGCGTAGCCCATCTTGAAAGCCAAGCGGCCGAACCACCACAGAATCAGCATCGGAGCGAAGATGCCCAGCCACTCGTACCACTCCCAATTCCGCAGGAAAAAGTAGCTCCGGGTCGTCGCGGCCTCTCTCCAGGCAGCCGTGGGATGCAGGATGATCGGCAATGGCAATGCCGCGAGCATCCCGTGGCTCACCGACTTCCATCGTTCCAACGGAAGTGACAGAACAATCACATACGCCACTCCGAAGGCCCCCATCAGAGGATGCAGAAGTATGGCGAAAGCGCCGAACAGCATCGCCAGCTTGTACCTCCGTCGCAGAGCCATTCCGATTGCAAACAGTATCGCCGCGCACGCTGGTGTCCGGGGGTGCAGATGCTGATCCGCGAGATAGAGCGAGGTTCCCGTCACCGGCATGGTCAACAGGACAGTCACAAGCGCAACTGCACCAACGCGTTCCCAGAATTTCTGGAAGCACTGCCGCGCAATAAACCAGCAGCCTGAGATCAACGCGAAGATGAAGATGAAGTGTAGTGCAAACTCCAGCCACAAAATCGGGAGATGTGTGACCCTCGCAGAGAGCGCGATCAATCGCAGCAGGGGAAAGCCGTTTGTCTGGCTGGCAAAAAACTGAGAGTCGTGCGGATAAAGAGACGGATTTAGGAGCTTCTTGATTCCCGCCAGATAGATGGCGTCGTCTTCGATGCCGCTGTGATAGCCGGCGATGATGATTGCTGACAAGGTGAGCACGGTAATAGCAACAAACTCAGGCAGCCAGTCCGGGGACCTTCTTGCTTGGTTGATTGCCTGGCCACGAACTACGGATCTGCCAGAGCTGCCTGCGCAGGGGCCGGACGCGTCTGTTTCTATTTCGTGAACCGAAATTTCCACGCTCGTGTCCCTCTACTCCTCAGCTAAGTCATGAATACTTGCCGCACGTCTCCTGCGTTGGGCCGAATACCTAAATTGTACAGTGATTTTCAATTCGCATTCTGGACTTCGCGAGCTGGTTGCCTCTATTCGGAAGCTCTTCGGCGGTCCTGAGAGATCAAGACTCTTGAGGTGGGGAAGCTTCGCCGCGGCCTTCAACTTGGTGTATTGCGAAGCCGATTCACCCGCACCGTCGGGTGCCCCCAGGTTAGCGCCCGCTAACCTGGGAAGTCAGCATTTTCTACTCACGAGCTTTTAGTGGCGATCCGGCACTAATCCGCTGCCGCTCTCGGACTCTCGCCTTCGGTCTCGCGAAACGAACTCCTCGCTGGTTCCTGGTCGGCGAGAAACTCCCGCACCAAACCAACCAGCTTATCCGGCTCCGCCAGGAACGAATCATGTCCGTGCGCGCTGTCCACGCTTTCATAGCGGCAATCCGCGCCCGCGCTGCGTAACTCTTCGGCAAACGCGCACACGTCGCTATCCGGAAACAGCACGTCACTCGAAATTCCAAACAGCAGCACCTTCGCGCGAATCCGCTCCCACGCCTCGCCTTGGAAATCCCGTTGCGGATCCCAAAGATCCATCGCCTTCGTGATTGTGATGTACGCGTTGGCGTCAAAGCGCTGCCAGAAGAGCTGCCCTTGGTATTCCAAATAGCCCGCGATGTCGAAGCGCCCGCTCTCCTTCTCCCACGGAGCTACGCCCTTGCGATCCGGCTTGCGTCCGTGGCGAGCATGGAAGAGCTCAGCCGACTTGTACGTGGTCATCGCAATTCCACGAGCCAGCGCCAGCCCCGCACGCGGACCCTCGCCGTCGTAGTAATCGCCGCCGCACCACTCCGGGTCCAGCCGAATCGCTTCGCGTTGCAAGTGATTCAGGCCAATTCCCAAGGCGTTCAACTGCGTGGTGCCCATTGCCACCACACGCTCCACCCACTCCGGAAACTCAACTGCCCACTGCAGCGCTTGCATTCCGCCAATCGACGGGCCAATCACCGTGCGCAGCCGATCAATCCCTAGTTCCTCCAACGCAAGCTTCTCCGCGCGCACCCAGTCCCGCACTGTCACCTGCGGAAACCGCGCCCCATACGGCTGACCCGTCGCCGGGTCCAACGACGCTGCACTCGTCGATCCATAGCACGAGCCAATCACGTTGAAGCACACCACGCACTCGCGCTCCTGGTCGAAGATGCGTTCCAGCAAATCCGGCCACCACTGATCCACGCGCGACGAGCCGGACAGAGCGTGACACACCAGCGTCACATTGCTGCAATCCTCGTTCGGCTCGCCGTAAATCGCATAGCGCAAGTTCACCGACTCCAGCGTTCTTCCACTCTCCAACTGGAACGGACATCGCTTTGTAATCGATACCGTTCCTTGCGTCAGATGCAGTCTTGCCAATACGTCGGAGGCCATTGCTATTTCCCTCGTCCCTGTTCAGCCGACTCAGGCACGGTATGTGTCGTGCCATTCGCTGTCTCAATCGCCTGTGCCAGATCAGCAATAATGTCGCGCACATCTTCAATCCCCACCGAGAGCCGCACCAACTCAGGCGTTACGCCCGTGTCCGACTGCTCTGATGTGGATAGCTGTTGGTGAGTGGTCGATGCCGGATGAATGATCAGCGACTTTGCATCGCCAATGTTGGCTACGTGGCTGAACAGCTTCACTGCGTCAATCAGTTTGCGTCCCGCTTCAAAGCCGCCCTTGATACCGAATGTAACCAGCGCACCACGCCCCGTCGGCAAATACTTTTTCGCACGCTCGTAGTACTTGCTGGACTCCAACCCGGGATAATTCACCCACTCCACGCCCGGATGCGTCTCCAGGTAGTTAGCAACTTTCAACGCATTTTCCGAGTGCCGCTCCAGCCGCAAATGCAGTGTTTCCACACCTTGCAGCAGCAGGAAGGAACTGAATGGAGAAAGCGCAGCGCCCGTGTCGCGCAGCCCCTGCACACGTGCCTTCAGGATGAACGCCAGGTTGCCAAACGCAGTCGTGTAGCTGATGCCGTGATAGCTCGGGTCCGGATCGACAAAGTCCTTCTTGAAGCGCGGCGAAGCCGTCCAGTCAAACTTTCCCGCGTCCACAATAATTCCACCAATCGTCGTGCCGTGTCCGCCAATGAACTTCGTGGCCGAGTTCACCACAATGTCCGCGCCCCACTCAATCGGACGCGTCAGCGCCGGAGAAGCCGACGTGTTGTCGATTACCAGCGGAATCCCCGCATCGTGGGCAATCTTCGCCAGCGTTTCGATGTCAGAAACATCCAGCTTCGGATTTCCCAAGGTCTCCGTGTACAGCGCCTTCGTCTTCGGCCCGATTGCCGCACGCAGCCCGTCGAAATCATCGGCATCTACAAATTTCACCGTGATGCCCAGCCGCGGCAGCGTGTAATGGAACAGGTTGTATGTGCCGCCATAAAGCGAGGTCGTCGAAACAACCTCGTCGCCCGCTCCGGCCAGCGTCGTGATTACCAGCGTCTCCGCCGCCTGTCCGCTAGCCGTTGCCAGTCCGGCTACGCCGCCTTCCAGCGCCGCAATCCGCTGCTCAAAAACGTCGGTCGTCGGATTCATGATGCGCGTGTAGATGTTCCCGAACTCCTGCAATCCAAACAGCCGCGCCGCATGCGCGCTATCGTCGAACACATAGCTCGTCGTCTGATAAATAGGCACCGCACGTGCCTTGGTGGTCGCTTCTACGCTCTGGCCGCCGTGCAGGGCCAGGGTGGCAAAATACTGCTTCTTCTCGTTTTCAGGCATCGCGGGCTCCTCGTATTCGGGTTACTGATTTTCTCTGTAATAAACAAAACGACCCAGGCTCTCTGCCGTGGGTCGTTTGGAAACTCTTGATGTTTGCTTGGCTACTTACGCTTTTGCGAACTCTCGAGCACGCCCACGGGGCTCCGCATGCACATCGTGTGCATACACATGGCCATGGTCGTGATGAGGATCAAGTTCAACATCGTGTCGTGTTTTTACAGGACTCCACCCACCTCTGTCAAGTCCTCTCGCCAAAATCAGCGCTGCAGCAGTTCCATTGGCAGCGCCGCTCTGCCGTCAACTATCAAAATTCGCAGCAGCTTACGCATCGATTGTAATTTCCTCAATCACGGGTGGTTTCTGATCGTAATCGCTGTACCGAATCCACCGTGGCCTCACCACAAAGTACACGACGCCTGGCAACTTCATGCGCTCCGGTCCATCCGGCCAAGCCGCAAAGTACAAGTTCTGGAAGCGTGCCAGCTCCGAGCCTTTCGGCTCAGTTGCAATCCCCTCGAACTGCACTGTTTGCTCTCCGCTCCACCCCACAACCAGCGAGCATGCGGGTCGCGCAATTAGATTGGAGTATTTTCGCGAAGACTTCACAGTATCGAAAATGACTTCCAGCTCCGGGGTCGTCGCAATGCCCACCAGTGCAGATTGGGGAGTCCCGTTTTCAGAAATGCTGGACACCACCCCGTATCGATGTCGCGACATGAAGAGTTGCAGAGCAATTCGATCCAGCATCCGCCCATTTTATCGCGCGGGCCTCTACTCTATTCAGTTTTCTGCCAGCGCCAGCCACCTCGGCAGCTTCGCTTTCCATCTCTCCTTACAAGGACCCCCTTTGGCGAAACCACCCCCCTGTCTGACATAATGAGCTTTTCCGCTCTTCATTTTCTAAACTCAGGACTCTTCTTATGCTCATGTTCTTCGTGCAATTTTTCCTGGTCCTAGGAGCCATTCTTCTCGGCATCCGGCGTGGCGGCATCGCGCTAGGACTCATCGGCGGCCTCGGCGTAGCGGTACTGGTCTTCGT
>Ga0224527_1001660_pt1 | contig 10656 bp, 13 predicted proteins | sample CBST0metaG_FD_179882 | JGI IMG/M metagenome (GOLD analysis project Ga0224527, IMG submission 179882) | Peat soil microbial communities from Stordalen Mire, Sweden - C.B.S.T0 | ecosystem: Environmental > Terrestrial > Soil > Wetlands > Peat | place: Sweden: Norrbotten County, Stordalen Mire... | reverse complement strand
CCCCGACGGCAGACAGGTGGAAGGCCCTGCTGGACTATATCGTGGCGAAAATCATCCCCCGCCGACCCAAGAAGTTGCTCGAAACCTGTGCCCTCTTGGCCGAGTGACTGCCGTTTTTAGGATGATTCCTCTATTGCCTTTCTACGCAGAGCATTTTGGAGCTTCCGCCTTCACCGTTGGTCTGCTGCTGTCGGTTTTCGCTCTCTGTCAGTTGCTCGCTGGACCTCCGCTGGGGCAGCTCTCGGATCGAATTGGCAGGAAACCTGTGTTGGTGATTAGCCAGATCGGCACACTCGCCGGATACATACTGCTCGCCTTATCGAACACCCTATGGCTCATCTTTGCGGCAAGGATCATCGACGGCTTGACTGCGGGGAACATTTCGGTCGCGCACGCATACGTCTCGGACAATACGCCGCCCCAACAGAGAACAAAGGCATTCGGTATCGTCGGAGCTGCTTTTGGTCTAGGCATGCTAGTTGGGCCAAGCCTCGGTGGGCTCCTGGCCAGGCACAGCTTGACGACGCCGATTTGGGCGGCCTGCGTTCTTTCGGCTCTCAGCATCGTGGCGACGACCGTACTGTTGCCTAAGGGAATAAGGGCTGAGCACAAAGGACAGTCCGAGACCTTGCTGCCTGTCAAACCGATCCTGGCATGCTTTCGCGATCCAGCGACGGGCGGACTCTTTTTTCTCTTGTCTCTTTTCTATTTCGCCTTCAACACATTCATATCCGGGTTCGCTTTGTTTTTGGCTGGGCGCGTCAGTTGGGGGGGAGAGCCGATCGGACCGCAGACCGCGGGGTTTATGTTCGCATACGCCGGCCTCCTGAATTTTTTCTTCCAGGCGATAGCTCTGGGACACCTTTTACGGTGGTTCCGGGAGCGTACCTTGGTCTTCGCTGGTTTCCTGCTGATGGCCATCGGGTTTGGCGCGCTTTCGCTGAGCCATACAGTCCTCGTAACGCTGGCCTTCCTTACCCTGAGCCATAGTGGTGCGGCGGTACTCAGGCCGACGATCACGGCGCGGCTCTCTAAACGTGTTTCACCACAGCGTCAGGGTCTGGTGATGGGAGTCAATCAATCCGTAATGTCGATTGCCTCTGTTCTCGCACCTCTGGTAGTAGGCATTTTGATCAATCATGGCTTATACGTCGGCTGGGCTCTCTGGATGTCTGCAATCGCCGTCGCAGGAGCATTTGGTGTGTCACGTATTTCGTCCATGAGAGATGAACCAGTAGTGAGTTAGCTGCCGGCGACACAAACGAGGGCGGCGAAACCCGCCGCCCTTCGTTTACATTGTGTGCTTCGCAAAACGGCGAAGGGATGACATGTTGGCTTATTTCTTCGTGCCCCCACTTCCAGCTTCATTCCGGCTTATGTGGAAGGTATGGCGCGCTGTCTGCCCGAGCGCTGTGATGACAAGGTTGTACTGTGTCCTTGCTGCATTGACGCGGTTGATTTCCAGACACAACGGTTGTGATCTGCGATTGAGGATGCAGAACGGGCCACTCCAAGAAAATTCTTAACGTGAGACGCCTCCGAGCCGGAGATGTGCGAAGCTATCGGGGCGTGCTGATCGAAGCCTTGATAGTGCATCCCGATTGTTTTCTGAAGGACTATAACGCAGAGCTATCTCGCCCGCTTGCAGAAATAGAAGGCACTGGTGGCCTCGGACACGCTGCGGAATCTGATAGAGATATCCACGAAGTTTTTCTCAAGCTATTGGCGGACAAATCCAGTGCCCAGGTCTCGCGCTTGGTCAAACGCCTGCGCCTGCATGGGCTGCTCAAGAAGATCGGTCGCAGGTACAAGTACTACTTGACTCGGTTTGGAAAGCAAGTAATCACCACCGGAACCAAGCTCCGCGAGCTGGTCGCTATCCCTCAACTGGCCTTCGGAAAGATCGCATAACTTCTCGATTTCCTGCCCGTTTTACGCAGAAACTCAACGGATATGTACTAAAACTCTGGCTTAGTTATCCAGTGAAAGTTTGAGAAAAATCTTGTTATAGCTTCTCTGCCATATCTCTTATCTGTTCTTGCAGTTGGCCAGCCAACAGTCCACTGTGGTAAGCCACCAAAGCCTCGACCGGATAGGCGGCCATTTTCACGCAGGATTTTTTCGCTTGTTCCATGTCATAGCAAATCTCAAGACGAGGCCCGACTGGTTTCCCGTCGGCGATGTTCATAGAGTCACCTACAATTAAAAGGCTTCCATCCTTTACAAATAAACAGATATGCCCCGGTGTATGGCCCGGTGTGAAAATCACTTCAATGCCACCACATACGTCCAGCTTTTCTCCGTCCGCGATATTTTTGTCAATCTTGTTTGCCTGCCGATTGGCAAAAGCCGCTTTTAAAGATCTTGCGTACTGCTTTCTTTCCTCCGGCAACTTGTCTATGTTGGCTTCAATTATCGCTAGCTTTACCGGGGTTTTTCTCCCATCTATGTAGGGAGCCTCTTCCTCATGAGCCAGTACTTGAATGTGGGGCCACTTGGTTGTAAATTCCTTTAAGCAACCGATATGGTCGATATCCTGATGGGTTATGATGATGTGCGTTAAGTCCTCCGGGTTGTGTCCTGTCTGTTCAATCGCCGCCAGAATCAGCTCAAACTGCCCGGGAAATCCAGTATCCACCAATACCAGATTTTTTTCGTCCCACAGCAAAGTCAAATGCACTATGCCATACTCCCCTTCGATGTCTAACATTTCCGCATGATCGGTTACTCTCATTTTTTAAACCCTCACTCGAAATTTGCCCACTAACAGGCGACACTGTCCCATAAGCAACGGTGTTGTCTAAAACCGTAGCACGATTGTGCGCAGTTCGGCAACACCGTCGCTTTCGCTGCAGTGTTATTCTGAATGAATGAGGAGCAACGACCATCTGGAGACTGAACCGGTCGATCCGCGGATTCGCAGGACCCGGGCTCTTATCCACGAAGCTTTTCTCAAACTGTTAGCGACCAAGCCGTTCGAGGAGATTTCGGTACAGGATCTGACTGAACTTGCAACCCTAAATCGGGCGACGTTTTACGCTCACTTCCCTGATAAATACAAGCTGCTGGAGTGCGTAGCCACGGTTCAATTCCGGGCGCTGCTCGATAGCAGGGGCGTGGAATTTGATGGCACACGTGTCTCTGCCGTTCGCGCGCTTGTGCTCGGAGTTTGCGACTACCTATCCGTCGAGAGCAACCGCGTGGGAACTGTTGACGCTCTTAATCCGCATCTCCAGGCCGCGATTGTCTCCGTTGTCCGGAAGAAACTTCGCGATGGGCTTGAGTGTATGGAGGGCTGGGACAGCGCAACCTCGCGCGACATGGCGGCAACGTCAACGGCTTGGGCTCTCTATGGGGCCGTTCGCGAATGGTTCATCCGAACCGAGCGACCGCCGGCAGAACAGGTTGTCGATCGAATCTATAACTTTCTGCTTCCCCTACTTAACCCGATGAACAGTATGGGACTTTCGCAATCGTCCGATGCCTTACTCGACGTTGTCGCTGTGAAGACTGCGAAGCGCAGATGACGCTTATGTCATTTGAGCTTCATTACTGAAATAGCTATCCACCTTCCACGTACTGCGATCGCACACGCGATGCTGGCGTGCCCTCTAACTCGGTCCATGCCCTCGCAAAACGCGCCAGAAAGCGCCGCTCCGCACGCCACTTCTGCCGAAACCAGACTCCATCTCGCACGAATCCTCCCGCCCCGCCGATCCAATACCCACAAAAACCATCCGCTGCACATTCAAATCCCATAGGTAGATCACCGCGTCCGTCGCAAACACCAGCGACTTACTTCAGCCATCCCTACCGAAACTGTCCCGGCGGAGAATCCTGCCACCGGCCATCCTCGTCGCACCGGGACAGTCCCGATAGTGGCCTAACGTCTTTCGTTACCTATCGTGCTGCTAAAGGCCATTTGCGGAATCTGGTGCATCTACTTCATACTTGACCAATCGTTCCAGAAACGGTATAACGGTGCCATGGCGCGTACTAAGGAGTTCGATCAGGAGCAGGCTCTCGATGCCGCCATGCACCTGTTCTGGGAGCGGGGGTACGAAGCGACATCGATCCAAGAACTGGTGGATGCCACGGGCGTCCAGCGTCAAAGCCTCTATGACACATTTGGATCGAAGCATGAGATGTTTCTGCAGAGCCTATTGCGGTATCAGATGTTGGAGGGCCGCCAGGTAAGAGACCTAACGAAGAGGCATCCTAAAGGCGGCTTACCGCTCATTCGAGCGATCTTTGAAAGCTGTGCTTCCCACACGGTCTGTGATGCTCGTGGATGCTTTGTTGTGAACTGCGCCGCGGAACTGGGTAGTTCAGACGAGTCGGTGGCAAAGACGGTGCGGATTGGGCGCGACGGGATGGAAGAACTGTTCGCGCGCTGTTTGGTGCAGGCGAGGAACGCTCACGAGCTCAAGAGTTCATCTTCTGAATCCGCGTTGGCGCAGTTCCTGGTCAATGCTTTTTTCGGTCTACGCATCATGGCGAAGACGCGACCCACCAAAGCAATGATCGACAACGTGGTGTCAGTTACGCTGGCCGCCTTGCGTTAATTCATTTGCCCTAAACTTGAACGGTCGTTCCAGAAAGGACGAAAACAATTGGGAAAGCTAGATAACAAAATTGCAGTCATTACGGGTGGAACCAGTGGCATCGGTCTCGCCACAGCGCAGTTATTCATCGAAGAGGGCGCGAAAGTTATCGTCACTGGCCGTAACCCGGAAACACTGAACCAAGCCAAGACAATATTGGGGTCTGGCGCGGATGTGATCGCAGCAGATACCAGTGACCTCAAAGCAGTCGAACAGCTCTTCAAGACCATCGCGGAGCGGTATAAGAAGATCGATGCGCTCTTCGTGAATGCCGGTATAGCGAAGTTTGCTCCGCTCGCGCAATCAACACCGGAGATCTTCGATGAGCAGTTCAATGTCAACGTGCGTGGTGCCTACTTCACCGTGCAGCATGCCGTTCCGCTCATCCCAGACGGGGGCGCAATTCTATTCACCGCGTCGATGGTGACGAGCATCGCGGAACCCATGTCGAGCGTCTACTCCGCTACCAAAGCCGCGCTCCGGTCCTTCGGGCGCAGCCTCGCAGCAGAGCTAGCTCCCCGAATCCGAGTCAATACCGTCAGTCCTGGGCCAATCGAAACCCCGATCTTTGGGAAGCTCGGTCTGCCTTCCGAGGTGGTTCAGGCTTTTGCCGCGGATATGCTTCAGAGGAACCCCTTGAAGCGGATCGGACACGTTGACGACGTAGCGAAAGCTGCACTGTTTTTGCTTTCGGACCAGTCTGCCTACACAACAGGAATCGAGATGTTCGTAGACGGTGGTATGGCGAGCCGCTGACCTCTTTTAGTAAGAGACACTTTCCTGCCAAACAGTAAACCAAGGAGGTTCAAATGTCAGTACCGACAATCGCGCAAAAGGGTCCATATCCTGTTCCAATTGAAGCAGGCAAGAACTACTATTGGTGTTCCTGTGGACAGAGCAAGAGTCAGCCCTTCTGTGATGGCAGCCACGCCGGCACAGGTCTCTCCCCGATCAAGTTTGAGGCCGCAGAAACCAAGACTGTTTACCTTTGCGGCTGCAAGAGCAGCAAGAGTGGCGTTTTTTGCGATGGTAGCCACGCTGCCCTCTAAAGAAGCGCTATCGTTCGCGGCCTGACCCCTTCAGGCGCGATCTCTTCTAATTCAATCTCACAGCCGCCGTGAGCGGACGAACGATGGAGACCATCATGAACACCATTAACCAAGTCACCCCTCAATCGGCAGGGGCTCTGACCTTCAGCCCAGACGGGGTCCTCTTCGTAGGCGACAGCAAGCTAGGGGCTGTCTTTGCCTTCGAGACGGAACGCGGCCAGGCTCCAGCCTCGCTCGATCCCTTCCTCTTCGAGTCGATCGACGAGAAGATCGCCGGAGCGCTGGGCGTAACGGCGAAAAGCCTCGTGATGAACGGGATGGCCGTCCACCCCGTGACGCGCGAGCCATACCTGTCAGTCGGCGTGCGCAAAGGCGATCGCCTGAAGCCCGCAGTTGTGAGTGTCTCGCTTGCCGGCGAGGTTCACCCGTTCGACCTCTCATCGTCGAAGATGACGGTGCACCAACTGACCGACGTTCCCGACGAGGGCAAGACCTTTCAGTCGCGGGCCGGCTTTTTCCCATACCCGCCGGCGGAGGTCTTCGACAAGAAGGCGCGTACGCCGCTCCGCTCAATGACGATCGTGGATCTGAAGTTTCACAACGGCGACGTGTTCGTCGCCGGCGTCTCGAATCAGGAGTTCTCTTCCACGCTGCGGCGGATCCCCTATCCGTTCACCGGGGCCGCCAGCGAGACCCAACTGGAAATCTACCACCTCGCTCACGGCAAATACGAAACGCGTGCGCCGATCCGGACGATGCAGTTCGGCACCATCGATGGTGAGGACACGCTCATCGCCGCCTACGCCTGCAGCCCGCTCGTTACCATTCCGGTCTCAGAACTGAAGCACGGCGCGAAGGTGAGGGGTAAGACGATCGGCGACATGGGCAACGGCCAGCCCATCAGCATGGTCGCCTACCGTGATGGAGACGACGACAAGCTGTTTATCACCAATCTCGCTCGCGGCCCCATGATCGTTCCGCTCTCAGGAATCCGCTCCGCTGAAGGCTTCACGCCTGAGAACCGGCCGACGCAGGGTCATATGCTGGACCAATCCCCCTTCATGCCGGCCGGGCCGGTCGGCAAGCAGGTGCTGTTCGTCGGATCGTCGTTGCGGGCGGACCTGTTCAGCGACCGCTTCTTCGTCTCGCTGACCCGCTACGCGGATACCGGCGATCTGACGCTTGAGACCTTGATGTCCAGCCCTCTGCCCGCGCGGCTGGACAAGATCTGGGTGGAGGCCGACTTCCCTGGCGCCCCGCAACCGCCGAAGCGGCCAGCGTTAACGCAGGCTTGACCTTTGAAGGCTCCAGAGATGTGCATCTCTGGAGCTGCCCAGCAACCCAGCACCAATAGACAGCGGACGAGTCTGGTCTTGGCGTCCGAAGCACGGCTGGCGCATCGGCTCCTATCGACTCGTTACGGGGAGCAGCCTGGAAGATGTCAGTGGAAACCGGATCGGGGAAGCGCTCGACCACGACGTCGGTTCACCGGACGCGCCCAGCGAGAGTTTGGCCGTCCGTTTCACGGTAGAGCGTCAGCAGAGGTAATTTTATGACTGGAATACCGATCCGCATCTCTCCTCAAGCCAAGGTGCTCCCCGCCAACACCCTCCGCTTCTACATACATTTTCCGAGGCCAGGCGAGGCGCACTTCGATCGTGACCAACTCTGTTTGCTGGACGAGGAGGAACAGGTGGTGCGTGACCCCTTCCTCGTCCTGTCGCAGGAACTCTGGTCGCTTGATGGGCGCCGCCTAACGGTATTGATGGAGCCAGGAAGGATCAAACGCGGTCTTGGGGCGGACCCGGCTCACGACCCGGCGCTTGTCGTCGGGCGGACGTACAACCTTGTCGTCACGGCGCTCGGGCAGACAGCTCGGCATACCTTCCGCGTAAGCGATCCAGTTCTGGATGCGATCAACGAGACCTACTGGCGTCTGGTCTCCCCAACTGTGGAAAGCCTCGATCCCGCCATCGTGCAGTTCGACAGGGTTATGGACGCCGCCCTTTGCGAGGACGAGATCAGGGTCCTTACCCCTTCCGGAGAGGTCGTTCAGACGTGTGTGTCACTCGCAACGGACGGAACCGCAGTGCAGCTTACCCCGAGCCACCCTTGGCGCGCCGGGGAGCACCGCCTCGCCGTCTCTGAACGTTTCGAAGACGTTTGTGGCAACAGGTTGGGCGAGGCTTTGGACCATGATCTGAGCGCGGGCGGGCGACCGCGGGCCGGGAGGATCAACTTCACTCCGCGCAGCGCTGAGTGATGACCACCTTCCATGCGGGCGGCCCTGATAGGTCTCAGAACTCGGCTTGTCTTCAGTCACCGCGCGGCTATCGGAGCACTATGAGCGCAGATTCTGCACACAAAGGAGATGGACAAACCGTTCTACTTTTACCGTCATGGTCAGACAACCGCGCTTCTGGCGCCCCATCCATGAAGCCTAGCCAGTGCTGCCTGACTGCCAATCTCATTTTTCGCTTGCAGAAATGCGGCGGACCATAAGTAAGCGGGTTGTTCATCTCAGCAGCATCGGTGCCCATACGGATGAGGGAAATGGGCCGATTGCCGTTCATTATGAAGTGGAACAGATCTTGAGAGAACTTCCGCCACAGGTTGCGATCACCCACATGCGACCGGCGGGGTTCTTCTACAGCATGTTCGGTTTCATAGGCACTATCAAAGCAAAGGGTGTAATCCGGAATCTTGATTCTATTGGTCGCCATTGTGGTGCTCAGCAGGGCTAATTATTGATGCTCCGCTGGAACAGCTAAGCATGAGTAATCCGGTTGCGGAGAGTCCAATGTTGATTTCGTCGTAGTTCCCGGTGAAAGACATGCAAGATGACATCACAGTTCGCGATCTGAAGTGCACCATTGTAGTGGCGCAGGAAGGGAGTTTGTCGCGCGCGGCCACCCGCTTGCACATGACACAACCCGCCGTGGGCCGCAGAATCCACCACGTTGAACGCGAGGTTGGTGTCAGGCTCTTCTATAGCTGGTACGGGGGCCTCCGGCTGACGGAATCCGGCAAAGTCTTCATCGAAGACATTCTCCAATCGCTCGATCATTTTGAGCGTGCAGCGCAGCGGGCGCGTAATGTAACCCACCGTCAAGACGGGGTCTTTCAGATCGCATACTCTTCGTTTCTTAGTCCGGAGTTGATGTCGATTGTTTCCGATCTGCACTTTGACACACCCAGCGACTCAGTCATTGAATGCACCAGCCTCAACACGCTGGGAATCATCCGCGGCGTACTCGAAGGCTCATATCAGGTCGGCATCGGTTACTTGCCGAACAGTTACTCAGAACTCGAGACGAGAGAACTGCTCGATGAAGATGTGATGCTCTGCGTCCCAGCAGGCCACCGGCTCTTTCGCTCTCACTCCATCGCTCCTCAAGATCTTGACCGGGAGCCGCTGATCGCGTTCTCGGAGCACGCTCTTCCCGAGGTGTTCAAGGAGATTGTTGCCTATTTTTCGGTACTCCAGATCGATCTGAATGTGATCGCGCAACCTTTCACTTTCTATGAGGCGATCCATATGGTTCTCGAAGGCAAGGGCATAGCGATGGTGAGCAGCGGCTGGTCGAAGTTGACAACGAAAGGCATAGCCTTTCATCCGCTTGCAGACAAATTGCTCACGATGAAGACCGGGGTCTTTGTACGCAGAGACAACCGCACGCCGATCGTGAATGATTTTCAGCACATCCTTTGGGGCCGGACGGAAAAGCTCAGGAAAGCGCGCCAACATCTGACCCGCAACTGACGCGGTGTTGTGTCGGACAGTGAATGCAGAATGCGTGAGTAGATTGGTGGTGGTCGTTCATGGTTGTGCAGAAACTCAATCAAATTGTATCGGAGGATATGTCATGCGCAAATTGCTTCTCGTTTCGGCTGCAGGCTGTCTCTTTCTTGCCGCGTGCAACAACGTCAAGAAACCGAGTTCAGGAAACCTCACGAGAGCGATCAACCTGTATTTTGCAAAACACGGCGATGTGTGTACCGTGATCGTTCCCCAATTCCCGGTCGATGTTCCTCAACGGGAGCAGAAGGAACAATATGGAATCGGACCCAAGCTGGTGACTCTGGAGCAGGCCGGCCTGGTGCATTCGAGCGATACGACGGCTGTCGTTCACGGGACGCTGGACGCTCTGCGGGGTTCGACTCCGCCGCAACCTGTGAAGCGATACGAGTCGACACCAGAAGGTAAGAAGTATTTCCAGGAGCTTCCCAATCCTTTGGGGCAGACCGGCGCCTTCTGTTATGGCCAGAAGAGCGTTGATGCCATCGTCAAGTGGACGGAACCAGGCACAAATTCTCAGACCGAGGTCACGTACACCTACAAGATCGTTAACCTCGCCGGTTGGGCAGAGCGGCCGGATGTTCAGAAGGCATTTCCCGATATTGGGGCGACAGTAAGCGGGGCATCGAAGACGAGTCAGGTTGCTGGGTTGCAATTGACAAACCAAGGATGGGAAGTCCTCGGGCAGTGAGTTCATAACGTCCAGACTGATATGCTGGGAAAGTATTTGTGTACTTACTCTGCAAGGGGACTACAGAGCAATGATTAAGAAACAGACCGGGCGCAAGCCGAAGGGGAATCTGGTTGAGGAGATCGATGCGGCGATTGCTCTTTTGACCCGCGTCCGTGCGCTGGCTGCGTCCGGTCCCGCATCAGATGGAGCAGGCCGACAAGCTGCAAGACAGGCTCCTGCCGGCAAACAGCCCAAGCGAACGCTCAGTGCAGATGCCCGCGAAGCAATGGCCACGGCGCAAAAGAAACGCTGGGCCAAGGTCAGGCGTCAGAAGAAAAAGGCGGAACGCGCGGCACTTGCACAGTAATGTCCAGCACTGCCCAGATCAGGAAGCTCTGATCCGCACTAGTGCCGTGACCGCATGTATAGGTAACCATAGTAGATACTTGTGGTGAGGCTTTTGCTGCGGTATATCTGAAGGTATGGGCAGAGGGAACCGGCTTCAGATTGAACTCAAGGCGCGAGATCGTC
>Ga0224527_1001656_pt1 | contig 10662 bp, 12 predicted proteins | sample CBST0metaG_FD_179882 | JGI IMG/M metagenome (GOLD analysis project Ga0224527, IMG submission 179882) | Peat soil microbial communities from Stordalen Mire, Sweden - C.B.S.T0 | ecosystem: Environmental > Terrestrial > Soil > Wetlands > Peat | place: Sweden: Norrbotten County, Stordalen Mire... | reverse complement strand
GGACTTGCGTGCCAGCGAATATGCCGTCAGGGGACCGGCGGAGTCCGCCTTTTCTCCATAGCTGCGTCCTAGCCAAAGCTGGAACTCTGCGTTGTTAGGTGCAAGCTGGGTAGCGCGTTCGCAATATCGGACTGCATTGTCCCAGTCACGAAGTTCAAAATACACGCGTCCAAGATAGTTATAGGCGGCAGCGTCGTTCCCGGTTGCCAACGGAGTCAGTATTCGCAGTGCTTCATCAGCATGTCCGGAGTCAAGCAACTCGCGCGCAGAGGGCGCAGCCGCTAGCAATGCGGTGGGCAACAGGAACATGAAGCAACCCACCAGAAGCCACGAACATTGTCGGCGCCAAATCGACCCAGCACTAAGAAAACGCGCACCAATCATTACGAGGGATTCTCAACAATCTTCACCCCTACGCCATCCGCCATCGGCGAGGGGCTGAAGGACTGCACGCCTATCACGTCCCCCGGCGAGATGCCTTTGAGGATCTCAACCCGGGTCAGGTTGGAGATTCCGAGTTGTACGTCTCGGCGGCGCAGTCGGTTGTCTTCCAAAACGTAAACATAGCTATGTGCGCCGTCATCGCGAACCGCCTCTCGCGGCACCGTCAGCGCATTCTCCTTGCTAACGGCGACGATGGTAGCGTTCACGTTTACGTTCGGCAGCAGCATATGTTCGGAGTTATCAACCTTGCAAAGGACTTCACCCACTACGCGTGATCCGCGATTCAGCACCGTGGAGGGAACCGATGCGACCGATCCTTGCCACGTGTGTCCTGGCAGTGCGTCCCATGTGATGCGCACCTTCTGGCCTAGCGCCAGTCTCCCGATCTCCGGCTCATCAACGAAGGCGCGAATCTGTAGCTTCGAAAGGTCAGCGGCCTGTAACAGCAGCTCTCCCACATTTACAAACGCTCCGGGGCGTGCAGGCAGAAAATAAACGGTGCCGTCAAAGGGAGCGCGCACGTTGCAATTGCTCAAAACCTCTCTGGCAAACGCCACATTAATCTTGGCATCCGCGACCTCCGCCTGTGCGCGTGTCTGTTCTTCGGGAGAATAGCGGACCTGCGTTTTCAGTTGGGCAAAATCCGCCTGTGCGCGAACTAAACGATCACGAGCGGCCTTCACTTCGTCTGCGCTGGCCGCGCCGCGTTGTTGCAGATTTTCCAATGCAGAAACCTGGCGCTGTGCGGCGTCAAGCTCCGTCTTAGTTTTCTCAACGTCGGTGCGGCGGAAAAGCAATTGCTGCTGACTGCCTCCGGCCAGTAGGTTAGAGTAGCGCTCCTGCGCGCCTTTCAGACGGGTTTCAGCAATCGCAAGGTCGGTGCGGGCGCGGATGTCATCCAGCACAAGCAGCAGCTGACCGGCCTTCACTTGGTCGCCTTCTTTTACCAAAACCTTTTGAACAGTAACGGGCAAAGGAGAATGGGCTTCGAAGCCGTGAATGGGCTCCACCTTGCCATTTGTTGTGATGGAACTGGAAACATCCTGAAGAAGCGGTTTCACAACCGAAACCCGGATGCGGTGGGGGCGGAACTGAACGTAGGCCCCGATGCCAAGAAAAATAATCAGCAGGATGAGGAGCGCCGTAATCCCGGTGCGGCGTGTTTCGCCGTTGGTGCCATTGGAAGATCCGTTAGCCATGAGTAACAACTTTCAGTATATCTGAGCAACGCATTCGCAAAGCCCTATGCCTTCAGACTAGGTGGTTCATTTCCGTTATTCAAGTCGCTTGATTGATTTTATCAAGAACGAAGCAGCAAGCACCGTCAATCAGCACCACATTCGCCAATGAGACTGGGCAATCACGTCGACTAGTCGGCTAAAATAGCTGGATGGCTACCAGGAAAAGAAGCACCACTGCGGGCGCAACCCGCCTCGGCTACACTCCAGACCACGCCGCTAGCGGGTTGGATCATAAGTTTCCAGCGATAGAATGCTGGCCCAATCAGTTTCCCGGCTACGAGATTGAGATCGACATTCCCGAATTCACCTCCGTGTGTCCCAAGACGGGACTGCCCGACTTCGGCACCATCTGGATTCGCTATGTCCCCAACAAGTCGTGCCTGGAGCTGAAATCCCTCAAGGAATACATCAACGAATACCGCAATCTCGGCATCTTTCAGGAAAACATCGTCAACCTCATTCTTCAGGATGTCGTGAAAGCCACTCGCCCCGTATGGTGCGAGGTGCGAGGACACTTCCGTCCGCGCGGTGGTCTCGGGACGCTCGTAGAAGCGCGCTGGCCGCGCAAGAAGTAAGGCACAACCGCGACATTTTGTGAGAGGGCGACCTGCCCGCATCTGAATCGATCATGAGGCGAACCGCTTGACCGAAGCACAGGGACGGGCAAAGCATTGGGCGATGACAGCGCTGGTCGTTCTGACGGCGCTGAACTTCGTGAACTACATTGACCGCTCGGTGCTCTTCGCCGTGCAGCCTCTCGTGCAGAAGGAGTTTCCTGGCTCAGACGCCAAATTTGGGCTCCTGACCACGGCCTTTTTCTTCTGCTACATGGTCACCGCGCCCGTCGTGGGCTGGCTGGCGGATCGCTATCCGCGTCGCATCATCATGTATACCGGCGCGCTGCTCTGGAGTGCGGCAACCCTGTTGACCGCCGTCACCCACAACTTCACCGAACTGATGATTCGGCACACCCTCGTAGGTGTCGGCGAAGCCACCTTCGTCGCCATCGCCCCCTCGTTCCTCTCCGACCTGCATCCCGAGAATCGCCGCGCCCGCGTGCTATCCGTCTTCTACCTCGCAATTCCCGTGGGTACCGCCCTCGGATACCTGCTCGGCGGCGCAGCAGGAGAACACTGGGGCTGGCGTGCTCCGTTCCTCTTCGGAGCCGTCCCCGGAGTCATTCTGGGCCTTCTCCTGCTCCTCGTCCCGGAACCCGAGCGTGGCGCGCAAGACCACATAGCCATTACCGTTCAGCGCGGCACCTTCCTTGGACTCTGGCGCAATCCCGCCTTCTGGACTGCAACCCTCGGCATGGCCATGATGACCTTTGTCATCGGGGGAATGCAGGTCTGGATGCCAACCTTTCTCTCCCGGATGAGGGGTGTCCCTCTCGCGCAGGCAAACCTCCGATTCGGCCTCCTTACCTTGGCTGCGGGCATTCTCGCGACCATGCTCGGCGGCTGGCTCGGAGACAAGATGGAGGCCCGTAAACGCGGCGGACACTGCCTAATCTCGGCCATCGGCATGACACTGGCATTGCCCGCCGTACTGCTGGCCGTCTTTCAGGCGGGCACCTGGATGTATCCCGCCATCTTCATGGGCGAATTCTTCCTATTGCTGAACACGGCTCCGCTCAACGCGGCAATCCTGAACTCCGTCTCCGCCCCCATTCGCTCCACCGCCTTCGCCGTGAACATCTTCACCATTCATCTCCTGGGTGACGCCTTTTCCCCCAGCCTGATGGGCTACATCTCAGACCGCAGCAATATGCAGATGGCATTCGTCGCGGCCTCCGTGGCGATTGTGCTCTCCGCAGCGGTCCTCTACCTCGGCGTCCGCTACGCTCCGCAACTCCCGCCCGAGGAGCGTGAGTGAGCCTCTGGCACGCGCTCAACCTCGTCTCCGGTGTGGCGCTGGGAGCAACCTGGCTCTACCACTCGCTAGCCGCGATGCGCGGAATTCCCCAGATCCCCGACCTCACGGAGCCGCAGTACGCCGTACCCGCAGCCACCCGCTTGCCGCGCGTCAGCATCATCGTTCCCGCGCGCAATGAGGCCGAAATGATCGAGCGCGCCGTGCGCTCGCTTCTCACCATCGACTATCCCGACTACGAACTCGTAGTTGTGGATGACCGTTCGGAGGACGCAACCGGAGCGATCCTCGACCGTCTTCGCGCCGAGTACGGCTCGCGCCTGGTGGTCGTGCATCTGAGCCAGCTTCCCTCCGGCTGGCTAGGCAAAACCCACGCCATGTGGAGCGCGGCCCTCGAATCCACCGGCGAGTGGATTCTCTTCACCGACGCCGACGTGATCCACGCACCCGAGGCTCTGCGCCGCTCCGTCCAATACGCCGAGCAGGAGCGTGCTGATCACATAGTCGTACTCCCAACCATGCTCATGGAAACCGTCGGCGAGCGCATGATGATCTCTTTCTTCCAGGCGATGTTCATCTTCGCCTTCCGTCCGTGGAAAGTGCGCGATCCCAAAGCGCGAGACTCCATGGGCGTGGGAGCCTTCAACATGATCCGGCGCACCGCCTACCAAAAGATCGGCACATATGAATCCATGCGCCTCAGTGTGGTGGATGACATGCGTCTGGGAGAAAAGGTGAAACAGGCCGGACTACCTTCGCGCGTCGCTTTTGGGGATGGCATGGTCACCGTGCGCTGGGCCGTGGGGGCCTCCGGAGTAATCCGCAATCTCACCAAGAACTTCTTCGCCCAAATGCGCTACAGCCTCGCCTTCGCCACGGCAGCCGCGTGCGGAATGCTTTGGCTGCACCTCGGTCCATGGCTGGGAGTCCTGCTGTCCACTGGTTGGGCACGGGCCGGATACGCCGTGGCCCTCGGGTCTCTTCTGGTGGTCTACTTCGGCATGGGCAAGCGCACCAAAATCAGCTTCGCCTACGTGCTGCTGCATCCAGCAGCGAGCCTGCTGATGGTGTACACCATGCTGCTCTCTACGGGCATCACTCTCGCGCATGGAGGAGTGGAATGGCGAGGCACATTCTATCCACTGGACGAACTACGGCGAGGCCGCTGACTCCCTACCAGGCGCGAACGTTCTTGCTCTTTGCGCCCTTTGGCCGGGATTGGCTAGCGTCGAACTCCACCGGCGGATCACCCGCCGTAACGTGAATCTGCTCGCGGTCTTTGACGACGATCCGAGGGCGTCCCCGGAAGTCTGTGACATTTCCGCTGAAGGCAACGTACTTGCCCCGCAGGTAGGAGAGGTCTCCCACCGTCTTACGATCATGCCGCGAGACGGCAGCGTGGAATGAGCAGCCGCTCTTCGGTGGGCACAGCGCAATGTGCTGATTGCCGTTCTTCGCTTCGGTGACGCGAAAGACTCTTCCCGCCACGCATCCATGCTGCCCCATCAACTCGGCGGCCTTTGAGGCCGGAGCGCACTCCATCTGAATGTCGGTAATTCCTGGGGCGTTGGACTTACTCGACTTGTCCCCGCCCTGCGCAGCAGCAGCGGCAAACAACAGACCAGCGAATACAAGGCTGCTACTCATCACTTGGTCGGCTCCATCTTGAGCGAATTGTTAAACCGGTTGAAGTAGTTGAACAGTCCAATGGCCGCAGCCAGTTCAATAATCTCGCCTTCGTCGAAGTGCTCGCGCAGCTGTGCCCAGAAGGCGTCGTCAATACCGTTGGAGTCCAGCGTCTCGCGCTCGGCCAGTTCCAGCGCAGCCTTCTCACGCTCATTGAAGTCCGTGCGCGCGCGGAAGTTTGCCAGATCGGTAATCTGCTCCTCGCTCCACCCATACTTGTGTGCAAGCTGTGTGTGCGAGTTCAGGCAGTACTCGCAGTGGTTGATCTGCGAGGTACGCACAATGACGAGTTCTTTGAGCTTCAGTCCCACCGTGCCCGTCTCCATAATGGCCCGGAAGTGTGCAATCATGGTGCGCAGAATCTCAGGGCGGTAGGCGACGGTGCGGAACATATTCGGCACATTGCCGCGTTCTTTTTTGTAATGGTCGAAAATTTCCTGTGCGACCGGTTCAGCTTTTTCGTAGGCGATAGTAGGGATTCGGGACATGCCAATCATTGTGAGGCGGACCGGGCCACATGTCCAGTGTGCAGCGCAAGTAAATGGGGCGGCTCTTGAGCCGCCCCATTGGTGAAGAGCTATCTTTCGCCTAACGGCTGAATGATGCGATGGCCGAAGCCTCGTCGTCCGAGATGTCGAACACCGTGTACAGCTTGGTAATTTGCAGAAGGTCATGCACCTTCTTCGTCAGGTTGAGCAGCTTGAGCTCTCCGCCGGCGTTCCGCACGCTGGTATAGGCGCTGACCAGCTCGCCAATGCCTGAGCTGTCGATGTAGGTTACGTCGCCAAGGTTGAGTAGAATCTTCTTGTCGCCCTGGCTGGAGAGGTCCTTCACTGTGTCGCGAAGAACAACACTGCCTTCGCCAAGCGTGATACGCCCGCTCAAATCGACGATTGTGACACCGTCCACCTTGCGCGAGCTTGATTTCATCGTCACTGGGTAGCCTCCTTGCTGCCGTCGCGGTCCGCGCCGCGTACGAATTTGACCATCGTGATTTCAGTGCCGGGAGACAGGGCGCGAAAGCGAATTTCGTCCATGAATGCCCGGATAAGGAAAATTCCACGTCCCGATTGCTTGAGGAGGTTCTCGGGGGCTAACGGATCGGGGACGTTGGCCGGATCGAGCCCCTGTCCTTCATCGCGCACCGACACGGTTAATGCATCGGCTGTAACTTCAAAGGCTATGGTCACGCGCTTCGTAGGGTCGTAATGGTTTCCGTGAAGCACCGCGTTAACCGATGCTTCCCGAACGGCCATGGCGATTCGTCCGCTTTCGTCCTCATCAAATCCGGACTTTGCGGCAAGTTCCGTGGCGGCTTGCTCGGCCTTGTTCACACTGGCCAGAGTGGATTCAAGCGTGTAAGAGACCCTGGTTGCATTCATCGCGTGACTGTCTATCCCTAACCCGGTCCAGCCTGTCTATGTGCAGCCCTTCCGCTTCCTCGCGGGACTGCGCTAAGTGTGCCTGTTGCCCCGTGGCCCTGTCAATTTTCATCCAGCACTGCTGACCTGCAAACAATTTACCAGTTCAATTGGATGCAGTCGCCTACAATCGTTGCCCGCAGTGCGGCAAGAGCTGGCAGCAGCGCCGTCGCGGAGCTTAGCTCGCCCACCGGATACGTAGTTGGCACGGCCAGCACTGGCATTCCCGCCGCCAGCCCGGAACGCACGCCGCTCGGCGCATCCTCCACGGCCACACACTGGGCAGGTGCAAGTCCCAGCAGAGCAGCTCCGCGCAGGTAGGGTTCAGGGTCGGGCTTGCCGTGCTCAATGTCGCTGCCTGTAATCATCAGCTCCGGAATCGGCAGCCCGGCCACTTCCAACCTGTGGCGAGCAAGGTCACGGGTTCCGCTGGTCACAATCGCCCACCGTCGCGGAGGCAGGCTGAGCAGCAGACCGGCCGCCCCCGAAAAGACCGCAACGTCATACGACTCCGCGATCTCCCTCCGCTCCAGATCCAGCAGCTCAGCCTCGGCATCAAGCTTCGGAGCAAGCAACCGCACAGTGTCAATCGCGCGGCATCCATGCGCGGTGTGAGCCGTCGCATCCGGGTCCATCCCATGCCGGATAGCCCAATCGTTCCAAACCCGCGTCACTCCGGCAGTGCTGTCAATCAGCACGCCATCCAAATCAAAGAGAATTCCTTGCACTTGCAGTGAGCCCATGCTTCGAGTGTAAAAGAAAACTCCACCCGACGCGCGCTCAGCTCTGCTCGCCCAAAATTCCGCACATCCCAGACCAGAATTCCGGGAACTTTCATGCGAATCGCTTAGAACGCGTCGAAGCAATGCGTCCTATCATGGCAATGAGAGTTGGTGAAATGCGGAATTCAATGTTGTTGCTGTTGCTCGCCGTTTTCTCTATGCCGTCTTTCGCGGCGGAGAAGCTGATTGCCTTAACCTTTGACGATGGCCCGCGCCCCTACGTGCTCTACGGAACCAGACAGCCCGGCGCGCCTCCCGGAATGCTGGATGTGCTAGACCGTAACGGAGTGAAAGCCACGTTCTTCTATATGGGCTGGCGCCTGACGCCCAAAACCTGGGGCGAGACTCCGCACGAGACCAATATTGGCATCACCTGTCTGGACGCTGCCCATGATGTCCTTCGGCGCGGCCATGAAATCGAAAACCATACCTATAGCCATGCCGACCTCCGCATGGCCGAACGCAAGAAGGGTGAAGCATGGGTCATCGGCGATGTTGAGCGCGGAGCCGAAGCCGTCAAAGGCGTTACCGGGACCAAGCCAACCTGGCTGCGTCCACCGGACTGGGACCTCGCGGACGATGCGCGTCAGGACCTGGAAAAACGTGGCTTCCGCATCCTAAGCATCTCCAGTCAGAACCCTGTCGCTCTGCGCGACGTGAACTCCACCGATTACCTCTGCACAGGCAAGGCCGCAGGATGCCCCAAGCCTGACTTGGCGCAAGGCGTGATAAAGGCCATCGAGCAGCGCGAGAAACACGGAGTAACCACCCATGTTCTGGCATTCCATGAACTAACCACCACCACCGCGCAATTGTCCGAACTGATCTCAGCCTTGAAAGCAAAAGGCTACCGTTTCGTAACCGTCACTGAGTACGCAAAGCTAGTCAAAAACTGAGCAACATCGAATTACCCGGAAGTCACTTGCGTCATTCACAAGCTACTTACCTTCCGGCGAGACATTGTGCAAAGATCAAACATGCTCACATTCCAGACTTCCAAGAGTGAGAAGGTGTGGGGTCCCGGATCGGCCCTGCGTGTCGCCACGCTATGTTCATTCATTGCGTTGGCCTCACTGTACTTTCGCAACACTATTTTTCAATGTGACCGAAGCGAATTGGTTCAATTTGCTGAATACGTATTCGTAGTCTTCGCCTCCCTAGCTCTGACGTCGCTGTACGCAGGTTTTGGGGAGCGATGGCGCCTGCACAGATTTCTCGCACTTCCCGGCCTTAACGCATTGTTTGCGGTTTTGCTCTTCGCGGGGGTGTATAAGCTTGGGATGTTTCAATTCGGTGCCTGGGACGAGGGACTGCTCGTCAATGCGGGAACCTATTACGCACATGGACTCCGGCCATACGTCGATTTTCCATGTTCCATGCCGCCGCTCTTTATGGCTGGTGCCCGAGCCGGAGTAATGCTTTTCGGACTCAAGTGGTCCTCGTTTGCATTTGTCTCTGCATCTTTCGCAGCTCTCACCTCTTTGTGGATGTTCTCTTTGCTCCGGCGTGCCGCCATGCCGAGACATTGGGCGTTAGCCCTCACCATCTGCGTGGAGGTGAGCACCATGCTGGTGGCGCCCTTTTGGTGGTACAACAATCTGAGCGCTGTTTCTGCGGTCCTGCTGATCCTCTCTACGCTCGCCTGCTTGCGGACGTCGAGCGCTCAGTTGTCGTGGGTTAGTTTGTCTCTCTCATTGGCATTGGTTCTGACCTCTAAGCCAAATACCGCGCCTATTTGTCTTGTGGTACTTGCGCTGCTTGCCACACGAGACAAATTCCAGTGGGCGAAGACACTGTCTGCCTGTGCGGCCTCGCTTGGAGCCGCCACGTTAATATGCTACGCCGCGCAAATGCCGCCAGCCGCCGTGCTGCGCTCTTATTCAGAAATCGCTGGGCTGCGTGGCAGTCCGCTCCGAATGTATCCCTTTCATGCGATGATGCATCCTGAAGGTGCATTTCAGGCTATCTTCACCGCACTAACCCTAGCGTGCTTAATCGTCCTGCTCGTAGCCTTCGCCAAGGCCCGGACAATGCGCGTGCATATGCTTGCCGTTTGCGTGGTCGCCACGTTGACCTCTCTTCTCATGGCCTGCACCAACGGAGAGTTGAAGTCCGTCGACCTCAGTCTCATGCTCGTTGCGGCTGGGTTCCTCTGCGTACGCCCCAGTGAGGAGATTGAGGCAAGTGTGAGAACCGCGCCGAGTGCAGTCAGAGGCAACGTGCTGGCAGGTCTACTCTCGGTTTTCTTCGTGATGTCTGTTTTCTTTGCAGCGATTCACCTCAGGGTTATTCTTGTGCTTGTTGGTGAAAGTCAGGCCTGCGTTTTTGGATCAACCAAAGTCATACAGAGCGGCTTCTTCTCCGGCCTTGAAGCGGGCGAGCATTTGCAATTGACCTTATCGCAAGCAGAGAAAGTCCTCACCCATTATCCGAACGAACGGGTCTTCTTCGGACCGCGCCTTGAATTTGCATACCCAGTATTTGGCCGGCCTCCAATTCCTGGAGTGCCCCTGCTCTGGGATCCCGGAAACATCTTCTCGCGAGATCAGCTTCCTAACTACCTGCTGAGTTTGCAGCGCCAGTGCCCCGATCTGCTGATCTTCAAGCGGGGAGACTACGCGCTGATGGGCCCCGTCGCCTTTTACATACAGCACACCAATGCGTATCGCCGCATAGACGATTTCCCGGGAATGACGGTCTATCTTCGCAATAAGGACGTACCGATTACCTATATCAAATTGCCGGTGTCTGCGCCGTAATATGCAGGCACTCACGGCTACTGCATGAATTCCAAGTGCTGCGTTCGTCGATGCTACTGCGCGGGGAGCCTCTCAACCCTCATACTGACCTTGCAATCTTTGACACTTCTCCTTTTCCCTCGCCATTTTCTGTGTTCCAATTCCACCGGTAAGGAGAACACCATGCAAAACGCAATTCTATGCACTCTGTTGTTAGCCTCAACCACGCTCACCGCACAGTCCGCACCCACACCAAAGGCCGCTGCCGTCGCTTTACCCGCGCCTACCCGTACCGCTGGCATGAGCCTGAATGAGGCGCTCGCCACCCGGCGCTCCATCCGTACCTTCACCTCCGCGCCTATCACCCTCGCGGAAATCTCGCAGCTCCTCTGGTCCGCACAGGGAGTCACCAGCGACAAGGGTGGACGCACTGCTCCCTCCGCGCACGCGCAGTACTTCCTTCATCTCTACGTCGCCC
>Ga0224527_1001655_pt1 | contig 10663 bp, 12 predicted proteins | sample CBST0metaG_FD_179882 | JGI IMG/M metagenome (GOLD analysis project Ga0224527, IMG submission 179882) | Peat soil microbial communities from Stordalen Mire, Sweden - C.B.S.T0 | ecosystem: Environmental > Terrestrial > Soil > Wetlands > Peat | place: Sweden: Norrbotten County, Stordalen Mire... | reverse complement strand
CAATCCTAAGCAAGCGCTGCCCTATTTACTTTCTTAGGGTGTTATCTATACAGTGATAAAAAACAAAGAAAAAGTGGTATAAACAGCAATTAAAAATCGCTATTTATACCACTCTTTTCTTATCAACTTGAATTTTATGCCAATTGAATAAATTATTTTGCTTGTAATATTTTTTGGGCTAAGCTTCCCAATAACCCGAGACCTAAGACTAGGGCTTCTTCATCAAAATCAAAACGAGAATCATGATGCCCAGCTGCTAGGTCAGTTCCTACCATAACATACGCTGCTTGTCCACCTCTTTGCTGTACCCTTTCCATAAAATAAGAACAATCCTCACTGGCATTAAAATCACACTGGGCAACAATTTCATTAAAAATACCTAGCTCACCTGCTATTTTTTCTATAAAATTTACCATTTCCGGAGAATTACTTCCCCCTGCCGCTCTACCCTGTTCACTAATTTTCACAGTAACGTCTTGCATCGTTGCCGCACTTTCAATGATACGAATGGCCTCTTTATACATATATTCATTAATCTCACTTGTAGCACCACGGGTCTCTAACTTGAGGATGGCATGGGCTGGTATGACATTCCGTCCGGTACCAGCCTGCATCATCCCCACATTAATTCGTGATGTTCCCTGGCCATGCCTTGAAATACCGTGCAGATAAGTTGCTGCGGCCGCAGCAGCCAACAAGGCATTACGACCTTCTTCAGGAGCTGCTCCCGCATGGGCTGGAATACCTGTAAATTCAACATCTAGTTTGGTGGTAGCCAAAAAGCCTTTTACATTGCACACTAGTTGACCTATTTTCTGCATTTTAAAACCAAAATGCATTCCGATTAGATAGTCTACATCGTCTACAATACCTTTAGTAACCATGGCTTTGGCACCACGTACCCCTTCTTCTGCTGGTTGAAAAATTAATTTTATTCTACCACCCAATGTCCCCTGAAAATCTACTAACATGCTCGCCAATGCCAGTCCTACTGCCGCATGTCCATCATGACCACAAGCATGCATAGCCCCTTCATTCACAGAAGCAAATTTTTCGTGGTAAGGACGATGGCCTTCCTCTTGGACTTCTGTGACATCGTTGGCATCCAGATCAAAACGCAATGCTACGGTTGGACCTTGTTGGGAGAAAGTCATGATTCCTACAACGCCAGTTTTACCACCACTCATTTTTTCTACCCACATGGGATCTGCCCCTTGGTCAATGGCTCGTTGTGCCTGTCGCTCTAATTCTTGCGGCGAAGGAACACCCATCATGGCTTCTGCAGCAATGACCTCTTCGCCGACTAATACCTCATAGCCTAATGTTGTTAAGGTATCCGCTACAATAGAAGCTGTACGAAACTCGGTCCAGCCCACTTCCGCATATTGATGAAAATCACGTCGCTGCGCAATCATTGCGCCCTTCATTCCTTGGGCAGCTCTCACTATTTCCTCAATCATGTCCCCTACCTCCCTGATTCCTTATATGTATAACGCACTAACTGTCCTACAGGCAATCCCTATCTTCCATTTTCAACAAACCAACAATATACAGATTACTTTCTTAGCAATAAAACCCCACTTGCCATTAGACTCTATATTTGCAATAATTATACTTAAATATAATTATATCCTATTCGATACCGAGGAGATGCATTATGAATAAAATTTTAACGCGTAACAGTTTACTAGCCATAATCATAGTCCTTTTCTTTTCACTAACAATCACACCTAACTCCGTATTCGCTGCGGAAAGCAACACCGATTTAGTAAATCTACAAATTCTTACGATCAATGATTTTCATGGCGCTTTAATTGAAAATGGTAAAAATCCTGGAGCTGCTAAAATGGCCCAATGTCTAAAAGACATGAAAGCGCAAAATCCTAGTGGCACACTCATACTGAGTGCCGGTGACATGTTTCAGGGTAGCCCTGACTCCAATCTTTCCTACGGAAAAACCGTTGTAACGGTTATGAATCAAATTGGCTTTGATGCCATGGCCATCGGCAATCATGAATTTGATTGGGGGATAAGCACTTTAAAAGCACGAATCTCCCAAGCAAAGTTCCCCTATCTTTCCGCCAATATTTCAGTTAAAAGCACGGGGAAATCTGCGGATTTTGCCAAACCCTACGTCTTTTTTGAACGCAGTGGTGTTAAAATTGCCGTAATCGGTCTGACTACACCAGAAACTGCTTATAAATCCAGTGCAAAAATAACCTCCCCTTATACCTTTGATGATCCTGCAAAAATTGTGAATGAGCTAGTACCTGTACTGAAAAAACAAGGTGCGGATATCATCATTGTACTCTCTCACATGGGTAGCTTCATGGATAAAGACACGGGGGAAATCACGGGAGAAGCTTCTGATCTCGCCCGAAATACCCATGGTCTTGATGCCATTGTATCCGCCCATTCCCACCAAATCGTTTACGGTACCGTCAATCATGTCCCCATTGTACAAGCTGGCTACTTTGGCCGAGCAGTGGGCACTATCAATATTTCCTTTGACAGAAATACTAAACAAGTTGTCCAAGCTAGTGCCACTACCACTCCATTACCCTATGCTGGACTAACCCCTGATCTTCAGGTGAAAGCCATCGTTGAGCAAGCGCAAACAGAAATTGCCCCCGTAAAAAATGCGGTACTAGGCAGTACGGTAATTGAACTAAGTCACGACCGAGATGCCCAGCAACTATCACTTCTTGGTCAATTGACTGCTGATGTAATGCGCGAAGCCACTCATGCAGATATGGCCTTCGAAAACGCCGGTGGTATCAGAACCGATATTCCAGCTGGCAACATTACCATGGGTAACCTATATGAAGTTTTCCCCTTTGACAATACCTTATTTACAATAGAAATGACAGGTGCACAAGTCATGAAGGTGTTACAACATGGCATTATGAATTCCAACATTGGTATGGTCCAGTTTTCTGGCATAAAGGTAGTCTATGCTGAAGACAAACCCACTACTGAGCGTATCGCTGTTACCTTACTAGATGGTAGTCCCTTAGATCTTACTAAAAATTATAAAGTCGTTACCAATGACTTCATGGCAACTGGAGGCGATAATTTCACCATGTTTAAAGAGGGGAAAAATCCTTTTGATACCTATCTACCACTCCGCGATGTGTTTGCTGCTGCCATAAAAAAACTAAAACTTATTGACATTAAAAGTGATGACCGTTTCATTCAAAGCAAACCCGCATTTACCATTACTTTGCCTATAGCAGCGTAACAAAATCAATACTGTTTAATTGCATGTTATCTTTTCAAACAACCTATAAAAATCATTAATGTGAGCATAATATTTATAGTTAACGAAAAGGAGATTGATTATGAAACTTATTGCAGTAGGCATGGAAGCACCCAACTTCACTTTGCTGGATAATCGTGACAACTATGTTCGCCTATCCGACTTTATCGGCAAAAAGGTACTCCTCTCCTGGCACCCCCTTGCCTGGACACCAGTCTGCACCGACCAAATGCGAGCATTAGAAACCAATTGGCAAACTTTCCAAAGTCTCAATACAGTCCCGCTGGGATTTAGTGTTGATTCTTCCGCCAGTAAAAAATCTTGGGCAACGGTGCTTAATCTTAATCATGTCAGTTTACCTGCTGACTTTTGGCCCCACGGAAAAGCCGCTCAAGATTACGGGATTTTTCGCGAAGATGACGGTTTCTCTGAACGGGCAAATATTATCGTGGATGAAAAAGGAATGGTCATGTGGGCAAAAGTTTATCCCATGGCACAGCTACCTGATATCAATGAGATTTTAAACGTCCTTTCAAACACCAACAACACCTAAAATGGCCAATAAAGTAGCTCCCACTTCATAAGTGGGAGCTACTTTATTGTGCTTAAAGCGGGGTAATTTTTTTCAGATACCTGAATACTTCACAATACGTGAAAATTCCTTGGCTTCAAATTTTAAAATGGTTAACCCTGCATCAAATTTTTCGGGACAAGAATCAACCCTTGAGGCCAAAAACTCTAAGCCATATTTAGAAAAGGTTGTCCATAAAGCACAAGGTAACTCGGTTAAATCTTTATAGGTTAGCAAAAATTGCTCATCATCCTGCCCCGCGATCAGTTTTTGTTGCCACAGAGAATCTTGACTGACTTCTCGCGCAACATCTTCCAGGTATTTTTCATGTGCTTGCTCGGCAATAGCGAATTTCATATTTGTTATTTCCTACTTTCTTACCAATTTATCTATCTATAACACACTAACTATTCTACAGGCAATCATTGCCTTCTCTAACCTTCCTAGCAGACAAACAATAATGGAAAATAATCTTTCCCTTTTTTGCTATTTGTCTGCTATAATAATTACAAATTATACACGATAATAGCCCCTACGCCAACCATGAAAGAGGTGATTTGATGGATACCATCGCGGTATTTATCCTTTTTTTTACAACACTACTGTTTAGCATCTATAACAAAATATCGATACTGTACCCACTTTTTTTTGGTCTTGCATGTTTTATTTTAGTCTCGCTACGTAGGAAGTTTACCCTGATTAGTTTGCTGAAGATGATGCTTGCAGGCTCACAAAAATCTTTGATTGTAATTAAAATCTTTGTGCTGATTGGTGCAATCACCGCCGTTTGGCGAGCGTGTGGCACCATTCCCGTGATCGTATATTATGGAATTGCCTTTATGAGTTCAAATTACTTCATTTTATCGGCCTTTCTACTGTGTTGCATTGTATCCTTCCTACTCGGCACCTCCTTTGGTACCGTAGGAACCATTGGCGTAGTACTTATGGTATTGGCCAAGGGTGGCAATGTAGATGTGAATGTCACAGCAGGGGCAATCATTGCGGGGGCTTATTTCGGCGATCGTTGCTCCCCCATGTCCTCTAGTGCAAACCTTGTCGCCACCTTGACCAATACTAAGCTCTACATCAATATCAAGAACATGGCGAAAACTACCCTCATCCCCTTTGTACTATCAAGCATGGGTTATCTATATTTATCCTATCGTCACCCTCTGGCTTTTTATGATAATCAAATTGGTAATGAAATCTTGAAATCTTTTGATATCAGCCTCATTGTATTGTTTCCAGCTGCCATTATACTACTATTGGCCATCTATAAAGTTGATGTAAAACTTTCTATGAGTATTAGTATTTTATCAGGCATCTTGCTTGCTCTTTTTGTGCAACATATACCTTTTTTCCAATTGCTTCACTATATCATCACGGGTTATACCATGGATAACGGTAGCGTGTTGGCAAGCATCATGCAAGGCGGTGGCCTCTCTTCCATGCTCAATGTTTCAATCATTGTTCTCGTTTCAGCTGCCTATTCTGGAATTTTTGAAGGTACTGGTTTACTCCGGGAAATTGAGTGTTTTTTTGAAAGACTCAGTGAAAAATTGACAGTCTATCCCGCTTTAATCCTCTCTAGCATTGTAACCAACGCTTTTAGTTGTAACCAAACTTTGGCCGTTATGCTTACCCATCAATTGCAGCATAAGATCTATGAAAAACGGCAATTAAGCAACTACCGATTGGCCGTTGATATGGAGAATACGGTAATCTTACTATCAGCCTTGATTCCGTGGAACATTGCCGGCGCCGTGCCTGCTGCCACCTTATCTGCCGATGCCGGTTTTATCCTTTATGCATTTTATCTATTTCTGGTGCCACTCACCAATTTGTTTACACAAAAAATGATCATTGCAACGGATCATGACGGCACACCCTAATTGCATTGTATCCAAAGAACGGTAATCGTCTTACAACACTACACTATCTCTCACAATACAGATATAAAGGAGCAGGATCGTTATGGCTTATTTGGAATGGAAAGAAGGTTACTTAACCAATATCAGTAAATTTGATGAGCATCATCAGAAGTTGGTTGCTTTGCTCAATACGGTACATGCTGATGTATTTAATTGCCAAAGCGTCAGTGAAAAACAGCCTCTGATTGAAAAAAACCTTGTCGAGCTCTTAGATTATGCCGAATATCATTTTGCAGCAGAAGAAGAACTGATGCTCAAGTATGAGTACCCCGATTATGAGTCTCACAAAGCACAACATGAACAATTGCAACAGCAAGCTACACGCTTGCTGGCACAACACAAAGATGGTAATCTGATCTGGGTATTCCCAATTGTTAATCTTCTCAAAAATTGGATCATCTCTCATACCCTAACTACCGACCGACAATACGTACCATATTTCAACGAAAGAAATATTCAATAATACCTTCCTGCCTCTCACTTATAAGGCTGGCAGTCAACAAATTTAGCTATAAGGCTGTCTCCAGAATTCTCATCAGGATTCTGTTTTTTTACACTACTTATATCAAGGACGATTATAACAAAAAAAAAGTAAAAAATAGCAGGGAATATTTACTACAACCAAGAATAACCTATATTATATCGTGTCGTTTTTTGATGCTTTTTAGCTTTTTGTAAATATTTTTTTCAAACAATTTATCCACACAGATATTTTATATAGAGTGTAAGAGGTGGTATGTACGATGGCTAGCATTAACTCACAGGCAACAAAAAAAATTGTCGAACAAAGTACAGATTTTTTGGTACCAGGTATGGAACTTGCTCGTGATATCTATACCGATAGTGGTTCCGTTCTAGCAACCCAAGGGACACTCATTAATAAATTCCTCATCCAAAAGTTACAAAATTGGAATATCAGCACAGTATCTATTCTTTCGGAAACAACAACTAACCCCATTACCGATCCGCAAATCCAAAAATTTTTTCATAGTCATAATCAGTCTGTCACTGTTGTACAGCAAGCCTTTGATAACATTCGCCAAAACCAAGAAATCCCCATGGAAACATTTGAAAAAACTAGTGACGATATTGTAGAAAGTCTATCAGAAAGTGGTAATGTCATTGATCAATTATATAATCTCCCCCCCTGTGATGATTATACCTTTCGTCATAGCGTTAATGTAAGTACAATAGCAACCCTCATCGCTACTTGGCTCAAGTTCCCCCAGGAAAATATTAGTGCAATTGCTTTGGCTGGACTTTTGCATGATGTGGGCAAATCTCAATTACCACCAGAAGTCTTGAATAAATCACATCTTCTTTCCCCTGCTGAACAAGAACTATTTCAAACACATACTACCCTTGGCTATGAGTTAGTTAGTAAGCTACCGGGTATTTCAAAAAGTATCTTAGCCGGGATATTAGACCACCACGAACGCGACGACGGGAGTGGTTATCCCAAGCAATTATTGGCCGAAGATATCCACCCTTATGCAAAGATCATTGCCATTGCCGATATTTTTGATGAAGAATTGATCGTTAATTATGAAAATCCGGATGCCTTGAGCCCCTACATAAGTTTAGAAAAAGTCTGGGATGAACTGTATCGTCTTAACGCTAAAGCTGTTATCACCTTTATCCAAAATATGATGAACTATCTTTCAGGAAATATAGTAGCCCTCAATAACGGACAACAGGGTCGGGTCGTATTTGTTAATAAAGACAAGCCCTCTCGTTCGATCATCCAACTGGAAGATGACACGGTAATCGATCTATCAGAAACCGATAATCTTTATATTCACTACGTTGTTCGATAATTTTTTAGATAGTTAAAAGAAAATAGCGAGGCCGATTCTGAGGATATAGACCTGAATCTGCTTCGCTATTTTTTTGTTGCTGCCTTAGTGATTGTCAATAAATTCTTGTAATGTATCATGCCATTGTTTGGGCTGATATGTACTAATTATAGTCTGTTCGCCAAATAAAAGATCAATGATATAACGTGGTTTTTTACCACCAATATGCATGGATTTGATGCAGGAAACACAATACACCACAACCTCTTCACAAGGCATTTGGTCAGCGCGCTTTTTCATTTGTTCTTTCACTTGCTCGATTGGTAGCTTTTCATAAAAACTGTCCCCGCAACAAATTGCGCTAGTCCGTGTTGCCGTGGGCTCAACCACCTTTATATTCATTTTCGCAAGCAATTTACGAATTGCATCATGAACTCTTTCCTCGGTGCGTGTCGGACAAGCATCATGGATGGCCATTTCTATACCTTGATAGTCGGGAAAAGGAAAATCCACGCTATTCGCTAGTATCTCCCATAGAGAAATCGTCGTAATTCCTTCATAAAGTTCTCGATAGCGTCGATCACAGCCTGCACAGGTATTGATAATTTGCGTACCCCTCACTAATTTGGGTTCGTGTCGGCAGCACGTCAAATGCTCAGCTGTATCTCCCAATTCTTTGTTTAAAAAGCTGGCTACCTTATTGGCAAGTTCTGGCTTGTATATCAATAAAGCGCAGCCTGGTGCATATATTTGTTGCAACCTAATCCCTCCTACATCATTTTCTTTGATTGTTATCGTTTATTTTTTATATGACACAAAAACAACGTACCTGTTGTACCTGACCAACTACAGCAATCGCACCGCAATATTCTGTTCCCAAAACAATTTCGGCGATCATATAAGGACAATGATACATTTCTTCCATAATACCAGTCATACACACCCCACTTAGCCCTAATCCCCTAGCCTTTAAGTATGCCTCTTTACATGTCCACAACTTGAAAAAATTTTCTACACGTCCATCGTCAGATATAGCCTTTAGATAAGCTACTTCATCTATTAAAAAATATTGTTCTGCAATATCTGTCCATGGATATTGACCTACAACCTGCTCAACATCGATGCCGACTTCCACTTGCCTAGAAACTATCAATAACATCAAATTACCTGAATGAGACATATTAAACTGAACAGTCCCTTTGCTTCCAGGGTATGTTATATAGGGCTTTCCATATGAGATATATTCAAAACAAACATCCTGTGGTTTTTCTCCTGTATAAGCAGAAAGAATTACTCTCACTAGTCCATGAGCGGCTACATATCTATCACGGTCTTCCTTAAACTTCAAAGCATTTGCCTTCGCTAACTCCTTGGATGACAGCATTTCAAGGAATTCACTCATGAAAGAAGATGATACCGCTACATCTACTTGAAAAATATGAATTTCTTCATTTCTGAGTAACTTCCCTGATAACTCTTGCTCCAGATTAATAAGCGAGAGATCTGTCCATTCATGAAGCTTTTGCAATGGAAAACCACTACTGGTTTTTTGATATATAAACATCACCTACCCTCTATCCTGCTGTTAGTACCTTCTTCAGATTGATTATTCGCTATTTGTTGCCATTGTTCCTTTTCTAATTTTAGATGCGATCTTTCCTCTGCATCATAACATAAAAAATCACCAACTACCGATGCAATCTTGGTAATCAGTGAAGTTATCATTTTTCTTATATTTTCTTAAAATAATTATTAACAATGTCTGAAATTTCTTCCGCAGAATTTGCAATAAAATTAGGATCATTTTCTAATAAAAATCCTAAGGAATCATATCCCCAGGTTACGGCTATCACTTTAATACCAACTTTTTTACAAGCAACTACATCTCTAACTTCATCACCAATGTATATTGCATCACTTACTTGCAGATTATGTTTTCTTATGAATTTACTAATTGCCTGATGTTTGCCAAATAGGTTGTTCTCTGAAAAAATGCTATCGAAGATATTCAGATTATTTACTTGTAAAAACTCAACGATATTACTTTTGTCATTAGAAGAAATAATGCCAAGCCTAAATCCTGCTTTTTTCAAATTATGTAATAACAATGAGACTTCATTTTTCATTTTTAACTTAGGCAATTGTCTTTTATATTTTTTTCTTACTTCAAGGGCGATGGATGGTATTTTATATAGGGGAAGATTTAATTCTTTGCATCTTTCGTTAATTGACAAATTGCTTAAATTCGCAACATCCACTTGATTGATTTTTATATAATTTTCTCTCTCTGCTATTTCATTATAAAGTGCTCTTACTAACTCTCTTGAATCTACAATGGTTCCATCAAAATCGAAAATCAAAAAATTATCCATTCCTTTTACCCCTTTCTACTTCAAGTCTTGCACCATGTACACAGGCATAACCCCTCAAACTTAGTATTGATGGACGATTTTTGTTTTTATAATTGAATATTAATTTTAATTATTTTTTTATAATAATTTATTAATTTATTAAACATCTATATTGATTATATTAATACCACCATGTTATAATCATGCTATCGTAATTAAATATGGAAAGGGGTGCGTTTTATCAGCAATCCACTCTTGAATTACTGTCCCGTTTGCGAACATGAAATGACCATCACCAAATTGGCGTGCAATCATTGCCATACAAAAGTGGAAGGTGAGTTTGTAGCCTGTAAGTTTTGTCGTCTCCCAAAAGACCAACTGGAATTTGTCGAGGTGTTTCTCAAATGCCGGGGCAATATTAAAGATGTTGAAAAAGAGTTAAGTATTTCTTACCCAACGGTACGTAATCGTCTAGAAGGGGTTTTGCAATCCTTAGACTACCGAGATGAAAAGGTGGCTCCCCCACAAGAAGAGACACGGCGCTACGAAATCCTAAGTGCCTTAGAAAGTGGCGAAATCACCTCGGAAGAAGCTACTCAACAATTACGTAAAATCAAACGATAATGCATTCAATCTGTAATAAAAAAAAGCCAGATATCCATAAAATTTTATTAAAATAGAGGATAGAAATGATAAAAATAATGATCAGATGCCTCACTAATATGTTGGGTTTCTACATTGCCTGGATGTTGTTC
>Ga0224527_1001653_pt1 | contig 10666 bp, 8 predicted proteins | sample CBST0metaG_FD_179882 | JGI IMG/M metagenome (GOLD analysis project Ga0224527, IMG submission 179882) | Peat soil microbial communities from Stordalen Mire, Sweden - C.B.S.T0 | ecosystem: Environmental > Terrestrial > Soil > Wetlands > Peat | place: Sweden: Norrbotten County, Stordalen Mire... | reverse complement strand
AAAAGCCCAGGCTATTTCTTTATCGGAATCGCCTGGGCCTCTCGTTTAGTGTCCAACCACGCGAACGCGATTGTTGTTGGTGTCGGCAATATAGAGATTGCCGCTCGCATCAACGGAGACTCCAGCGGGGCGATACAATGCCGCGCTGGTTGCAGCACCTCCGTCTCCGGAGAAACCTGCCGTTCCATTTCCGGCCACAGTGGAGATGTTCAATGTGGAGAGCGTCACCATGCGAACTCGGTTGTTACCGAAGTCCGCAATGTAAATGTTCCCTGCAGAATCCACTGCCACGCCGGTGGGCATATACAGTTGGGCGGCGGTAGCCGCGCCTCCGTCTCCGGAGAAGCCATATGTGCCGCTTCCGGCCACGGTAGTGATTTTGCCGGTAGAGAGAGTTAGTTTGCGAATGCGGTTATTAGAAGTGTCAGCGATGTAGATGTTGCCGCTCGCATCGATGGCCACGCCGTAGGGAGCATTGATTTCCGCGCTGAGTGGTACTCCATTATCGCCGGTGTAACCAGCTACTCCGTTTCCGACCACCGTAGTGATCACGAGGTTTGAAGCCATCACTTTGCGAATGCGGTTGTTCTTCGTATCCGCAAGATAGAGGTTGCCGGAAGCGTCAATGGCAACACCCTGAGGCCCATTCAACAGTGCATTGGGCCCTGTTCCTCCGTCTCCTCCAAATCCGGCCGTTCCGCTCATATTCCCGGCTACGAGATAGTAGTTGATGGTTCCGTTTGAGGGCACACCCTCCAGGAGCCGGTTGGACCCGGTGTTCGCAATGAAGAAGTCCCCGTATGTGTCGACCGCAACTCCGTCGCCGCCCAACCCTGATCCCGCCTCGGTATAGATGTAGCCGTTCGTATAGCTAATGGCGCGGATCGCGACGTTGTTCGCGTCGGCTATATAGATGTTGCCGCTCCTGTCCACTGTAACGCCCCAGGGACTGTTGAGTTCCGATTTGGTCCCCGGCCCTCCGTCGCCGGTGTAACCTGCGATGCCGTTCCCCGCAATCGTTGTGATAAGTCCGTGCGCCGGAAGCGCATAGTTCACCACCACGGTTCGCGTCACCTGCGAGACAGGCATGTAGGTAGCGCTCCCTGCCTGGTTGGCGGCCACGACAATGGTTCCGGGACCAGTGATCGTCAGGGTGCTGCCGATGACTGTGCCAGGACCCGACACTATCCCGAAAGCTACCGGAAGGCCCGAAGTGGCCGTTGCCGATAGCGCGATCGGCGCAGCGCCGTAGATGACAGGCGAAGTGGGAGCTGTAAACGTGATGGTCTGCGTGGACTTAATTGTAAGAGTGGTCGCCGCGATGCCGGAAGAGTTGCTGGAATCTCCGGAATACGCTGCTGTAATGGCGTGCGTGCCCGTGCTCTCTGTGGTGAAACCGTAGATTGGATCACTGCTGCCGCTTAGATTGTGGGTTTGCCACGCGCTTCCGTCGATGCTCCACGTCACCGTTCCCGTGGAACCGTTGGCTGAGAGAGTTGCGGTACAAGTCGTGTCCGAACCATAAGCGATTGGATTAGGGGAGCAGGAGGCGGACATGATGGTGCTTGGGCCAACCGCGCGGATGCTGTTGTTCGTCGTGTCGCCAATATAGAGGTGGTTAGTGGCGTCCAGAGCAAGGTTGGAGACCTCTAAAAAGTCCGACCCTCCCAGTTCCGCGCTCGTCGCCAGCCCACCATCGCCGGCAAAGCCCGGGATGCCATTTCCGACTACCGTATAGATCGGCGTGTTGGGAAGTGAAAGCAGCATTTCTTGGATGCGATTATTTCCAGCATCCGCAATGTAAAGATTGCCCTTCGTGTCGAATGCAACGCCTGTCGGAATGTTCAGCGATCCGGTGACATCGTAAATCATATGACCGGAAGTCCCTATCAAACCAGTACAGCTACTGGGAGAACTGGAAGAACCGGATACTACCTTTCGAATGCGTCCGTTGTCAGAATCCGCAATGTAGAGGACTCCCGTGGAGTCAACGGCAAGCCCTGCAGGAGCAAATAGTATGGCTTGTGTTGCATCTACTCCGTTTCCACAATAGCCTGAGGGTAGAATACCTTTGAGTATAAGGTCTGGGTCGTACGGAACACCCGCATAGATGTTAATGTTCCCGCTCGTGTCGATTTTGCGGACATAGTTGTCGTACCAGGCGGAAACAAAGACATTTCCGGAACTGTCAACAGCAACTCCCATCGGCATATCGATCATTGCATTTGCTGCAAGTCCGGTATCGCCAGTGTCGAATGGGCATCCATTTCCTACCAGCGTATGGATGATTCCATCGGTCGTGACCTTGAACACGCTGTTGTCGTCTACGTCCGCAATGTACAAATTGCCTGACTGATCCACGGCAAGAGCAACTGGGCTCTCCAACATAGCACTGGTCGCAGCTCCACCTTCGCCAATGCTGAGTCGGCCACAAACACGGGTAACTCCGTTCACAGTCATCTGTGTAAGTTGATTCACAAACCATCCGCCGCCAGCGTAGACAGTTATGATGCCGGTTACGGGATCGATCTTCTTGACAACGCGATTTGGCGAGCTGCCGTCGGTGAAGTAGATCGTGCCATTTCTATGGTCAATGGCTACGCCGCCGGGAGAATTCAAAGATCCAGCGATCGTGCTGATGAAGCCGTTGGCCGGCAGTATTACCTGGCCGTAGGACGTTACACTCACGAAAAGTGATGCGAGTATACCGAACCCAGTAAGCAATGTGCGCTTAGTGCAATTCATCCAATCCTCCATCGTGAACGCTGCGTGAGATTAGCGGCAACGTGTTTGGAAGATCTGGGAAGAGTGTGTTGGCATTGGGTAGTTAAAAATGACTCTGACGGTTGACCTTGCGGCAGTCTAGCTAAATAAACACTATCCATCTAAGAATGACGGGCTCGGAGATAACTACTTTCGATCAGTCTCTCCATTTGCTCCCCAAGTCTGCGTGATGGAGCAATCCCTGTCCGTGATGGTGATCCTGCGCAGGCTCAGCGCACTTGATCGAAGGCTTACCGAAGCGTGCTTCCCTTCGGTTGGCGTCCATTTCGATTCAATCAAAATCGCTAATGCACGAAATGCACGCGTCGAGCACAGCAGGTAGAAAGGCAACCGAGTCTATGTGTTACAGGAGATTCACCGTTATGGTGACAACTCCCATAGCTCGTTGATCAGAGCAGAGGTTTAATGGTTCGGTAGAGAGTGGAGCGTGCCACTCCAAATCGTGCCGCAATCTCGGCCACGGGAATATCAGCCGTCTTGAGCAATGCGCGGATCGTCTTTATCTCTTTGGCGGAGAGTTTGGCCGGGCGACCTCCGTTGCGACCGCGGGCGCGGGCCGCGTTCAGACCGGCCACCGTTCGTTCTCGAATCAGATTGCGCTCGAATTCCGCGAGGGCGGCGAACACGTGGAAGATGAGCCGGCCGGCGGGGGAGACGGTTTCGATCTTTTCTGTAAGCGATTCGAAATTGATTTTTCGCTGTTCGAATTGAGCCACGAGCCCAACGAGATCGGCCAGATTCCTCCCCAGTCGATCAAGCCGCCACACAACGAGGGTGTCTCCCTCGCGCAAACTCTTGAGGCAGGCCTCTAGCTGCGGCCGCGCTATATTCTTCCCTGTGGCCTGTTCTTCATAAACCTGCCGGCATTTGGCCCGCTTCAAAGCATCCCGTTGCAGATCGAGGGTCTGGTCTTCGGTTGAGACGCGTGCGTAGCCGATGCGCATGTCCCACATTTTAACAAGCTCCTGGTATTTCGGACATAGTTTTCCGGACGGCTTGTGAGACACTTCTTGCCAGCGAAAGAGGGCCAATTGCGGGCAATGCGAAACCGTCCTGAAAACGGTCGTTTCTGAAGCGGTGTACCGCACGGCAAAAGGACCGACCGAGGCGAAACCATCGTGAATGATCGAATGCGATGGATCCGCCGAAAAGCGAACCCAATAGAGCCGCAAGGAAGAGCTTCACTAGCATTTTGGGTTTCATCTCCAAAAAGATTACAGCAGGAATGCTCGATCCAGAAGCGGTTATTGCTACATCGGAGATTACGAAAAGCAGCTGCAGATGTTTCACTTCGCTCAACATGACAGCGCGGATGGGAGTTCAAAGCGGGAGATCGGCGTGAAACCGGCAGCCGTCATTTCACAGAGATTTGCTAACCCTTCAAACGCAGACTCTCGCCTGAGCAGGCGGAGGGATTTAGGCGGCGAGGTCTGGGCCATGACAGGCTTACGACACAGCCAAACGAGCCGGACAAGACGTATTCTGTTGACCATGATCGAGTCAACGACGTCGTCGCAGCGGCAAAATTCGCCTTCCGCTGGTAGGCTAACACCAGATATGAACGACAATTTGCATCAGTTGCGTTGTTTTGGCTGCGGGGTGAGCATCTCCGGGGCTGAGGCGGGACCGGACTTCCGCTGCGCGAAGTGTGGCGATCTGTTTGAAGTGGAGTATCCGGGATGGGGACAAAAGCGTGGACCTGAGAGACCGAATCCGGGGGCTCTGAAGTGGCTGTGGCGGGAGCGGCGCTGCTCGTCGGAGGCACTGGATCGATCCGGCGTTTGGCGATTCCGTGAACTGCTGCCGATTCTCGATAGCTTTGGCGACGCGGTGACGCTGTTTGAGGGCAATACGCCGCTTTATTCGTTGCCGCGTGTGGGCAAGGCGCTGGGCATCGATCAACTGTATGCCAAGCACCAGGGGATGAATCCGACGGGTTCGTTCAAAGACACGGGCATGACGGCGGCGATGAGCGTGGCGCGGGAGCGGGGCTTTGAGTGGGTGGCGTGCGCGTCGACGGGGAATACTTCGGCGGCGATGGCGGCTTATGCGGCGCGGGCGGGATTGCGCAGCCTGGTGCTGATTCCGGCGGGTAAGATTGCGTGGGGAAAGCTGTCGCAGGCGATGGATTATGGAGCGCTTACATGCCAGTTGGAGACGGACTTTGACGGATGTTTGCGGCTGCTGACGGAGATTGTGCACGAGGCGCCGATTTACCTGCTGAACTCGGTCAATCCTTATCGGCTGGAGGGGCAGAAGACGCCGGCGTTTGAGATTGCCGAGGCGTTCGACTGGAATGTGCCGGACCACCTGATTGTGCCGGGCGGGAATTTGGCGAATAGCTCCGCGTTGGGCAAGGGGTTTCGGGAATTGAAGGAACTGGGGATGGTGGCGCGACTGCCCAGGATTTCGGTAATTCAAGCCGAGGGAGCCAATCCGCTGGTGCGCAGCTTTAAGGCAAATAATGGCGAGTCGCTGGAGCCGGTAGAAGCACATACGCGGGCGACGGCGATTCGGATCGGGAATCCGGCGTCGTGGCGGAAGGCGGCGCGGGTGGTGCATGAAACCGGCGGCTGGTGCCTGGATGTGAGCGAGGCCGAAATTGCCATTGCCAAGGCCGAGTTGGGCGCCGAAGGGCTGGGCTGCGAACCGGCTTCGGCGGTGACGCTGGCGGGACTCAAAAAGCTTCGGGCGCAGGGCTCGGTATCGGCGGGCGAAACCGTGGTACTGCTGTTGACCGGACACACGCTAAAGGATGCCGATTATACGATCGATTTTCATCGCGGAACCTTGCTGCGGGACGAGGAGACGGTCGGGCTCGAGAAGCAGATTGGGGCGCTGCGGCGGAACGCTATCGCTATCGACGCAACGGCATCGGCGGTGCTGGCAGCGGTCAAAGGCCGCGCGGGATGAGCGACGAGGTCGAACCGACTCAGATCATCGGGGCAAAGGCGGGCGGGATTGTGCGGCTGCGTTTGCCTGCGACCTCAGCCAATGTCGGGCCGGGGTTTGACACGGTGGCGGTGGCGCTCGATTTCTACTTGGATGTTGAGGCCGAAGCTGGCGAAGAATTCACCATTCAGGTGACGGGGCGGAATGCGGATCGGATTGCCGAGCCGGCGGACAACCTGATCTTCAACGTGTACCGCAGGATTCTCGAGGAAAACGTGCGGACGGTAGTGCCGCTGGCCTTGCGGATGAAGAACGGGATTCCGCTGGGAATGGGGTGTGGTTCTTCGGCGGCGGGGCGGCTGGCCGGGATCATCCTGGCGGTCGACTTCGGGCGGCTGGGGTGGAGCGATCAGCGGATTCTCGAAGAGGCCACGACGCTTGAGGGGCACCCTGATAACGCAGCTGCCTGCTGGCTGGGCGGATTTGTGGCGGCGGCGTGCGAGGGGAGAACTGTCCATGTGGCGCGAGTGATTCCGCCTGCAAATTGGCGGGTGATCGTAGTGATGCCGTCGGTTCCGTTGCCGACGAGCCAGGCGCGGGCGGTGTTGCCCCAGAGTTATTCGCGGGAAGACGTGGTGGCGAATTTGCAATCGGTGTCGATGCTGGGATTGGCATTCGCGCAGGGGCGCGGCGATTTGCTGCGGGTGGCGATGCGCGATCGGGTGCATCAACCTTATCGCGCGCCGATATGCGCCTATCTGCCGCGACTGCTGCCGCTGGCGGGAACCGAAGGAATATTGGGGGCGGCGCTGAGTGGTGCGGGGTCGGCGGTGCTGACGATTGTCGAGGCAGACGCGATGGAGTCGGCTACCCGAGCTATTCGCGGGGCACTTGAAGATATGCCCGAAGCGGAGTTGATTTATGCCGGATTTGAAGGTCGCGGAGTCAGAGAGCTTTCGCCGTTGTTATAGGTCGAATTTCATAGGTCGAAGGGAAACGATTGGTAGAAATGTGGCGAAGGCCTGCAGACTCTCTAACTTACATAGTGCTGTAATAAGAAGCTACTGGCAGCACGTTTTGAGAGGCTTTGACCATTGCACACTGGCCGAGTAATAAGTGCCTGATTTTAGGACAGTGAAGGGGTGGAAATTGGCCAATGCAAGACGTTGCTGAAGGGGTAACTCTCGGCTGGTCAGTAGTATCGACCTAGACAGTCACCGGTTGGTGATTACTGTAAAAATTACCTAAGATTTATTGCTATTCAGCAGGAAATTACATACTCTCGGTGCGTGGGCAGTTCTGGGGGAGGGCTGCTCTAGCGCCCGGGTTCCTGATGGGATCCGGGCGCTTTGATTTTATAGTCGATTTCCTAAGTGATCCGGGGGGGCGAGCTTCCATTTCTTATTGATGTGCAATCTTCAAATGCCGAGGCAGGTTGACCTCTGGCGGCGGCAGTGTTGCGGCATTGGTTCATGTGGCTACGTTGGTTCCGCGGGGGTACCGTGCGACTTTCGAAGCCTGTGCCGCATCCCATAGAGGGTCGATTAAAGGTAAACTGGATTAGATTGAGAAATCCAGCAAGGGGAGGAATATGGCGGGAGTCGGAGTGGGAGTTTTGGAAGTAACGGATGCGAATTTTGACCAAGAGGTGCTGCGCAGTGAGCAGCCGGTGCTGGTCGATTTCTGGGCCGGATGGTGCGGACCTTGCAAGATGATCGCGCCTTTCGTCGAGGGCGTGGCGACCGCTTATGCCGGCAAACTGAAGGTAGCCAAGGTGAATGTGGATCAGAACGGAGCCACGCCTTCGCGCTACGGCATCCGGGGCATTCCCGCACTGCTGTTTTTCAAGGGCGGCAAGGTAGCTGACCAGATCGTCGGGTATGTGCCACAGGAAGTGATCGAAGAGAAGGTCCAGCGCTTGCTGGCCTAACCGTTGCATTACGAGTAAGGAATGAGGGGCCCGGCTGCGATGCCGGGCCTTGTTTTTTTGAAGCCGAGGTTCAGTGTTTGCGTTCTGCCGGCATTTGCCTTCAGCGCATGTTTGAAGACACCGGTTTTGCGAGGCGTTGCACCCTGGCTAAGCTGAAGAGTGCATGCAGCGATTGCGAAAGAAACAAACGCGGCATCCGGGGCACTCACGCCTGTATGGGGCAGCATGCCATTCCGGAGCGGGTTCGACTTCGACTGGGGCGGCGCTTTGTGGGCGCGTCTCTCTCTCGCACATACGGATAAACTGCCATTTACGCCATGTGTTTATCAGACTGAGAAAGAACAAGAGCAACACAAATACGACAAAAAGCATGACAAGTATTCCAGTAACTACCAACAGCGCTTTGAGGAACATGGCCGCAATTATAGCTTCCTAAAGTCATAAGTGGGTGAATGAAGCGTTCACCGCATAACGATAGTAACGTCAACTACATGCGGCGTGATTGGGATCACGGAGGCAGGAGTAATTTGTGGGGGGAAGGCTGCCCTTCGCGGTTACTAGTGTGCGGTGCCAAGCTCGGTCGAAGCACTCCGCATGGAACGCTCTCGTGATGCGGAGACGGGGCGCGTTGGGGTTATAGGCTCTTTCTGTTTCGAAACTCGCGGACGACTTCGGCAGGATCGTGATGCTGACCGTCGATGGCCTCATTCATAGCGCGCATGTCGTCGGCGGTGATTTTTCCGGCGAGTGAGTCGAGAGCAGTTTGGATTTGAGGCCAGCGGCGCAGGGATTCTTCGCGCACCAACGGGACGGCTTGATAGGGCGGGAAGTAGCGCTTGTCGTCTTCAAGAGCGACGAGGGCAAAGGCTTGGATGGGACCGTCGGTGGAGTTGGCGGCGATCATGTCGACCTGATGGGCGTTGAGAGCGCGATAAAGAAGACCCAGGTCCATGGTGCGCGGAGAGCCGGCGAATTTCAAGCCATAGGCGGCGCTGAGGCCGAGGAGACCGTCGGGACGCTGTTCGAATTCATACCCCACGCCGAGGCGCCATTGGGGTGTGTATTGCGCGGCTTGGGTGAGAGTGGCGAGATGGAGGCGGCGGGCATCCTCGCCGCGAACGACCATGGCGAAGGTGTTTTCAAATCCCAGGGGTAGACCAACCTGAACTTGATAGCGCGAGGCGTAGAGACGGCGCACGGTGTTGAAGACCGATTGCGGATCGCGGTCAAGCGGTTGCTTGAGGATGGCGGTCAGGGCGGTGCCGGTGTATTCGACATAGGCGTCGATGCGGCCGGAGACCAGAGCCTGCTGGCAGATGTAACTGCCGGCTAAGTAGAAGCGGCGCTCCACTTTGAGGTGGGATTTGGCTTCGATTTCCTGGGCGAGGAGTTCGCCGAGGACGACTTGTTCTGTGAAGTTTTTGGCTCCGATGACCGGGTGGTCGGGACGAGGAGGGGAACAGGCAGTGAGGCAGAGAAGCACGGCGGTGACGAGGGCGCAAAGCCGGGTCGCGAAGCCGGAATCAGGGACAGCAGAATTATTGAGCCATGTCATTCTTGATCCGGCACGAAAATAGTGACATTGCTTTCCCACCCATTTCCGCAAAAAGCGCGGAAATGGATGGGGCACCCTGACTGTATCCAGGCGCCGGATCATTAGGCGGGAACCTTGAACCAGCGTTCGAGGAGACCGAGGGCGGCGTCGGCGGCCAGGGCGAGCAAGGCGGCGGGGATTGCGCCGGCGAGGACGAGTCGATTGTCGACCGAGGCTACGCCGCGAAAGATGAGTTCGCCGAGACCGCCGGCCCCGACGGCTGCGGCGATGGTGGCGATGCCGACGCAGGTGACGGTGGCGGTGCGAAGGCCGGCGAGGATGAAGGAGGCTGCGAGGGGAAGTTCAACTTTGAGGAGGCGCTGACGGCTGGTGAGGCCCAGGGCACGGGCTACTTCGACGACGGCCGGGTCGATGCCGCGAATGCCGGTATAGGTGTTGCGCAGGATGGGCAACAGTGCGTAGGCAGTGAGGGCCACGATGGCGATGCGGGCGGCGCGTTCGCCCAGCCAGGGCAGGGGAAGCAGGAAGCCGAACATCGCCAGCGAAGGGATGGTTTGCAGGACGTTGGCGACGGCGATGACGGGGCTGGCCCAACGCGGCGTGCGCGTGAGCCAGATACCCGTGGGGACTGCGATGGCTATGGCGAAGAACATGGCAGCGCCGGTGAGCCAGAGGTGTTCGAGCGTGAGGGTGGTGATTTCGCTGCCGTAGCGGGCAAAGAAGCCGGCGGTCATGGGTGGCCTCCAGCGGGAGCGGCACTGCGTTCGCCACGATGAAAGGCGCGGACGTAGGCGACGACATCGGGCTGAGTGGATTGAAGGAAGTCCTCGGGCGCGAGGTTGGCGATGAGTTTGCCTTCGCTAAGGAGGACGATGCGATCGCCGAGGTAGAGAGCTTCGTCGAGGTCGTGGGTCACGAGAAGGACGGTTTTCTTGAGGCGGGCGAGCAGATCGCGAAGCATGTCCTGCATTTCCGCGCGGGTGAGGGGATCGAGGGCTCCGAAGGGCTCGTCCATGAGGAGAATGGGTGGATCGGCGGCGAGGGCACGGGCGAGGCCGACACGTTGGCGTTGACCGCCGGAGAGTTGATGGGGCATGCGGGCGGCGAAGCTGGCGGGGTCGAGACCAACGGTTTGAAGGAGTTCGTGGGCACGGGGAATGCGCTGGCGGCGGGGCCGGCCCTGGGCTTCAAGCAGGACGGCGACGTTTCGTTCGACGTTGAAGTGGGGGAATAGACCTGTCTCCTGAACGACATAACCCATAGAGCGTCGGAGAGCGATGAGGTCCTGAGTGCCGGCGTCGATACCGTTGACGAGGACTTCGCCGGAGGAGGGCTCGAGCATGCGGTTGACGGTACGCAGGAGGGTAGTTTTGCCGGAGCCGCTGCGGCCGAGGATGGCCGTGGTGGTTCCTTCCTCGATGGTCAGCGATATTTCGTCAAGCAGCAGGCGCCCTTGGGGGGTGGAGAAGGCGAGATTGCGGAATTCGATGGCCGAGGGCATGCGG
>Ga0224527_1001651_pt1 | contig 10682 bp, 8 predicted proteins | sample CBST0metaG_FD_179882 | JGI IMG/M metagenome (GOLD analysis project Ga0224527, IMG submission 179882) | Peat soil microbial communities from Stordalen Mire, Sweden - C.B.S.T0 | ecosystem: Environmental > Terrestrial > Soil > Wetlands > Peat | place: Sweden: Norrbotten County, Stordalen Mire... | reverse complement strand
AGTCCTCAGGGAAAGTGAACTTCCAGCTACACAGTGAATTGTATGGCATTGGTTGAGCGGGGGAGAGGCTATCCGCCGAGTTGAAGTTTGCCGACGACGATTCTTTCAAACAGATTGAAGGGCAGTAACGCGCGTAGCACGAGCAGGGACTTTGCGTCGGGACCAATGGCGTAGCGCAGACGCGGGCGAGGCATGGCGGCTACGCGAGCGATCAGTCGTGCGACCTCGGCAGGATCGCGGCGCTGTAGTCCTTTCATGATGTAGTTGCGGAAGGTCGCAGTGCGCTGGAGATTGGGAGAAGTGGGACTGTCCGCAGCGGCAGCAACATTCTCCTTGCGATACCAGATTGCGGTCTCAAATGAGCCGGGCTCGATGAGGACGCAATGGATGCCTAGAGGCGACATCTCCAACCGCAGGGATTCCGTGTATCCCTCCAATGCAAATTTGGAGGAGCAGTAGGAGCTTATTCCGGGGGCGGCGCTGCGGCCTGCAATGGAAGAGAGCATCAGGATGCGTCCGGCGCGCTGGCGGCGCATGGTAGGCAGCACGGTCTTGGTGAGCGAGACGGTTCCGAAGAAGTTGGTTTCAAACTGACGGCGCAACTCATCGAGGGTAACGTCTTCCGCAAATCCGGCCATTGCAAAACCCGCGTTGTTGACCAGCAGGTCGATGCGTCCATAGTCAGCTTCAATGGCTGCGACAAAGGATGCGTGTGTGGCTGGCTCGGCCACGTCGAGTTGGCGAACGCTTACATACTCCATGAGACCAGCGGCGTTAACAGCCTGGTCGAGCGGGTCGCGGCGGGCGAGATCACGCATGGTGGCTACGACGAGGTAACCGTGGCGAGCCAGTTCAAGAGTGGCTAGAAGTCCAAAGCCGGAGGAACAGCCGGTAATCAGGGCGATTGGTTTGTTCATGGAGAGAGAGTTTACAGCCATCGCCGGAAACGGGAGATATCCAATGCTGTTCCATATTTGTTCACTCCCATTCCCTGAGCGAAAGCGCATCACAACCCGCAATGCTCGCCATTCGGGTGACTGGTTGCACCACAGGGTATAAGCTCGTTGCCAAGTCAGCGCTGGAAGAGCGAACATAAGTTGTTTGTGTTATTGATGTTGACTCTCTTAAGGAAGTGATCCATACAGATGGCGACAGGGCAGAAGAACACTCCTATTGAAATTGCGCCCGCCAAGGGAAAACTTGGAATCTTGGTGGTCGGACTGGGTGCCGTGGCCACCACATTTATTGCGGGCGTGGAAGCCGTACGCACGGGTATTGCGGAGCCAATCGGTTCCTTGACGCAGATGGGGACGATCCGCCTGGGTAAGCGCACGGATGGCCGTTCGCCGCTGATCAAGGATTTCGTTCCGCTTGCAGACCTAAACGATATTGTTTTTGGCGGTTGGGACATTTTCACTGACAGCGCTTATGAAGCCGCTGCCAATGCCAAGGTGCTTGAGAAAGAACTGCTGCTCAAGCTCAAGCCTTTCCTCAACAAGATCAAGCCGATGCCGGCAGTGTTTGATCATAAATACGTGAAGCTGATCAGCGGTCCGAATGTGAAAACCGGCAAAAACAAGCTGGAACTCGTCGAGCAGGTTCGTGAGGACATTCGTAATTTCAAGAAGAAGAACAAGTGCTCGCGGCTGGTAGTGATCTGGTGCGGTTCGACAGAGAGCTTCCAGAAGCCGGGCAAGGTTCACGCTTCGCTGGAGGCCTTCGAGAAGGGCCTGAAGGCGAGTGATCCGAACATTGCTCCCTCGCAGATTTACGCGTATGCGGCATTGCAGGAGTGCATCCCCTACGCGAATGGCGCACCGAACCTCACGGTCGACCTGCCCTTCATGCAGGAGCTTTCAAGGCAGAACAACGCACCCATCGCGGGCAAGGACTTCAAGACCGGACAGACGTTGATGAAGACAATTCTGGCACCGGGCTTCAAGGCTCGCATGCTGGGCGTGAGCGGCTGGTTCTCCACGAACATCCTGGGCAATCGCGACGGTGAAGTGCTGGAAGATCCGGGCTCGTTCAAGACCAAGGAAGAGTCGAAGCTCAGTGTGCTGGACGAGATTTTGCAGCCGAAGCTTTATCCCAAGCTGTACGGCGACATCTTCCACAAGGTGCGCATCAATTACTACCCACCGCGCGGCGACAACAAGGAAGGCTGGGACAATATCGACATTTTTGGCTGGCTCGGATATCCGATGCAGATCAAAGTCGATTTCCTATGCCGTGACTCGATCTTGGCGGCTCCGCTGGCACTGGACATCGTACTCTTCCTTGATTTGGCTGCCCGCACCACAGAGCTGAAAGGAATCGGCATTCAGGAATGGATGAGCTTCTACTTCAAGTCTCCGATGACGGCCAAGGGGCTCTATCCTGAGCACGATCTGTTCATCCAGATGATGAAGATGAAGAACACACTTCGCCACATCAAGGGCGAGGAGCTGATCACCCATCTTGGGCTGGAATACTACGACTAGCTTTGCGAGTAGAAGGAAACCCAAAGGGCAGGAGCTTCGGCTTCTGCCCTTTTGACATGTGCGCATAGTCGAGCAGTGCTGGCGCGAGCGGATCGGAATTTTCTAGTGGTTCGGATCACCATGACTTACGCGCGGGCATCGTAATTCGCATGGTGCGTACGGAGCTACAGACTCGGTTGCGGGGAAAGTTGCGGATCTCGGTGGCGTGCTGCTTCGCGGTGATGATGCTCGTTTCCGGTGCATTCATTTCGGAGGTCAGGGCCGAAACGCAGGGGACTTTCCGCGGGGAAGTGGTGGCCGGTCCTCGAGGCGAGCGCGCGACAGGTCTGCTGTACTTGAAAGGGCGCGACGGCAACGTGCGCAGAGTCGTGGTGGTTCGGGCGGCCATTGTTTACGACGCCGCTGTGCCAGCCGGGGAACGCGAGAAGCCTGCGAGGATGGCGCTGAGCCCCGGCGCAGAAGTGCGCGTCACAGCTCTGGTGGACGCCAATAGCGGTGAATGGACCGCCTCGCGCGTGGAGGTGATCTCCAATCACTCAGTCAAGGTTGACGACGATGATTCGGATGAAAATGCGCCTGACGAAGTAAACTCGCAACGGAACGAAATGACGGACTTGCGCACAATATAGCGTGACGCTGTTGGCGCTGCCGGGGTCGGGTGCCAGCAACTCCTCCAATCGAGCTTTGGTACAGGGGCGGGAGATTGAACCTGGATTCTTGGGGAGAGTTCACTCTGGTTAACTGACGTGGCATAATGGGGTTGCGTTGCATGTGGCCCCGTAGCTCAGATGGATAGAGCAGCGGTTTCCTAAACCGGAGGTCGGCAGTTCGAATCTGCCCGGGGCTACCATAACCCATTGACAATGAAACCGTATTGCTGTTCCTGTTGTAAAAGTCACTGCCTGCACCCATTCAAGAAGGTCTCCCCCATTCATCGTTGTCCCTCGTAGCTTTGGCGTATGGCTTGAGAACATGCCTCAGAGGCGAAACGTAATCGAGAGTAGGCTGTAGCCGGGCCGCTAGCACCTCAGGAGTGAATACGTGGGAAACAGAACGGTATGGCTGCTGAGTTTGACAGCACTCATGGTCATTGGTTCAGTGGTGAAAGGCGGCACGATCCAAGATCACGCTCAGGATTCGGCAGCGACGAACCTGGGTCTGGTTGCCTTTGGCGATTCAATCACCTGCGGCTTGCGCACGTCGGGTTATCCCTCTCCGAAGGCGGGCTATGCATACCTTCTCAGCAGAGACGTGGGGGGCAGTTTCTCCAACTGGTGTATGAACGGAGGGCAGGCCGCGGAAATGACCCGCAGTGTCTACTCCAAGACGAACCCTGAGAGCGGACAGAATCCATGGTTCACCGTGATGATAGGCACGAACGATGTTCAGGTTTACGGCCCAGACAAAGATCAGCAGCAGGTATTTGAAGACGGCTTGGCCGCTTCGGTCGCGTGGCTAGCCGTTCCACGCCGGAGCAAGATCTTTGCGCAGGACGCCGAGGTTCACGCCACTGGGAAATGGATTGCTGACGACGAGTTGCACACCGGGCTCGGACTGCAATCGTCCACACCGAATAGCGCTCTCACATTTACCTTGAACACGACCGGCGCGCCGATCTATCTTGCCTACCGAGTGATGGACGAAGACAATGCGTCGGCTTCGGTCAGCGTGGACAGCGCGCAGGTGGCGGCGTTGAGCGCACACGGAATGAATGGAGCGAGAATTCGCACGCAACACGGAGTCACCGACAGCGTGGCGCTTTTCCGTTATGCCGTGGCGGCAGGGACTCACAAAATCAAGATCGTGGTGGCCGCTAGCGGTGAGGGAAGGAACGGCTTTTCATTCCTCTGGGCTGGGACGCCCGCGCCGCCCAGATTGGCGGAGCAGCCGGGAGTTCTGGTTGGCGGGGTGCTCCGGCAAAAGTGGGACACAAAGAAGAGCCTGACGGAGCGCTACGATGCGCTGGTTCAGAAGGTTGTCGCGGAATTTATCGGCGATGGCCTGCCGGTGCGCTATGTGCCCGTCCGCGAGCACGTGAATGTAATCAGCGATATGGAAGACGATCTCCACCCGAACGATGCCGGCCATCAGCATCTGCGCGAGGTATTCGAGCTTGAAATGAAGTTACTTCTCCGTTAGAAGAGACCGCTCGGTCATCGCGTACTCTGCTGGGCGAACGCACCCCTTGCCGTTTCCTGTGGCCATCAACGACTGCTTGCGTTATGCCCTGCGTAGACCGACCCGCCCCGAACCTAAACACATTCTGCTTTTGGCCGATGAGTATAGAAGCGAGCCAATCTTATCGGGGTCAAGCATGAGCCATGCACTGAGCAGTATTCGACCGGCCACTCTGGTTGCCGCGATTGAGCAGGTGTCGAATGGCATTCTGATCACGGATCTCGCGGGAACCATCGAGTACGTGAATCCCGCGTTTACGGCTATGACTGGCTACACAAGCGAAGAAGCCGTCGGGCAGAACCCTCGCATACTTCAATCAGGGTTCCACCCCGCCGTCGATTATGAAACGCTCTGGAAAACCATCCAGGCTGGGCGAGTTTGGAACGGGGAACTAATCAATCGCCGCAAGGATGGAACGCTCTATACCGAAGCAATGCAAATCACTCCGGTGCTGGACCCGGCTGGTGAAATCGTCAGCTACCTCGCATTCAAACGAGATGTTACCGAGAGCCGTGCCGCCGAGAAGGCAAGTGCGTTCCTTGCTGCAATTGTAGAGAGCTCCGGCGACGCGATCATCGCATGCACGCCTAAGGGAGTCATTCTTACCTGGAATCACGCAGCGGAAGCGATTATTGGCTACTCCGCTGGTGAAGCGATCGGCAAACACCTTTCCATGCTGGTACCAAGCGACAAGTTTGCCAAGCTCGGGCAATTTGCCGGTCGGATACTGGGAGGAGAGACGATCTCCGAACATGAGAGTGTTTGTCTTCACAAGGACGGGCGGACAATTCACATCTCATTTACGGCACATCCGATAAGGAATGCGGCTGGAGAGGTGGCAGCGATCTCCAGTATTTTGCGTGATATCACACAGCGCAGGCAAGCTGAGCGAACGTTGCAGGCCAGTGAAGAGAAGTTTCGCCAGTTTGCGGAAAACACTCGTGAAGTGATTTGGATGGTGCCCATTGACTCTCGCGAAGCGCATTATGTCAGTCCTGCCTATGAAACAATCTGGGAAAGAACTTGCGAGAGCCTATACGAGAGCCCGAATTCGTGGATGGAAGCAGTTCACCCGGATGACCGGGAGGAAGCTAAGTTAAGGTTTGCGACAGAGCTTGCGGGTGAGGCTGTCGATTCGGAATACCGTATCGTGACGCCGCAAGGACAGGAAAAATGGGTACGCGACCGAGCTTTTCCCATTCGCGACCAAGCCGGGCAGTTGATTCGCATAGTTGGAATGACGGAAGACATTACTGAGCGCAAGCGCTACAAGGCTGAGTTGATAAGTGCCAAGCAAGGCGCGGAAGCGGCTAACCGCGCAAAGGGCCGATTTCTAGCGAACATGAGCCACGAAATTCGTACACCAATGAACGGAATCATTGGCATGATCCAATTGCTGGCCGAAACAGAGCTCACCGCACAGCAACGACAGTTTGCTGAGGTAGCTCAGACGAGTGGACGTTTTCTGCTCTCTCTGATAGACAACATCCTTGATCTTTCCAAGATAGAGGCTGGCAAGGCGGTGCTGGAGAAGTTGAGTTTCAACTTGCAACAAATTGTCGACAGCGTCGTTGTGCCCTTGCGCATTGAGGCGAACACAAAAGGGCTACAGGTCAGCGCCAAGCTCTCGCCAGAGATTCCACAACTCCTGTGTGGCGATGCCCACCGCTTGCGTCAAGTGCTGACCAATCTCGCAGCGAATGCTATTAAGTTTACCGAGCACGGGCAAGTGGCCGTGGACGTAGTTCTGGAGAGCCGCAGGGGAAATGAAACCACCATTCGCTTCATGATCACCGATACGGGAATTGGAATACCACCGGATAAAGCCGCAATATTGTTTTCGCCGTTCACGCAAGCGGACGACACCATGACACGCAGGTACGGGGGGAGCGGGCTGGGCCTCGCCATCTCCAAACATCTTGTTGAAATGATGGGTGGAAAGATCGGCATTGAGAGTCAGGTAGGCAGAGGCTCCATCTTCTCGTTCACCGCAGTCTTTGAAGCAGTTTCGGCGCAGACATTGCCAAACGCCGTAGTGCCTACAACTGCCGTATCGCAGAGGGCCAAAAATATGAGGCCAAACGCTCGGATCCTGATTGCAGAAGACAACCTGACGAACCGTCTGGTTGCTCTCGCGCAAATGGAAAAGCTTGGATACAAAGCTGACGCTGTCACGAACGGTGCCGAAGCAGTCATAGCGGTACAGAATGGAAAATACGATCTGGTGTTGATGGATTGTGAAATGCCGGTGATGGACGGATTCGAAGCTACTCATTTCATCCGGCAGTCTGGAAAAAGCGCCATTCCGATCATCGCCGCAACCGCCAGTGCAATGTACGAAGACCGTAACCGTTGCCTGAATGGCGGAATGAATGATTATCTGTCAAAGCCACTGGATTTGGGATTGCTTGCTGACATGCTTTCCAAGTGGCTGCCTGCCTCCGACCTCTCTGAGACGCCCAATGACCAAACTTCCACGTCAGAGAACACCTCTGTTTTTGATCAGGAATCGTTTCTGCTGCGATTAATGGGAGATCGGAAAACTGCCAGCACGGTACTGCACGGTTTCGTCGATGATTGCCCCGCTCTGTTGGCCAAACTGCGGGAACGGGTCAACACGGCGGATTCAACTGGAGTCCGTTGGTGCGCACACTCGATCATGGGAGCGGCGGCGACGGTTTCGGCCGGAGGTCTGCGTGTGGTGGCACTGGATATCGAGAATGCCGCCGTCTCCGGGCTCATCGACCGCTGCAACGAACTCGTTCCTCAAGCTGTTCAGGAATTTGAAAGATTCAAGAGCACACTGGCACAAGCCGGTTGGCTGTAAACCCAAGAGAGAAGGCGCACCATGAAAACACTCATCGTAGAAGATGACTTCACCAGCCGACTGTTCCTGCAAACCTTCCTTTCGCGATTCGGCGAATGCCATATCGCGGTAAACGGCACGGAAGCTGTGGAAGCCTTTCGGATAGCGTCCCAGAGCGGATCACCCTACAACCTGATCTGCATGGACATCATGATGCCCGGGATGGACGGCAAAGAGGCGGTCAAGCAAGTGCGCGCGCTGGAGGAGATTCGCGGTATTGATTCGACCGATGGCGTCAAAATCATCATGACTACAGCGGTAACGAACCTAAAGGAAATAGTCCAGTCATTCCGCGAACTTTGTGACGCATATTTATTCAAGCCCATCGATATGGCAAAACTGCTTCACGAGCTCTCGACTTTGGGGCTTGTGAAATGAACTCGCGGCCAATTGCGCAGCGTGTGTGACAGGCGGCGGTGTTCTCGCGTAAACTTTTCGTTGTGGGGAATCGAATTACTATCGACTTCCTGAGCCGCCGAAGGGCGGTTTTATTCTGGGTGAAAACTCAATCGCTCGCCGACGGGGTATGAGTTCGCCAAGCCTGCGATGAATGCCGTCGTACGGCAGAAGCGTGCCCTCAAAGGATGAAGATGCAACGGTTCAGCAAAGTTCTATGGCTGGTCCTGCTGGCGCTTGGGCTGGATGCCTCCCTTGCAGCGCAGGATTCTGCCCCGGCTCCCGCACAGGAGGGAACCGCTGCGGAGCACCACATCAGCGAGGCTGAGGCCAAGGAGTTCTTTCGTTCTCTCGATGACATTCTAAAGTTTGCCAGCGAGCACACGGGACTCCCCATTCTGCATCCGGTGAAGAAGAAGCTGGCCACTCGAGAAGAGGTTGCCAAGGTGGTGGAAAAGCGCATGAAAGAGCAGGGAAACGGGGAACGCTTTGACCGCTCTGCGCGTTCGCTCATCAAGCTTGGCCTGCTGCCCCACGAGTTCAATCTGCGTGAATACATGCTTGGAATGTATAAGGAACAGGTGGAGGGCTGGTACGATGCGCACAGCAAGACCGTCTATCTGCTCGATTGGGTAGAGCCCGATGTTCAGAAGCCTGTGATGGCCCATGAGCTTGTCCACGCACTCCAGGACCAGAGCTATGACTTGGATAAATGGCTGAACGTGAGCAAGGATTCCAAGGATGACACCGGGCAGATGGTAATTGACGAGCAACGGGCGGCGCGACAGTCCATTGTGGAAGGTCAGGCGATGGTCGTGCTCTACGATTACCAGATGGCCGCAACAGGGCAAACCGTCGAGTCCGCGCCAGAGCTGGTGGACTCGATGCGCTCGTCCATTACCGATGAAGACTCCTCGTCAATGTACGGGAAGGCTCCGATCTATCTGCGCGAAGCATTGCTTTTCCCGTATACATTCGGCACGGATTTTGTGGTCTCAGTGATGGTGAAACGCGGCAAGCAGGGGGCGTTTGCAGGAGTGCTGGAGCACCCTCCGCTGGATACCCACCAGATCATGGAGCCCAACACCTATCTTTCCGGTGAGCGGCAGGTTTCAGTCAAGGTCGTGGCCCTGGAAAAGGTATTGGGATCAGGATGGGTGCGAGAAGATTTCTCCGGCATTGGCGAAGTGGACCTCAGGGTCTTTGTGCGCCAGTGGAGCGGCGACAAAGCTGCCGCGAAGCTCTCCAAGACATGGCGTGGCGGATATTACATGGCGCTGGTAAACAAGAAGGCCGCAAAGGATTCGCCGCTGCCACTGGCACTGCTTGTGAACTTCTCCAGCCACGAGGCTGCCGCGCAGTTTGCTGCTATCTATGAGGCGGAGTTGCCGAAGCGATACAGGGCCGTGCAGCCCGCGAAGGCGCCGCACCAGTGGACGACGGATGAGGGAGTGATGCAGCTATACGTCGAAGGCTCGTCGGTGATTGCGCTCGAATCGTTTAGCCAGCCCGAGGCGGCGAAGCTCCACGATGCGCTGCTTCCAGCCGTAACGCAGCCCTTTGAGATTACGGCTGCACCGTAAATTCTGCACTGGCTTCGCGTCCGGTATAATCAGCTTTTCCGCATACATCATTGCACACGCAGGAGATTCAATTGGCACAGGCAGAGATTGGCATCATTGGCGGCAGTGGCCTCTATTCCATGAAGGGGCTCACCGACATTCACGAGGTTCAACTGGCAACACCTTTCGGTGCGCCTTCAGATCCATACGTGTTGGGCACTCTGGCAGGGCGAAAGGTGGCTTTTCTTGCGCGCCATGGCCGTGGACATCGGATACTTCCCTCGGAGTTGAACTTCCGGGCGAACATTCACGGATTCAAACAACTAGGCGTGGAGCGCATTCTCTCTGTCTCGGCTGTGGGATCGCTGAGGGAAGAGCACAAACCTACCGACTTCGTCATCCCTGACCAGTTCTACGACCGCACCAAACAGCGCGTGAGCACGTTCTTTGGCGAGGGACTTGTCGCGCACATTGCTTTCGGCGATCCCATCTGTCCTGAGCTTGCGGCTATCGTCGCCAAGGCCGGAATTGCCGCTAAGGTAATCACAAAGAGCGGTGGCACCTACGTATGCATGGAAGGTCCGCAGTTCTCCACGAAGGCAGAGAGCAATGCTTACCGCGCGCAGGGTTTTGACCTTGTCGGCATGACCAACCTGCAGGAAGCCAAGCTCGCACGCGAGGCCGAGATTTGCTACGTCACCATCGCAATGGTGACGGATTACGACTGCTGGCATCCCGATCACGATAGCGTGACCGTGGAGCAGATCATCGGAGTGCTCACCAAGAATGCTGAGAACGCCGCCGACGTAGTTCGCGAAGCGGTCGCTCTGCTCCCCGCAGGACGCAGTTGCAAGTGCGGACAGGCACTCGCCATGGCCATCATGACTGCACCGGATGCGATTCCGGCGGCTACCCGTGCCAAGCTCGATCTGCTCGTCGGCAAGTATCTCGGTAAAAAGGTTGGTGCATAAGGTGTCTATCCTTGTCGTTGGTTCCGTTGCATTCGATACACTGAAAACTCCCTTCGGCGTTCGCGAGAAGATTCTCGGCGGCGCGGCCACTTACTTCTCGCTCTCCGCCAGCTTCTTTACCGACGTGCGCGTTGTTGGCGTGGTGGGCGAAGATTTTACCGCTGAGCATGAAGCCGTGCTGACCAATCGTGGAATTGATACGCGGGGCATCGAGCACGCCGCAGGC
>Ga0224527_1001647_pt1 | contig 10684 bp, 3 predicted proteins | sample CBST0metaG_FD_179882 | JGI IMG/M metagenome (GOLD analysis project Ga0224527, IMG submission 179882) | Peat soil microbial communities from Stordalen Mire, Sweden - C.B.S.T0 | ecosystem: Environmental > Terrestrial > Soil > Wetlands > Peat | place: Sweden: Norrbotten County, Stordalen Mire... | reverse complement strand
AGCTGGCAGCGGAGATGAAGCTGTCGGTTGAGAGCGAAGCCTTGGTGATGCCCAGCAGAAGCGGATGCCCGATAGCCGGACGGCCGCCCTTGGCGAGCACGCGCTCATTCTCTTCGCGGAAGCGGAACTTATCCACCTGCTGTTCGAGCAGGAAATTGGTATCGCCCACTTCCTCGATGCGAACCCAGCGCAGCATCTGACGCACAATCACTTCGATGTGCTTATCGCTGATGGCCACGCCCTGCAGACGGTAGACTTCCTGAATTTCATTCACCAGGTAAGCCTGCAAAGCCTTTTCACCCAGCACGTCGAGAATATCGTGCGGGTTCAGGGGGCCGTCCATCAGCGGGTCGCCGGCAGCAAGCCGCTCACCCTCCTGAACGTTGACGTGAATGCCGCGCGGCACCGAGTATTCCTTCTCGTCGCCGTTGTCCGCGGTCACATAGATCTTGCGCTGTCCCTTGACCACATCGCCGAAGCGAACCACGCCATCGATTTCGCTGATGATGGCCGTCTCGCGGGGCTTGCGGGCCTCGAACAGTTCAACCACGCGCGGCAGACCGCCGGTGATGTCCTTGGTGCGCGTGCTTTCCTTCGGAATCTTCGCAAGCACGTCGCCAGGACCAACCTCGTTGCCGTCTTCGACCATAAGGTGAGCGCCGCGGGGCAGCAGATAACGCTTGTGTCCCTTGGCGTTTTTCACCACCAGGGTAGGCTGGCGCTTTTCGTCCGCGGCGTCGGCCACAACCCAGCGCGAAAGGCCGGTGACTTCATCGACTTCCTCGTTGAGCGTGACGCCTTCCTGCAAGTCCTTGAATACGACATTGCCTTCGATTTCAGTGAGGATCGAGTAGGTGTACGGATCCCACTCGGCCATCATCTGGCCCAGCTTGACGCGATCGCCGTCCTTGACGTGAATGCGCGCGCCGTAAACCACCTGGTAGCGTTCCTTCTCACGGCCCCGGTCGTCCACAACGGCAAGCGAACCGGAGCGGTTCATGGACACCAGCAGGCCGTCCCTGCTTTGGACGTAGTTGATGTTGATGAAGCGCACGAAGCCGTTGTTCTTGGCATCGAGGCGCGACTTGTCCTGAACACGGCTGGCCGTGCCGCCGACGTGGAAGGTACGCATGGTGAGCTGCGTGCCGGGTTCGCCGATGGACTGCGCCGCGATGACGCCGCAGGTCTCGCCCAGTTCAACCATGCGGCCGGAGCCGAGGTTGCGCCCGTAGCACAGAGCGCAAACGCCGCGCTTTGACTCGCAGGTGAGCACCGAGCGGATCTTGACCTTCTCGACGCCCGCGGCCTGAATGGCGGAAGCAATGTCCTCGTCAATGCCTTGATTGATATCGACCACGATGTTGCCGTCATAGTCCTTGATGCGGTCGAGGGAAACACGGCCAATGATACGGTCGCGCAGTTCCTCGATGATCTCGCCCGACTCGACGATCGAGTTCACGTAGATGCCTTCGACCGTGCCGCAATCGTACTCGGTGACAATGACATCCTGTGCCACGTCGACGAGGCGGCGGGTCAGGTAGCCGGAATCGGCGGTCTTCAGAGCCGTATCAGCCAGGCCCTTGCGAGCGCCGTGCGTTGAAATGAAGTATTCCAACACGGTGAGGCCTTCACGGAAGTTGGCCGTGATGGGCGTCTCGATGACTTCGCCCGAAGGCTTGGCCATCAGTCCGCGCATGCCGCTGAGCTGGCGAATCTGCTGCTTGGAACCGCGGGCGCCGGAATCGGCCATGATGTAAATCGGGTTCATGACCCCTTCGTCGTCGGCGCGCTTCATGTTGCCGAACATCTCGTCGGCCACCTTGTCGGTAACGGCCGACCACATCTGGATGACCTTGTTGGCGCGCTCGCCGTTGGTGATAGCGCCGTCCATGTACTGCTTCTGGACCTCGATCACCTTCTTGTCGGCGTCGTCCACGGTGGTGTACTTGCTGGCCGGAATGACCATGTCGTCGAGGCCGACCGAGAGCCCGGAGATCGTCGCATACTTGAAGCCCAGCGCCTTGATGCTGTCCAGCATGCTGACCGTGATTTCAAGGCCGAGGTTCTGGTTGCAATAGTCCACCAACTGGCCGATGCCCTTCTTCTTCATCAGTCCATTGATGAAGGGCATGCCCGCCGGCAGCGAGTCGTTGAAGATGACGCGGCCGACGGTGGTGGAGATGTACTCCTTGTTGAAGTCCACCGCATCGGTGTGGGTCAGATCCTGGTCGTCGTAGGCCGTGGTCATGTCCAGCACCTTGCCGGTATAGCGCAGGCGGATGGGCGTGAGGGTCTCGACCTCCTTGGCTTCCAGAGCCATCAGAACCTCTTCGACGTTGGCGAAGACGCGGCCCTCGCCCTTGGCGCCCTTGTGGGCCTTGGTCATGTAATAAAGGCCGAGCACCATGTCCTGCGTGGGCACGGTGATGGGATGGCCGGAGGCCGGCGAAAGAATGTTGTGCGAGGACAGCATCAGCACACTGGCTTCAATCTGCGCCTCGGGCGAAAGCGGAATGTGCACGGCCATCTGGTCGCCATCGAAATCGGCGTTGAAGGCGGTGCAGCACAGCGGATGGAGCTTGATGGCCTTGCCCTCGACCAGTACCGGCTCAAAAGCCTGAATACCCAGGCGGTGAAGCGTGGGGGCGCGGTTCAGCATGATCGGGTGATCCTTGATGACTTCCTCAAGGATGTCCCAGACCACCGGATCCTGCATCTCCACCATTTCCTTGGCCTGCTTGATGGTGGTGCACTGGCCGGTCTGCTCCAGGCGGTGATAGATGAAGGGCTTGAACAGTTCGAGCGCCATCTTCTTGGGCAGGCCGCACTGGTGAAGGTGCAGCTCGGGGCCAACCACGATGACCGAACGGCCGGAGTAGTCGACGCGCTTGCCCAGCAGGTTCTGACGGAAGCGGCCCTGCTTGCCCTTCAACGTATCGGAAAGGGACTTGAGCGGGCGGTTGTTGGCGCCGCGCAGCACACGGCCACGGCGGCCGTTGTCAAACAGCGCGTCAACGGCTTCCTGCAACATGCGCTTCTCATTACGGACGATCACTTCCGGCGCATGAAGGTCCATCAGCTTCTTCAACCGGTTGTTGCGGTTGATGACGCGGCGATAGAGGTCGTTCAAATCGGACGTGGCGAAACGGCCGCCATCCAACGGCACCAGCGGGCGCAGCTCGGGAGGAATCACGGGCAGCACGTCCAGAATCATCCACTCCGGCTTGTTGTCGCTCTTGCGGAAGGCCTCGACGACCTTGAGGCGCTTGGCGTACTTGATCTTCTTCTGCGCGGAGGTTTCCGTCTTCATGCGCTCGCGCAGTTCGATGTTCAGCTCGTCGACGTTGACGCGCTTGAGCAGTTCCTTGATGGCTTCCGCGCCCATCATGGCCTTGAAGCCGGAGGGGCGGAACTGCGTATCGAGTTCGCGGAACTTGACTTCGTCCTTGATAATCTCGCGCTCTTTTACCGGAGCGTCGCCGGGATCGATGACGACATAGGACTCGAAGTAGAGAATGCCTTCCAGGTCGCGGAGAGAAATGTCGAGCAGGTGGCCGATGCGCGAAGGCAGGCCCTTGAAGAACCACACGTGCGAGCAGGGCGAAGCCAGCTCAATGTGGCCCATGCGCTCGCGGCGCACCTTGCTGACCGTCACTTCCACACCGCACTTGTCGCAGATGACTCCGCGGTGCTTCATGCGCTTGTACTTGCCGCACAGGCACTCCCAGTCCGTGACCGGTCCAAAGATGCGGGCGCAGAACAGGCCATCGCGCTCAGGCTTGAAGGTGCGGTAGTTGATGGTTTCTGGCTTGGTAACTTCGCCATGAGACCAACTGCGGATTTTTTCCGGCGATGCCAGCATGATGCGGATGGCGTCAAAGTCGGTAATGGGACTGGACAGCTCAAACGGGTTCGAACGGAACAAGGCGACCCTCCTTGGCGGGCCTTACGGCCGCTGCCGCGGCTTTTCCCGGGATTACTGAAGAGCCCTTCCTTCCCGGGTGGCGGCGTTTACCGCTTTCAAGAAGGGCCCTGACAACTCTTTGCGTCCGGCCCGGAGTTACCTGTTCAGGCTGCTCCGGACCGGTAAAAATTCACGGTCGCCGCGCTCAGTCGGCAGCCGCCGCGACTTCCTCCGGCGCGGGCAGTTTCTTGACAAGGTCCGCGCGCTTGATCAGCTCCACGTCCAGGCACAGCGACTGCAACTCGCGGATCAGCACGTTGAACGACTCCGGCACGCCCGGCTCGATGGCCGCCTCGCCCTTGACGATGGCCTCGTAAATCTTGGTGCGGCCGTAAACGTCATCGGACTTGGCAGTGAGCAGTTCCTGCAGGATGTAGGCGGCGCCGTATGCTTCGAGAGCCCACACTTCCATCTCGCCGAATCTCTGCCCGCCGAACTGCGCCTTGCCGCCCAGCGGCTGCTGGGTGATAAGCGAGTACGGTCCGATCGAACGCGCGTGAATCTTGTCGTCGACCAGGTGGGAGAGCTTCAGCATGTAGATGTAGCCCACCGTAACCGGCTGTTCGAACGGCTCGCCGGTCATGCCGTCATAGAGCGTGGTTTTGCCAGAAGAAGGCAGCCCGGCCGTAGCCAGCAGCGCCTTGATCTCGCCTTCCTGCGCGCCATCGAACACGTTGGTGCCAAACCAAACGCCGCGCTTCATGCCCTTGGCAACGCGCAACAGCATCTCGTCGTCCAATTCCAGCAACTGCCTGAGCGTCGCCGTGCCCGCAAACTCCTTCTTCACGAGTTCGCGCACATAATTCGCTTCGCTGTTCGCAGAAACCAGAGCGGCAATTTTTTCTCCCAGCACATGTGCGGCCCACCCCAGATGCGTCTCCAGGATCTGTCCCACGTTCATACGGGAAGGAACGCCCAGTGGATTGAGCACAATCTCCGCCGGAGTTCCATCAGGCATGTACGGCATGTCTTCCTCGGGAAGAATGCGCGCAATCACGCCCTTGTTGCCGTGGCGTCCGGCCATCTTGTCGCCCACCTGAAGCTTGCGCTTCATGGCGATATAGACCTTGACCAGCTTGATGACACCCGGAGGCAGCTCGTCGCCCTTTTGCAGCTTGGCCACCTTTTCGTTGGTGATCTTGCGCAGAACTTCGATCTGGCGCGAAGTCATCTCCTCGATCTCATCGATCTGCTCGTTGACGCGGGGGTCCTTGTCGGCGTAGCGGATACGCTTGAGGTTCTTGGTGGAGATGCGTTCGATCGTGTCGCGATCGAGAATCGTGGCCTTGGTGAGCAGGCGCTTGTTGGTGCGCTCGTCATGCAGGTCAGCCAACACTTCCTTGCCTCCCAGGATGCCGTCGAGCCGCTTCAGGCGCTCGTCGGTCAGAATGCGGATTTCGTCGCCCAGGTTCTTTTCCAGTTTGGCAACGTACTCGGCCTCAATCTGCTTGGCGCGCTCGTCCTTCTCCTGGCCCTTGCGGCTGAAGATGCGAACGTCCACCACCGTGCCCTCGATACCCGGAGGCGTGGTGAGCGAAGCGTCACGCACATCGCCGGCCTTTTCGCCGAAGATGGCGCGCAGCAGCTTTTCTTCAGGAGTGAGCTGGGTTTCGCCCTTGGGCGTCACCTTGCCGACCATGATGTCGCCGTGGCCAATCTGGGCGCCGATGCGGATCACGCCACTCTCATCCAGGTCGCGCAGCGCATGTTCGCTGACGTTCGGGATGTCGCGCGTGATCTCTTCGGGTCCAAGCTTGGTGTCGCGGGCCTCGATCTCGAACTCCTCGATGTGAACCGAGGTGTAATAGTCCTCCCGCACCAGCTTTTCGCTGATCAGGATGGCGTCCTCGTAGTTGTAACCGCGCCAGGGCATGAAGGCTACCAGCACGTTGCGGCCCAGGGCCAACTCGCCCTGCTCGGTGCATGGTCCGTCGGCCAGAACCTGTCCCTTGACCACGTGGTCGCCCTCGCGGACCACCGGCTTCTGGTTGATGCAGGTGTTCTGGTTGGAGCGCTTGAACTTGATCAACTGGTAGATATCGGAACCCACCTCACGCGAAAGTTGCGTGGGATTGTGCTCGCCCTCGACGCGCACAATGATGCGCGTTGAATCCACCGAGTCGATTACGCCGTTGCGGCGGGCCAGAATGACAGCGCCGGAATCGCGCGCCGTAACACCTTCCATGCCCGTGCCCACCAGCGGAGCCTCAGCCACCAGCAGCGGCACCGACTGGCGCTGCATGTTGGCGCCCATCAGCGCGCGGTTGGCGTCATCGTGTTCCAGGAACGGCACCAGCGAGGCAGCCACGGAAACAAGCTGCTTGGGGCTGACGTCGATGTAGTCCACCTCGGCCTTGTTCACCAGCACAAAGTTACCGGCGCGGCGGGCGTTCACCAACTCTTCGGTGATTACGCCGTTCTCGTCAAACTCAATGTTGGCCTGTGCAACGGTGTGCTTGTCCTCTTCCCATGCGGAAAGGTAGAAGCTGAACGGCATGTGGGCAATCGGCCTCTTGCCTGCCTTCTTCAGGCTCTCATTGAGACGCGCTGCTTCTTCCTTTTCAATGTGGTCGCCAACGCGCAGGCCGCTTTCGCCGGCGTTGACAATCTCAACGTAGTCCAGAATGCGCGAGTCCTTCACCTTGCGGTAAGGCGACTCGATGAAGCCGTACTCGTTGATGCGCGCAAAGCAGCTCAGCGAGCTGATCAGGCCGATGTTCGGGCCTTCAGGAGTCTCAATCGGGCAGATGCGGCCGTAGTGAGTCGGATGCACATCGCGCACCTCGAATCCGGCGCGCTCACGCGACAGGCCGCCCGGTCCAAGTGCGGAGAGGCGACGCTTGTGCGTAATCTCCGACAGCGGGTTGGTCTGATCCATGAACTGCGAAAGCTGCGACGAACCGAAAAACTCGCGGATGGCCGCCATGACCGGCTTGGCGTTGATCAGGTCGTGCGGCATCGCGGTGGTGAGCTCCTGGTAGACGCTCATCTTTTCCTTGATGGCGCGCTCCATGCGGACCAGGCCGATGCGGAACTGATTCTCCATCAACTCGCCGACAGCGCGCACACGGCGGTTGCCGAGGTGATCGATGTCGTCCACCATGCCGATATTCTTGCGCAGCTTCAGCAGGTAGCGGATGGTGGCGTAGAAGTCTTCCGGCGTCAGCGTGCGACGGTCCAGATGCGTTGCATCCTGGCTGTCGTAGAGCTTGATGTTGAACTTCAAACGGCCCACGCGAGAGAAGTCGTACTTGCGGGCGTCGAAGAACATGCCCTCGAACAGCGCGGTCGCCGTGTCCAGCGTCGGCGGGTCTCCCGGCCGCAGCTTGCGGTAAATTTCGATCAGAGCCTCTTCCGGCTTGTGAATCGAGTCGCGCTTCAGGGTTGTGGTGATGATGTTGCCCACGTCGTCACGATCGGGGAAGAAGACCTCGAAAACCGTAATGCCGCTGGAAACGATCTTATGAAGCCGGTCCGCGGTCAACTCGACATTGGCCTCGACAATCACTTCGCCGGTGCTCTGATCGACAATGTCGGACGCGGTCATTGCGCCGTCCAACTCCGCCGCTTCCACCTCAACCTTGTCGATCGCCGCCGTGCGCAGCGCCTTCATCGTATGCGCCGTGATCTTGCGCCCGGCGTGTGCAATCTCTTCGCCGCCATGCGTAATGTCTTGCGCCGGCTTGGCGCCCAGCAGGTGTGTACCTGTCCCCGCAACCTCCGGCAGCGTCCACAGCAGCTTGCCGTCGTCGATCTGTATGCGGTCCACGGTGTAGAAGGTCTTGAGAATTTCCTCGTCCGAACGCAGGCCGAGCGCGCGCAGGAAGATCGTGCCCAGGAACTTGCGCTTGCGGTCGATGCGGACGTAGAGCGTGTTCTTCTGGTCGAACTCGAACTCGACCCACGAACCGCGATAGGGAATGATCTTGCCCAGGAAGTAGGTGTGGTTGTTGGCGGTCTCAAAGAAGACGCCCGGCGAGCGGTGCAACTGCGAAACGATCACGCGCTCGGTGCCGTTCACGATGAAGGTGCCGTTGGGCGTCATCAGCGGAATGTCGCCGAAGAAAACCTCCTGCTCCTTGATGTCGCGAATGGTCTTGTTGCCCGTCTCCGCGTCCTTGTCGTAGATGGTGAGCCGGACGGTGACCTTCAAGGGCGCGGAGAAGGTCATGCCGCGCTCCTCGCACTCCTGCTGGTCGTACTTCAACTGCAAGCTGACAGGGTCGCCGCACTTCTGGCAGAAGTCGGGCGTGTTCTTGTTGTAGGTTCCGCACTTCTGGCAAAGCACATCGCCGGAAACAAAAGGATCGGTGATGACCATGGCCCCGCAATGGACGCAGGCGGTGCGCAGGTGGTGGAGGCCCTTGAGGTGGCCGCACTTGCATTCCCAGTTGCCGATCGAGAAGTCCACGAAGTCCAACTGCGAAATGCCGCGGAAGTCGGTAATCGGAAAAACCGAAACAAAGACCGACTGCAAGCCGTTGTCGTCCCGCTCATTGGGCAGCTTATCCATTTGCAGGAAGCGCTCGTAGGAACGGCGCTGCACTTCAATCAGGTTCGGGATCTGGGTTGCGGTGGGAATCTTTGAAAAATCGAGCCGGCTGCGAATCGCGCGCTTCTCGTTGGGCATGTCCACTCCTAAGACTCATCTCTCCGGCGCCTTCTCGGCGCCGTGCCAGCGCCCGAGTCTCGTCAGCGTCGGCAGATTACGGTAAGTAGGTCGAAAAACCAGATTGGCGGACCGTAAAGACTTTAGTCCCCATCCTGCGATCCTGGGATACTTGCGGACAGTCCCCAAGCATTCCGGGAATAATTCCCAAACCAGGCGGGTGAAATCCATATCGCTTCAAATACTCGTGGCAGGCATTGCCTCGCATCCGTCACTTGCGCTAGACTGCGCACATTGGAAGAGGCGATTTGCGCGGTTGGACCCGTCAAACAACCGGGAAAAATCCGCGCGGAGAGCTATTGCGCACAGAGCAGATATTGGGTAAAAAACCTTATCTGCAGCGACGGGAAGACACGAATAGCCCGCAAGGACGCAATGCCTCACGAGCGCGGCCTACTGCCTGTGCCCCCATCCGAATTCTCTTGCCCTGTACTCGCCGATCCCAAAACTCGCTTCTGCCGCTCGCTCGCCAGCCACTCGACCTCGTCAACGAACGCCCGCCCTGGTATTCGAGCAACCCGCTGACAGTACGGTACTTAATTACAGCACAGTGTCCGCACCCAGAGAGGATAGTCCCTTCCCCGGCTTGCGGACGCTTGCGTGCCACTCCACGATGTCTGAAATGCAACTCAAGGCGCGCCATCCAGCCCCACCCATCCCCCTTAAAAAAGCCAGAATGAGCCGAGAAGACGCACAACGGATATCGTAGCGCGTCTTCTCCGGAGTTGCAAGTTTCTTGTTTTTACTTGATTTCGATGGCCGCGATGCCTTCAAACTTCTTCTTGATGGTCTCGGCTTCTTCCTTGGTCGCGTTTTCCTTGATCGTTTTGGGCGCGCCGTCAACCAGATCCTTGGCTTCCTTCAGGCCAAGCGAGGTAACCTCGCGAACAGCCTTGATGGTGCTGATCTTGTTGGCGCCGATTTCCTTCAAAATGACCTGGAACTCGGTCTGCTCTTCAGCTGCCGGAGCCGCTGCTCCGCCTGCTGCCGCTGCCGCTGCCGGAGCCGCCGCCGCCGCCGAAACGCCAAGGCGCTCTTCCAGCTTCTTGACCAGAGCCGCCGCTTCCAGCAAGCTCAACGCTACAATCTGCTCTTCCAACTGTGCCAAATCCGCCATTTTCATTCTCCAATCAGAACCGTTTGAGTTGATAATTCAGGCCGTTTTCCCAAACTGGAAGTTTCCGATGCGCCAGACCCGCGCCCTCCCGTCTGCTTCCCGACCAAACTTTTTCGCATCCCCGCCACCCGGCAGGGGAACTCCGAAACTAGGCCGCAGCCTCTCCGGAAAACTTTTCCTTCTCGACGCCCTGCCCCAGAACCACAGCCAGATCGTGGCCCGTGGCATTGATGACAGTGGCCAGCCGTTGCGCCGGCGCATTGATAAGGAACAGCAGCTTCGAAAAGAGCTCTTCCTTGCCCGGCATGGTGGCCAGCGCCTTCACTTCTTCGGTGTTCAGCAGCTTGCCGTCCACAATGCCCAGCTTGAACTCGAACTCGGCGTTATCGTCCGCCCACTTGGCAAAAGCCTTGGCCAGAGCAATCGGGTCGCCGGAGGTAAAGGCCACCGAGTTGACTCCCTTGAGCCCCTTCAGCGCTTCCTCAACCTTCGTGCCCTTGCCGGCTACCGCGGCCAGCTTGTTCTTGACCACGCGATACTTGCCGCCGGCCTCGCGAATCACCTTGCGCAGCGCAAAGTCCTTGGCCACGGTCAGCTTGGAAAACGTGCCAATAATCGCTGTTGTCGAGTTTTCCAGTTCCTTGGCCAGCAACTGGACCTTCTCAGTCTTCTTCGCTCTTGAAATTGCCATCGTCCTGCTCCCCTCAGCGGGTTGCGCCCGGAGGGCTCACCCTCCACCGGCGTCTACTGTTGAATACCGATTCCTGAATCCCGATTCCGGCTTAGCGCTTGCCGGCTGCTTCGGCAGCCGCCGTATCCAGCGGAACGCCAGGGCCCATGGTCGAGCTCAGTGTGACGCTCTTGATGTACTTGCCCTTGGCTACTGAAGGCTTGGCGCGCGCAATGGCCACAATCACCGTCCGCGCGTTGTCGA
>Ga0224527_1001646_pt1 | contig 10684 bp, 9 predicted proteins | sample CBST0metaG_FD_179882 | JGI IMG/M metagenome (GOLD analysis project Ga0224527, IMG submission 179882) | Peat soil microbial communities from Stordalen Mire, Sweden - C.B.S.T0 | ecosystem: Environmental > Terrestrial > Soil > Wetlands > Peat | place: Sweden: Norrbotten County, Stordalen Mire... | reverse complement strand
CAGATGGAGTGCAAGCTGATGCAGGTGATTTACGTGGGTCGGGAGCCGGGCGCAGGGGTCATTGTGCTGGGCGAGGTGGTTCGCTTTCACCTGCGCGAGGACCTTCTGGAAGACTTCCGCGTCGATCCGGCGGGTCTGGACGCGGTGGGCCGCATGGCCGGCAATACCTGGGTTCGCACCCACGACCTGATCGAGCTGGTCCGGCCAAGTAGTTGATTCTTCCAAGTCCTGCCGTACCCGCGACAGGACGGACGCAGGCAGATCGACCCGGCACGCCTCGCTTGCTCTCTTCTCTTCGGCGTCACCCCATGCCTTTCGCAGCACCGAGTCCGATTACCTGATGGTTACCATTTCCCCTTGTGCGGCGCGCCGCATGGGGGATGAGCCTCGCGCTGCCCTGCGAAGTGGATGATTTGCGCGGTTCCCCAATGCAAGCAACCCTTTGGGCGCGGTGCAAGGCGGCCTTCTCTTGAAGGAATCGCCGATTTAGAGCCGTGCCGACGCTGAACGCCCAGGGGAGAACCGATTTCCCTTTTTGGGGGAAGATCAAACCGTTGTGTCATTCCTTCACCACTTTCGGGCCATTGCCTGCGGTGAAGCGAAGCTCCTATGATTTGCCTGACCTTGATTGACGCCGGTACCGCAGTACTGAGTGGATCGAAGCCGTGTTAGTTCCGGAGACAGGCGACGAAACAACGCAAGCGTAGAATGGCGCTGTAGCTTGGGGGCGAAGTTATTTCGTCCGAAGACGCCGCAGGATTTTGGCCCCGCGGAAGAAACGTGAGCAGGAAGCGTTTCTGCCGCTCGATCAGGCAACGGCATTGCAAAGGTAGAAGCAAGATGCTTTCCATGCAGTTTTTCCCTTGCAACCTATTTTTCCGGGGAGAAACAACGCGCCGGCCGCAGGGAATTATGAAGCCGGATGCGCGCATGATTTTGTGCAACGGCGAGCAAGTTGAAGCGCCTTCCGAAGTGGGACCGCATTCTTATCTGAGCAGTGGGGAGCGGGTTCGAGTGAAGCAGAGCAGGCTGGAAAGTGAATTGACATTTTTTCGTAACTCCGTAGGTGCATAACCCGCAATATCCATTGACTCGTTTTGGCAAGAGTCTTGATTGTCGAAAGAGGGATAAGACGTGAGATCGTTAGGCACAAAGATTGCCCCAAATCTGGATGGCCCATCATTCGAGTCGCTGCCGGCCGGGGAGGGCGAGGTTCTGAACGAAAGGACCTTCACGCGGATGATCGCCCTGGAACGCAAGCGCAGCGAGCGCTCCAAGGAACCATTTCTCCTGATGCTTCTGGAAGCCGACAACAGCCAGGTTTCAAACCCGGACGAAGCCGTTCTGGACAACGTTGCGCTTGCCCTGCTGCCCACAGGACGGGAGACCGACATCGTCGGCTGGTACAAGGACCAACTTGTCCTCGGCGTCATGTATACCGGGCTGGCCCCCATCGACAAAGACTCGATTTTGAATTCGATCCAGGGCAGGGTAAAAGCCGTGCTCAAGAAAGAACTGGAGTTCGAACAGTTCAACCAGGTCAACATCTCCTTCCATTTTTTTCCCGACGAATGGGATCAGAGAAAGCCGGGGCTTCCGATCAATCTGGTCCTTTATCCCGACCTGTCGAATGTTGGAAGACGCAAACGGTTTCTGCTCGGCATCAAGCGATTGATCGACATCCTCGGCAGCAGCGCAGCCTTGCTGTTCTGCCTGCCTCTGCTCTGGATCATCGGACTGGCAATCAAAGCGACATCCCGGGGTCCTGTTCTGTTCAGCCAGACCCGGATTGGGCAATACGGCGAGCGTTTTGTCATGCTGAAATTCCGCTCGATGCATGTCGACATCGATCGCAGCGTGCACAAAAAGTTTGTCACCACGCTGATCAACGATGAGGAAACGGATGAGCCGACGATCAAGAATGGCCAGCCCGTCTACAAAATGACCAATGACAAGCGGATCACGGCCATCGGGCGCTTTCTGCGCAAAACCAGCCTGGATGAATTGCCGCAATTTGTAAACGTGCTCCGGGGAGATATGTCGTTGGTGGGACCCCGGCCCCCGGTACGCTACGAAGTGGCCGCCTACCAGACGTGGCACCGCCGCAGAGTGCTGGAATTCAAACCCGGACTTACCGGATTGTGGCAGGTTTCCGGCCGCAGCCGGGTCAAATTCGACGACATGGTCCGGATGGATCTGCGCTACGCCATCCACTGGTCGCCGTGGCTTGACTTCAAGATTCTGTTTCTCACTCCGCTTGCGGTCATCCGCGGTGCGGGTGCGCACTAAGTTCTGCGTTTGCGGAGTTTGAATTCAACTGGTACTGGACCCGTTCGACTCGACATTCGTCTCTCCTTCCCCAAGGCAGATACCGAATCATCGGCCGATCCGAAGAAAGGTGACGATCAGATGAACTTCGGTGTGATTGGGTACGGCTATTGGGGACCAAATATTGTGAGGAACCTGTCCACCCTGGAGGGTTCCCAGGTTCTTGCCATCGCGGATCTCAGCCCCACGGCGCGGAAGCGCGCGCAGAAGGCTTATCCCGGAGTCAACGTGGTGCCGGACGCCGCGGAGGTGCTCACCTCCACCGAGATCGACGCCGTCGCGATCGTCTCTCCGGTCTGGACGCATTACGAACTGACCAAGGCTGCGTTGGAGAATGGCAAGCACGTGTTTGTGGAGAAGCCGTTCACCAGCAGCGCTGCGCAAGGCGAAGAGCTGATCGACCTCGCCGCCAGGAAGAATCTGAAGATCATGGTGGACCACACCTTCCTGTTCACCGGCGCGGTGCGGAAGATCAGCCAGCTGCTCGACGAAGGAACCCTGGGAAAGCTCTATTACTACGATTCCATGCGGGTGAACCTGGGGCTGTTCCAACACGACATCAACGTTCTCTGGGACCTTGCGCCGCACGACCTCTCGATCATGGATTACCTCATCAAGGCCACTCCCGACGCCATTGTCGCGACCGGACAGAACCACCTGAGCGCCCATGAAGACGTAGCCTTCATGACGCTTTATTTTCCGGACAAGGTCATTGCGCACATCAACGTGAACTGGCTTTCGCCGGTCAAGGTCAGAATGACGCTGATCGGCGGAGAGAAGAAGATGGTGGTCTGGAACGACTTGGTGGCCGACGAAAAGCTCCGGATCTACGACCGCGGAGTGAACATCACCAACCAGGATGGCGTGTACGAATTGCTGGTGAACTACCGGTCCGGCGACATGTGGTCTCCGCAGCTCGCCCAGATCGAAGCCCTGCGCCAGGAACTGACATATTTTGTGGATTGCATTTCAACCGGGCAGGAACCGTTTAACAACGGACAAGCCGGCCTGCGCGTGGTCAAGATGCTCGAAGCAGCCACCGAATCGATGAGCAAGAGAGGATCCCTGGTTTACCTATGAACTCCCACCACTGCATTGCAAGCGACGTCAAACTCGGGAAGGATGTCCGGCTCTCGCAATTCATCAATCTCTACGGGTGCGAGATCGGGGACGAGACCAAGATCGGCGCATTCGTCGAGATCCAGAAGAACGCCACTGTCGGCAAGCGCTGCAAAATATCAAGCCACAGTTTTGTCTGCGAAGGCGTGACCATCGAGGACAACGTCTTCATCGGGCACGGCGTCATGTTTCTGAACGACACCTATCCCCGGGCGACAACTTCCCAGGGGGGCTTGCAAACCGAAGCCGACTGGAAGGTGGAGCCGACCGTGATCCGCAAAGGCGCATCGATCGGTTCCGGCGTCACCCTGCTGCCCAACATCACCATCGGCGAGAACGCAATTGTGGGCGCTGGCAGCATGGTCACCAAAGATGTTCCCGCCAACGCGATTGTGGCCGGAAACCCGGCGACCCTGCGGCGCTTCATCCACCCGCAGGCTGAGGAGACCAACGTGCACGAACCTATTCCATTTCTCGATCTGGTAACTCCCCATCTGGAGCTTGAACAGGAACTTGTCCATGTGTTTCGCGAAGCGCTGCATACCGCCGGATTCGTGGGCGGGCATGTGGTGGAGGATTTCGAAAAATCCTTTGCGGCCTTCTGCGATGTAAGCCATTGCGCCGCGGTCAGCAGCGGCACGGATGCCGTGCGCTTTGCCCTGATGGGCGCAGGAGTGCAGCCGGGCGATGTGGTTGTGACGGTACCGAACACCTTCATCGCCACCGCGGAAGCCATCTCGCAAGCAGGCGCACTTCCGGAGTTTGTCGACATCGATGAGCACACATACAACCTTTCACCCGCGAAGCTGCAACAGTACCTGGAAAAGCAGTGCAAGCGGGACGCCGCCGGAAAGCTGATCAGCCTGCGCAGCGGACGCCCGGTGACCGCGGTGGTGCCGGTGCATCTCTACGGGCAGATGGCCGACATGGACGCGATCCTCAGCCTGGCAGACCAGTACGGGCTGGCGGTGATTGAAGATGCGTGCCAGGCGCATGGCGCGGAATACTTCTCAAAGAAGCACAATCGCTGGATGAAGGCCGGGTCCATGGGCCGCGCGGGCGCGTTCAGTTTCTATCCGGGCAAGAACCTTGGCGCCTGCGGCGAAGCCGGCGCCGTGACGACGAGCGACCCCGTTCTGGCGAGCAAGGTGAAGATGCTGCGCGATCACGGGCAGGCGAAGAAGTACTACCACGACGTGGAGGGCTACAACGGGCGCATGGATGCGATCCAGGCTGGACTGCTGAGCGTGAAGCTGCCTCATCTGGAAGCGTGGAATGGGCTGCGCCGCGAACATGCCGTCACGTACAACCGCCTGTTTGCAGAGAACGCGGACGTCACGCCTCCGCAGCAGCCTGCCAACTCCCGGCCCGTGTATCACCTGTATGTGATTCGCACCGCCAACCGCGAGGGCATGATGGATCACATGAAGAAGGCGGGCATCGGCACCGCCATTCACTACCCGATCCCCCTGCATTTGCAGAAGGCCTACGCCGCGCTGAAGTACAGCCTCGGAGATTTTCCGGTTGCCGAGCGCGTCGCTCCTGAAATCCTCTCGCTGCCCATGTTCCCGCAGCTTACGGAACCACAGCAGGCCAGGGTGGCCGCGGAAGTTCGCGCTTTCACGACTTCAGACAAGCTTGCCCAAGGCGCGGTCGTCGCGGAGGCGGCGGCGAAGTGAGCAGCGCTGAACACGATGCCGCCGCCGGCGAGAAGACGATCATGACCACACTCCCTCCGTATGTGCTGGTGACCCCGGCGCGCAACGAGGCTCAATATATCGAAGCAACGATCCAGTCCATGGCGGCGCAGACGGCGCGCCCGCTGAGGTGGATCATCGTCAGCGACGGCTCCACGGATGGCACGGACGACATCGTCAGGAAATATGCAGCCGCGTATGAGTGGATTGAATTGCTCCGCATGCCGGAACACGCAGCACGCGATTTTTCCGGCAAGGTCCACGCCATCCGTGCCGGCCAGGTCAGGCTCGCAGGCTTGCCTTACCAGGTGATCGCCTGCCTGGATGCGGACATCACCTTCGACACGGAATACTTCGCTTACCTGCTCGGCAAGCTGGCCGCTGACCCGGCGCTTGGACTGGCCGGGACACCTTACCAGGAATTGTCCGGCGAGATGTATGACTACCGGTTGGTGAGCCCGGACCACGTGGCCGGCGCATGTCAGGTGTTCCGGCGCGCATGCTTCGAAGAGATCGGCGGCTATGTTCCGGTCAAGGGCGGCGCCATCGACAGCATTGCCGGAATCAGCGCCCGGATGAAAGGCTGGAAGACCCACACCTTTACCGGCAAGGTGTGCCAGAGCCTGCGTCCCATGGGGACCGCACAGTGCAATCCGATGGAGGCAAGATTTCGCCTGGGCGTGCGGGATTACGCAATCGGCAATCACCCCGTATGGGAGTGGTTCCGATGCTTGAACCAGATGCGCCAAAAGCCCTATGTGCTTCGCGGATTAGCGCTGGCTGCGGGCTATCTATGGGCAGTTGTACGGCGCGCCGACAGGCCGGTATCGCGCGAGCTGATGCAGTTTTACCGGCGCGAACAGATGCAGCGGCTCAAGAAGTATTTCACCCGCGCAACGTCTTCCAGTGCGGACACCGTACTTCCACAAGGATAGGTGCGCGAATCACAGCGGCTGAAACCGGCGCGCTGTTGCGGCATTCAGCCGTTCGTACGTTCCCTCTTCTCCTCACCATCTGCCGTGAAAGTTTGCTGGACAAGGAAAGCCCTCAATGCGCGAAGCGATTGCTGAAACAAGGATTCCAGTGGACGATTCGGTTGAAATGGAAGCCCGGCGCCAGTCGGTCGCCACGGTGATCATGAATGCGGATGACTGGGGACGCTCGGTGGACATCACCGATCGCACGCTCGACTGCCTTCAGCATGGGGCGATCTCGTCGGTCAGCGCGATGATGTTCATGGAGGACTCCGAGCGCGCGGCGGCATTTGCGCGGCAGCATGGCGTGGACGCCGGACTTCACCTCAACTTCACCGCACCTTTCACCGCGCCGCAATGCCCTTCCCAGCTGCGAGAGCAACAGCAGAAGATCTCCCGCTTCCTGAATTCGCATCAATACGCGCGGTTCCTTTACCATCCCGGCCTGGCCTCTTCATTTGAGTATGTGGTCCGCATGCAACTGGATGAGTTCCAGCGATTGTATGGCGCTCCGGCGCATCGCGTGGATGGCCACCACCATATGCACCTTAGCCGCAATGTCATTTCCCAAAAGCTGCTGCCCGCGGGAACGATGGTGCGCAGAAACTTCACCTATCTCTCGGGAGAAGTTGGTTTTCTGACCCGCACCTATCGCAGTTGGGAAGACCGCCGGTTGGCGAAGCGCTATCGGATCACGGATTTCTTTTTTGACCTGGGTGATGTTCTGCCTCCTCAACAACGCCCCATCCGGTGCGAATCCTCGAACTGGCGCGCCGTTTTGACGTTGAGATCGAGACACACCCGATGAATGACGCGGAACAGAGGTTCCTGCTCGACGGAGGACTGGCACAATGCGCCGACGGGGTTGATGTTGCCCAGCAATACGTCCTGCGTTTCAATCACCACCAAGACAAGGCAGAGGACAGGCGTTGAACTCATACGGAGCCGATCAACCACACACCTCACCAGGAATCGATACGATGAATTCCGAACCACAACAACACGTTCCGCACATCAGCGTCTGTGTTTGCACCTACAAGCGCCCCCTTCCGCTGAAGCGATTGCTGAACGACCTGGACCGGCAAGAGGCCGGAGGCTTGTTTACCTTTTCGATGGTCGTGGCCGACAACGACGAGCAACGATCCGCCGAATCCACAGTCGCCGAATTCGCGCTGACCTCCGCAGTTCCCGTGAAGTATTGCGCCGAACCGACGCGGGGAATCGCGCGCGCCAGAAACAAAGTTGTCGCAAACGCCGAGGGCGAGTTCATCGCCTTTATCGATGACGACGAATTTCCAGCTCCCGGATGGTTGCTGACACTATTCAAGATCATCACCGAGCACAAGGTCGACGGTGTGCTCGGCCCCGTGAAACGCCATTTCGACGAAGTGCCTCCCGCGTGGCTGGAGAAGAGCAGCCTTTATGAGCGCAGAGTCAATCCGACGGGGATGCGCGTCGACTGCCGCGAGTCGCGCACGGGAAACGTGCTGTTCGACAGAAAGATCGTTGCCGGCGATCCCTCTCCCTTCCGGCCCGAATTCAAGGCTGGGTCCGACGAGGATTTCTTCCGCAGGCAGACCGAGGCGGGGCGCATCTTTATTTGGTCGGCGGATGCCGTGGTCTTTGAGACGGTGCCTCCGGCGCGCTGGAAACGCATGTACTGCGTGAGGAAGGCCCTGCTGCAAGGCGCGTCCGCAGCCCACCAGCAGGGCCGCAACACAACCAGCATCGTCAAGTCGCTGATCGCCATCCCGCTCTATACGCTAGCGTTGCCTTTTGCGCTGCTGCTTGGGCAACATCGCTTCATGATGCTGCTATTGAAAACCTGTAACCATCTGGGCAAACTTCTTGCCCTTGTGGGGATTCACGTGGTTCGCGAGGCGTATGTGTCGGATTGACGGGCATTTCGCGCGTACTCTGTTGCCCCTGCCGGTTGCGCGCAGCTCAATGGCTACCTGCGGCAGGCAACCGTTCGCTGGGGCTTACCATACCGATACGCTTTGCAATGTTGGAAAGGGATTCGAGGACTCATGCAAGTATGTGACGCAGAAATCAAGTGTAAAGGCCGGTTGTTGAGAGTCGCTCGACTTGCAGCGGAGCCATACGATTTTATCGATAATCCGGAACCCTTTTTGCAGGCCCTGCAAAAAGCTCAGCCGAAGGTTGACCTCTTCACCTTCACCCAAGGGTTGAGCGACCCCACCCCGAAGTATCCCTATTCCATGGAGTGGGAGAATTTCGCAGCTTTGCCTGTTTCGACCTTTGAGAACTGGTGGGACAACCAGATCCGGTCCTACCCCAGGAATCGAGCCAGACAGGCAGAGAAGAAAGGCGTCGTGCTGCGGGAGGTTCCGTTCGACGATGCGTTGGTTGAAGGCATCTGGAAGGTTTATAACGAGTGCCCGGTTCGGCAGGGAAGGCCTTTCCGTCATTATGGAAAAAGTCTTGAGAGCGTGCGCAAGGAAGAGGCGACATACCTAGATAGCAGCCTCTTCATTGGCGCTTTTCTGCACGAGGAGCTCATTGGCTTCATCAAGTTGACCTGGGATCACACGCGCACACAGGCCAACATGATGAACATTATCTCCATGATGCGGCACAAGGATAAGGCTCCGACAAATGCATTGATCGCGCAGGCTGTCCGCTCCTGCGCTGAACGGAGCATTCCTTTCCTGGTCTATCAAAGCTACACGTATGGAAAGAAGAAGCCGGATAGCGTGACGCATTTCAAAGAGATCAACGGGTTCGAAAAGATCGATGTTCCGCGCTACTACATTCCCCTAACTTCGCGCGGAAGGCTTGGGTTGCGCCTGGGCCTGCACCACGAGCTTTTCGATCTCCTTCCTGAGAGTTTTGTTGCAAAGATCCGGGACGCTCGCATGTGGTGGTATAACCGTAAACTCAAAAATTTTGGAAGATCGTCGGAGGGATGAAGATCACGCCACACGCGGATGCTGGCCGCTTCATGCAGATCTTCATCAACGTGCCTGCACGGTTTAGTCGAACGGCCGATCTGATTTGCAGCAGGACGACTCACGCGACACCAGGAGCAAACATTCTGTATCAACTGCAATTCGATCGCACACTATGCAACTGATTGCCACCCTTGTTTTCGTTGCGGGCATCCTCGGTCTTTTCTATCTTGACCGCGATGCAAACGTGCGTACGTCGATCGCGCTTTGGATTCCCACGATCTGGCTGCTCATCATCGGGTCGCGCCCGGTGTCCTCCTGGTCGCAGCAGAATACGGTGGACTCCGCGATTACGCGTGCCGGAGAGGGCAGCCCCCTGGACGCGGCTTTGTATGGAGCGCTGATATTTGCCGGCGTCCTGTTCTTGAACTTCAGGGCGCGCCAGGTCAAGTCCTATCTTCGGATCAACGCACCGATCCTCGTGTTTTTCACCTTATGCGCCATCAGCATTCTCTGGTCGGAATACCCCATGCTGGCGCTCAAAAGATGGATCAAGGGGGCGGGCGATCTGGTGATGGTCCTGGTCGTGCTGACCGATCCGAACCCGCTGGCCGCAATCAAGCGCCTCTTCAAACGCACGGCGTTTGTGCTGCTGCCGCTCTCGGTGCTGTTCATCCTGTTCTTTCCCAACCTGGGCACGGCCTTCGACCGGAGCAGCCAAATCACGTATTACAGCGGTGTGGCAACGCAGAAGAACGAGCTTGGCCAGACCTGCATGATCTGCGGACTGGCCATGCTCTGGTCGTTCCTGCTCGCCCTGGAGAATCGCGCGACCCCGCACAGGGCAAGACACTTGTGTGCGTCCGGCCTGCTTGTCGCTCTGGCTATCGGGCTGATTGTGCGGGCCGATTCAATGACCTCGCTCTCCTGCTTTTCGCTGTCGGCAACGGTGATGATTTTTTGTACGCGGAGATGGGTCTCGGCGCACACCCGAGGAGTGCATTTCCTGGTGGCTGGAGCGGTGGCCATTCCGCTGTTTGCGGTGTTCATCGACTCTGCTGGCACCTTGCTCCAGTCGGTGGGCAGGTCCACCACGTTGACGGGCCGCACCGCAGTTTGGAAGGCCGTGTTGTCGTTGCACACCAACCCCTTGATCGGTACGGGATACGAGAGTTTCTGGCTGGGAAACCGGATTCTGAGAGTGTGGGCGATGACCCAGAAAGGCCTCCACGAAGCCCTCAACGGGTATCTAGAGGTCTATTTGAACCTTGGCTATTTTGGCCTGATTTTTCTCGGATGGATGCTCATCGCCGGATACAGCCAGATTATGGGGGACTTTCGCCGCCATCCAGAGGCGGCCAAACTTCGGCTGGCGTTCTTCACCGCCGCCATGATTTATAACCTGACGGAAGCTGGTTTTCAGCTTTTGAATTTCGCCTGGGTTGCCCTTCTGCTGGCAATCACAGCCATACCGCTGCGCTTCCAGCAATTGAAACCGCTAGAGGTGTTTGGCTCCATCCCCTTGCAGACGCCGCCCTCCGCAGAACCAAAGCCGGCCTTCGGGAGATCCTTTGAAATTCTTTGATGCGAATGGCGCGTTTGCGCCCACGATTTCTCCACATGGAGGAACGCTTCGTCGAGTGGCGGTCCGTGG
>Ga0224527_1001645_pt1 | contig 10686 bp, 11 predicted proteins | sample CBST0metaG_FD_179882 | JGI IMG/M metagenome (GOLD analysis project Ga0224527, IMG submission 179882) | Peat soil microbial communities from Stordalen Mire, Sweden - C.B.S.T0 | ecosystem: Environmental > Terrestrial > Soil > Wetlands > Peat | place: Sweden: Norrbotten County, Stordalen Mire... | reverse complement strand
TAATAGAATAATTTAAATATTAAAACTTTTACATTATACATTAACTTTGTTAACTGCAAATTAAGGATGGTGAATATGTTTAACACACAAAGAAGGTTGAGATTTTTCAAAACAATTCCATTGATGGTTTTAACATTGATATTAATATCAAATATAGCAGCAGCAGTGGCTATAGGCCCTGTAGATACACATTTGGATAGTATAGCTCAGATAAACTGTGAACAGGGTGATGTAGTTTCAGTTACATCACAGTTATGGATTGAAAATATATGTTGGGATAATCCTCTGACTGGTGAGGATTTATATTTTTATGTGTACGAAGAAAGGATAGACAATAATAATAATATTTTGTTCCAGAAAATAAAAGAAACAAGCTGGCCTACAGGAAAAGCATCTTTAAAGGTAAATACAAAAAATTTTAAACCAGGTAATTACACCCTAATTGTACATTATGATGGAGGAGGTGATCTCTTAGATTATGAAGATTGTTCAACAAAAACAAAATTTAATGTAATGACCAAATCAAACAAAACAGCATAAAATTCCATTATTTAAATATTATTCATGTTTAATTCTTATTTTTTTTTTAGATAATTAATTTATAAATATCATAAGAAAAATATATGAAAAAATTAAAATATACAATTAGGGATAATTCTAATTTAAAAATTAAATCTGGAAATCAAGGCCCTTCAGTGTTTATTTTAAAGCACCAAGTATGTGAAAGTTCATAATGGCAGATATATACTCCATCATTCAAATTCATCCACTCGAAAAAAATTTTAATTACCCATATTTTTTTTAACGATAAGAACCAATATGATAATAATTAAAACTAATATCTGAGGTTTAAAATGGAAAAAATTCCTGTTTCAATAACAAAATGTTCATCTTATCAAATTGAAGAAGTACAAAAGGCAGTAAGTGAATGTGTAGAGGCAATAGGTGGAGTGTCTTCGATTATTAAACCTGGAAATAAGGTGCTGATCAAACCCAACATGCTCCAGGGCAGATTACCAGAAGAGGCTATAACTACACATCCAGTAGTTGTGGAAGCCGTAGTAAATATGGTTAAAGATGCTGGAGCCGTTCCAATGATTGGTGATAGTCCTGGTGGACCGGCCCGGGGCATGGAAAGATTTTGGGATATAACCGGATTTTCTGAAGTTTCAAAAAGAACAGGTGCTAAGTTGGTTAACTTTGAAAAAACAGGTTTTTATCAAAGGACAAGAAACAATATTGACTACAGGATTGCTAAAAAAGTTTTAGATGCAGATATTATAATAAACCTTCCTAAAATCAAAACACACGGTCTTACCATATTTACCTGTGCAGTTAAAAACATGTATGGTGTTGTTCCAGGGCTTATAAAAACAGAATACCATAAAACTGCGCCTAACCCTTCTAAATTTGCCGAATATGTGGTGGATATCTACGCATTATCCAAGCCACAGTTAAATATTGTTGACGGTATAATTGGAATGGATGGAACTGGCCCTTCGGCAGGAAATCCTAAAGAACTGGGTATGGTACTTGCATCAACCGATGGTGTGGCTGTTGATGTTTTATTATGTGAAATGCTTGGTAAAAATCCGATGAAAATACCTACTAATAGAATTGCATCTGAACAAAGTTTAGGTGAGGGAGATCTAAACAACATCGAAGTCATAGGCGAAGCACCTATAGTTGATGATTTCAAATGGCCCCCTAATATTAGTGGGTCACTTGATAAGATACCACCATCAATTGCAAGGGGTTTAATGAAACTGCTCTGGTCAAGACCAGCTATAGATTCAAAAGCATGTACCAACTGCAAAACATGTGTAAAAAGCTGCCCAGTAGATGCTTTAATTGAAAAAACTCCAATACCTGAATTTGAATATGATAAATGTATAAACTGTCTATGCTGTATGGAAATGTGTCCTGAAAAAGCAGTTTATGAAGAGAAAAGTCTTTTAGCCCGTTTAATAAGATAGCATAAATTTATATTACAAAATATTTTCAATACTCAAATAAATAAAATAGAAATGATATAATGGTTAAAAATATTATTCTACAACTTTGATAGCCTTTGTTGGACAGGAATATGTACATAATTTACATCCAACACATTCTGTATCGTTAACATCAACTGTCCAGTCTTCTTCAACAACAATGGCCTTTACTGGACAGATGGATACACATGCACCACAATCAATACAAAGATCAGTATCCTTTTTAACGACCCTCTTAACAGGACTTACATCAATACCTGCTTTTTCAATGTATTCAATACCCTTCTCAGCTTCCGAACCATTTATCTCTATGAGCATTTTACCGCCCTTAGGGTTGATATCTGCCCGGAGTATGTTGAAACTGACATCATAGTTCTTTATAAGATCAGTTATCACAGCTTTGTTAACCATCTCTGGTGAAAATTTAAGCCAAGCTTTCATTTAAACACCGTCCTTAAGATTTCTTGCACACATTAACCTTGAAATATCCTCTGCAGTTATCATACCCATAACCCTATTATTTTTACTGATTATAGGCAATCCTGATATTTCATGTTTATCTATACGTCTTGCAATAACATCTACAGGTTCATCTTCACGGGCTATAACAACTTTCTTTGTCATAACATCTTTTAACATATTTTTTCCCTTTGCAACTGCATTTGCAATATCCCAGGATGTAACAATTCCCAACAATTTCTGATCTGCATCAACCACTGGCAGATGGTTTATACTATTTTGTACCATCCTCTTAGCAACATCACGTATATCATCGGTAGGATTAGCTGTTATCAATGGTTTACTTTTGATCTCATTTACAAGAACTGTTTGTCTTCTAATAGACAATGGTCTGGGACTGGAACCTTCTGATTTCAATAATTTAACTGGATTCGTAAGTAAGAAATCTCCCTTGTTTATCCATGATTTAAGTTCTAAAGCAATTTCTAAAGCTTTTTTATAGGATGACAATGGTGATGTTTCAATTTCAACACCATCAATCTCTACACTTCCGCTTCTAAGTTGTTTATAATTGCTTTCAATCACAACTGGTTTGCTGCGTTTAGGAGTTCCATAATCCATGATCTGACAAACAATATCCTCATCACTTATGGCTGTCCTTTGAGCTATGTCATTGTTAAGAATTGGTATTGGAATTCCAAGACCAACATAGAGTGTTGAACCGTATTTGGGCATGGTTGCACCCCGAACATATTCAGGGTCCATCTGTTTCATATCACCCTTAAGCATTAACGTCCCTGCACCATTAACCGGAACTCCATTTTTTCTTTGAACTTCGGTATTGTGCTGTGTACCTTCTCCAATAACATATCCTTCTGCCCCACACATGAATATTTTAGTGCCCATACCTATGGTTTGGAAATAGGGATCATTTAGAAGTGGGCTAAGTGCACCTGCACTTGAAAAGCTTACATTTCCCATGTTTGGAAGTAATGTTCCCATATATGTATAGATAGTTTCATCTGTTGTGTTGATTGCAGCTGCATAGTTCTGATAACAGTTACGAGGATTCACCATTATAGCTTCGTTAAGATTTTCAATATTTATATGGGTTTTAAGTTCTGTAAGAGGGTAACAATCAGTTCCATATGAACTGGCAATTAATTCAATATCCTTACCCCTTATTAAATCCTCGATTACATGGGCCCCACCATAATCAATACCAATCTCTGGAATTCTGCTAGGTTGGGTTGCACCAATATAAGAATCTACAGCTGCAATTCCAGAATAAGCTTCAACCCCATTTAAATAGGTTTTGGTCATTTTTATAGGGGGATCAGTATGTCCGAAGTTTAAAAAAGCTCCTGAAGAACACATAGCACCGAATGTACCTGTTGTAACCACATCAATATCGTTTGCTGCTTTGTCTACACCATTTTCATTCACTATTTGGGTCATCTCTGCAGCCGTGACAACAACTGCATCTCCATCTTTTATTCTCTGATTTATTTCTTCAATGGTCTTCATTATCGTCACATCCGTACCCTCATAATCATATATTAAACATTAAAAAATAATAATAAAAAAAATAAAGTTGTAAAACTTAATAAAATTTAATCTTCTGCATCCATCATTTCACCATAAACAATTTCTATTTCACAACCTTTAGGGCCGCAACAGAAGTGTTGTAGGTCGAATTGTGCTTGCACTTTTTCACCTCCGGTGTTTTATCTAAGGGACAATTTAATTATAAACTTTATATTTTAACTACTTTTACTATATTAATACCATATATTCGATATGTAATAAAATTTTAGACAAAATAATAATAATTAAATGTTTACTTTAATTGACCAACTAAAATTAATATAAATATTAAATATATCCAGCTACAATTAATATAATCAAAATCAATTCTAAATTCTATTTTAGAATTAATATACTATTGTAGAAATTTAGTTAATCATTTGGTTCTGATATAAAAATAGGGGAAAATATTTCTTTTTGTACACCAAAATATTAATAAATTAAAAAAATTAACTTTCATAAAAAAAATGTAAGAATAATATAGATTATTGAAAAGGAGTCATAAATATGCCATCTTCAACAGAAAATAGATTGGATCCAGATTTATTCAGAAAAACAATAGATTCCATGGATAGTAAGGCAGATTATGTTGATATTAGGGTTAATGAAAGTACTAACAATATAATAGTTATGAAGGATGGTAAGATCCAGGAGATACGGTCCGGATCAGATTTCGGTGGATCTGTACGTGTCTTAAAAAATGGATCATGGGGATTTGGATACACTACCCAAATATCAAAACTTGATGAAATGGCTCAATCAGCGCTTAAACTTGCAAAATCACTTACAAGTGATGTTGAAATTACAGAGGTTGAACCTTCTAATGATAAAGTAAAATTCAAAGCCAAATTATTACCCTCTACAGTATCGTTGGATGAAAAAAAGGAAGTTATGAAGGATGCAGAGGCAGCAGCCAACATCGAAAAAATTGTGAGTACCACAGTAAATTATGTTGATGGTGAAGGAACAACCATTTACTTAAATTCTGAAGGATCATCATTAAGTATTGAAGAATCAAGAGTTGCAATGTTCTTAAATGCAGTTGCATCAGACCAAGGTAACATACAATTTGGACACAAAAGTATTGGTGGATCCAAGGGTTATGAGGTAATAAAAAATCATGACATTGAAGAATTTGGTAGAACGGCTGCATCAAAGGCAGTTAGATTACTGAGTGCAACATCACCACCATCCGGAAGTTTTCCTGTAGTTCTTGACCCGGAATTAACGGGTGTTTTTATACACGAAGCTCTGGGACATGCATCAGAAGCGGATTTAATACTTCAAAATGATTCTATCTTGAAAGGTAAAATGGGGACTCAAATAGGTTCCAAACTTGTTACAATAGTAGATGATGCAAGTATGGATGCATTTGGATATTATCCCTACGATGCCGAGGGTGTAAAAACATCGGAAAATATTCTTGTGAAGGATGGCGTTTTATCATCACTCCTAAGTTCAAGGGAAACAGCATCAAAACTCGGCATAAAATCCTCAGGAAATGCAAGATCCTCAGTTGGGGAACAACCAATAGTTAGGATGAGTAACACCTACCTAAAACCTGGTGATCAAACATTTGAGGAATTATTAGAAGGTATGAAAGATGGAATATACCTCAAAGGCTCTAGGGGAGGACAGGTTGATACGGGAAAGGGAATATTCCAATTCAATGCTGCTGAATCATTTATAATTGAGAATGGGGAAATTAAAGATCCTCTTAGGGATGTATCTCTTTCGGGTAGTATAATGGAAATTCTTAACAATGTAGAGGCTGTGGGATCAGACTTTAAGATGGGTGTTGGATTCTGTGGAAAAGCAGGACAAACAGTTCCTGTTGGAGATGGCGGTCCCCATGTGAAGGTATCCCATGCAACTGTGGGAGGAACATAAATTAACTTATTTAACAAATTTTTAAATTTGGAGGATAAAGATCTATGTTATCTGAAGAAGATGGAAAATTTTTGGTTAAACTTGCAAGAAAGGCAATTGTCACCTATCTAAATGAAAAAAAAGTAATCGAAATTCCTGAAGATGCTGATCCAAAATTAATGGAAGACATGGGAGTATTTGTAACTTTAAATATTGAAAATGAGCTTCGTGGATGTATAGGATATCCAGAACCAGTTATGCCATTATTAAATGCTGTGATTGACGCAGCAATATCTGCAGCTATCAGAGATCCACGTTTCAATCCTTTAAATCCTACTGAACTGGATAAAGTACATGTTGAGGTGAGTGTACTCACTAAACCTGCTTTAATCAAAGTTGATAAACCAATTGATTATATAAATAATATTGAAATTGGTCATGACGGTCTAATAGTTGAGAGTGGACCATACAGGGGATTATTACTACCCCAGGTGGCTACTGAATGGGGTTGGAATAAGGAAGAATTCCTATCAAACACATGTATGAAGGCAGGATTAGAATCTAACTGTTGGCTCACAACAGATGTTAAGATATATAAATTTTCCTCCCAAATATTTGGAGAATAGAATTTAAAAGAGGTACAAATCCACCCTTCAATATGTATTACCGTAAACCCTGAATCAAATTTCCGTTAAAATAATGAAATATCCTATGAGGGTAGCTAAAATTTCAATTCAATATGTTGATTATATTTTTTCATTTTTTTTAATTTTAAGGGGAAGGTTAAATATCATAGTACATACTAACCTTAATGTATTATAGAGTTTCTAATTATGCATCCACTAATTCATGATGAAATTTAAATTCATTAAAACTCGTTATAATCAAATTTACTTAGTAATATAATATTCAATTAACTAAAAAAAGGAATAACTTAATTAATTCATAAAAAAAGTGATCAAATGTTTATACCAACCGTTCCAACCCCAGAAGAGGTTCTGGATAAAAGTTTCAGTAGGGCTAAGAAAGCTGCTAACAAGGTAAGGAGTTCTAAAATTCCCCGATACCAAAAATCAAAGCAGACTGAAGAGGCAAGAATTAAAACAGCATGTCAGGTAACTCAAGAAACTTTCAACAGTATACTTGAAAAAGTGCCTAAGATCTCAACGTTGAACATGTTTTACCAGGACTATATAGACGTGGTAGTGGGCGTTGACCAGTTTAAAAAATCTTTAGGAGCACTCAAATGGGCTGTAGATATAATAGCCAAATTTGAAAATCAATATGTCTTTAAAATAAGAAGATCAAGTCCTGTTGATGCTTCAAAAGTTAGAAAAGAAGCTTTTGGAAGATTAGCTTCTGTTGTATACAGGATAGAAGACGAACTTAACTTTCTGGACTTTGCAAAACAAAAACTCAGAAACATGCCAACCATAGATTTTAAGGCAACCACAGCAGTAATAGCAGGATTTCCAAATGTAGGAAAATCAACACTTCTGCGTCAGTTAACAACAGCAGAACCTAAAGTTGCAGATTATCCCTTCACAACTACAGGAATCCAAATAGGGCACCTTGAACATAAATGGGCTCATTTCCAGTTTATTGACACTCCAGGTCTATTAGACAGACCTGTACAGGATATGAATGAGATAGAACTAAATGCAATGGTAGCACTGGAACATCTGGCTAATTTGGTTTTTTATATATTTGATGCATCAGAAACATCAGGATATCCTTTAGAGAGTCAATTAAATCTTTATAATGAAATAAAACATGTTTTCAAAACTCCTGTGCAATGTATTTTTAATAAAATGGATCTGGTTGAAGATCAAGAACATGTTAACAAATATATTGAACAGGTAGAGAATCCCCTTATGCTATCTGCATCCAAAGGAACAGGAGTTCCTGAAATAATTGCTAAAATGGAGGAATTTGATAATGAATCGAAGAAGCCGAGCTGAAGAGGTATTTAACGATATAGTTGATACAATCAAAGATAAGCAGAAGGATATTGGTGGTGTTGTTAATGGATATGCTTCAAACTCAACTCAGAAACCTGCCATGGACCTTATCGAAGACCCTGAATATATAAGTGTGATAACAGACCTTCCAGGCGTAAATAAGGAAGATATAACCATTGAAATGACTGAAGGTTCACTGGAGATCACAGCCAAGTTCAATGAAGAACCCGATGGAAAAAATTTCATAAGAAAAGAAAGAAGGTATGGGCAGATAAATAGAAACATATCATTACCCTCAAAAATCAAACTCAATGAAACATCAGCAGTATTTGAAAATGGGGTATTGACTCTGGTATTAACCAAACAAACTGAAAAAAAGAGTTATGAAGTTAAACTCGATTGATATATGATAAAATCGAAAAAAAAACGGATTTTATACGATTATTAATATGATCTATAAATAAATCATTTATTTTAGAACCAAATATTTCATATATCCATTATTTTTAAAATTATAGGAAATATTTTTTTAGTACCTGACCTTACCAATATGTCTTGTACTGCCTGGATCTTCGCCACTGTAGTGTGAAAGATAATATATAAACCATTCCATTGGTACAACAAGTATAAATGGTGCGAGTAATGGATGTATGTCCGAATAATCTTCCATATGGAATATAATGGTTTTTGCACCTATGCTCTCCGAAAATTCAATTGATTTATTGGTGTGTTCATCTCCAGGAAATCCTGCTTCAAGAAATATTATGGGAACATCCTTCTCTGCTCTTTCAATTAAACCATGTCTAAACTCGCCAGAGTAGAGTGGACATGCATGTTTTAATGCCCCTTCCATCAGCATAGTCATTGCAACTTTGTAGGCCAGTCCAAAGTTCGGACCGCTTCCCATACAGTAGAAAATATCCTCATCCTTGAAACTTTCTGCAAGAACCTTATTCTCTTCCTCGGTGGTTTTAATCAATTCTGCCGTTATAGTCGGAATTCTTTCAAGATCCATTAAAATCTTTTTAGACTCCTCAGATCCTTCCATTGTAAATAAAATTTCATATAAGCATAAAAGCTGAGTCATATAGGTTTTTGTGCCTAATATTGCAGTTTCTCGACCACAACGGGTAAGTACAGAATCTTCAGCTTCTTTCATCATACTGCTTTCGGGTTCGTTGGTGATTGAAACAGTATAAATACCATTTTCACGTGCTTTTCTTAGTGCCGCTACAGTATCTGCTGTTTCACCAGATTGTGATGTTACAATTAATGCTGAATTTATTTTTTGAATTTTTTTGTGATAGACAAATTCATATCCTGTGTGTACTTCAATATTGATATCTGACAGGAATTCCAGGGCATCCCTAGTAGAGTAACATGTTGAAAGGGAACTTCCACAACCAACCAGATATATCTTGTCCATTCCTTTTAATTTCTCTGCAATCTCAATCATATGAGATTTTTCTGCTTTTAAAGTCTTTTCAAGTGATATTGGTTGTTCTAAAACTTCATCGTACATATCATACTTCATGATGGTCCCTCAAAATATCAAGCTTTTCAATAAATTTAGCGTATGTAACATTAATATCTTCATCAATTATCCGTGTATTAGCTGTTGTTTCCATAAATCCTGATTCTAATTCGAATCTGGGAACAATGTGAATGTGAATATGTTCTATGCTTGCACCGGCACTTTTTCCCAGGTTTAAACCGACATTAATACCATCTGGTTTGATTACTTCCTTGACTAGTGATATTGTCCTTTGAACTAGACAAAACAATTTTTTAATTTCTTCTGAACCTATTTCATTGATGTCGGTATAATGTTTAACAGGTACAACTTCAAGATGGCCCCTTGTGTATGGGAATATATTCATTAGCACCATATTTATTTTATCATTGTATAATACCTTTTCTTCTATATTTGGATTACCATCAGCTATAGCACAAAATATGCATGGTACATCTGATTTATGCGCCTTCCACAAACCCCTTCTGGGTGAAAATATAACATCATGACATTTATCAGTTGGTTCAAGCTCGGGTGTGTATGGTTCAACCATATTATTTTCCTGGATATCATATAGTTTGGCAATACAAACACTCATTTCAGCCACTTCAACTGCACTGGGTCCGACTAGACATATCATGGGTTCTTTACCCCATGCACCCAGATGATAGATTACATCTGGAATTATACCTATTTTATCTATTGCGGTTTCAACTCCCCATGGAATTGTACTTCCCTCAACTTCCTTCACATCTGAGGGTTCATTGGCCCTATTATATGAAGATACCTTTAAACCCAGTTTTTTACATATTTCCAGTATTTTTGGATCGTACTTCATGTTAATGGCACTTCTTATTGTTGGGTCGTGTTTCATCATACTGAGTACAAGCCGTGCCATGTGGGATGAACTCATAAAATCTGGTTCCATCACACTTTTAGGCCTGCCATATACAATGGTTATTCTTCCAGGAATTCCAACAACTTGTTCGACTCTATCAGCACCTTCAACTGCCATAACAATATTGCTTCGAACTTCGGGAATGAGTGCAGTAAATTCTGAACAATTTTCTAGGATATTAACTGCTTTTTTAACGTTATCTATTTCCGCGATATATTCCATGCCACAATATTTCCATTTGATCAAATAATAACTTGTTGGTAAAAATAGGGAATTAGAACAAAATATCATCCAATATTTTTGGAAAATTTACTAAATAATTTAGATCCAAAAATTATGAGCACAATAAATTTTAAGTTCAGGGTTTTATAATAATGAACTTTTGTTAATACCATCTAAATAAAT
>Ga0224527_1001644_pt1 | contig 10686 bp, 6 predicted proteins | sample CBST0metaG_FD_179882 | JGI IMG/M metagenome (GOLD analysis project Ga0224527, IMG submission 179882) | Peat soil microbial communities from Stordalen Mire, Sweden - C.B.S.T0 | ecosystem: Environmental > Terrestrial > Soil > Wetlands > Peat | place: Sweden: Norrbotten County, Stordalen Mire... | reverse complement strand
ATTCTGGCCCGTGACGAATCGAAACCTGACTATGACACGCCGCCGTCGGACACGCTCTGGGCTGAAATTCTCAGCGAAGTTGAGGGCGACGGTTACGGCGCATTGATTCTGATTGACGAGTTCCTGATGTGGGCGCACGACGCCGCCTCCCCGGATACTACCGGACAGAAGCAGGATCGCGGGCCCGTATGGTATGACCGCTTCAAGAACTTCTTCCAGAAGCTTTCTCAAGCGACCGAATCTTCCACGCGATCGTGCTTGGTCGTTTCTCTGCTCGCGACCGAACCCCAAAAAAACGACGAAGTCGGGAAGGCAGTTTTGAACGCATGCAACAACGGACTGAACCGTCAGGCGTCGCTCCAGTCTCCGGTCGAGAAGGATGACCTCGCCGAATTGCTGCGCCGCAGGCTGTTCGCCAAGTTTCCTGAGAATCCGGCCGACCGGGAGAAACACATTGTTGCGTTCTGGCCGCGCATGAAAGCCGTGGATGGTGTGCGCGCCAAAATGCCGGATTCCATGGACCGGCTGAAGGCGGCCTACCCTTTTCATCCAGACCTCCTGGACCGCTTCTTCGGCAAATGGACTGATCTCGACCAGTTTCAGCGGACGCGCGGCGTGCTGCAGACGTTTGCCATGGCCCTGCGAGACGCCGAGCAATGGGACGAATCGCCGCTGATCGGTGCGCAGGTATTTTTGACCGCGCCAGGAAAAGACGGCTTGAGCGAGGCGCTCCAGAAACTCGCGGAAGCGGCCAAGGACTCCGACCGGGCAAGGAACCCCCAGTGGCCCATGAACCTGAAGATTGAAGTGCCACGCGCGCTGGACGCCCAGAAAGCAGATGCACCAACGCTCACAGGACGGGAGATCGAAGCAGCTGCCGTGGCGGCGTTTGTGTTCTCGCAGCCCATAGGAGAGCAAGCCGAACTCTCCGATCTTCGCTGGCTGCTGGCGCCGGCGTGTGAGATGCCCGCCGTTCTCAACAATGGGCTGATTGCATGGGCCAAAGCCTCCTGGTATTTGGAGGAATGCGATTCAACTGAAGCTGGAACCGGCGTCCCGAAGTATTGGCGTCTTGGACCCAAGCCCAATTTGAACCAGATGCACGATTCCTACAAGAAGCAAGTGGTGAAGTACGCAAAGAGCAAGTTCAACGAACTCGCTGAAAAGAAATGCGACCCGCTTTATGAAGGAGCGGTCGAGGAGAACGTCAAACCGCACAAGCTCCCCGATTCTCCCGCTGACGTTGAGGATGACGGTCAGTTCCGTCTGGTTGTCCTCGGCGCGGACTACGCCGGTGTTGTTGGTGATCCTCCACTTCCCAAAGCTCAGGAGTTCTTGCGCACCCATTCATCGCCGAGCGACATCCGCACCTATCAGAACATCGTCCTGGTTGCTACACCGAGCGTCACAGGTCTTCACCAGGCCGAGCAACAAATCACGGAGTGGCTCGCGTGGGAGGAGATTGAGAATTCGCAACTGAAGGAGTTGGACAGCTTCCAACAGAAGACCGTCCGCGAGAGGAAGCGGGATGCGCTGAAAGCTGCCCAGACCGCCGTCAAAAACGCTTACGAAATCGTCCTTTTCTTGGAGAAAGATGGCTCAATCCAGTCAAAGAAGATCACTCTTGGCGCGCAGTCGCTCTTTGCCACTCTGCTGCAGGAAACGCCCCTGCGGCTGTTTCGCCAGAAGATCGATGCGGAAGCGATCATGCCGAATGGCATATATCCGGTTTGGCCTGCGACCGACGCGTATATCCGCGTCGCCGACCTCTATCAGCAGTTTGGCCGCGACCCACGCTTGCCGAAGCTCCTCAGCGTAAAAACAGTGCTGAATACCATCGAAGACGCCGTGCGGAGGGGTGTGTTGGCCGTACGTTGTATCCGGAGCGATCAATCTGAAGCGTGGTTTTGGCGTTCGGGGATTGACGTTGTCGATTGGGGTAAGAGCGCCGAGGCATGGCTCCCGAACCAAGCAAGGCTCAATGTGCTCAGTGCCGCAGCAGTGTTGCCTGATGCCCTTTCTGGTCTATGGCCAAAGGATGACAGTGGCGTAAAACTATCAGATCTCTTTAAGTGGTTTGACGGGACGCATTCATTCGAAGAGGAGACGCAACCCGGATACCCACCGGAGATGAGGCCCATTCCGAAGGTGGACTACCTGGTTGTTCAGAAGGCCGTGTCCAAGGCAATCCAGGACGGAGCGCTGTGGCTCGTGTTGGGCAATGACAGCGTTTATAAGGAAGCCCCGGCACCAGTTCAAATGGATGCAGACGCTCTCCTCTTCCGACCACCTGTGACGCTCGCTGCCATCGACTTCCTACCGACCGCACTCCCCGACGCGTGGACTAAGGATGCCGAACCCAAAACCACGGTCGCGGAGTTGTATGCCGACCTCAAAGTGCGTCGCGGCAGGGCGTGGCCTGCCAAGCTGTTCATCGACGGCATCAATAGCGCAATCGGTCAAGGGTTCGTTCATCGCGCGGCCGGGTCTGGCCCGATCACGTCGTTGGTGAATGACGCGGCTACCGCGCTAACGATTCGGTCCGCCGCGCCGAAACCTCCCGAGCCCATACCGGGCACTTTCCCCGCTGGGCGTCGTGCCTCAACGATGGTTGTACTCAACATGGCCGAGATTCAGGATCTCGCCGACCAAGTTCATACGCTCACCAAGCCGCTTGCGGGAATGGATCCACAGATCGAACTTCGGATCACCGTAAAGTCCAAGGCGGACGGCGACTTGTCAACCGCAAACAGCATCTTGGAGAAGATCAAATCGGGGTGGAAGCTCTGAGCTCCTATTCCGAACGGCTTCGAGGAGGCAAGCTTACATAGGCACGAGTATTTCGGGAAGATCGGCGTTATGGCGCAGGTTGCGTTCAGTCCTGCTGAGGGCGGGGCGTTTCCATGTCATTTTTGGGCGCGAAATCCCGGTAAATGGAGCCAGCGCCCAACCACGTACGCGACCTTCCAGAGCCAATCTATAAAGCAGCTATCGGTATCAGCCGGCCTCCAGCCGGATAGATTCAAAATGGCATCGGCGCTGTCTGGGGAAGCCTGCCCGATGAGCTTTATATCGTCCCAGTCCGACCCATCGAAGACAAGTAATATCCCGTCCGAACCTAACCACCTGTACATTCTTTCGTCCTCATCGAGAACCAAGTACGCCGTTTTAGTTGGCGAGTGATTGGCTGCGCGTCTTGCGTTCATGCCGAACTCCTATCATGCGATATCGGCCATCAAGGGCTAAGAGTACAGTCCATCGGCACGAGAATCTCGGTTCCGACACCAATCCCTAAAACAATGCATCATGAACGCGGATCTTCACCTTAGGCTAGCGGCCGTTCGGCGGCTGCCGCAATCCATACACAACACCGAAAGGACAAAACGTATGAACATGAAAGAACGGCAGGTAGAAGCAATATTGGCTAAGTGGGACGGGCGCGCCAGGATCAGTTTGTGCGGTCTTTCGATCGAGAGGCGCAGGGGAAAAGGACAGGTGTGTGCCAGTTGTGATGCTGAATTATCACCTCCGCACTCGCCGGGTTATAGACAGTGCCCCAGGTGTCAGCCCGTCGGATCGCACGCCGTGTACATTGATGTCTGCTATCTGAGCGTGCACGCCGTTTGGCTCTGCCGCTTTTACGAAAACGGGAACCACGCAAAGCTTCTAAGGGAAGTGAGATTTGCCCGGCCTGAAAAGCTGCTCGAGACGATAGACCGAGGGATGGGATTGAGCTTCGAGTTGGGAAGACAGAGAGCAAATCACGCGCGGTGGAACTGTTGCGGCGGGCAGTTCTGGCTACAGTTAACCGAGGAGCAGCTCCTGAGGCTCCGACACCACACCGAGAAGAGTCAAAAGTCGGAACCTTCCTGTTAGCCTAGCTTAGTGTGCTCGTGCTTAATCGCCCGTCCCTAGGAATAACAGTCGTTCTCGGTCTCCCTCGCGAAACGAAATTGTCCATCGCTTTTCCAGAAACTCTAGGAGCTGCATTCCACGTTCATGAATCTCCAATGGACCCCATTCGTCGTATTGAGCAACCTCAATTTCGGAATGAGAACCGTCGTAATATCCATGACGCAGTTTTTGCCCACCGGGCGCAATTTTCGCCTTCTTCTTTGACTGAAAGCTGTCATTTTGGAGCGCGGAGTTGATAGCGCTCGACAGCAGAAGAAGGTTCCCAATGCTCGCGCCGTACGCAGATCGCGTTTTTTTGTTGACACCCTTAAACAGCTTTGCCCATTCGGATGTTTCGGTCTGAGGGTAAATGTGCTCGATTGAGATTTTGTCCTTTTCTGTTTTCAAAAGGTCTTCCCAGCTTACTTTTTTCTGGACCGCCGCATCCAGCAGGCTCAACTCGTATTCGTATAAAAAGTAGCGAAGTCCCGCCCATCCGTAATATCCAGAGCCGCTCTTGAATTTCTTGAAGAGCAGGTTGTAGAACTCGTCGATACGGAATGTCCCGTCCTCATTGAGCGTGTATTCCAGATCGTGATCGAGCTTAATCTCAATCTCCTCAAAACTCATCTCGCCGCGATCAAGTGCACGCGCAGCATTGTAGAATTCGCTGCTTCGGTAATTTGCCCTCGCGGAACTTAGCCGAAAGGCAACAAAGATAAATCTCTCTATCTTTCTGAAAAGGCGTACCCGATTTGCGGGCGTTTGTTCTTGTTTCAGAATCGTCATAATCAGGGGACGGAAATATCCCATCCCAACCCGATTGATACGGTCGAGCCACTCCCTCTCTTTGGGCGTAAGACCATCAGCCAGCGCCGGATAAAACGTGTTGAACCAATGCACCGCGCATTGCTTCAAGCTGAGAACGTAATCCCGGATGTCATTCGGTCGCAGTTGAGCAAATTGCTCCGGAATTCTCTTTTCTGGCTCCTCGCCATTCTCATCGTCCGCGGTTTCTACATCGAGTTCGGCGCGTTGCTCCTCTGCCTCCTCCAGCGCTACCTTGTGCTCGACTTTCTTATGGACCTTTTGAGGCGTGAATTGTTCATCCAAAAGGAAGTGGATATAGTCCTGCCCAGTCTGCCGCGAATACTTGAAATACATCGTCCAGTGCGCACGCAGAAAATCGTCGTCGTTTAGCGGCCTTGTTTTGTTTCTTCCAAGCTGGTAGTAAACCTCTTTCCACGTGTCGTTGACTCGTGCGCGCAAACTCGCACGCTCGGCTAGATCTAATTCTTTTTCGCCATACAAAGTGGTCAGATAGATTAGTCTGTTTTTCAGCAATTCGAGGTCCGACAGCTTCTTGCCGCGGTTGTTCATCGTCTCGAATGCGACAAACACGTCGAATTCGTCCTTGATGATGTATTCGTTAAAAAGAAAACGCTTCGTCAGCCGTGCGTAGAGGTCCTGAAGCGCTTCTTTTCCCTCGTGCTCAAACATATCCTGGAGTTGGGTTGCGAAGTATTCTTTTGCATTGGTGAGATTCAGGGTATAAAAAGTCTCCTGCAATAGCCCCTTTCCATCTTCATTAAGGATTTTGTAGCGCAGGTACTCGTAGCTCGGATTGTCAACGGTGTAGCCGAATTTATAGGTGCGAAAGTGATCTCCGGTTGGCTTAATCCGGAAAAGGTACTTCTCCTGCACTGCTGAAACGTTCAGTGTATCGGTAATGTAGATTGCTTGGTCTGCCTTGGTCTTGTTCCCCGGAAGTCCTCTAAAGAGATCCACGAAGGCCTGAAGAAAGATCACAAACGTCGTGAGACGCTGCTGCCCGTCAACAATGTGATACAGCTTATAGGAATAGTCCTCGACCAACCAGAATTCCTTGTCGTTCGGCTTGATATCCTTGTTCGGAATTTCTTTGAGGGTGAGTACGCCGGTGTAATGGGAGCGCCCTTCTGCCAGGTTGACCAAGTCTTCCCAGAAGTCTTTCAGTTGTTCATGGCGCCACGCGTAGCCACGCTGGTAGTCAGGAATGCGGAAGAGCTTTTCCTTGAAAAGGCTATCCAGAGATTTGGGTTCGTCCATCTTAACTCCATTCTGCAGTCAACTTATCTCCGGGTAAGTAACCCACCCACTGGGTGAGGAATTATTCACCCACTGGGTGAGAACTATTCACCGCCCGATACACGATACACACGACCGATCTCCACCAGGATCTCATCGCGCGTCCCAGTACGTATGCCTAAAGCCTTAAGGTCAATTTCCTCTTCGCGCATTCTCTGAATGAATTCGCGAATATCACTTTTGACTGTATCTGGAGCTCCAGGATCAGTGGCGGGATCGAGGATCTGGTAGAGCCGGAAGACATCGTTTTTGTGTTTCTTTATAGTCTTGCTGTCGATCTTTTCGCCACGTTTCTCGCGTTCCGTCAAATCGAGCCAGGCCCGCGCCTTCAAAGCGATTAGCTGAGGAGCACCGACCATGGGGAGTCCGTCGAGCTCCTGTCTGCCCATGCGGACGAAATCGTAGTAGTCGTTGTCAAGGAGAATTGCTGAGAGACTGGAGACATCCTCCTCAATCGGCAACGGTGTGAGATGGCTGCCCTCGGGAACCTGCAGAATAACGGGCTGTCGGGAGAATAATTCCAGCATGAAAGGGTAATCAGGGTTCACGGGTTTCTGGAAACGATAGAACTGCTTCTCGCCGGTTGATTTCTCCTGAATCTCGTAGCCGCCGGCCTTCACGAACTCCCAAAATGCCCTAACAAACTCGGCGTCGAGCGCTTCAAGGTATAGAACAATATCGAGATCCTTCGTAGCCCTAAATGCGAGGCCGGCATTGGTCATGGCGATATCACATGCGGCGCCACCGATAAGTACATAGTGATCGGCGAAATTTCGGAAATGCTTTCGGAAGACTTCCAAGCCCTTTACCATCTGAATTTCTCCATCATCTCCTCCAGTGCGGACTCCGTACGCTCGTCGTGGTCGGTTTTGAGAGAAAGGTAAAGCGACAACCGGTCAACGATGCCCTCTTGCGCAAAAAGTTCGGGTGGGTACCACCAGACCTGAATCTCACTGGCGTCTGGGTCTTGATCGGGCAGTTCTATGATCCTGTGTCGCTTGCGCAGATCTTTCCAATCCTCCCGGCTCAGTGCATAGGTCGTGTAAGCCGGCGCTGCCAGGATGCTGTAGTGCGCCAGTGCTGTGAGCCCGGCGAGAATACTGCCTGGCGGCCTTTCGGGGCGGCGGATAAAGATTTGTTTGTTTACCGGGCTGCGAAGGAAAGACTGGGCCTTTTTCCAGGTTTCTCTTCGGTCTTCGTTGAATTGTAGGCAACGTTCCCGGCCGCGGATCGTAACCTCGGCGAGCTGCTTAGTCTCCAATTCGTCAAAAGCGCGGGTCATCGTCATAATCGAATATCCGAGCGTCGGAGCTATTTCGGTTGGTGTTAGTACTTGTCTTGCATCGCTGAGTAGCGCGTAGAGTACGACTACCTGAGTCGACGGGCTAAGGGTAGGGATCTCCTTGCGTATTCTGCGGAAATTTTCGCGCAAATCAATCGCAAGCATGGGCAGATACATCTGATTGCCCGGAATGATAAACGGTACTCTCTGCTCGACCAGTCGCTTCCGGTTATACGCTGCCACCCGCGTGCGGACGTATATGAGGTCCCCATGATGCTTGGTTTGGAGCATATCCATGTGTTTGCGTACCAGCGCTGGAGATTGCTCTTCGGGGTTGATGTCGATGACTAGAAGGGCATGATGTTCGAGCAACTCTGCTTCCGCGAACCTGTATCTTTCCCTGAGGAAGTGTGGCAAGCGGGCGGCTCCGCTCCAAGGTGCGGTTTTGACGGAAATGCCCAAGGTTTCGTGAACATAGCGCTCAAGTTCAGAGAGTTCGCGACGCGCTTGGTTAATGTTCATACTTTCTGCACGATAACATGCAAGGTGTTATCGTGCAATAAAATTGTTATAGTATTCATAATGAGCGGCCTATATAACATCCTAAATCCGCTTCCGACTGGGCATTAGGGGCCGCTAGCTTTATCGTGCACATGTGAATTCTCTCGCATGTTAATTGAAAATTCTGTATGATATCGAAAACAACGTTAGGACGACCCGTGAAGCAAGAACAAAACTTCAAAAATGACGCCAAGCGGCAAAAATCGAAGGAAGCGGCTCGTGTCAACGGTCAGCGCATCCGTCAACTCCGTGAAACGCTCAGCTTAACTCAAGGAAGTTTCGCGGCGAAATGCGGAGTCAGCCGTACGGCGGTACCTCTTTGGGAAAATGGAAAGGCGAGTCCATCTCAACGCTGTTGGAGCCGCATGGCGCTGCTAGCCCGAGAAGCGCCAGCTATAGACAAAGCATGGTTCTTCCAGCAGGCCGGCATCGATCTGGAGTATCTGTCGCAGCTGTTTCCAGAATTTGGGCGGATCTCAAGAGAATCTGAGCAGAGGGCAATCAGCATTGCCGCAGCAGTGGTTGAGGGCTCCGCCAAAGGCATTACCGCCGTGCCTCTCCTACGCGTACCTGCGCACTTGGACCGGCCTCTTTCGACGCGTCCCGAAGAGATCGAAGATTGGCTATCCCTTCCTGAAGCCATGCTCGAGAAAAACCCAAAAATTGTTGCCTTGCGTGTATCTCCTGCGTTTATTCGCCCAATCTTCAGTTTTGGCGACATCGTATTTATCGATACCGGGGATCGGGAAGTGAAGAATCTGCATGGCGCGCTCGTCCTTGCCTCCTACAAGCCGAATTCGGAAACGAAGACTACTGCGGAACACGTGAGGCGCGGCCAGCCGGTGGCGGAACATGTGAAAGGGATGTGGCCACATCTTTCAGAAGGCCTATATTTGGGCTGGCTCGAATTTGACACGCCGGGGCCCGAGAGCCGAGTTCGCCCGCTCAATCTAATCTCTGCAAAGCTCCACGAAATGCCAGTACCAATGCATCCCATTCTTCCGTTCGTCGTTCCCATTGCAGTGTCCGATCCGGAGAAACTAAAGGACGGAGTTGTGATTGAGGGATCTGAAACAGTAATCCAAGGCAGAGTGCTCGGCTGGATCGCCAGCCCAAAATCCCTTGTACGCAATCGCGCAGATGGTGCCACGAAGAAAAGGAGTGCCATGGAGATCGAGGATCTCAACGAGAAAGAGCAGACGCAGCTACCTGCACAGAAGCGTCGCCGTCTAATGAAAACGACCAAGGCGGCGAGTAAGTAGAGGGGACAAATGTCGCTTCGAGAATGCATTCTTTATGCACGTGTATCATCTCGGGAACAACGTGAGGGCTATTCCGTTGAAGCCCAGATTCGTTTGCTTCGCGACTATGCGGCGAAACTCGGCTTCAAGGTCGTCAAAATATTCATTGACGAACAATCCGCCACCAACCCAGGCCGGAAGTACTTCGGAGAAATGGTGGAATACTTCAAGCGGAATCGCGCGTGCCTTACCTTAATCGTTGAGAAAGTCGACCGACTCTACCGCAACAATCGCGACCCCATCACTATCGAAGACCTCAACATCGAGGTCCACTTCGTTAAAGACAACGAAGTCATTTCGAAGGACTCTCGCTCGGGCGCGCAATTCATCCATGACATCCGGATCGCTATGGCCCGCAACTATTCTGCCAATCTCAGCGAGGAAGTCATCAAGGGTATGCTCGAAAAGTGCCGGCAGGGGTATTATCCTTTCAATCCGCCGCACGGATATGCAGTCGATAAAGCCACCGGACTTCTGGTGCTTCACCCTGAGAAATCCAAATTCGTGCGCATGGCGTTCGAACTGTACGCAACGGGCAACTACTCCCTTAAGACGCTCAAAAAGGAGTTGCGCCTGAAGACAAAGGCGGATCTCTCGACGAGCGCCCTCGAGCGCATCCTTAAAGATCGGTTCTACATCGGGTCTTTTGAGTGGAGAGACGAAACTTTTAATGGCAAGCACCCCCAATTTGTCGATGCGGACATCTTTGCGAAGGTACAGGCAGTGTTCAAAAGCGCGAATAAGCCGAAGGGATGCCACCAGGACATTGCGTTTCGGGGTCTTTTCCGCTGTAAGATCTGCGGTTGCATGATCACGGGCGAGCGCAAGAAGGGGCGCTATGTTTACTACCGCTGCACCGAACGCCATGCAGGCAAATGCGAGCTACCGAGATTTCGCGAGCAGGAGATCGGCGAGAGGTTGAGTGGGGCCATAGCAGCGATTCGTCTGCCCAAGGACGTTACCCAAATGATCGAGACCGCGCTGCGTGCCGAGCAAGACCACACTCAGAGCCACATCGACGCCGAGCGGGCTCGGTTGACGAAGGAGCTTAATTCACTACAAACCCAGCGGGACGAAGCCTACACAGACAAACTGAGAGGCGAAATCACCGTGGAGTTTTGGCGGGAGCGGCAAGCAAAATGGGCAGAGGAAGAAGTGGCCCTTAAGGCTCAACTCAGCAGCCTAGAAGATGAGAAAACGCCCCGCCGTTTCGATAATCTGCATTTTACTTTAGAACTTGCGGAAACCATTGACTCTAAGCTGGTTACTGCGAATGAATTCGAAAAGGCCGATTTGGCGAAAATTGTTCTTTCGAACTCAAAAATTGATGCCGTAAGTCTTTATCCTACATATAGAAAGCCCTTCGACATTATAGTCAGAAGGGCCAAAAACGAAGGATGGTTGCGGGGGCTGGATTTGAACCAGCGACCTTTGGGTTATGAGCCCAACGAGCTACCGGGCTGCTCCACCCCGCAAATTCAGTTTACCAACCTACCCCCCCAGGGTCAACCTCAACTCAAA
>Ga0224527_1001637_pt1 | contig 10720 bp, 7 predicted proteins | sample CBST0metaG_FD_179882 | JGI IMG/M metagenome (GOLD analysis project Ga0224527, IMG submission 179882) | Peat soil microbial communities from Stordalen Mire, Sweden - C.B.S.T0 | ecosystem: Environmental > Terrestrial > Soil > Wetlands > Peat | place: Sweden: Norrbotten County, Stordalen Mire... | reverse complement strand
CATAGGCCAACAGAACCGAGCTAAATTCCGGCATAACTTGCTCGATATGGGACCACACCGCTTCATGGCCCGCCGAATCGGCAAAATCGCACGTAACGCTCTCGACGCGCAATGCACCACGCGCCAACAAGTCTCCGCTAACAGCCTCGAGACGCTCTTCGTTGCGCGCCACAAGGAGAATCTCGCGCCCCTCTTTTGCGGCAATACGAGCTACCTCTTGCGCCATCTTGGACGTTGCGCCAAGTATCACCAATCCCTGGCTCATGCCTTCTCCTCTACAACGCGCCGCCAGAAGCTCGAACTGAGCGCAGGGTCGACATACCGGCGAAACTCCTCCAGTCGGGGATAGGAGAGTCTGAACATGTTCGGACTCATGCGTGGGTCCTTCGCCGGATACAGCGCACCATGCGCTGCCGCGACTACCTCGTCAAGTTCAGCGAAGAGTTTGAGCGTCTTCTCTCCCCGGAATGGAAAGTCCAAAGCGAGGGTGAGGCCTGGCCTGGGGAACGACATCATTCCCGGTGACTGCACGCTGCCGAATTTCTTGATAACGCCCAGAAACGATCCCTGTCCCGCGCGCGCTATACGCTCCAGAATCTCTTGAAAGGCAGTGACTTCGCTGTTCGGAACCACGCATTGGTATTGTGTGAATCCGCTACGGCCGTAGATGCGGTTCCACTCATCCACCTTATCCAAAGGGTAAAAGAATGGATCATAGTGAACCTGTGAGTGTCCGGCCTTGGCGCGTCCAACGGCGTAGTATAGATTATTGAAAGCCCAGATGGTCAGAGGGTTCAGCGTGAAACTGGGCAGCATGAACGGCACCGAGAGATTGATCTTCTCAGGGTGCGTTTGCAATGTCCCTTCAGTGGCGTGATTGCCACGCATGAATATGCCACGCGTCTTACGTCCGCTGAGGCAGTCCACCCATCCAACCGTGTACTCGTATTTCGCACCCTCCTCATCGCTGCTGAGGTGAATGAAATCTTCGAAGGTGGAGAAAGTTACGGTGTCCATTTCAATTTGGGCACTGGCGATCTTCTTCAACCGCAGTTCCGCCCACAGAATTATTCCCGTAAGGCCGAGCCCGCCGATAGTCGCGGCGAAGAGCTCCGGATTCTCGTGATGCGAGCAGATCACTTCCAGGCCGCCTGAGCGTACCAGCCCGAACTGCTCCACGTGGCAGCCGATGGTACCTTCGACGTGGTGGTTCTTTCCATGAACATCGTTGGCAATGGCGCCTGCCAACGTCACAATCTTTGTCCCTGGAGTGACCGGTAGAAACCATCCACGCGGCACAACCGTCAGCAGAATCTCCCCTAGCGAGACACCTGCCTCACATACAATCGACCCATTCTCGGCATCGAAATGCAGAATGCGATCCAGCCCTCGGATGTCCATCAGCGTGCCGCCATTGTTGAGGCAACTGTCGCCGTAGCTGCGGCCAAGTCCGTAAGCAAGGAGGGGAGCATTCTCGCGGAGCAGCTCTGCAGTGATCTCATCCATCCAAGCTGGCCGCAGGATCTTGCGGTGCGCAGCTTGAGGATAATTGCCCCAACTCTTGTAGCTGGTGTCTACCACATTTCCCGGAGCTGCGAGGAACTTGTTATCTACCGAAGCGCCGGGGATCGTCTCTGTTTCTGCACTCATCTGTATGATTACCGCCAAAGGAAAGTGACAAGAATGCACAGCACGCAGGCAAAGCCCACGATATAACTCATCGGATCGCGCATAGCCAGCGTGACCGGATCTTCCTTCAATTCACCGCGGCCTGCCTGTAGCCACACACGCACCAGCCAATAGAGCAGCAAGGGAGCGATCAACAGCAACGGATGGGGATGCGGGTACAGGTGGCTGATCTCCGGACTGCGTGTGTAGAAGCTGAATACGATGACGGCGGCAAAAGCACTGGCCACACCCATGGTCAAGAGCAACGGCGAATCTTCTGCGCGGTACCCCCGCCCGGAGTTACCAGAATCCAGCAGTGCCCCCGCGTGCATCAGTTCGCTATAGCGCTTTGCCAAGGCAAGACTGAAGAAGAAGAACATGGAGAAGATCAGGAACCAGCTTGACAGCGGCGTGAGCGTAATCAGCGCGCCAGTAACAATGCGAAGCCCATAAAAGCTTGTCAGCACAAAGACATCGGCCAACGGCTTGCGCTTCAGCACCAGTGAATACGCAAGCGATAACGCGCAGTAGCAAATCACTGCAAGCGCGAACCGATAGCCCAGCCACAGCCATCCTGCGCCAACCCCACAAAACAACAGCACCGGAGCCAGCGCCATGCCTGTTGCTATCGAGAGGCGGCCTGAGGCAAACGGACGCCGCTGCTTCCACGGATGCTCCCGATCACTCGGCAGGTCCAGCAGATCGTTGATGACATAGATTGCGGAGGCGGCCAATCCGAAGAACATCACGCCCAGCCAAGTGAGTGCCCATGAATGAGCATTCCAGCGGTGGGCCAGCATGAGTGGCAGCAGAAGAAGGCAGTTCTTCGTCCAGTGATGAGGACGCAAAGCGTCCCAGTAGGACTTCCAGCTTGCAGGTTCGACTTCCACCACATCGCGCAGTTCGGTCACCGCTGCAGCACGACGCGCCAGCGCTTTGCTTCCAACCACGATTCCCTGCGCCGCCACGGCCCAGACGGGAAGATCCGCAGTGCTGTCCCCCATGTAGAGAAAATCGCTTCCAAATCGTGCCTGAAGGGCACGAGCCTTTGTATCGCCCTTCAGGTTGCATCGGACATTCGTCGCTAGGATTTCGTCAAAGATCCCGAGGTGCGCGGAAACGGCTGTTGCCAACCGCTCATGGGAGGCAGTTGCAAGCACAATATGTTGAGCTCCCATTTGTTTCAGTTCGACAATCATTCGCTGCACATCTTCGCGATAGGGCAGGCTGCGAGGCTCGATCGAAACCACTTCAGAGAGCCGCTCCTTCAGATAAGCACGCCCTCGCAGCAACCAGAATGGAACGAGCAGCAGCATTAGCGGACGGGATCGAGTCAATTCCAGCACACTCTCCCACATCATGTCCGTCGCAACGAGAGTTCCATCCAAATCAACGCAGATGGTCCGCGCAACCGCGAACTCGGTATTCTGCGTAACAGCTGTACCTGCATGCGACATGTCGATCAAACCGCCCTGAGATAGGTAATCAGAAGTTTACGCTAAGGAGTTAATCATGCCCACCTTTCAATTAGACTCGCCGCAGTCTGTTTTCGTCGGCAGCTAAGCGTTTTCATCTATTAGGAGTTTCCATTTATATGGTCACCTGACCTGACTATGAACCAGTGAGTCTTTCCTCCATCGTGAGCGGCACACTATAATGAACTCTCAACAGCAGAAATCAATGCGATCAACATCGACCGCGCAAATGTGCCCTCTGCAAGGGAGCGCTCCCGTTCGCGGTGAGTTCTGCCAGATACCAGGAGTTGTGAATGCGTCCGACGAACCAAAAAGGTGTGGCGATGGAGAACTTGCGCCCCACAGCGGGAATAACCGGCAATCCCGCCCAGGAAGAAGAACTGTCTCTGGCGTCCATTTGGCGGACAGTGTACAAGCACAAGCTGTCATCTCTTTGCGCAACCGCTCTGATTTTTGGCGCGGTCGTCATTCACACCCACAGCATGACTCCAATTTATGAGAGCGTCGCACGTCTGGAGATTGACCCCAACCGCTCCTCAAGCCTAGGTCTGGACGAGATGATCAACGCGAAACTGGGCGGGGGTGATTCCAACAACCGCCTGGTGACGGAAGTCCACATACTTCAAAGCGACACCGTGGCGATGCGTGTGATTGAGAATCTGTCCCTCGCCAAGAATCCAGCATTTGGCGGGAAAAAGGCTTCCAGCGTCACAGTCACCGATCCCATGGCGATGTCTCCCGCCAATCGGGAAAGCGTGCTCAGTCACTTCCGCGGCTCGCTGAGCGTGAAGCCGCTACCCAATACCGAGATCGTAGAAGTCCGCTTCCGCAGCCCCGATCCTCGACTCGCCACAGACGTTGTAAACGCCGTGGTTGAGAGCTACATGCAGCGCACTCTGCAAACTCATTATGAGGGCACTGTTCAGGTTTCAAACTGGCTCTCGGGTCAAATGACCGATCTGCAGGCCAAGACTTTGGAGGCACAGGGAAAACTCGCTGATTTCCAGAAGAAGAACAGCATTCTAACTACCGGGAGCGACGACAGTGAGAATATCGTTACCGACCGGTTAAGGATCCTCAACGAACAGCTCACCCAGGCTGAAGCTGAACGTATCGTCAAAGAAGCCCGCTATCGCATCGCAGCCACAGGAGATCCAGAACTAATCGCGAATGTGGTACCAAGCACGACCTTGCAAGTTCTTCGCACTCAGGAGGCTGATCTCAAGGCGCAACTCTCGCAGCTGAATTCCAAGTTTGGCGGTGGCTACCCAAAGGTCCACGAATTGCAAACTCAACTGGCGCGCCTGGACGGAGCAATTGCAACCGAGATCACCAACGTCGGCAAGCGCCTTGAGGATGAATACCAGTCGGCGGTGAAGACCGAGTCACTCCTGCGCGGCCAGTTCAATGATCAAAAGGACAAAGCCTACCAACTGAATGAGCACGCTGTGGAGTATGCCGTCTTGAAGCATGACGTGGAAAACGGTCGCGAGCTCTATGACACGCTCCAGTTGAAGCTCAAAATGGCCGGTGTCACCGCTGGATTGAGTTCCAGCTATATCAATGTGATTGATCGCGCCGAAATTCCAGCCCACCCCGTTGAGCCGAAGGTCGCGCTGAACTATCTTGTCGGACTCTTCGGCGGTTTGTTGTGTGGACTGATGCTTGCATTCGCAGTTGATTCAATGGATGACACGCTCAGCAGTTCCGAGGAACTGGAGATGTGCGCTAATCTGCCGGTGCTTTGCAGCATACCGGTAAATCAACCCACAGTTCGTTCCGGCTCTCCTAAAGGTAGAGCCGAACCTGCTATTGCGCCTCTGCTTCTGGATCAGCCGCGCTCGCAGGCAGCCGAGGCTTTCCGCGGACTGCGAACATCGCTATTACTGTCCTCGCCAGATCGCCAGCCTAAGATCATCGCGATTGTCAGCTCCGTTCCGGCTGAAGGCAAAACTACGGTTGCAGTGAATCTTGGCACAGCTTTTGCGCAGCGCGGCGAATCGGTTCTCTTGATTGACGCCGATCTACGGCGTTCCACCATGCACCAGCAGTTCGGCCTTCCGCATTCGCGTTTCGGCACAAGTACGATTCTCACTCAGGGAATGAACGACGACACCATCCTGACTCCGCTGGAATCGCTGCCCAACCTGCACCTGATTCCCGCCGGACCGCATCCACCCAACCCTGCGGAATTGCTAGGCTCCAAACGTATGGCCGAACTGCTGGAAGACATGGCAGCAAGATTTGATCGCGTCATTGTGGATACCCCCCCAGTTCTCTCCGTGGCCGATTCGCTGGCGCTGGCTAACATTGCTGACGCGGTGGTGTTCGTGGTTCGCTCCGGAGTGGCGCGCAAGAAAGCGGTGCTCCGCGTTCGCGACCTTCTTCGCCGTGCCAATAGCAATGTCGTGGGTGCCGTCTTCAATTGCGTCAACCTTCAGCTGGAGCATTACTACTACGCGAAGCGATCCTATTACGGTCGGTCAGCAAACAGCTACTACGACGATAGCGCCCAGAATCCTTCCTAGCTGATGCGGCAAAACAGCCTTCTTGGCCACAATCGACACGGCGATCAAACTGGAGGTGCACAGTGACCCTCCGCAAGATTGGAATTTAAGAGCATGGGAATTATGCGTTCTTCTCAACTTCGGAAACTGGTGGTGATGACCGCGTTGTGTGTAATGTCTTCAGGCGTACTGGCTCAGACCACGTCAGAGGCTACGCATTCAGCGTCACCGCAAACTATGCCCCAGTTCAGTGGATCACATGCACTGCGCATCTCCTCCGGAGATCTCATCGAAATTGGAGTCTTTGATACACCAGAACTCTCCGGCAAACTTCGCGTGAATGAGGCCGGTGAGGTCATGCTTCCCATTGCTGGCGCCATGCATGTCTCTGGCATGACCTCCGAGGAGGCCGCAGCAGCCGCTGAGAACCGCCTGCTCACTGCGGATATTCTCAAGAACCCGCACGTCTCGGTTTTCATAATGGAATACGCCACTCAGGGCGTCAACGTCGCTGGTGAAATTCGAAGTCCAGGCGTCTATCCCCTGCTCGGCACTCACAGGCTTATAGATCTGATATCCGCTGCCGGGGGCGTCACTCCGAGCGCAGGCAGGGCTGTTACGATCGCTCACAAATTAGATCCCGAGCACCCTGTGATCGTTCAGTTTAACAACAAGCCGGGCAACATCGGCCCTTCTGTAGATGTGCAGCCGGGCGACACGATCATTGTCTCCCGCTCCGGAGTTGTTTACGTGGTAGGTGAAGTGGGCAAACCGGGCGGATTTCTTATAGACGGCAATGAGCGGCTGAGCGCACTCCAGGCTCTCTCTCTGGCCGCTGGCCCCAGCCACAGTGCGTCGCAGAATAAGTGCCGCATTATCCGTAAGACAGCAACCGGGCGGCTGGAGTTTCCAGTTCCCGTGAAGCAGATCATAAGCGGCAAAGCCGTCGATCCCTTGCTGGAAGACGGCGACATCCTCTACGTTCCATCGAACTTGGGCAAGGCGGCAACGGTTCGCGGCGCCGAAGCGGCCATCGCCATTGCAAGCGGTCTGATTATCTACAAGGGGCTTTAGAAGTGGACAGCAACGCGACCAATGCCATTGCGCCACCCCGTTCGAGCGGCATCACAAGCAGGCTGCTTCGCGGGGTTGGTGCGAGCGCGCTCGGCCCATTGGTGACCACTTTGATACAGGTAGTCAGCGTGCCGATTTTTCTCCATTTCTGGGGCGCACATCTTTACGGGGAGTGGCTAATTCTCAGTGCCATTCCGACTTATCTAGCGCTCAGCGATTTCGGCTTCGGCAGCGTTGCGTCGAATGATATGACAATGCAGGTCGGCAAAGGAGACCAGAACAGCGCACAGCAGACCTTCCAGAGCGCATGGTTACTGACGACTTCCATTTCGCTCACGGTGGCCTTACTTGCTGCACTCGTCATAGGCCTGCTGCCACTGACGCGCTGGTTGCACCTGACCGCCATGACCGGACCGCGGATTTCTCTGACACTGCTCCTGCTTGTGGCATGCGTGCTCTTCGGATTTCAGGCCAACATGATCAGCGCTGGCTTTCGCTGCGATGGCAACTTTGCCTATGGCACCATGTGGGGCAACTTTGTTCGCTTTGCCGAAGCTGTGGCAGTGGTTATCATTGTTACTGCGCATGGTGGTCCAGTCTCCGCTGCCGCTTCCATGCTCGCCATTCGGATTGTGGGTAACCTGTGGTTACAAACTGCGCTCCGACGGCGAAGTCCCTGGCTGCATTATGGTGTCGCGCACGCTTCTTTGGACGTGGTGCGCCGGTTGTGGGCTCCTGCAATGGCCTATATGGCGTTTCCGGCTGGCAACGCGCTGAACTTTCAGGGAATACTGCTGGCGGTGGGAGCAGTGCTCGGCCCGATCCCAGTGGTCGTTTTTTCTACACTGCGAACACTCGCCCGCTTGCCTACCCAACTCACCATGATCGTGCAGTCAGGTGTGTGGCCGGAGCTTTCGCGCGCCCACGGCGCGAGCAACAACGAAATCGTCCGCTCCTTGCACCGCTATTCCTGCCAAGCTTCCATCTGGATATCTGGCGGAGCAGCCGCCGTGCTGGCCTTGGGGGGAACTCGAATCCTCTCCCTCTGGACTCACGGTAAAGTGCCGATGAACACTCCAGTATTTCTAGTCTTATTACTGGAAGTAGTTGTGAACTCACTTTGGATTTCCAGCCTGGTGGCGTTGCTGGCTACCAACCGGCATGAGCGCGCGGCGTTAGTTTACCTTGCGGCCACGGCGATCTCGCTGCCTGTCTCCTATTTGCTGATGCGCGCGTTCGGGCTGGTGGGCGCTGCGGAGGCCATGCTACTTGTCGATGTGCTCTGCGTATGGACTGTGCTGCGCAACTCGCTGGCACTTGTGGAAGACACCTTGTTCAGATTCTGCACGTCACTGTTCACCTCCCCGCCGGCATTGCGGGCGCTGCTCGAACGAAGAGGTACGGCGTGGAGATGACTCTTTCCTATTTATGGCGACATCGCAAGCGTAGCCCCTTGGGCTCGCGCACATGGCTCAAAAGCTGGGCCAAACGGCTCTTCCACGCAAAGAACGTCCTCCTGATCTGTTGGAAAATTAGCCGTCTTCAGCGGGCCGGAGCACGGATAGGTGTAATGACCGTCGTCGCCGCCGCCATACTCGACGGTCCGCGAGAGAACCTGACCATTGGTAGAGAATGTGCGATTGGCAATTCGTTCTTTGCCTTGCACGCTCCACTTACCATCGGCAATAACGTTTCCATCAACAACGAGGTGAAGATTCTGACCGCAACTCACGATCTGGAAGACCCGCAGTGGAAGACCGTGCGCAAGTCCGTCCAGATTGACGATTATGCATGGATCGCTACGGGAGCAATCATCCTCCCGGGGGTTCACGTTGGCCGAGGTGCGGTGGTTGGTGCTGGAGCCGTTGTAGGTCGCGACGTAGAGCCGTATACAGTAGTTGCCGGGAACCCGGCGCGGCCCACAGGCAAGCGTCGAGTAGAAGAGCTGGCGTACACTCCTGCGGGATTCATGGCTCCATTTGAAGCATGGCTTGGCCGACCCACCCATGCGGAGGATTGGTAGTCATAGATGACCTCTCTTTCGCAAACAGGTAAGACCGTGGCGGGCTCCGGAATTCTGCTTAGCCATCCCTCCGGCAACCAGAATGTTCGCGGCGCTCTGAAGGCGTTCGCGTGCGCGGGACTGCTCGAAGAATTCTGGACGTGTGTAAGCAACTCCTCGCCGCTTCTGCGATTTCTTCCCAAGGGCCTCGGTCCTCTCTTTGGACGCCGCTCATTTGCCTATCCGGACGCATCTCTGATCCACACCGAGCCTTGGCGAGAGATTGCCCGGCAGGGTGCGATGCGCTTCCGCTGGAACTGGCTGACCGAACCAGACAGTCGTCCCTTGAGCCATGAATCGGTTGCGGCAGCCTTCGACGCACGCGTGGCCAAACGCATCTCCTCTCGCCCTCCAAACACCGTGTACGCATACGATGTGGGAGCCCTGCACTCTTTCCGGGCCGCCAAACGAGAGGGCGTTCGGCGAGTCTATGACCTACAAACCGCGCACTGGCGTTATGTCCTCCAGACATTCCAGCAGGAGGCCAACCTCCTTCCGGAATTCGCTGGATTGCTCAGAACCACCGTCCTTCGCGAAAAGCAGGAGCGGCAGGACGAGGAGCTCGCGCTTGCGGATCTAATCATTGTGCCCAGCAGGTTTGTCGCTCGGAGCCTCGTCAGCGCTCCGGGAATTACCGCGCCCATCGAAGTTGTGCCCTACGGTGCGCCTCCAGTGGACGCCACAAGATCCCGCGCGCCGCGTCCCACGGGGAACCAGAAGCTCAAGGTTCTGTATGTTGGGCGACTTACGCAGGAGAAAGGCATTGCTTATCTCCTCGATGCAGTCGAGCCATTGAAGAATCATGTTGAACTCACGCTGGTCGGCGGTCGTTACGGCGATTGCGAACGAGTTGATCGTGCTATTCGTGAGCACCGTTGGATTCCCCATTTGCACCGCGACCAGCTTCTGCTCGAAATGTCGCAAAGCGATGTAATGGTGCATCCTTCACTGATCGAAGGCTTCGCGCTCGTAATACTGGAGGCAATGTCTTGCGGATTGCCCGTCATCACCACGCCGAACTCCGGCGCCGAGGACTTCATTGAAAGCGGAAGAAACGGGGTCCTTGTGCCGATTCGTTCTGCATCTGCAATCACGGAAGGCCTGGAATCGCTCATACGGAAACCAAATTTGCAGAAGCAAATGAGCAATGACGCCATCCAGACTGCACAGAATTGGTCGTGGGATCACTACGGTACACGACTGTTGCAGGCGCTCGGCGAAGAGCGCGGCATGAGCGTGAGCCGATGAGCGCCGGCCTGCAGCAGAACTGGTGGGCTACCTGCGCATCCTCTGCGGTCGATGTCCCGCATGAGTCCCGTAAACTACGTTGGCTCAAGCGCTGGATATGGATTTATTTCTGGTTGCTCATCTTTGAAGGCTCGCTGCGTAAGTGGATTCTTCCGTCGCTAAGCGCCCCTCTGCTTTTGGTTCGCGACCCAATCGTCCTGATTATCTACTTCCAGGCATTTCGCTGCGGCAAGTTCACACGAAAAGCCATGTGGCCTTTCGCACTCCTCACCGTGGGACTCCTCTTGCTTGCAATTGCGCAGATTGTTGCGGGCTCAAACACCGTTCTGATTGCTCTTTATGGGATGCGCTCCTATGTTCTACACATCCCGCTCGTCATTGTGATGGCAGAGACGCTAACGTGGAAGGATGTCCGAGAGTATGGACGCTGGCTGCTTCTAATATCGATCCCAATGGCGGCGCTCACAGTTGCACAGTACTATGCACCGGATAGCGCCTGGATCAACCTGGGCGCGGGAGTAGGAGCGCGCCAGATTGGGGCCTGGGGTGGGCACGTTCGTCCTGCTGGCACTTTCAGCTACGGCTCTGGGACGCAATCACTCGCGATTTTCACCTCCGCTTTCGTCATATACGCCATGAGCAAGCGCAACGTCTATCCGCAGTGGTTGGTAGGGTCGGCGGCTCTT
>Ga0224527_1001635_pt1 | contig 10726 bp, 7 predicted proteins | sample CBST0metaG_FD_179882 | JGI IMG/M metagenome (GOLD analysis project Ga0224527, IMG submission 179882) | Peat soil microbial communities from Stordalen Mire, Sweden - C.B.S.T0 | ecosystem: Environmental > Terrestrial > Soil > Wetlands > Peat | place: Sweden: Norrbotten County, Stordalen Mire... | reverse complement strand
CGCTGGTATAGACGCAGAGAATCTATATACCCGGCTGGATTTTGCTTCGACGCTGCCGAATGGCGACACCACTGCAACGCTGCATCTTGCAGTGCGTGATGGTGAAATAACGAAGTCAAATCTGCGGCTGGATATGGAACTCTCCCAGAATCGGTTGACTGGCTGGAAGCTGCACAATGGCAGTGCCCGCGCCATGGCTTCGCAAGGCAAGCCCCAGGGTGCGGAGGTGGCGCTGGGTAAAGTGCTGGAGATGAAGCTGCCGATGAATTTGCTGGGTGCGGAGGAGGGCGACAGTTTCAACCTGCGCTTTGTGCTTTACCGTGACAGATTGCCAATTGACGCGCTGCCGCAAGAGGGCTCAATTGAAATTCAGGTGGCAGCGGAAGACGTGCTGGTTGAGATTGCCTACGAATTGCAGTAGTTGGCCGTGGGTTGAGGACATCCGACGTTCTCAGGACGGCCAATCACTTCCCGAATTGTGAGCGCCAGGGCTAGCCCAATAAAGTAAATTCACTATTGCCGCGGTTGAAACACAGCGAATACGGCGCCCTGTGGGTCCTTGAGAATACTCATCCTGCCCACGTTTTTCAGGTCCATCGGCTCCATGCAGAATCTGCCGCCCAGCGTGATTGCTCTTGCGGCAGCGGCATCGCAATCAGTGACCAGAAAATAGGCCATCCAATGCGACGGCACGTTCGCTGGGGGCGGACACGGCGGAATTCCTCCAATGTAATCCTCTCCATTCCTGATTTGCAGATAGGGCGGATCGCTATGAGGGGAGGCGATGAACTCCCAACCGAAGACGGTGGTATAGAACTGCTGCGCCCTTTGAGGATCGGAAGTATTCAGGTCCGCCCAGCAGAGCGAGCCCGATTCACGAACAAGGAGAGCGCTGCTTTGCTGTTTTGCCTGCCATATGCAGAAGGCGGCGCCTGCGGGATCTTTGAGCACGGCCATTCGTCCCTGTTCCATCACATCCATCGGGGGCATAAGAACCGCTGCACCAGCTTGGATGGCGCGATTGGCGGCCACATCCGTATTCGTGACAAGGACATAGAGAACCCAGTGCGGAGGAACGCCTCCTCCTTGCTGCTCCGGTCTCAGCGTGTAAGCGGCACCGGCATCGTGCCCCGCGAGTTTGAACATTGAGTAGAACTCACCCGGAGCCATGGGCAAGTCATCTGCACTCCAGCCAAAGAGCGATCCGTAGAATTGTTTTGCAGCGTTCTGGTCAGTAGTGGCGAGTTCAATCCAGCAGAATGTTCCGGGCTTATGCAAATCAATCGTTGGCATAGGCAGGGAAGTATATACCGACCTTCACTCGGTGTTCTTTGCGATCTTGTAAAAATCAGCCAGCGTCTGACGCCAAAAACCGTCATGAGTAAGTAAGACAACTTAGTACTAACTCGAACTTCTGAGCTGTATCACCGGGAGTACATGGCCAATGGGTTCCTGACTACAAATCGTAAGAAATCTATTTTCTTTCGCAACTATTGCGTGAAACCAAGTGTTCTCACGTCCGGAACGGGAACTCTGAGCAGTTCACGCTACTCCCGGTTCTGATGCGCCGAAGTACATGCCCGGCAACAAAATTTGCACTTTCAGAGAATGTTGCGCCGACGCGCCGCACTCTCCTTGTGAGGAACTAACGATGAACATCAGGCCTCTTCGAATTCTTGCTGGTATGGGAATTACCTCGCTGCTCTTCGCAATGGCTTGCGGCGGCAGCGGATCTTCCAGCAGCAACCCCGGCACTCCGGCTAACACCGGGACGGTTCACGTAATCATCAGCGATGACGCCACCGAAGATTGGGCAACCATCGGAGTTAAGGTTTTAAGCGTTTCTCTGGTTCCACAGACAGGCTCAGCGGTGACGGTTTACACCGCGCCATCAACCGCGCCCACCATCAACCTTCTGCAACTCGATCAACTCGGTGAGATCATCGGCAACGCTACGGTTCCAGTTGGAACCTATCCCGCTGCAAAACTCACACTCAGCGGTAATCCTGGCGATGTCACGCTGGTGACCTCCGCCGATCCGGAATCAGGCTTCGACCTTGGACCGAGCTACACTGTGCCATCCTCCAACATTCAAATTAAGGGAGCGTCCGGAAGAGCGGGGAGCATGACGGTCCCGCTGACTGTGACCCTGGTGCAGCCCCTTCAAGTGACCGCCAATAGCACGAATGCTCTCGACCTTGAGTTTGACCTGAAACACCCGGCCTTCATCGTGGAGCACTATCCCGTCGCCGCGTCTGCGCCGCTCTGGGCGATCAATTTCAACGGCCCGGTTCGTCATCACCTGCGTAAGGACCTCACTCGGTTGCTGCTCCGCCATACGCTCGGACAGGTAACCGCGATTTCAACCGACAACACCACAATGACGATCGCCAAGGACTACGCAAAGTATCCCGTGTCAACCAGCAGCGAGGGTTACATCGCCAGTAACATCAGCCTGCCTATTCTGGCTGACAGCATGAATGGCACAATCCTCTACGACGTGGATGCCAAGACAAAGACCACCATCAAGGACTTCTCCACAGTAGCAACCACACTGCCGAACAAGTTTGTTCGCGTTGCTGCGCGCTACCAGGCTGGCGGCGTCCTGGTCGCGGTTCGTATCTGGGCAAGCACATCATTCCAGAATGTGTGGGTTGGGCCTGAGGGCCACGTGCTTCATGTAGACACTACGAACAATGTGATGAAGGTGAGCGATGAAAATGGCAACCCCATTACCATCGACATCGGATCCAACACACAGTTCTACTTCCGCACGCCGCAGAGCGCCATTGCCGACGCTACTCCGATTGGAACTGGAACGGCGTTCTTCGATAGCACCACGGGCGGACTGCCGAACCTGGCACGCGGGTTCAAGGTTCACATCAGCGTAGCCGATGTCACGGCGGTCCCGTTCACGGCGGACACTGTGGACATTGAAATCGCGCGCTACGATGGCTCGATCAGTGCGGCGAACTCCAGCGGCTTCAACTACACGCGCAACTTCGTTACTGCGAAGGACAACTATTCCGGTACGCTTCCCTACATTGCCAGCACCACTGCCAATGGAACGGATGCCAACGGAAATTCGATCACTGGTTTTGACTGGTGGTATTTCACCTTCCCAACACAGGCAGACACTGGCGCCAACGCCGTTTCAGACTTCGAGAGTGTGGTCAATAGCGCAACAACCCAGAAAGTCTGGGGCGTGAGCTACGCGATGTGGGGAGACGGCGGCACAACTAACACTTCGGACTGGTATGCCAAGTTCGCGGTTATAGAACCGACGCAGCTTCCCAAGGGTGTGATCACAGCTTCCGGGTCGTGGGTTCTGCTCAACAATGGCGGCAGCTTTATCATGTTGCCGAAGAAGGCCTCGACACCGGTTACGGTGGATGTGAGCACGGTCACCGGCAGTACTACGCTGGTCTACGAAGTCACGAACCAGAGCGGCATTGTGACGGTGACGCAAAAGGACTTGGGCAATCCCACAGACTTGACTGCGGTGGAAGCCGCTCTTGTCTCCGGAGCGCAGGTGAAGGTCTTCGGGGTTCCAGTGGCAGGTGTCTCACCGACCGTGGGCGCTTACGTTCTGTTCTATTACGACGGAAACGTCTTGCCGCAGTAAGGGCGCAAGAAGGACCGTCACTCTCCGGAGTGGCGGTCTTTTTCTTTGCGCGAATGAGACAATAGAAACGTGCATTACAGATCCAGCTCCGAGCCACACGCCCGCCACGTCAGATCCAAACTCGATCCAGCCAAGTCACCGACAGCGGTCTTCAAGGCACTTCCGGAAGTGTGGGCGCTGATTCATCCCCGCCGCGGTCTGCTCGCCTTGGGGTTCCTGTTGATGGTGATAAACCGCATCAGCAGCCTGGTGCTTCCGGCCTCCACCAAGTTTCTGGTGGATGACGTGATAGCCAAAGGTCACGGGAACCTGCTGTTGCCCCTGGTTGGCGCCGTACTGATGTCCACGCTGATTCAGGGAGCTACGTCATTCGCGCTGACCCAGACGCTCTCCAAGGCAGCACAGCGCCTGATAGCCGAACTGCGCAGCCGTGTGCAGGAGCATGTAGGTCGTTTGCCGCTGCAGTACTTTGATTCCACCAAGGTTGGAGCACTGGTCTCGCGCATCATGACCGACGTGGAAGGCGTCCGCAACCTGATCGGCACCGGCTTGATCGATTTTGTCGGCGGCCTGATGACAGCATGCATCGCCTTCGTCGTGCTGGTCCGCATCAGCCCGGTGATGACTGGCATTGCGTTCGGATTCCTGCTCGTCTTTGGTGTGCTGCTGCGCAAGGCCTTCCAAACGATTCGGCCCATCTTCCGCGAGCGCGGCAAGATCACCGCTGAGGTCACGGGAAGGCTTACTGAATCCCTAGGCGGAATCCGTGTAGTCAAGGGCTATCACGCCGAAGCGCGCGAGCATGCAGTGTTTGAGACTGGCCTTGACCGTCTGCTGCAAAATGTCTTTCGCACTCTGACAGCTTCTTCTCTGCTCGGACTCTCCTCGGCAATGCTGATGGGAGTGGTTGGTGCAATCGTCATGTACATGGGTTCGCGCCAGATACTCGCCCACAAGCTGACCCTTGGGGGATACTTCACCTACATCATGTTCCTGGGATATCTTGCCGCGCCGCTCTTCCAGGTGGTCGGCATCGGAACCCAGATCACCGAAGCCCTCGCCGGATTGGAACGTACGCGCGAGGTGCTCAATGAGCATCCTGAAAACGAAGATCCCAAGCGCACGGTAAGTCTTGGAAGAATCGATGGCGGCGTAGAGTTTCGCGATGTCAGCTTTGGCTACACGCCGGAGAAAACTGTCCTTCACTCGATCAGCTTTCAGGCCCAGCCCGGAACATTGACCGCGCTCGTGGGTTCCTCAGGGTCGGGCAAGTCAACGATCATTTCTCTGCTCGCTGCCTTCCACACTCCGCAGAGCGGCCAAGTGCTGGTCGATGGCGCGGATCTGTCCACTGTGAGGTTGGAGAGCTATCGCAGCCAGCTCGGAGTGGTGCTTCAGGATTCATTCCTCTTCGACGGAAGCATTCGAGAGAATGTCTCCTTCTCGCGTCCGAACTCCACTGAGCAGCAGATTATCGAAGCCTGCCGCATTGCGCGCGTCGATGAGTTTGCCGAGAGCTTTGATGACCGTTATGACACCATCATCGGTGAGCGCGGCGTGAAGCTTAGCGGCGGACAGCGGCAGCGCCTCTCCATTGCGCGCGCCATTCTCGCTGATCCGCGCATTCTCATTCTCGATGAGGCCACTTCCAGCCTTGACTCCGAGTCGGAGGCAATCATTCAGTCCGGGCTCGCCTACCTCATGCGCGGGCGCACGACATTCGTCATTGCGCACCGCCTTTCCACGATTCGGCGCGCCGATCAAATCCTAGTCGTAGAAGATGGGTGCATTGTGGAGCGCGGAACGCACGCTCACCTGCTCGCGCGCGCTGGACGCTACTACGACCTCTACACTCGTCAGCATGGTCTGGAGGAGAACCTTTTTCTCGCTCCCGGAGAAGGCAATCCGCGCTAGTGCTTTCCGATCTCATCCGTCGGGTTTGCCGTCACTCCCTTAGGATGTGCGGCCCGCTCGGAGAGGGTATGGAAGAGGGCGTTTGCCCGCTCAGTCTCGTTGTCGGCTCCGCTCTCCAGAACCACAAACTGTTCGCGCTCCCCGCGTCCCATGGCTGCCTGAAATGCGCCCTGTGATTTGTGTGCTGCAATCATCCAGTTGACGATGATCTGATAATCCAATGTGTTCTTGTACCCAAACTTCACTGTGCGATCGACAGTGAATACCTCAGGCAGCACACGGAACGGATGCTCCGCGCTCTGGAATCCCACCCATGACAGCGGCTGCGTTGCACCGCTGCGAACCACCTGGCAACCCAACACCACCGGCTTACTCCCACCGATCTGCTGTACAGCGCTAAGGGCGGTAAGCGTGGCGGCCTTATGTCCCCCATGGGTTTCCGGAGAAGGGAAGAGTGTGAACACAAAGTCGTAGCTGCCCCCGGCAACGCGTCGCTGCACCTCCGGCAGAACCACTCCCTTGCGCCAGTGCTGCCCCAGCACCTCGTCAATGTCTTGGGTGTAGCGAAGGTCTAGCTCGTCGAGGAAAAAGTGATTGGAAATGCCAAGAATGCGCCCGGCATCCATCAGTTCACGTTTTCGAATCTCCGGGAGCGCCGCACGTCCGACTGCCTCGTCCGTTAGCGCCACACCATAGATGCTTTCAGCCAGCAGAGAATAGTGAAACCCGCCTTCACCGTTGGTAATCACCAACTGGTCTACCTTGCCGCCCATGTTGTGCGTGATCTCATAAACAGTTGCCGCGAAGCAGGATTCGTCGTCAGGATGCGCCACCACGATCAGTACGCGCGGGGGTGCAAACGCCGCTGGAGACGGCGCTGCGGGAGCCTGGGCCATGGCCAGTCCTGCCAGATGCAAAATGAGGACAGACGTACGCACAAATGCCAAGGACAGCTTCTTCATAACGCGCTCCTCTTGAGTGTGGGATGGGACGCAACTTTGAGTGTAGACCGGATTCGCTGCAAACAAAAAGGCCCGCCAAGGCGGACCCTTTTGTTTCGGAAACGTCGGCTACTTCGTGGCGCTCCCGTCGGTTACTGGAGCGCTTGTGGGGGCTTCGGTGGCCGGTGTGTTGGTACTTGCCGCTGGTACGTTAGCGGGCGCGTCAGCCGGTGCGTCAGCAGAAGGTGTAGCAACTGTCTTGGGAGCAGCAGCCGGAGCGTCCAGCGATAGACGTGTTAGATGCGGAAACACGGGAGTGACCTCAAACGGCATCTTCTCTCTCGCTGTCAGCAGTTGAACCGGTTTTGCCCTGTTGATCTCGATCTGGTTATTCCAGGGATCGACCCGGATGCGGCCACCGAGCGGTAGCGCCGCGATCTGCGTCACCTTCTTAGGCTCCAGTTTAGGTGCCGTGATGGTCAGCTCCTTCATGCGCAGGTCTGTTGCTCCGCCGGTCGTCAGTGAATTACCCATCTCGGATTTGATCAGGTGGGGGAGAGCGGCGCGGCGTGCTTCCACCTGCCGCAGGAAGAGTCCTACAGCCTCCAGTTTGTCGTGATAAGGAGAGTTTTGCAGCAGAGACAGGGCCTTGGTGTCTGCTTCCTTCTCCTCTTCCAGCGTGCGCGTGAAGTGCATGCGTCGCAGCAGTTGCTCGTCGCTGACAATGGAGCGGTCCTTGTAAGCAAAGGTCGTGTCCGTAGGATGACCCAGCGCAATGTGGGCGAGTTCGTGGGCGAGCACCGCCGCCAGTGAAGCTTCGTCGGGCAACACGTCCAGCATGCCGCGGCTCACGAAGATGGTGTGGCCTACGCTGAAGCTTTCCATCGGAGAAGTGAGCAGCACTCGGCAACGGACCTCAGGCTGAATATCCAGGTTATTCGTGATCTCCAGATTGTTGATCACCGTGTTGAGGACCTTGTCGACCTCGCCGGTCTTGGCTAGCAATCCGCCGAGTTCGAGGCGCTCAATGACGAGATCCTCGGCCTGACGAAGCCAGGCGCGCTCGGAGGCCACGGGGGCCAGGTCCTGCGCCTTCTCGCTGTTGTCCTTCACTGTCGCCTGATCATCTACCAGAACTTCTGTGTACTCGTTTTCCGCGTGGCCCTTGCCCACGTTGTAGCCCCAGATACGGGTTTCCGCCTTGTATGTGCCGCCGCGCACCTTGGTGCCCTGCAATTCGCGATCTTCGCTGTAGATGTAGGCCGGCAGCCAGATGCCCGGACGCATGTTCAGCCGCCACGTGTCAAAGTGCATGTACTGTCCGTGGGAGGTCTTGGTGAAGGTGCCGTTGAAGCGGACGACGTTGAAATCGCGGTCTTCCACCCAGATGCGGCCCACAAAGCGGCCTTCGCCAGCGTGGTTCTTTGGCATCACGTCGATCACGATGCACCGCAGGTCGCCGAGAAATTCACGGCCCTGGTAGTCGAAGTTGTAATGCGCGCGATCCAGACCTCGAAGGTCCATCAGCATCATCCACGAGAAGCCTTGGCCAATGAACTGAGTCTTATATTCCTTGGATAGGCCATGCATCAGACGGCCCATGAATCCCGGCTCGGGATGGAACGACGTGTCCTGCAGGGTCTTGGCGAAACCGACACGGGTCAGGAAATACTGGTCGTTGAAAGGCACCAGTCCAAGTTCCTTGTCCGGACGCATGTATTGGAGATAGGTTTCCACCAATGGCGTGTAGGTACGCAGCGCCTTGGTGTTCTCTACTTCACGGGCCAGAACCTTATCGACCACACGGTCGAATGCGGTGTTGTTGGTGGCGGGCGCAGTCGCGACCGGTTTCTTTGCGGCAAAAGCAGAGCTCGAAACAGCAAAAACTATTCCCAGTAGCAGATACTTCAGTCGTCGATCCATTTGGTTCCTCGGTTGGTTTCGCTGTTATGAGAGCTGGAAAATCACATGGAGTGTGGCGCTGGAATCAACCGGTCGGCCATCACGCTGGGCGGGGCTGAACTTGAGACCTTGTACAGCGCGCTGCGCAGCTTCATCCAATCCATAGCCGAGGCCGCGCACAACATTGAGAATACGAATCTTGCCGTCTGCCATGAACACAACGTTCAACAGCACTTCACCCTCTACCTTATGCTGACGGGCTTCGGCTGTGTATACAGGATTCGGCTTACTTTGGATGGAAACCGGAACTGAGGCCGGGTGGTTCGCGACATTGGCCTTATGTGCATCCGGAGTGGCTGGCGCAGCTACCGCCGCGTTGAAGCCCGTGCTCTGGACGCGACCCTGACCAGCGTTCCCACCGCGTCCGCCGCCGCCCTGCACAGCGACGCCATTGCCAAATCCAGCGCTGCTGACGGTTCCGCGAGTGCCGTTTGCGCCGCCAGTTCCGTTGCCGCTTCCAGCCCCAGAGGGAAGATCAAAGGAGCCGACAGCCGCAATGTTGGAACGCTCGTTGCCATGGGCGTTCGTCGGAACTCCACTGGGGTCGCCGAATCCGCCAGTCTGAACCTTACTGGGAGCGATGTGCTGCAAAGTGGGAGCCGCAGAGCTTCCGCCGAAATTTGTGGATACAACTGCCTTCGCAGTAGTTCTGGGGCCGGGAATTGCGTTGAGCACCTTGGAATCGTACTTCGGCGAGGCGATTTCCGGTTGAGGAACTTCTACCGGAACAGAAGCGCGCTGAATGCGCTGAGGCTTCTGCATTACGAGCACGGGAGCCTGAATTTTCGGAGTAATCGCCGGAAGCAGGTCCGGGAGGTGCTTTATCACCGGTTGTGCCTTGGCGACCTTCACTGGCTCGCGCTTGGGTGACAGATCGGGAGCCGGAGCCACGAGTGAGATATGCCCGATCGCAGTTTCAATGAACTTTGGGGAGGCGATCGCGTAAACGAGCAGCACCGCCACCAGTGCTGCTTGCACAGCATAGCTGGCCACAAACGAGGCGATGCGGTTTCCCTCGGGGACTCTCTCAAGGCTCATGAACATAGGGTTGCCATAGTCTTTTGTTTGATGTCCCACTTCTCCCAGCGCCTTCGGTACACGATCTGCGCTAGAACCCATGTCTGTGTGTGTTTGGCTAAGTAGAATGCGTCCGTCAGGACCCTTTGATCCGAGTGCATCCTGAGTATTACCCATATTCTATTCCAAGTCCTCACACAAGTAACAATCTTGGTTGCTTAGCGAATGTGTAATAGGCTCTGCTGTTCTCTGACCGTTCAAAGCAGCTCTGTCTTTGGGCCCAAATGATCGGCAGAGGGCGGTGCTTAACGGAATGATGGGGCTCCACGCAGTTCAGGGTCAAGTTACCTGAGTTGTACAGCTGACAGAAATCGAAGGTTACTCTCCGATTACTTTGATGAGCACCCGTTTATTTCTGCGCCCGTCGAACTCCGCATAAAACACGCGCTGCCAAGGCCCCAGGTCGAGCCGTCCCGAAGTAACCGGCACAATGACCTGATGATGTACCAGCATTGACTTCAGATGCGCGTCCCCGTTGGATTCGCCGGTCTGGTGATGTTTATAGGCTGGGTTTTTCGGTGCAAGCTTCTCAAGCCAGCTCTCGATGTCCTCAATCAGTCCATCCTCGTTGTCGTTGACATATACCCCAGCGGTTATGTGCATGGCAGAAACCAGCGCCAGACCTTCCTGGATGCCGCTCTTCTGCACGGCTTTTTCAACTTCCGAGGTTATGTGAACATACTCGTGCTCGTGGCGGGTATTAAAAGTCAGATATTCGGTGTGCGATTTCATGGAAAAGAGTGTAAGCCTGAAATGGGAAAAACCACGCACAGGTATAATTCCCGGCAATGAGAGAACCTGACGATCTTCGCGAGCTGCGTGAACTGGTTGCGCAATTGACAGCACGAGTGTACCGGTTGGAGCAGGTGGTTCAAACACCCGCACCACCGCCCGCACCCGACGTGAACGCCTCCGCCCATTCGGTGGACGCGGGTATCCGCAACGCTCCTCTCCCACCGCCTGCGCCAATCAGCGAAGCTCCCGCGTCTTCGGCGAGCACGACGTTCAAGGTCAACAACAGCGGCCAGCAGGATTCGCTGGAAAGGCGCATTGGTTCGCAATGGTTGAACCGCGTGGGAGTGATTGCCGTGCTGGTCGGGGTCTCCTATTTCCTGAAGCTCGCCTTCGACTACGGATGGATTGGCCCCGGTCTGCGCGTAATTCTTGGGATGCTTGCCGGAGTTGGGCTGTGCTGGTGGAGCGAGCG
>Ga0224527_1001633_pt1 | contig 10731 bp, 8 predicted proteins | sample CBST0metaG_FD_179882 | JGI IMG/M metagenome (GOLD analysis project Ga0224527, IMG submission 179882) | Peat soil microbial communities from Stordalen Mire, Sweden - C.B.S.T0 | ecosystem: Environmental > Terrestrial > Soil > Wetlands > Peat | place: Sweden: Norrbotten County, Stordalen Mire... | reverse complement strand
TTATTGGACAGCCGCTACTGTGAGGTAGAGCTTTTGGCCGATGCAGCCTGGTCTATGTTTAGCTGGACCAAACCGGGCTGGGATCGTGTCCAGGAGATTTGCAATTGGGTCAATTCCAATGTGAATTTTGGCTATGAACATGCCAGACCTACCAAAACAGCACTTGATGTATTCAACGAACGTCAAGGGGTGTGCCGGGATTTTACTCATCTCGCAATTACCTTGTGCCGCGCGATGAATATTCCTGCGCGCTATTGCAACGGGTATTTAGGGGACATTGGTGTCCCATTTAACCCGGCTCCCGGAGACTTTAATGCCTGGTTTGAAGCTTATCTGGGCGGAGAATGGTACACGTTCGATGCTCGTCACAATATACCGAGAATAGGACGGGTACTTGTTGCGCGAGGCAAAGACGCTAAAGATATCGCAATGACTACATCATTTGGAGTCGCCGAATTGAAACAGTTCACGGTCTGGACCGACGAGGTTAGTTCAGACGTACACGAAGAACGATATGCTCCTCTCGAACCTGTACATTAAGCTGATTTCGCGCTCTATGAAGCGGAATAACCGGAGATCGCCTGATGTCCGGTTATTCTATAATTGTGTCTAAAGAAGAGTTCCTTTTGTAACTGTAACAGCTTGTCCTGAAAGGTTTACTCGTGATCCTCGGTTGACTGCGCGTATAATCCCGCCCCGTTTGCTTGCCTGATACCCGGTCAATTCGTTTCGCTTTATTTTTGCCGACCAATAAGGGACCAAGCTGCAATGCGCAGACCCAGTCACTGGATCTTCGTCGATACCATCTCCCGGCAAGAAGAAACGTGAAACAAAATCATACTCTACAGAGTTAGATCGGGCGGTTAGTATTGATCCTCGGATTGATGTTTCCTTGGCTAGGGCTGTGAAGTTCGGCTTTGCTGCAAATACTTCTGCCTCGGTCGCCACTTCAACCAAATAATCAAAGCGGGATTTACCGACAAATACCGGATCTACACCAAGCGCATCCACTATTGGATCTGGAGCGAGGATAGTCTTTTCGACACCGAGTGCGGGGAAATCCAGGTTGATCCACGCTGCGCTCTTCGTAGCAGTCAGCTTGCCGCTCAAGGTATTGAAGTTTACCGGCACATTCACTGGAACCACTTTGGATTCCCACAAAATATGTGCGGCCGCTAAGGTTGCATGTCCACACAGGGCGACTTCAGCTTTAGGAGTAAACCATTTGAGCTCAAATATATCAAGTTTTGGGCGGACAAATGCTGTTTCGGAAAGATTCATCTCTGCAGCAACTGACTGCATCCAATCGCTATTCTTCTCTTCGTCTATTATACAAACTGCTGCGGGGTTGCCGCCGAAACGGTGACTAGTAAATGCATCAACAACGTAAAGAGGATACGGCATATTTTAATCTCTTGATGCGAGTTCTCTCCTCGCTTCTCTCTCTCTATCTCGGTCGGCAATCGAGTCCCTTTTATCGTACAGTTTCTTGCCTTTGCCGATGCCTATTTCTATTTTTGCGTAGCCCTGCTTAAAGAATAGGACAGTAGGTACGATTGTAAGGCCTTTATCTTGCGCCCCGATACGAAGCTTACTGATCTGCCACCGATGAAGAAGCAACTTGCGTGGCCTGCGAGGCTCTACATTGTAGCGGTTGCCTTGTTCGTAGGGCGAAATATGCATGTTGTATACCCATACCTCGCGCCCATTAACCCGGCAAAACGAATCCTGCAGGTTGGCTTGGCCAAGACGGACAGATTTAATCTCCGTACCGGTCAGCACTATGCCGGCTTCGTAAGTCTCCCCGATTTCATATTCGAACCGGGCCGAACGGTTGACCAGTCGAACTGGCCTGTGGTCGTCTTTTTCTTTCTTTTTTCCTGCCATAACGATAACAGTATGACAGTCACTACCGTAAAAGCCAATATGATTTGGGATATCACACCCAATTTTCGCATTTAGACTCCTGGGGTGCCCCATAGCGGCGAGCGCAGTAACGGCGTCGCAGCCCCAGTCATCCTCCGATAGGATGTTTGGTGGTGCGACATGCACGGGTAGACCGACTTCGAGAGAGTCGATTCATTGGCCCGTCTTCAGGTTACCTGTGGATATCTTGAGCCGCACCCTCTCAACCTCGATTTCAACTGAGACCGTCGACTTCGGATCTTGTTGATTTACACCCCAGCTGCTTCGAAACATTTCTTGTACGGCATTTTTCTATATTGAGGAAAATTTTATAATGGACAATTCGACCATCGATTTGATCGATCAGACGGCGTTCGACGGCGTTGGACAGTTAGCATCTGTGGAACATGGATTGCTGAATCCCGCGGAGCTGCGACTTATGGACGCATATTGGCGAGCTGCCAATTACTTGTCCGTCGGCCAGATCTATCTGTACGACAATCCACTGCTTAAGGTGCCGTTAACGCTTGAGCATGTCAAACCGCTCGTAGTCAGCCACTGGGGAACGACTCCGGGGCAGAATTTTATCTATGTTCACCTAAACCGGGTAATCAAAAAGTACGATCTTGACATGTTTTATGTGGCTGGTCCGGGCCACGGCGGACCGGCCATCGTGGGAAATGTCTATCTCGAGGGGACATATAGCGAGATCTATCCGAATATCACAAGGGATGAGGCCGGTTTGAAGAAGCTTTTCAAGCAGTTCTCATTTCCCGGTGGAATATCAAGCCACGTTGCGCCGACCACGCCCGGCTCGATTCACGAAGGAGGCGAGCTCGGTTATTCGCTTAGCCATGCGTTCGGCGCGGCATTTGACAACCCAGGCCTGATTGTAGCCTGCGTTGTCGGTGATGGAGAGTCGGAAACCGGGCCGCTCGCCACAGCGTGGCAGTCGAACAAATTTCTCAATCCGATCACCGATGGCGCTGTCCTTCCAATCCTCCATTTGAATGGCTATAAGATCAGCAATCCGACCGTTCTGGCCAGGGTGGAACATGACGAGTTGGACCAGTTTTTTCGTGGCACTGGGTGGACGCCATACTTTGTGGAAGGCGGCGATCCAGAAACCATGCATGAACTCATGGCAGCTACAGTTGAAAGCGCCATTGAGGATATTCTGCAGATCCAGCGGAACGCAAGGGACAATAACAGCACATCGAGACCGCGCTGGCCAATGATCGTGCTCAAGTCGCCAAAGGGCTGGACCGGCCCAAAGGTGATTGACGGTCTGCAAATCGAAGGAACGTTCCGGTCACACCAAGTGCCTATGCTCGTAGACAGCGATCATGCAGACCATGTTAAGCTCCTGGAAGACTGGATGAGGAGCTATAAGCCGGAAGAACTTTTTGACAGCAACGGCACATTGCTTCCAGAGCTTGCGGAACTGGCCCCCAAAGGAGATCGACGAATGGGTGCCAACCCGCACGCAAACGGCGGAATTCTCCTCGCCGATTTGGTAATGCCCGATTTTAGGGATCATGCGGTGAATGTACCAACGCCCGGGGCGCTGGAAGGCGAGGACACGCTCGTTTTGGGCGGCTTTCTGCGTGACGTCGCAAAGGAGAACCCAACCAATTTTCGTCTCTTTGGGCCCGATGAGACTTTGTCGAACTTGCTTGGAGCCGTTTTTGAGGTAACTAATCGTCAATGGGACGCCCTTCAGGTGAGCAATGACGAGTTTCTAGCGCCGTCAGGACGTGTTCTCGATTCGATGCTCAGCGAACACCAATGCGAAGGATGGCTTGAAGGTTATTTGCTGACCGGCAGGCACGGTATATTTAACAGCTACGAGGCGTTCATTCGGATCATAGACTCGATGTTTAGTCAGCACGCTAAATGGCTGAAGGTAACCAACGAACTTCCATGGCGCAGAAGCATTTCTTCATTGAACTTTCTGCTCGCTTCACATGTATGGCAGCAAGACCACAACGGGTTCACTCATCAGGATCCAGGATTTCTTGATCACGTCATCAACAAGAAAGCAGATATTGTCCGGTGCTATTTGCCGGCTGATGCGAACTGTCTTCTCTCGGTAATGGATCACTGTTTGAGAAGTCGCGATTATGTTAACGTTGTAGTCGCCGGAAAACACGCGCTTCCACAGTGGCTGAGCATGGATGCAGCGATTGTGCATTGCACCGAAGGCATAGGAATATGGCAATGGGCGAGCAACGATCAAGATTCTGCGCCGGATGTTGTAATGGGCTGCTGCGGTGATACACCTACTTTAGAGGTGTTAGCTGCCGTTTCGATACTTCGTCAGTATCTTCCGAATCTGAAAGTGCGGGTGGTCAATGTTGTCGATTTGATGAAGCTGCAGTCGGCGAGCGAACATCCGCATGGCCTTTCCGAGATAGACTTCGACTCGCTGTTCACCACCGATAAGCATATTGTGTTTAACTTTCATGGGTATCCATGGCTCATTCATCGCCTGACGTACCGGCGAACCAATCGGAATATCCATGTTCGCGGCTACAAGGAAGAGGGAACGATCACTACACCTTTCGATATGCGTGTCCAAAACGAGATTGATCGGTTTCATCTGGTTCAAGATGTTGTCGATCGGGTACCCGGTTTAGGCTCCAGGGGCTCCTATTTGAAACAAATGATGCAGGATAAGTTGGTTGAACATAAGCTATACATCAACCAGCATGGTCAAGATCTACCGGAAATTCGCAATTGGAAGTGGGCCGACGGTCTGAGCACGATCCATGCCTCGGGATCTTGATCAGAATCGGATCTGGTTAGCTTGCGGCCCCGACTCATCCGCGGGGCCTTCTACTCTTAGCATGAGGCATGTATAAAATGACCGTAATTACATTAAAGCGTTTGGGAACGGTCATGGAACCGCAGCCGGACAACCCCCTGGAGACCGAAGGTGTTCTCAATCCAGCGGCGATTCGTGGTTCTGATGGGGAACTCTATTTGTTTCCTCGACTGGTAGCAAGCGGTAACCATTCACGGATAGGAATTGCGAGAGTTCGTTTTAATGGGGACGGCGATCCGATTGGGGTCGAAAGACTGGGGATAGCGCTGGAGCCGAAAGCCGACTATGAGCACGGCCTAGATGGAATCGGTGGCTGCGAGGACCCTCGTATAACCTTCGTCGACGAACTGCGATGTTACGTAATGACTTACGTTGCGCTCTCCGATGTTGGACCACGCATTGCGATTGCGACGTCGAGCGATCTTTTCCATTGGGAACGCCATGGGCTTGCTGATTTCTCCTCTTATCATGGTATCGATTTTGATGACGTGGACGACAAGGATGCTAGTTTGTTTCCCTGCGCCGTCAGCGGTCCGTCCGGCCATCGGGAACTGGCGGTGCTGCATAGGCCTCATTTTCGAGGGAGAGGTCCAGGAGATACAGCTAATGTAAGCAGTTCTCGATCGGCGGACCTTGACAGGAGGAGTATTTGGATTTCCTACCTCAAGCTCCCATCGCCCGGTCATCTGCCGCAGCAGCTTGGTTCATTTGCCGGGCATTGTCCATTGGCTTCACCTCTTAAGTCGTGGGAATACTTAAAAATCGGTGCGGGGACGCCACCAATTCTCACGCCCCACGGATGGCTGCTTGTCTACCATGGAGTCAGCGAAGTTGCAAAACCGAATAATTCAGGAAAAGAGTTGTGTTACTCCGCAGGTGTAATGGTGTTGTCAGGCATTAATCCACGTTTGGTCCTCTACCGTTCTCCATGTCCCCTTTTGACCCTTCAAAAGACGGAAGAAGAAGCTGGTCCAAAGAGCAATGTAGTCTTTCCAACAGGGATTGATCGGCGGGATGATCTGGGCAAGCCTAATCGCTTCGATATCTACTTTGGTATGGGCGATACGAGGATTGGCGCAGCCAGCATTCACCTCCCGGAAATACTTCCGTCCGACGGCATGGTTGACTCAATAGACGCAAGGTTATGAAGCTTTTCCACTTTCCCACTCGCGAGCTGGTTCTATGCGGCGGTATAATTGATACGGAGGCGTCTACGGGAACACCTAAACTGATATCGGACGAAATTGTCAAGGCCGGCGAGGAAATCTACAGTACCGAGCTGCGTTCCGGTTTGGAGGCGGACAATCTTGGACGGTTTGTCGCCCTTGATGTTGTCTCTCGCGATTACCGCGTCGGCGACGAGCATCTTGCGACGGTAGACGCCCTGCGTGCGGCGCGGCGGGACGCAGTTGTCTACACGAAGATTATCGGGAACTCGGCCCTTTTCGTCATGGGCGGCAGAATGAAGCGCGAGGACGGACAGATCCTACCTATCAATCGACTTCAGCGAGAATCGCTGCCGTCATCATCGAGCGCCTTGACTAACTCGACGAGCGGTGTGCGGCTGGTCGGTATTTTCGCAGCCCTACATTATCATCGCGACGACTGCCTTATACTGGTCACGAGGTGCGCCGCCATCTTTGGCTTGCGCGCTCGGCGATCCACGGATCCAGCAGAACGCCACTTGTCTAGGCGCACGCGGTATCCGGTATAGCACCGGCAGCTAGTGAACTTTAACAAAGTTCAAAACGTCGAAATCCTTATGTATACATTCGACCATGCCTTGGACCAAGCAGGAATAAGAGCGCTGCGTCGTAAAATATGATCAGACAAAAAGGCATGGATCGCGATCCATCGAAAATGTCAACACGAATAACTGCACCCGGGATGCCAACATCAGCTAATTGGATTCGGCCTTATCTCTATTCCATAATTTTGTTTATGGCTGGGTGCGCGATTATGTGGCTGGGAAATAGCCTTCTGCTTGAGTATGCATTCCCGTGGTCGCTCGTTGCGCTTCTCGTGGTCGGTGCCACTGCAATTTTCTGGGGTAACAAACCGGCCCTTCTGGTATTGGTGCTTTCAGCCGTGTTCAGCGGCATATTCCTACCCGATCTTCGCAGTACCAATTTTCATATCAATGTCTTATCCAGGCAGATACAGATGATCAGAATGCCCCTTTTCGCGCTGTGCGGAGGAACAGTTATCTGGCTGACGCACCAAAGCCGCCTCATCCAGGAAAGAGCAGAAAAGAGAAAATCAGTTGTCGAAGCGCTGCAGCTTATGACCCTTCCCGAATCCCTTCCTCATATTCGGGGCTACGATATTTCTAGCTCATACAGGCCGGCAAGGATTGACGAGGGTGTAGGCGGGGACTTCTACGACTGCTTCATAGTAAGAGATACTGTCTACGGCGTACTCATCGGCGATGTCGTAGGCAAGGGCAAAGAAGCAGCCATTTCGACGGCCCTGCTTCGGTATAGTGTCCGTTCATTCGCCAGTCTAAATATGACACCCGCACAGATCTTATATCGTACGAACTGCTTAATTGAGCAGCAAAATATGGATTTTCAAACGGCTACGCTGTTCTTTGCGTTGCTTAACTGTTCTTCCGGTGAACTTCGGTATTCTTCAGCGGGGCACGAGCCACCTTTACACCTGCTGGCGAATGGCAGATGTGAGTCTTTAGATTGCGGTGGTCCTATGCTTGGTATTGGGAATGAGTCAACATACGAGGAGGCGTCGGTATATTTGTCTGTAGACGACAGACTCATCATGATGACTGACGGTGTAACCGAGGCACGATCACCTCAAGGCGATTTCCTCGACATCGGAGGAGTCATGCGTTTCATGGATGGCATACCAAAAGAATGGAATACTGACAAGGCTGTTAGCCAACTGGATACCTTATTATCGGTATATACATCCGGCAGATATCGTGACGATGTTGCAATCCTGCTGCTAAAACGCACAGTCTAAGCGGGACCGTCCCTCGTAGTTTCGCGGTTTTATCCTGGTAGCGAATCCGGCCTTCCTCCAATTTTATAGATGTGTACCGAAATTGCCGGCGTTGTCCGATCTTGAGTCTAGCATTGGGCCTCAAAATCACAGATAGATCATTGCGGTATAATAATATTGAAATATAATCATAGATTGAAATGGTATGAATCATGACACCTGAAGTTCAAACGCGGGCATCACTGTTGTTTGCGGCTCTTTCATATCCAACGCGCCTTCGCATTGTACAATCGCTGATAGATCAACCGAGGTCTGTTGGCGACCTCTCCATGGAGTTAGGAATACTCCAGTCAAGTTCGTCGCAACACCTATCGGTTCTTGCGCGCGCAGGAATCGTCAAGAAAGAACAGCAGGGCACACAGCATGTTTACAGTATCAGAGGTCCGCGAATTAAATTGATCTTGGATCTCATCGAAGAATTTTGCACGGTACACGGGCTGTATGGCGATGATCCCGCAGATGGCGGCCTAACGGAGACGATTAAACATGAGTAAAGATAACACGGTGCCAATGCCTATTGCGCCGAAGTCGGCCGCAGGCGACAAATCGGATGAAAACTCGCCGCGATTAAGTCTGACAGTACTCTGCTGTCTTGCGCTTGCGGTGGGCGGCGTAACCGCTATCGGCGCGGTCATATTCCGTGAACTTATCGGTCTTGTGCACAATTTATTCTTTCTCGGCCACGTCAGGGCAGCCTATAACGCAAGTAATTTCGACCCAACCGACCGATGGGGACCCCTTGTTATTCTTGTACCGGTTATTGGAGGTATTGGTGTCACGTGGATTGTTTCAACTTTCGCCCCCGAAGCCAAAGGCCATGGTGTACCCGAGGTGATAGATTCCATTTACTACAAGAGAGGTGTTATTCGGCCAATCGTAGCGGTCGTTAAGTCTATCGCATCGGCTCTTGCAATCGGAACCGGCTCGTCCGTAGGGAGAGAGGGCCCCATTATTCAGATTGGGGCCGCTTTGGGATCAACATTCGGCCAAATTTTTAGAATGTCCGCAGGGCAGCGTATCACCCTAGTTGCCGCAGGTGCGGGTGCCGGAATTGCAGCGACCTTCAATACGCCGATTGGCGGGGTACTGTTTGCGTCAGAGCTAATGCTGCCGGAAGTGAGCGTCGACACTTTTCTGCCCGTTGCACTCGCCACCGGTGCCGCGACATTCATTGGTCATCTGTTTTTCGGCTCACAACCGGCATTCCTGGTGCCGGTCAACCTTGCGGTTATACCCAATCTTCCTGCAAGCGCCATTACATTAGGGCTGTATACATTGCTTGGCGCAATCGCCGGCATAGCCGGCGCGGTATTTATCAGGGGCTTGCACTGGATGGAAGACCTGTTCGACTTAATTCAAGGCCGCTATATTCGCCACGTCATTGGGATGACCTTAGTTGGTACCCTTATGTATGGCTTTTATAAAACGGCCGGCCACTACTTTATTGATGGCGTCGGCTACGCGACCATACAATCGACGTTAGGCGGAGCGATTACTGGATTCTGGTTCCTGATTATTCTTTATCTTTGCAAACTTCTAGCCACGAGCTGCAGTTTGGGATCAGGTAGTTCCGGGGGAGTTTTTTCACCATCGCTTTTTATGGGTGCTACATTAGGAGGGGCATTCGCTTCACTAGTTCTCGCAATATTTCCAGGCGCACCGGTAAGCATTCCGGCTTTTGCTATGGTGGGGATGGCGGCGATGGTGGGAGGCAGTACGGGGGCGGCTATGACTGCTGTGGCGATGATTTTCGAGATGACTCTTGACTACAATATTGTCCTTCCGACCATTCTCGCGGTTGCGGTTGCCCTGGGGACGCGCCGCTGGCTTTCCCCAGAGACCATCTATACTTTAAAGTTGGCGCGTCGCGGTCATGCGGCTCCGAAGGCTTTACATGCGAATCTGTTCTTAGTGCGCAGCGCGGCCGAGGTTATGGAAACGGATATTGCCGTGCTCGATGAAAGTGTATTGTTCTCAATGTTTATGAATCCAAATGCGAGCGGATTGCGTCATGTCGTTGTGACCCGATTCGGAATGCCTCAGGGCGTAATTCGCGTCAACGCCGACCTGAGGCGCGGAATTGGAACGGTGGCGGAGAATGTTACGTTAGGTCAGCTAGCCCAAAACGACTTCATAATTGCAGACGATGCCGAGGCAATGTACGATGTAATTACGGAAATGTCCAAGCAACACGCAGTCGCTGCTGTTGTCATGGGCAAAGACCAAAACGGCGGGCATAATATCGTGCATGGCATTATCACAAAGGATTATATTGCGGATGTAGTGGCTGGGAGTATTGAGATTTACGCCGGTTGAATTATGGCTTTGTCTTGCTCGACATATGCTTGCGAAACCAATTCTGTTAAGAGCAGGTTCATCGAAACTTGCTTCTCAGGTACTCGAAAATTGGATGGGCAATAAGGGCAGAAACAACCGCAATTAGGAAGTTAAGTAAGTAATGCGCACAACTTTGACGACGGACAGTTTTGGAGTATTGCGATTTCAGCCATTAATGCCGACCCGTTTATCCTTCTATTCGATCACGCAACGTTTCCCTCAAGTGTGACCGGTCTCCCAGCACGTGAAGCAGCGGGCCGTGGGACTCAATTTCAACCATGCTTACTGCGGACACCGGCATGGCGATGCGTTCACGATATCGACCTATGTCAATGCCTAACAGGGCACACAGCGCTATTCGAATAGTCGCCTTGTGTGACACGATGAGGATGTTTCCAGTGTTATACGCAGCCGTTATTTCCTGCAGCGCTCGGCTGCTGCGACGGGCCACGTCGACACCGCGTTCTCCATGCGTTGGCGCGTTCCATCCCGGGTCGGTGAGCCAACGGATGTAATCGTCGTGATATTCGTGATCGACATCCTCGGGCGTCTTGCCTTCCCAGGCACCATATTCGATCTCTTTCAAACCGTCTTTGCATTCCACTCTGATTCCGACCGCGTCGCACAGAGGTTTGGCTGTGGCC
>Ga0224527_1001630_pt1 | contig 10765 bp, 8 predicted proteins | sample CBST0metaG_FD_179882 | JGI IMG/M metagenome (GOLD analysis project Ga0224527, IMG submission 179882) | Peat soil microbial communities from Stordalen Mire, Sweden - C.B.S.T0 | ecosystem: Environmental > Terrestrial > Soil > Wetlands > Peat | place: Sweden: Norrbotten County, Stordalen Mire... | reverse complement strand
GACCTGCCGGAAATACCCTTGCTGATAGAGGAGCCCAACTCCAACGACAGGAACGCCAAGGTCACTGGCCGATTTCAATTGGTCTCCAGCGACATTGCCCAATCCGCCGGAGTAGATCGGCAATGCCTCACTCAGCCCAAATTCCATGCTGAAGTACGCTACTGACTTGAGCGTTGACGCCGTGTGCGCCTTCTGAAACCATGTTGCCGAATCGCTCCCTGCTTTCAGATGCTTTCGTAGGCGCTCAAGTTCTTCCCGGAAGCTCTTGTTGTCCAAAAGTTGTTTGAGCTTTATCGGGGATGCTGTCTGGAAAACGACCCAGGGGTTATGCGTGATCTCCCACAGTTCTGGATCAATTTTTCCCCACAGCTTGTCGGAAGCGTGGCTCCAGGACCACCGCATATCGAGTGCCAGTTCACCTAGTTCCTCGGTACCGGAAGCACCTTCAATTGCTTTCTTGATCCTCGACGGTTGTGCCATATGGCTCCTCTCTTCTTTCGTCCCGTTGATGCGCACATAAACTTTCTACGGAACGCATGAGTGCGCGATAAGCGTTCCTCCACTACCTCCGAGTATTCGAAACTTTGTACCGATGCTGCTTCCCGCAACTACTGCTGCACAGAACCTGACAGGCCGGACCATTTGCTACGCGCGAGTTTCAGCATCTAATTGAATTTTCTTCGCGTCTCCATCGCTATCTATGAGCCCTCCCTTCCGAGCGCTTCCGGCCTTTGTCCGCTCCTCTTGCCACCGGCAGTAATTCGTTTAATGGTTCCAAGCAGCACATCCTGCGAGGGACTGGCGGCAATCCAGTCGTCGTACAACGGGTCGTCCAGAACCTCAACTTCAGCTCTCGCGCAGATCACCAGGATCTTCGCGCAGGGCCACGTCCGGCGGATGTATTCACTGGAGGCACGAAACTCGAGCGGGGAAGTGATGTGGTGAAGAATCGCAATCTCGAAAACCTCCTGCCTTGGAATTGCGAACAACTCACGATAGTTTGTCGCGACTGAAACGCGGCAGTGCCCCCGCTCGAGCAACGCATCGCGAATTGCGTTGCTTGAATCCGCAGAACCGATAGAAAGTACGTGCAGGATATTTGTCATGTCCACACCTCCGGTGGCTGACGTATCAGTCAGATCGCTATATTCCAGAATCTCCCCTAAGTCGTTGAGCACGTTCTTCTCTCTTACCACTATTACTGCATTCCCCTGGTTGCGGGGCAGATTGGTTTTAACAGCGAAGCATCCTGCGCGTCCAAAGCTACAAATCGGCTAACGGGGCATCTAAGACAGGTAACCTCACCAAGTCCCGGTGAATTCCTATCAATAGAAACATGACTCTGCACGAGCGGCACATTATGCACGCCGCAGACTGGCGGAATTGATCCCTTCTTTCTGAAGCACTGTTCTGCCATGTGCTTTACCTCACTCTCCCTGCATACGTTTTTTTGCTCTGTTCGGTCTTACCCCCGCGAGTCCAATGCGGGTCCAATACAAAGATCGAGTAGAGCCTGCACACCTCTTCAGGTTAATATCCGTTCAAGTCATGTCATTGCCAACCACCTCCCAAGGTGTTGTAGATTTGAACCAACGCAAGCACTTCACTGTAACGCGCCTGAGACAGGCTCAACTCGGCGTTGAAGTAATTCGTCTCATTGGTCAGCACCTCCAGATAGGCGGTGGCGCCCGCATCATAGCGGACATGCGAAAGTCTGGTTGCATCTTGAGCCGCCGCAGTTAGAAGTTGCTGCTGTTCACGCGCCTCCCTCGATTTCCGATATGCGATAAGTGAATCGGAAACATCGCGGAAAGCGCCTTGCGTTGTCTGCTGATAGGCAAGCAGGGCCTGGCGCTGTTGCGATTCAGTGAGCCGCACATTGTTGCGAATCCGGCCGCCCTCGAAGATGGGCTGCGCCAGGGATGGACCGACACTCCACAGGCCGGCAGGACCGCTGAACAGGCTGGTAAGCGCTGTGCTTTGGTAGCCTGCTGTGCCGGTTAGCGAGATGGACGGGAAATAGGCGGCCTTCGCCACACCGATTCTCGCATTGGCCGCAATCAGTGTCTCTTCCGCCTGCCGAATGTCCGGACGCCGCTCGATAAGCTCAGACGGAAGTCCGGCCGGAATGGAGGGAAGAAGCGGCTGTTCGGTCAGCTTCTTTCCGCGATCGATGGGGCCTGGATTCTGACCGAGGAGAATGGAGATATAGTTTTCCTGCTGCTCAATTTGCTTTTCGTAAGTAGGAATTTGTGTTGAGGCGGCATAAACGAGCTGCTCGGATTGCCGCACATCCATCAGCGGAACGGAGCCGCCGTCGGCGAGTGTCTTGGTCAGGCGCAGGGAGTCCTGCCTGGATTGCAGCGTTTTCTGCGTGATTTCCAGTTCCAGATCGAGGGTTCGCAGTTGGAAGTATGCACTGGCAACATTGGAAACAAGCGTGCTGATGATAGCCCTTTTTCCCCACTCGGTTGCAGCCATATCCGCGCGCGCAGCTTCAGTGGCCTTTCTGTATTTCCCCCAGAAATCCAATTCCCAGGATGCGTTCAGAGCCAGTTGTCCTGACTCAGCACGATAGACCGGAGACATGGAAGTCTCTTCCTGGCGTACCGATGTAAGTGCGCCGGAAGCTCCTAGCGAAGGCAGTTGATCGGCACTTGTAATGCCGAGTTGTGCCCGCGCGGCAACCACCCGTTCGGCGGCAATTTGGACATCGTAGTTGTTAGCGATTGCTGTGCGAATCAGCGTTTGCAGTTGTTCATCCTGGAAAACAGTCCACCATTTTTCATCGCCCAGGCTTTTCTGAGCCTCGCCCGGCTGGACATTGCCGGGTTGAGCATTGTTGGATTGAACATTGCTGGAGACGTTCAGCGTCGGTGCCTGCCCCCGATAGCCTCCGGGGGCATTGACGGCAGGACGAGCGTAATTCGGCCCCAGCCTGCAACCGGCCAAGATCAGCATCAACAGCAAGCCTAAAGAAAGTTTCGTCACTCTCATCAGAGGTTTTCTCCATTCTGCTCCGCCTCTGCTGGGAGCGCTTGCTGTTTATGGCTGAAGCGCAATGAGAGCCGCTCGAAGAGGGTGAAAGTTACTGGAATCAGGAAGATCGCTATGCAGGTTGCAGCTAGCATTCCTCCGATGACCGTTGTTCCTAACATGCGGCGTCCTTGAGCACCTGAGCCCTTGGCAATCCACAGCGGCACGCAGGCGAGAATGAATGCGAAAGAAGTCATGATGATGGGGCGTAAACGTAGCCTAGCTCCAGCCAATGCTGCGTCCACTACGTTCTTTCCGCGGTCATGTTCCAGCTTGGCGTACTCGACGATCAGAATGGCGTTTTTGGCCGCCAGTCCAATCAGCATCACCATTCCGATCTGGGCATAAACATTGTTCTCCAGGCTGCGCATTGTAAGAGCAAGGTAGCCGCCAAACATCGCGATCGGCGTGCTCAGCAGCACACTGAAGGGCAAACTCCAGCTTTCATAGAGCGCGGTGAGGATCAGAAAGACGAACAGAAGCGAGAGGCCAAAGATCTGATTAGCGGAGATACCCTTCGCGGCTTTCTGCTCCTGATAGCTCAGGTCCATGTAGTCGTATGCCATGTCGGAAGGCTGAGTCTGAGCAAATGCTTCTTCCAGAGCCTTCATTGCCTGGCCTGAACTGTAGCCGGGAGCGGCCGTGGCCAGAACCTGAGCCGCAGGATATTCGTTGAAGCGCATGGTGAACTCCGGACCCGTGATCGGCTTTACGCTCGATACGGCATCCAAAGGAACCATGTTCCCGCTCTGATTTGTCACGTAGAACTGCTTGATGTTGCTAGGATCTGTCCGTGAGCTGCCCTCCGCCTCCACATAGACCTGCCACTGACGGCCGAAGAGGTTGAAGTAGTTCACCATGTAACCGCCCATGAAGGCTTGCATGGTCGTATACACGTCATTGATACTGACGTGCTGGCGCAGGACCTTTTCCTTGTCAACATCCGCATAGAGTTGCGGAACATGCGGGACGAACGGTGTAAATGCGGATGCGATTTCCGGACGCTTGCGCACGGCAGAGAGGAACGCATCCGTATTGTTGGCAAGGTAGTCACTGCCTTGACCGGAGCGGTCTTCCAGAACGAAGGTGACACCACCTGAAGAGCCGATACCTGGAATAGCAGGCGGGGCAAGTGCGATCGCCGTGCCGTCCTGAATTGCGGAAAGGCGTTGATTTAACTGACGCTGGATGGCGGGCGCCAGCAGATCATTGGCATGGCGCTTGTCCCAATTTTCCAACCCTACGAAGAAAAAGGACGTGTAGGTGTTCTGTGTGCCACTAATCATGTCCATACCATTGATGGCGGCCACCTGTTCCACGCCTGGTGTGTGAAGAATAATCTCTTCGGCTTTGCGGGACGCTGCTACGGTGCGTTCCAGCGACGCAGCTTGCGGCAGTTGCAACCTGACCATCAATGTGCCCTGGTCTTCCTCCGGCACAAAGGAGGTCGGCAGCTTGCCGCTGAGTAGAACCGCCGCCGCTGCCATCAGGGCAAGAAAGACCATGCTGAACGCACTTTTGCGGATCATCAGGCCCGAGTATTTGACGTAGCTGTTCTGCGCATGCGTAAAGGTTTTGTTGAACCACTCAAAGAAGCGGGCAAAGGGTCCGTGAACCTTCCCGGGCTTCAACAAAAGAACGCACAGCGCAGGGCTCAGCGTAAGAGCGTTGAATGCGGAGAAGATCACGGAGACAGCGATGGTGACCGCGAACTGCTGGTACAACCTTCCCGTGATGCCGGGAATAAAGGCCGTAGGAACGAAGACGGCGGCAAGAATCAAAGCGATGGCAATGACCGGGCCAGAGACTTCTTCCATGGCCTTCACCGTAGCGTCACGTGGCGATAGGCCCTCCTCCATGTGGTGCTCGACAGCTTCGACCACGACGATGGCGTCGTCAACCACCAGGCCGATGGCAAGAATCAAGCCAAACAGGGATAGCGTGTTGATGGAGAAGCCCAGCATCGGGAAAAGAATGAAAGTACCGATCAATGAAACCGGCACAGCCGCCAACGGAATCAGAGCTGGCCGCCATCCCTGCAAAAAGACATAGACCACAATGACGACGAGAAGCAGGGACTCAAAGAGAGTGAGTACGATCTCGTGCATGCTGGCGGTAACCGCCAGGGTGGTGTCATAGGGGACGACGTACTGCATGTCCTTAGGAAAGCGCTGGGAGAGTTCGGACATTTTGGCGCGTACTCTCTCAGCCGTTGCCACAGCGTTCGATCCCGGTAACTGATAGATAACAACCGATGACGAAGGAGCGCCATTGTGATCGGCGCTAATGTTGTATGTCGCTGCGCCTAACTTAACAAACGCAACATCCTTGAGATGAAGGATGGAGCCGTCTGGATTGGCGCGAATTACTATATTGCCGAATTCCTCCGCCGTTGTAAGCCTGCCTTGCGCACGAACTGTGTAGGTGAATTCCTGGCCTTTTGGTACCGGATTTCCGCCAATCTGCCCGGAAGGATTGACCTTATTCTGGGCCTGAATGGCTGCGATGACTTCGGGAACCGTCACCGCGAGCTTGGCCAGTTTGTCCGGCTGCACCCAGACGCGCATCGAGTAGTCGCCGCCCAGCGCCTCGACGCGGCCGACGCCGGGAACACGCGCCAGTTCATCCTTTAGGTTGATGACACCATAGTTGACAAGAAAGTTCCGGTCATACGTGCCCTGCGGCGAGATGAGGTTGAACAACATCAAGGGTGTAGACATGGACTTCAGTACTTGTACGCCCTGCATAGAGACCTCGGTCGGCATTTGAGCGGAGGCCTGATTGACGCGAAGCTGCGTAAGGATCTGATCGGTATTGGGATCAGTCTTTACATCGAAATCCGTATGCAGCATTGCCCAGCCATTGTTGGCGTTGGTGGAATACATGTAATCCATGTTGTCCACGCCGCTCATCTGGCTTTCGATAGGTGTTGCGACAGATTGCTCCACTGTCTTGGCGTCGGCTCCTGGAAAGATGCCGAGTGTGAGAATTTCCGGAGGCACAATCTCCGGGTACTGCGAAACAGGCAGACTGAGCATCGCCACGGTCCCGACAAGGACCATCAAGATGGAAATTACGATTGCGATCGTTGGATGGTTGATAAAGAATTTCGAGATCATTCGTTACCCTCCACCTGTGTTTTCGCCATCGTTGAGCTGACGGTCATTCCATCCCGTACCTTGGCATTGCCCTCTGAAATCACCTGATCTCCGGCATTCACTCCAGACTCAATGATCCAAAGCGAGCCGACGCGCTCGCCCACCTTTACCAAGCGGACAGAGACCTTGTTATTTGCACCCACCACTGCAACTTGATACGTTCCCTGCAACTCGGTAACGCAGCGTTGCGGAACGAGAATGGCGGAGCGGTTGACGGCCGTGGCCGCGTGAACCCGCCCGAATTGGCCGGGGCGAAGGACATTGCCGGGGTTCGGGAATGCGGCGACCAACCGGATAGTGCCGGTCTGTGGATCAACCTGCCGATCCACAAAAATTACTTTGCCCTTATGCGGATACTTCGTGCCGTCGGAGAGTTCCAGTTGCAGTTCCAGCGCTTGGGTACGGCTCTGTGCGCTACTTCCTGCCCCCTTTTGCGATCCGCGGCTGAAGCGCATGTATTCCTGCTCGCTGATGGAAAAATAGACTTTAATGGGGTCCACTTTGGAGACGGCTGTCAACGCTGTGCCCGGGGAAACCAGGTTTCCCACCTGTGTGGTCGCAATTCCGGCAATGCCATCGGTGAGTGAGCGGACATGCGTGAAGTTCAGATTAATCTGCGCCTGTTCTACTGCTGCCTCCGCGGCTTGCACAGTAGCCTTGGCGACCCGCTCATCCGCGATTTCGGAATCTAGTTGACTCTGCGCAATGGCGCGCTGCTGCGCTAAGGGAGTGTCGCGCTTCACGTTAATCTCTGAGAGTGCGAGTTTTGCCTGAGCCTGTAGCAATTGTGCTTTGGCTTGATCTAGATTGGCCTGGAAAGTCTGAGGGTCGATCTGAAAGAGTACCTGTTTTTTACGAACATAGGAGCCTTCGCGATAAAGCTGCTGGATTAGATAACCGCTGACTTCAGGTTGAATCTGCGCATTCACATAGCCATCCAGCGTGGCTATCTAGTCTCCGTAGACCGGTACGTCCTGTTGTGCAGCCTTTACTATCTGTACGGACAAGGCAGGGGGCGCTACCGCCGACGGCTTCCGACTGCAACTGGAAAGCATTGCAACGGAAATGATTGCAATCGCTAAGCCAAGTGCCGCCACAGTCTGGCGTGGGAACCATCCCAGACTGTCCATCCAGACATCATGAAAATTCTGAAAGTAGGTTGGACCCTGGTCTCCTACAGTAGTAGAGTCGTTGCGCCAATTCATCAAGAGAACCTTCCTATTGTTTTTTGCGATTGTCCGATTGGGAATGCGATGATCGCATCATCGCCTCTGCCAAAGAATGATTGCCTCTACGCAGGGGACACACTTCTAAATTGGGTACATTTCCCTCATGAGGGAGTGCGCCGCGGTAAGAACGATGAAAGAGAAATATCTGGTGGATCTTTTCCACCCCTCCGGTTACGCGGACACGCTGCGTCCAATTTGGAGGTGGCTGCGCGGCGCAGGTGCAGACGCCGACAGAGATCCTTGCCGTAGGCGGTGTTCGTGATAAACGTGGCTCCCAGCCTATTCAGCCAGAGCAGCGTTTCTTCGCCGAGCGAATCTACGTAGAAAACATCTTCAATGTCGAAAACAGATGTCGTTCCTGGACCAAGCTGGCGGGTAACACGAATGAGTTCTTTCACCCATAATCCCACCAGCCTGCCCTCCAGGACGAACACTGGATGATCTTCGCAAGTTGGCAGTGTGATTCGCAGCATGCCTATTCATAAGCACACCGATGGCCATTTGTAAGAACGCACGTTAGTTGTTGAATATAAAATGGATGTAGTTTTTAGTCGACGTGGCGCCGTGCGGGCAATTGCCGCAATTGCCCGCAGATTGCCCGGCAACGCCATTTGCATCTGAAACTAAATTGTGGAGGAATTACAGGTGGAAAGTCACTCTCCGTGATAACTGTCCCCCGAGCTTGCCAACCGAACTGGGAAGAATCGCATCGAGACTAGAAAATTAGAAATATTCCTTCGAAATATTCAACTTGTCCATCCTCCTCTGGAGCGATGTTCGCTTCATTCCCAGCCGTTCGGCAGCGCCTCCCGGTCCGGAGATTTTTCCCTGGGCTGCACGCAGCGCCTGCATGATGGCTTCGCGCTCAGTCGCATGCAATGTAAATCCCTGCGCGACCTTGGGAATAGTTCTCCGTCTCAGTTCGGAGACGGGCGCGGCCAGCGTTTCATCCCGCGTGAGAATTACAGAACGCTCCACAAAGTTTTGCAGTTCGCGCACATTGCCGGGCCACGGCCAATCCATCATAGCTTCCATTGCCTCACGCGGAATAACACGAATGGATTTCCGCATTTTGCGTGAAAGCAAAGAGACGAAGTAATGAACCAGCAAAGGGATGTCTTCCTTCCTGTCCCGCAGAGGTGGAATGTGAATGGGGAATACGTTCAGCCGGTAATAAAGGTCCTCGCGGAACTTTCCTTCGCGCACCATAGCGAGCAGGTCGCGGTTGGTTGCCGCTATCAGTCGCACGTCTACCTTCACGGTCCGGTTGCTGCTCAGTCTTTCGAACTCTCTTTCTTGCAGCACCCGCAGAAGTTTTGGCTGAAGACCAGGATCGATGTCCCCAACTTCATCCAAAAACAAGCTGCCTTCATGAGCGAGTTCGACTCTTCCTCGCTTCTGTGTGAGTGCACCGGTGAAGGCGCCCTTCTCATACCCGAACAGTTCGCTCTCTATCAATCCCGACGGAATTGCGGCACAATTCAGTCTCACAAAGGTCCGGTCTCGCCGGGCGCTGAGATTGTGGATAGCGCGCGCCATCAGTTCCTTCCCGGTACCGGTCTCACCGATCAGCAATACTGTGGAATCCGTAGGTGCAACGATAGATACTTGATCGAGTACCTTCCGCAGAGCCGGGCTTCCCCCTACGATGTCTTCAAAGTTGTACTGCGACTGGATCTCCGATTCCAAATAGAGCCGCGCGTCTTCCAGCCGGTCTCGCGATAGGTTCAAGCGCCCGTAGGCAAGGGCGTTCTCCAGGGCGAGTGAAATCTGGTTGCTCACCTGCCCAAGCAGGTCAAGATCGGGTTGGCTAAAGGCGTCCTTTTGCTGACTCCCAAGCATAATCATTCCCAGGGGATTCGTTGAACCCACAAGCGGGACGGTCGCAATACTGACAATCGATTCGGAACGGAGAGGCTGCGTTACGAATTCCGGCAACGACTCGATTTCTTTCTGGCCAAACACCGTTGGCACCCTGCTACGCATGCTTTCGAGATCGCTCTCGGTAAGCTTAGGCGTAAGAATATTCTCGACGAATCCACGGCTTTCTGGAAAATCGAACGTGATGCATTGAAGCTGATTGGAAGTTTCTTCAAAGAGCCAGAAACCCGCAAATGCATTCTTAAATAACTCGCGAATCGATATGGAAGCTGCGCGAAAGAGTTCATTCACTTCGAGATGCGTAATGGTGTGGTTGTTGATATTCAGAAGAAGTTTCAACCTGTCCCGTTCATGTTCGAGCGCTTGGCGCTCAAGTTCGAGTTCCTGTCGATATACCTCAGCTTCCTCAAGAGCAAGAGCGCTTTCTAGCGCCACCGAAACGTGCGCTGCAACCGAACCCATCAACTCGATATCTGCCGAATTGAAACGCTCAGGGCCGACGGCGCCAAAGATCAAGGCGCCGAGCTTTTTCCTGGAACTGGAGACTGGAAATATGTACGCGCTGTGGATTCCTTCGAATCGAGTATGCTCAGCGAACGGCTGAACTTGAGCGAGGCGCATCTCCTGCCAGACATTTGGAACGAAAACAGGCCGTTGGTTCTCCAACGCCGCGGCCAAAGCCGTATTTTCGAACGGCGCCTCGGTGCCGATCTCTGTGCCGGGATCGTGAATACCAGGTTCGAGCGCGTAAAGTTGAGTAGTCTGTTTGTGCTGATTCAGCAGCAGCAACGCAATCGAGTCGAAGGAAATAACTTTTGACAGCAGAGCCGATATGCTATGAAGAACAGCCTGGAGATCTGGCTGCGAGGCAATCGCCGTCGAGACGTCGAGCAGTGCTCGGTATCTGCTTCCGTCCATTGGATTCAAATCGCGTTTACCTGTCATTCTTCACCCGTATCGTAGTCGTTTGACAAATCGAATCCATATCCCTGCTCACGTTGCACCGCGATTGCATCATTGACCAAAGATCGGTATCAACCCGAGGTCTATACACACGCGATCAGTCACTCTTCCACAGCGAACACCAGCCCCGCGTGTTGTTGTAACCGGTCCACTAGCCTGCCCTGGAGTGCCGCGCCCGGGGTCCAGAAGCCGCCCGAAACGTCCGGCGCACGGACAAGGCAGATGGCGCTCTCGACGATCATTCTGGGGGTCGAGCCGTAGCCGGGATCCTCGGTGCCCTTGACCGAGACCCGTACCTTGCGGCCGTCCGGCGCAATGCCAATGAAGAGCATGTCGAAGAATCCCAACTTGCGCTCGTCTTGCGCAGGGCCTTCACCCGGCTTGAGGGCGGTGCCAGACGGGGCGTTGACGTCAGGCGGCGTGGCGGGCCTGTCCGCGCTGGCGACCATCATTTCGTCATAGATGAAGTTGCGCCCGTAGGGATGGCCCATGAGCAGG
>Ga0224527_1001629_pt1 | contig 10770 bp, 8 predicted proteins | sample CBST0metaG_FD_179882 | JGI IMG/M metagenome (GOLD analysis project Ga0224527, IMG submission 179882) | Peat soil microbial communities from Stordalen Mire, Sweden - C.B.S.T0 | ecosystem: Environmental > Terrestrial > Soil > Wetlands > Peat | place: Sweden: Norrbotten County, Stordalen Mire... | reverse complement strand
ATGCGTCGTCCATCAAGCAGAGGCCGGATGGCAGAGTATATATCTCTGGACAAAAACAGCGACATGCTCTATTTAGCGCGATGGATCGGTTGGATGACGGCGCAGACGGCCCCTACAAAACTTACGTCTCCAATGGCGATGGCATAACGACGATTGTAGAACACGATTTGCGCGCGGATCTTGGCGGATACTTGGATACCAACAAAGAAAAGTATTCGGGGCGGCGAACCGCGCCGGTGACGGCAACGCCAGCGGTGGCGCTGAAACCGAGTGATGTTGGAAGGGATCTTCTTGTTCGCCTCAAGGTTAATTCCGACTCCAGCAGTCAGCGCGACCAGGCATTAGCAACTCGTGAATATAGCCAGGATGACGATATGCTGATGAATTTCTTTATTGATATTGGTGCCGTGAGCATTCGCAAGCGGTACTCATATCAGAAGGAAGCGCACGTAGGCACGACCTTTGTGAAGCACGTAGACGAGGCTGAAAGGAAGCGCCGCGTACGTCTGACTCTAGAGTCGACGTCATCATTAACGGATTATGCGAACCAGGCCCGGAACGCGACGAGCGGCGAACCACAAAGGATACTCATTGTTTTCGATACAAAGCTAAGTCGAAAGGCAAGCCGTTACTTTAAGGCTGAGCCGGTTGAGCAGAAGCGAATACTCGATGAACTTGATAGCAGAGGTGCAGTGTATTTCCTGGGTGACGATACGCAGGCGGACATGGACAGTGTAGCGACCGTCTATCAAAAGGCTTTTGATTTCTTGGACAAGAACGACCTGTTCGACCCAAGTCACGGAGCAGCGACCGAAACATCTGAACAATTCGAAAAGGGCATTAAATAAAAATGGAACTTGCAAAACCGACCGGGCTAAGTCTAGAAAAGCACATTAACGACCTTCGTGATCAATGCCGAGCTATCTTTGAGTTCCGGTCGGTAAGCAAGTCAAAATACCTCTCGATAACGAACGGAAGTCTTCAGGATCTTATTGCATTAGCCATCGAATGGCACGACGAGGGGAAGAAGGATCCGCAGTGGCAGGATGCGTGCAAGCGAGACTTTAGGGAATATCAGCGAGACCCGAGCTCCGCCAAAGTTGGAGAGAGTCTCAGAAAATCAGGATTGCGCCATGAGATGGCGTCCTTAATCCGTTGTGCACGCCAGGGAGTTTCGCTGCCGTTAACTGTGAAAGCAGCAATTGCGGCACACCATGGAAAATTGAGCTATCGACACGAGGAGCGATGGCATGATCGAGATGATTTTCGGCCGATATGGAACGAATTCGCTAAGGTGAGCAGCAGTATGTTCAAGCCAACCGACCGGAAAGCATTTGAAAAGGCTATCCTGCTTCGGTATCAATATGCCGGACCTAGGGCACTACTGCAGCTTGCCGACCATCGTGCCAGCGCGCTGGAGGATGGTTCTGTGCCCAAAGAGTTCAAGAAATATTCGTATTCTTTTCCACACGTCGCGGAAGACGGAACTCGAAGTCTCCGGGGTGTTCAGAAGATCGTTAGCGATTTTTGGGACGAGTTATTCGCGATTTTAAGAGCACCGACTGGCTCTGGAAAAACGGACGCCGCGCTAATTTGGGCTACACATCAGATAGAGCGGGGAAAGGCGGAAAGGCTGATCTTCGCTATGCCTACTCGTTTTACCGCAGGGGCCCTCTCTGTAAATATCGCAGAAACACTGAGCCTAACCGGTCTTTATCACTCTTCTACGTCGCTCACCCAGGAGCGCAGCGATGTCGATATGGCGCGGCTGCTTGATACGCCTATTACCGTGACCACCATCGATCATCTTTGCATTTGCCTGACAGCTACGCGCGAAGACCAGCACGCGATCTTTTTCAATTTAGCGAATGCCTGCGTCGTAATAGACGAGGCTGATTTCTACGATGATTTTACTCAGCGTAATATCGTTGTTCTGCTTGAAACTCTTCGCATTTTGGATGTTCCGGTCCTGCTCATGAGTGCCACTGTTCCAGAAAGCGCAACCGTCCTTTATAAAAGCGCTGGATTCAATTCTGTAAAAATATATTCGGATACGTCGGAAGAGGGGATTCGGGAAGCCAATAGGCCACGCTGTAACCTTGTTCGGTCAGGACAATATGAAGCGCCTGATGATTTAAAAGACATCCTGGATCGGGCATTGAAGGGCGAGGCAATGATTATTTATGCCAATACCGTGGCCAGGGCGCAGAACTATCTTCAATGGTTTAAGGATCAAAATTGCAAGTACCCTATAGTAATGTACCATAGCCGATTTACGGAACCTGACAAGGCCAAGAAAGAAACCGATTTGCTCGACATGCTTGGCGTTAGTGCATGGAAAAACGCTCGACTAAATAATCGGCAGCCGAATGGAATTGCGATACTAACGCAAATAGGCGAACTGAGTGTCAACATCAGTACCAAACTCATGATTTCAGATCTGTGCCCCGCTGACCGACTCACGCAACGTATCGGGCGGCTTTGTAGGTTTGACGATTCTGTTGGTGACCTATTTGTTGTGGAACCGGTTCGGAAGAAGAAGGGGGTGACGGAAATGGCACCCGCACCCTATGGCCAATGGCTCGGATCACGGTGGGTGCCGGTAAAGGCTCTTCTGGAGACGAAAAGGCTATTGGTGGACAAGTGCTACAGTGCTCAGGACCTTGTTGAGCTCGTTGACATTATCTATCCCGACGTTCCCGATAAATCGACAAGAACGGCGACAAACGAGCAGGCGCTTCGAGATGCAGTAGTACATAACTGGCTTATTGTTCCGGCCTCACAAACTGATCAGGATGATGACGACACGGATCGCTGGAGCAGCCGAGATATTCCGGCTCAGAAAACGGTCTTTGTTAATGGCTTTGGTGACTTTTTTTCCGATGACGACTCGAATGTGTTTAACAGCCGACGGGATTTTCGTCGGTTCGAAATGGAAAATCGAGTTCAATGTCACAGCTACGAATTTGAAACAGCTCTTAAAAACGAGCTAATACAAAAAACTGATTTTTTTATCTCGACAAACAATCGTGATGAGCTTCGGCCAGAACACTGCTATGTCGCCAAGAAAGGCTGCTACACATTTGAAGCTGGACTAAACCTGCGGAGCGATGACATATGAACACTTCACAATACCAGAATCAGTCTCCCCGAATAACCGGCACCCAAGTTCACTACTACGTTCTCTGCCCCCGCAAGCTGTGGTGGTTTTGTCATGGGATGGAGCAGGAGCATGTGAGCGGGTCGGTTGGCTCTGAGAATGTTGCTCTGGGGGCATTACTGCACAGCGACACCTATACGGAGAAGCCCCGGAAGGAGGTCATGATCGATGATTTGCTCCGTATTGACTTCCTGGAGGGTGGGGAGGTTCATGAAGTTAAGAAGAGTCGCGGTGCTTACCGGGCGACGCTGTTTCAGTTGCTTTACTACCTCTATTATCTGAAACATGAAAAAGGCATTACTACTACCGGCGTAATTGATTATCCAAAGCAGAAGCGCCGGGAAGTGGTGGAATTAACTGCCGAGCGCGAGGCTGAGTTGGTTGAAATACTTGCGGATCTTGAAGTGACCCGTTCGCTGCCTATACCGCCGTCAGTTCTCGCGCCGCTTCCTATCTGCAAGAAATGTTCTTATCAAGACCTATGTTGGGGATGAGTTGATGAAAAATTACTATGTGCTCTCTAACGGCCGCGTCCGTCGCTCGCAAAACACGCTCTTTATCGACCAGGAATCTACCGGGCAGAAAAAGCCAATTCCGGTCGAGGATGTTGAAAGCCTTTATCTGTTCGGCGAGGTAGACATCAATACCAAGGTTCTCAATTTCCTCAGTCAAAAGAGAATTCCCCTGCATGTTTTTAACTATTACGGCTTTTACGCCGGTACTTATTACCCGCGGGAATATTTGCATTCAGGGTACATGCTGGTTCAGCAAGTCGCCCATTACTCCGATCCCGAAAAACGCATTATTATTGCCAGAGAAACCGTTCGTGCATCCGCGCACTCAATGCTTAAGAATATCAGCTACTACGCCCGCCGCCTGGGCAGTAAGAACCAGGCCGGCGACGATGAGCCCAAGGGTGAAATCAACCTGGAAGGCGTGCCTGTAAGCAGCGGCGTTCCGACCGACGAAGAAACTGAAGAAACTGTCGATTCGGCTGAGACCATCGATGATCTTGAAGATCCGTTCGTTCCGCAGGCCGATGAGTCAGTCGAGCTTCCGGAAGGTAACAGCTCCTTGTCAAGCATTCAGGAGTCGATCACTCGGCTGGCCGGCTTGATTACGGCGCAGCCGAGCATTAGCGAGCTGATGGGAGTTGAAGGCAAAATGCGGGAGCGTTATTATGAAGGATGGAAATCTATCATTCAGGGAAGTTGGGAGTTTGAACGTCGTGTCCGCCGACCGCCTGATAACGAGGTGAATGCGCTCATTTCCTTTGGCAATTCAATGCTTTATACGGTATGCACGAGTGAGATCTACAGAACTCAGTTGACGCCGACTATATCATATCTACACGAACCCGGTGCCCGCCGATTTTCTCTGGCACTTGATGTCTCCGAATTGTTTAAGCCTTTGATCGTCGACCGTGCGATATTTCGTCTTCTCAATACAAAGCAGCTTAACGAAGGTCATTTCGATAAAACGCTGGATGGCTGTGTATTGAATGATGCAGGCAAACGGCTTTACATTGCCGCTCTGGAAGAGCGCCTGAACACTACCATTCGTCACCGGCGATTGGGACGCAGCGTGTCTTATCGACATCTAATACGATTGGAATGCTACAAGCTTGTTCGTCATTTAACAAACATTGAAAGCTATCATGCTTTCAGAGCATGGTGGTAACAATTATGTATGTCATTGTGGTCTACGATGTAAATGTAAAGCGAGTGGGAAAGGTTTGCAAGTTTATTCGCCGTTACCTCCCGCACATACAGAATTCCGTTTTTGAGGGGGATCTCCCAGAGTCAAAGCTTGAGGCGCTGCGAGTCGGATTGCGAAATATCATATCCGAGGACGAAGATTCCGCATTGATGTGGGTATTCCGAGACAACAAATACGCCGACCGGCAGGTGATCGGCGTAGAAAAGAAACCAGTCACAACATTTCTGTAAAACACCTAAAAAAATAGTCGTCGACCCCCGGTAGCCCACCTCCACGCACGAGGTCGACGACTATTTTCGCCCTAAAAAGCCATAAATACGAAGCACAGGCCAAGAATCGGAATTTGGTGGTACTATATGTAGACGGCAGGGCGTGGTGCTGTCTATACCTGCACTTTTAATCGCACCTTTGAGGAATTGAAACATGAATAGTGGTGCGATCATAGGCACTTACACGGCTTTTAATCGCACCTTTGAGGAATTGAAACTATTGATAATAATCTAAGTCAGGTAGTCACACTTCCACTTTTAATCGCACCTTTGAGGAATTGAAACCTAGGGGATGAGACTTCGGAAAAACTGGGAACATCGGCTTTTAATCGCACCTTTGAGGAATTGAAACACGAAGCGGCTGTCGAATAGTCGCCCGACGAAGCCTTTTAATCGCACCTTTGAGGAATTGAAACGATGGATGGCGATTCGCAAAATACTATTCGTCACTACCTTTTAATCGCACCTTTGAGGAATTGAAACCAGGTGTATTAGGCACGGCTCCTTCTCGTCACCGGGCTTTTAATCGCACCTTTGAGGAATTGAAACTAACATCCAGGTCTCTGAATTCCGGTTTAACTTCCCAGCTTTTAATCGCACCTTTGAGGAATTGAAACCCGTAAGCGGCCAATAGGGCCGCGCCATGCGCTCTACTTTTAATCGCACCTTTGAGGAATTGAAACTTTTGACTTTTCGTATGATAACAAAAGGTCAAAAACACCTTTTAATCGCACCTTTGAGGAATTGAAACATGATACGAGCGTACTGCGAGACACTGATTGGAATCTTTTAATCGCACCTTTGAGGAATTGAAACTACAGGACTCCGGCTTCACCCTGGTAGATGCGCTCCCTTTTAATCGCACCTTTGAGGAATTGAAACTTCGGCAACGGGCTCGTCCTCAGTCAGGCACATCTGACTTTTAATCGCACCTTTGAGGAATTGAAACGCAAATATGGGTTACTCTCTATAGAGCTATGTCCCCTTTTAATCGCACCTTTGAGGAATTGAAACCGTGATGATTTCAAAAACAAAGAGTTCGCTGCAACTTTTAATCGCACCTTTGAGGAATTGAAACTGGGAATACTAGACAATAGAGCCGGAGCTTCCACCTTTTAATCGCACCTTTGAGGAATTGAAACCTCACGCGGTGTAATGCGGCAAGCTCGTTCCAAGCCTTTTAATCGCACCTTTGAGGAATTGAAACACGAAGCGGCTGTCGAATAGTCGCCCGACGAAGCGGCTTTTAATCGCACCTTTGAGGAATTGAAACTGGGTCTATGCCATCCTTGAGGAAAAACGTTAAGTCTTTTAATCGCACCTTTGAGGAATTGAAACCAGGTGGGTTAGGCACGGTTCATTCTCTTCGCCGGCTTTTAATCGCACCTTTGAGGAATTGAAACTATGCACGTTGGTGTAAGCAGTACCACAATGCAACTTTTAATCGCACCTTTGAGGAATTGAAACTAAACCGCTGAATGATGTGTGTGAGACGTCCATACACTTTTAATCGCACCTTTGAGGAATTGAAACCATCAATTCGTTCTGATCCCTTCGGAGCGTAATAACTCTTTTAATCGCACCTTTGAGGAATTGAAACATGATTTGGTGTGAATACAAATCGCAGATCCACATGACTTTTAATCGCACCTTTGAGGAATTGAAACCTGTCTCAACCAATGCTATCGCGTAGTCATACTCCCTTTTAATCGCACCTTTGAGGAATTGAAACCTACATCTTGTGTTTTAGCACTGCCAGTTTCATACCTTTTAATCGCACCTTTGAGGAATTGAAACTAATCGAATATATTGCGAGCCTTGAAGCTGATGGCTTTTAATCGCACCTTTGAGGAATTGAAACCATATAAAGAGTTTATTAGCATTGAGTGTGACTGCTTTTAATCGCACCTTTGAGGAATTGAAACTTGACTTCGACGTTACCCTGACGTGCAAGGATAGGCACTTTTAATCGCACCTTTGAGGAATTGAAACAGATCATCGTTATGCAGCGTGTCCATGAGGAAGACCCTTTTAATCGCACCTTTGAGGAATTGAAACCACATGGTGAGCTGCTTTGCCCTGAGCGTTTCGGCCTTTTAATCGCACCTTTGAGGAATTGAAACGGTATTGTCTGTTTCGAACCACGCCAAAAATCTTAACTTTTAATCGCACCTTTGAGGAATTGAAACAACTGTGATGCATTTTTTCGAGCTGATGGCATTGACTTTTAATCGCACCTTTGAGGAATTGAAACTACTTTGAGTATGGTGCACGACAAGTTATAGGCGAACTAGTTGCAACGCCTGACACGATTCCCTTTGTTACAACCGAGGGGATGCTTATAGATGTCCTCTCTAAGGGCAGAAACGACTTCGGAACACTAGATGGAATGGACTTGCTTAGTGAAGCTGTCCGAGCGATACGGAGGTATGTATATAGCCTATGCTAGCAATTGCAATCAGCATATTTACGGGAGGGGCGTTTCTAGTATGGTACGCTAAAGAGCGAAGACTAGGAACGCATTTGCTCTCAGCATGGATAGCGTGTACGTGTGTATCCCTGCTACTCTCTCTATTCAGCTCTGGACTAGCAGCAATTGCTGCTACTATTTTTACGCTTGATACATTAGTAACACTTTCACAAAAGAAGGGTAGGAACAATGGAACAAAAAGAAACAACAATAGAAAATGAAGCGACGAAATCGACGACGGCAGTGAACAACAACGCTGACCTTATCACGGACTTAAAGGCATTCGTGGTGTACCTAGAGTCACGACCAGGGCTAACGAAAATAGATTCCGTGTCAGCACCCATCTTCACTTGGAGCAAGGAATCGTTTGTAGACGCTCTTTTAATCGCACATTCGAGGAATTGAAACGTTATCAAGGGGCATTACACCAAACGTCAAAAATCGTACGCTAAGCAATGGATAATATTTTTTGAACGAAACTGCGAATAGTTCCTCGCCTGTTGCCCTTGTGACCGGTTCCACTTCCGGCATCGGCGCTGCGATCGCCCGCCGATTGTCCAACGAGGGATATGCCGTAGTCCTGCACTCGCGCACTTCAGCTGAAACGGGACACGCGCTAGCCGCTGAACTTGGAAAGGCTATTTACATTCAAGCTGATTTGGCTGACGATGCTGATAGAATCAGGCTCGTGAGGGAGGCTGTGTCTCGCTGGAACCGCCTCGATGTCCTTGTCAACAACGCCGGAATTAGCAGCGTTATTCCCCATACCGATCTTATGGCGGCCTTGCCCGCCGTCTGGCACGAGCTCTACGAAGTCAACGTGGTGGCCCCGTTTCGCCTTGTGGCGGAGGCCGAAACAGCTCTGAGAGATGCGGCGGCCAGGCGCGGTCGACCGGCGTGCGTTGTCAATATCAGCTCACACGCCGGCGTCCGCCCCAAGGGCGCATCAATTCCTTACGCCGCGTCCAAATCAATGAGAGACCAGACTTTGAAGCCGGGCTGTACTGAGAATAACCGACAGCTCCAAACCGAGTCCTATAACGCACTTGCCTCAGAACTGCCGCCGTCCGTCCTCGCTGCGAACCACATGCCGCGTAAAATTTAGATATTCTGCTGTATTTGTCGCCAACTACTGCTTGAAGATCCATGTCTTCAATTCGTCGATCCTCCCGGCTATTGCATCAGGCTGCAGTGCCTTGAGTGCTGCCTCGTCGGCCTCGGGCGACCACGTGACGGAGACTATTCCAATTCCTGCTTCTCTTGCAGCAGTGATATCGGAAGGCGCATCGCCAACGTAAAGAACCTCGTCCGGCTTAAACCCCCAGCGTCCCACAATCTCACGGATGCATGCAGCTTTGATTGAGCCCTTGGGGGAGCCGGTGGCAATATCGGAAAAGAATTGCGACAGCCCATAGCGATCTAACGTGATCGTGGCGCTGCCTGCGCCCTTACCTGTGACAATGCCGAGCTTAATACCTGCCGCCGTAAGTTCAGAAAGCAGTTCTGTTGAACCAGGGAACAGGCCCTTGGAAGAGGGAAGAAGAGATTCGTAGGCTGTCAGATATCCAGCAAGACCTTTTTCATATTCGTGCGGGACAAGCTCCATTATTACGCCTTCTTCCGAAGGTCCAAATGTAGCAACAATCTCCTCGTCGGAGAATGACCGTCCGGAAAGAGGCTCAATAGCCTGACGAAACGCCTGAACACACATCGAAAGTGTGTCGGTGAGTGTTCCGTCTAAATCGAAAATTATGCCTTTGTAATTCACGTTGACTCCTAACCAGGCCGGGCCTGACAGTATTCATTATGAATAGATTTAAACCGAACGTATACCTGCCGTAACCTAAAACTCCTTCATTCGTCTTTCCCTTCGGAAAGAAAGGGCCCGCCCACGGGAAAGCAATGTCCCTCCAAGCTCCTTCATCCGTCTGTCCTTTAGGAAAGAAGGGGCCCCGCTGGCGGGGGAGTAAGGTCTTCTTCCCAGCCCCGAGTGTGGCACCCGGAATTTAGTCGGAATTCTTTGCTCATGGTCAGCGGACATGTGGGTGTGTTTGAGATCTTTGCTGTCTATCGGCTGGGTTTTCAAGAAGGGAAGTTTTGTTGGGCCGGCAGGTGATCTTGACGGAAACTTGGTTCAATGTGGTCATTTTTGGCGAAAAGTTTGTTTTTGCAAATTGAATTCGACGAAAAAACGTGGAAAACTGTTTAATATTACAGTAGTATGTAATATTAGTCGTTTTTCTTTCCCTTACGCAAGTGGCGCGCTGGTGATTTAATACCCATTATTGGTGATTTGACACTCTTTTATATGTATTGTCAGGTTGACTTTCAATTGCGGCGTAGTGTACCATGCTTTTTGCTTGTATGCATCGTTTATTCGGGCACACGATTTTGCTTTTATGCAATAGAATTGGAATAGGGAGAAACTGGTGGCAAAAGTTTTAGTTAGCGATCCTATCGCCGCAGAAGGCATAGAGATCCTCAAGAAGGCGGCTGACGTCGATGTTAAAACCGGCCTCACGAAGGAAGAACTGATCGCTATTATTGGCGAGTATGACGGTCTGGCAGTACGATCGGAGACTAAGGTCACCGCTGATGTGCTTGCGGCCGCAACAAAATTGAAAATCATTGGCCGCGCCGGAGTTGGTGTCGACAATATTGATGTCGCCAAAGCGACCGAAAAAGGCATTCTCGTAGTCAATTCCCCGGAAGGCAACACCATTGCCGCAGCGGAACTTACCGTTGCATTGCTTCTGGCACTGGCACGAAACATTCCTCAGGCTGACAGCTCGCTCCGCGGCGGCGAATGGAAGCGTGCGAAGTACACCGGTATTGAAATCTATAAGAAGACTCTTGGTGTTATCGGCTTCGGCAAGATTGGCCGAGAAGTCGCCAAGCGCCTGCAGTCGTTCGACATGAATGTCATCGCGTACGATCCTTACCTTACGGCGGATGTCGCTGAGCAGCTTGGTGTCAAGCAGGTAGATCTTGATACCATCTACACAGAATCAGACTTCATCACTCTGCACATCCCGAAGACAAAAGAGACCACCGGCCTCATTGGCGCAGCGCAGCTTGCAAAGATGAAGTCCGATGTCAGAATAGTCAATGTCGCACGCGGCGGCTTAATTGATGAGACGGCGCTTTTCAAT
>Ga0224527_1001628_pt1 | contig 10775 bp, 5 predicted proteins | sample CBST0metaG_FD_179882 | JGI IMG/M metagenome (GOLD analysis project Ga0224527, IMG submission 179882) | Peat soil microbial communities from Stordalen Mire, Sweden - C.B.S.T0 | ecosystem: Environmental > Terrestrial > Soil > Wetlands > Peat | place: Sweden: Norrbotten County, Stordalen Mire... | reverse complement strand
GTCAGTAAAGGGACACCAGGCTGGAACGAGTGCATTTGTGCCGCTACCGCCTAACATTCCTGTCGATTCTACCAACAGGGTTTTTGCCCCTTCGCGTGCTGATGCCGCCGCAGCCGTACAGCCGGAAGGGCCGCCGCCAAACACTATCACATCCCAGCGATCATCAACAATGAGCGGAGGGAGAGAAAAATCAAATATTGGTTGTGTCTGCATATTGCTCATTTGTGCCTTATACACTATTTTGTATTCGGTTTGCCATGGGAATAAAAGTTTGGTATATTACTTCTTTTACTAATTAATGTGTACCGAATTAACATAATATGCTTGAATTCGTGAGACATATAACCGATAATATCACAGAACTTACATGTCGTTGGCTCCTTCGCCTGAAGCATGGTTCGTCACCAGATATTCCGGCCGTTTGATATCTCGCAGCGTGCAGCAGAATAGTTCAACATTCTTAACGGCTTTATAATTTTACAGTGAAGGTTACTTATTTTGACAAATCCCGATGCCATTAAAGTATTACTAATAGAGGATGAGCGTAACGAACTGACGGTTGTCCGCGAGTCACTTAAGCAGACACATTACACCCGAATTGAATGTGAAATAGTTCGAGGATATGATCAAGCAAAGCAATCTATTATGGACGTGGATTATGATGTCTGTATACTTGATGAGCGGATTAGCGAAAAACGTGGAATTGATCTCATTTCCGCTGCAGCGCTAGCCCGGATGGATGCCCCAATCATCCTGCTATCCTTAAAGGATGATTATGAGCTGGATACATATTCGATCCGTGCCGGTGCGGTAGATTTTCTTGTGATCGATCAAATTACTCCTGATCTGCTGGATCGAACTCTTCGACATGCTATCGAGCGCAAGAGAATTGAGAGTTCGCTGAACAGCGCACAGCAGAATGCGGCACAACTGGCTGCCATAGTTGAGGGATCCGATTACGCGATTTTGGGAAAAACACTTGACGGTGTGATTGTCAGCTGGAATGCCGGCGCGGAAGCATTGTACGGATATTCGGCTGATGAGATGATTGGTGAACCGATGGCAAAGCTTGTTCCGCCCGACCGGCCAAACGAGATTGAATCGATCACAAGAAGAGTTGCCAGAGGGGAAAAGGTGAAAACCTACGAGACTGTGCGTGTGGGCAAGGATGGACAGCCTATTGATGTCTCTTTATCAGTTTCCCCAATGCGAGATAAATTAGGCAATATTGTCGGCGCTTCGATCATCGCCAATGACATTAAGCAGCGAAAAGTGGCAGAACAACAAATTGAACGGCAAATTTCACGAGTTCAAGCTCTTCGCAATATCGACATGGCGATTACCGGCAGTCTGGATCTGCGCCTAACACTTAATGTTCTCCTCGATCAGGTTACTACACACCTTCAGGTCGACAGCGCTGCTGTCCTTCTCCTTAATCCGACCCAACGCCTCGAATTTGCCGCCGGACGCGGCTTTCGCACTGCCGGTGTGCACAAAACTAATTTGAGAATGGGAGAAGGCGCGGCGGGCAGAGCGGCCCACGAAAGGCGAATTATCACCATCCATGATCTTGTCAAAGACGAACATGATTTTGCACGCTTATCGCTAATCAAAGGGGAGAACTTTGTTTCGTATTGGGGTGCGCCGCTGATCACTAAGGGACGGATTGTCGGTGTGCTCGAACTTTATCATCGGAATCAAATGATCACCGATGGCGATTGGACGGCCTTCCTTGAGACCTTAGCGGGACAGGCAGCGATTGCGATAGAAAACGCCAGTCTTTTTAATGACCTGCAGAAGTCGAACACTGAGCTTCAGCTGGCCTACGATACGACGCTCGAAGGCTGGTCCAAGGCGCTGGATTTACGGGATCGGGAGACGGAAGGCCATACTTTGCGTGTGACGGAAGGTACTCTTTCCCTTGCACGAGTGATGGGAGTCTCTGATGGTGATCTTGTGCAAATTCGGCGCGGATCGTTGCTGCACGATATTGGTAAAATGGGAATTCCCGACTCGATCTTATTAAAATCCGGCAGCTTAACTGAAGACGAATGGACTGTAATGAAATGCCATCCTGTCTACGCCTATGAATTGCTCTCACCGATACCATTCCTTCGAGGCGCGTTGGATATACCCTATTGTCACCATGAACGTTGGGATGGGACCGGATATCCGAGAGGACTTCGGTCTGATCATATACCGCTTTCAGCACGTATTTTCAGCGTTGTTGATGTCTGGGATGCCCTTATGTCAGACCGTCCTTATCGCAAAGCATGGCCGGAAGACAGGGTTCGCGAGCATATCGCAAGAGATAGTGGAACACACTTCGATCCGGCTGTTGTGCGGGCGTTTTTGAACTTGATTTACGAAGCATAAATAGATTTATCTGAGCTAAATTTGGTCGTTCTGTGTTTACTGCTATTGTTGCGACCTAAAATTAAAAAAAGCCAGGTAAACACTGTAGTATTTACACGTGTAAGTAAGGTATAAATGAGCAAATCACAACCCAATACAGGATGCAATTACAGCAGATAAACATTGAGCGACTGCCATGGAGGAAAGGTCGAGCTAGATGACTGCCGAAACGATGATAGTTTTGACGGTAGGGGATGATTCGAATAGCCAACAAATTTTAACAGATTTGCTGGAAAGCTGTACTGCACGTAAGTTTCATCTGCAAATTGAACGGTCATTTGACGATGCTCAGCGAGCAATGCTGAGCGCAGTCTATGATGTATGTTTTATTGATTCCCGCATCGCCGGAAACCGTGGTTTAGAGCTTGTTTCACGGACTATTGCCGCCAGAAGTGATGCGGCACTGATTGTACTTTCTGAGGCCGACGATTATAAGCTTGATATCGCCGCAATGGATGCCGGCGCTGTCGGATTCCTTGTACTCAGTCAGCTTACTATACCAAGCCTGGAGCGTGCGATTCGGTACGGAATCGAGCGAAAGCAGTGTGAAACAAATTTCCAGCAATCTCAGCAGCGCACTGCGCAGCTTGCAGCGATTGTGGATGGATCTGAATACGCAATGATGAGTGGTTTGTTCGACGGAACAATTACCAGTTGGAACGAAGGCGCTCACAGCCTTTACGGTTATTCCGAGGATGAGATGGTTGGCCAGTCTTTTGAAAAGCTGGTTCCTGATGATCGAAAAGCTGAGCATAAAGACCTGCTTCGCCGTGTGACACAGGGCGAAAAGCTGAAATCCTACGAAACGGTTCGTCTCACCAAGGATGGTACATTTGTCGATATTTCCCTGTCTATTTCTCCTGTGCGGGATCTCGACGGCAAAATTATCGGCCATTCCGCCATCGCCTGCGATATCAGACAGCGAAAACTCTATGAATCGCAAATACAACGTCAGGTCATGCGAATACAAGCTCTGCGAAATATCGACATGGCGATCACCGGCAGCTTAGATTTGCGTGTAACACTGAATGTTTTGCTTGATCAGGTGACAACACATTTAAAGGTGGACAGCGCAGCTGTTCTCCTGCTCAATCCCCATACACATCGACTCCAGTTCGCTACCGGCCGCGGCTTTCGCACCAATATGCTGAGAGGCACCGATATGAGATTAGGCGAAGGAATTGCTGGGAAAGCGGCACTAGAGAAGAAAGTTATCGACATTTCGAATATCAATGATCCAGAGCAGGGGTTTGCACGCCTAAGTTTGGTTCAGAACGAGGATTTTATATCCTATTGGGCCGCACCGTTGATCACGAAAGGGCGTGTAGAAGGTATCCTCGAACTATATCATCGCTCGGAGCTTGTCTGTGATGACGAATGGGTTGCGTTTTTAGAAACGCTTGCGGGTCAGGCAGCCATTGCAATTGAAAATGCCGACTTATTCAATGATCTGCAAAAATCGAACACCGAGCTGCAGTTAGCCTATGACAGAACGCTGGAAGGCTGGTCAAAAGCGCTTGATCTACGAGATAAAGAGACCGAAGGGCACACCCAGCGTGTCACTGAAGGAGCCATGAGACTGGCACGAGCGCTGAATGTCAGCGATAGTGATCTTGTGCAGATCAGACGCGGCGGCCTTCTGCATGATATTGGAAAGATGGGAATTCCTGATTCCATTTTGCTGAAACCAGGGCCGCTTACACAGGAAGAGTGGGCAATTATGCGGCAGCATCCAGTCTATGCTTATGAACTGGTGGCGCCGATTTCTTACCTGCGGCCGGCATTGGACATCCCGTACTGTCATCATGAAAAATGGGACGGCACCGGGTATCCTCGAGGGCTGGTAGGCGATCAAATCCCGCTTGCCGCCCGCATATTTGCCGTTGTAGATGTTTGTGATGCACTTACATCCGACCGACCATACCGCAAAGCGTGGCCTAAAAATAAGGTGCACGAGTACATACTTGAAGCAAGTGGTACACATTTCGATCCACACGTCGTAGAAGTTTTCCTAAGTGGAGACTACACCTTTTGTTGCTGATATTTTTAACATGAATTACATCTCCCGAACCTTTCGTCTTAGCCTCCTTTTTTGTTTCTCCGCATTGGCCGTTCTTTCAATTTCGACGGTGCCCGTATATGCGCAGGATAGTGTCGCACAGTCATTTCAAAATCCTTCTGATTCAGCCAAGCCGCAAACCTGGTGGCACTGGGTTAGCGGGAATGTGACTTCTGAGGGCATTACTGCCGACCTCGCAGCGATGAAGCAGATTGGCCTGGGAGGCGCACAGCTTTTTACTGTTGATCAAGGCCCCGCAGGCCCAATCAGATATATGAGCCCAGAGTGGCGCGCGCTGGTGCAGCATGCTATTGCCGAGGCCAAGAAGAACGGGCTTCAGCTCAGTATCACCGACTGTGAAGGATGGAGCGAATCGGGCGGCCCCTGGATTACGCCGGCGCTTTCGATGCAGAAGGTAGTCTACAGCACTACCAATGTTACAGGCGGCCGGCAGTCGATTAATCTTCCGAGGCCGGAAGATTATAAGGGCTACTATAAGGATATTGTTGTTCTTGCCTTCCCTGCTGTTTCTGACAGCGCCCGTATCGGCAATGTTCCTGCCAAGGCCGGCTACCTTTCCGACGAAAATGGTGTCAATTATCCTGATCCGCCGATCGCCGCAGCCGATATTATCGATCCGAAAAGCATCGTAGATTTAAGCACGAGCATGAAGGAGGACGGTACCCTTTCATGGATACCCCCCGCGGGAAAGTGGACTATTTTACGAATGGGCATGACCTCTACGGGAACTCCCATTCACCCGGCAATGCCCGAAACGGTCGGTTTGGAATGCGATAAGTTTAGCCCGGAAGCTGTCACTGCCAATTGGAATGGCGCGATGGCAAATGTGATGCAGGACTCGGGATCCGAAGCTGGGAAGACTCTTAAGATTCTTCTGATGGACAGCTGGGAGGCGGGTACAGGAAACTGGACACCGCTCATGCCTCAGGACTTTCAAAGCAGGTTCGGGTATAGCCCGATTCTATGGCTTCCGACTTTCACCGGCCGGGTTGTGGGCAGTGTTGATCAGACGGAACGGTTCCTCTGGGACTTCCGGCGCACCATGGCCGATCTTGTCGCAGTAAACCACTATGGCTTGATGCGAACGTTGGCGCACCAGCATGGAATGCTGCTGCAGGCTGAAGCGACCGGTATTGGTCTGCCGACAGTGTCCGATGAGATCCAATGCAAAAGTTTTACAGATATTCCAATGGGTGAGTTCTGGATTGGCAATGAAGGCACTTTGAGTGACGATAAAGAAGCGGCTTCCGCGGCGCATATCTATGGAAAGCAGATTGTCGCTGCAGAATCGTATACAGCAGATCCATCACAGGCGGCATGGACAAACGATCCGTTTGGCCTCAAAGCCGAAGGGGATTTGGCGTTTTGTACCGGCGTGAATCGTATGGTTATGCACCGCTACGCGATGCAGCCATATCTCAATCGAGCGCCGGGTATGACTATGGGGCCTTGGGGCCTGAACTTTGAGCGAACTAATACCTGGTGGAAGCCGGGCAAGGCGTGGATAAGCTACATTGCCCGCTGCCAGTCTATTCTGCAGACCGGACATTTCGTCGCGGATGTTTGCTACTACTATGGCCAGGGCGCTCCGCAGGATGTCGGCGGATACCATTTTGACCCGGAACGACCGGCCGGATATGATTACGATGTCTGCAACTCGGACATTATTTTAAATCAGATGTCGGTGGGGAACGGCCTGATCAAGCTCAAGGACGGTATGACATACCGTGTGCTTGTTCTGCCGAACACCAACAAGATGACAGTGGAAGTTGCAGCTAAAATCCAAAAGCTCGTTGCCGATGGCGCTGTCGTGGTCGGTCCGAAGCCGGAAATCTCGCCCAGCCTAAGTAACTATCCACAGAGCGATAATGAGATTTCGAAAATTGCGCAGCAGGTTTGGGGCGATTGCAACGGCACCACAATTACGACGCACTCCTACGGAAAAGGCAGGGTTGTTTGGGGCGAAAGCCTGAACAAGGTTCTCGCGTCCGTTGTTCCGGATTTCGTCTGCTCCACGAAGGCGCAAGCCGCTGCGGCTAGTGAGATTCATTATATACACCGCAGCCTGGGCAGCGACGATTATTATTTCGTTGCAAACCACAAATACAAACCCATCGATGCTGTTTGCACATTCCGCGTTTCCCACAAGGTTCCGGAACTCTGGTATCCTGAAAGCGGAAAGATCGAGCGCGCTGCGGCATACACCGTTTTGCCGGGGCGAATTGAGGTGCCTATTCATTTCAATTCCGCCGGTTCAGTGTTTGTTGTCTTTCGCAACTCACCGACTAATACGGCATACCCTGAGGTAATTGATGCCAGTGATATCCACACCCCGTCCTTTGCAGCTCCGCACCACGTTAAGATAATCAGCGCGGAGTACGGCATTGCCGACAAAATGGTTGACGTTACAAAAGAAGCGGCCGCGCAAGCCGACAGCGATTACTCGATTACTGCAAATAATGCGCTCAACAACGGAAATGATCCTGCGTTTAATGTTGTCAAAGAGCTTACTGTTGCCTACGAGCTTGACGGTCAAAGCTACACAAAGACGGTTGCAGAAGGTCAAAAAATTGTCTTGATCAGCCCTCCCGCTGATGCGCCTCCTGTTTACGAAGCTAGCCTAAATTCGTCAGGAGCTCTGTTGCTGAGGCCATGGCTGAACGGCAAGTACCAAGTTAAGTTCTCTAACGGTGTCGGCAAGACGGTGACAGTAACCGATGTTCCGGCGCCGGTTGCTATATCGGGCCCATGGAATATCACATTCCCGGCAGGGTGGGGTGCGCCGGCCAGCTATGTGCTGCCTGAGCTTACTCCATGGAACCATGTCGCGGATGACGGAGTAAAGTATTTTTCCGGAACGGCAACGTATGCAAAAGACTTCACTGTGAATTCAAGTCAGACAGGAAACGGCAAGTCGCTCTATCTTGACCTGGGGATGGTTAAGAATTTGGTCGATGTTTCAGTTAACGGCCATGAGCTTGGTGTCCTTTGGAAAGAGCCTTTCATTGTCGATATCAGCAGCGCTGTAGTTGTCGGCAAGAACACTCTCAGCCTTAGGGTGACCAACCTCTGGCCAAACCGACTCATCGGCGACTCTGCGCTTCCCGTTGAGAAGCGTTACACGTGGACTGTGGTCGACCTTTATAACCCGAAATCCGCGCTCCTGGATTCCGGCCTGCTCGGCCCAGTGACCCTGTTGACTGTCCCTGAAAAAGTGGTAACACCAGGCAGCGCCGCGAAACCAAACAAAATACAATAGGCCCCGGAGGCAGAGCTCACCCTCGGTCCCTCTCGTCAGTTTCGTGCTGGATTTTGCGATTACGGCGGCGAGTCCGTCTTCGGCACTCCACTTCCAAAAGGGATGTGTGCGTTAGACAATATGTAATTTGTTCGCCACATGGACGCAGAAGTCCGGCCCCTTTGGCAGCCGAACGCCGATTACGATTTGCTGTGAGTAAAAGCAACTGTCAAGTTCTGCAACGAGGGGGATTAAGGGGGAGGTTTTTCCGCGACCCTCCCCGGACAAATATTAAAGCAAGGAACTTGATTAAAATGTTACTCAGAAAATATATCTGCTTGACGCTTGGTATTGGGGCTTGCCTTGCGGGCGGGATTGCGGCGGCACAGGCATGGGCGCCTAAGCAGGCGCCCATCATGACGAAATGGGCGGCGACGGTTAACCCGGCGAGCCCTTGGGCAGAGTATCCTCGGCCGCAGTTTGTTCGCAAGGACTGGCTGAACCTTAACGGGATCTGGGAGTATCAGCCTGGCGTCGACAACGATACTGTACCTGTAGGCAAGACGCTTTACAGCCAAATACTTGTTCCTTATCCGGTGGAATCTGCGCTCTCCGGAGTCATGGAAAGCCATAGGAATATTTGGTATCGACGCACATTTACCGTCCCGACCGGGTGGAACAGTAAAAACATTCTGCTCAACTTTGGCGCTGTCGACTTCGAAGCGGAAGTCTATGTCAACGGTGTCAGCCTGGGAATCCACCGTGGCGGCTATTTGCCGTTCAGCTTTGATATCACTCCCTATCTCACGAAGAGCGGGCCCCAGGAGCTGATTGTTCGTGTGTACAATCCGGTGGATGATGCCGGGGAGCCACGCGGAAAGCAAACTAATTACCCCGGCGGCATTATGTTCACGCCCAGCACCGGTATCTGGCAGACTGTATGGCTTGAGCCTGTTTCCCAAACATCCATCAGCGACCTGAAGATAGTGCCTGATATCGACAAGAGCCGGGTGAATATTACTGTCAAAACAACCAATCAAGTTCCGGGAACCAGGGCTGTAGTCAGTGTGTACTCGGGCGAGACGGTAGTTAAAACGGTAACCGGCGAGCCAGGCAAAGCATTAACGATCCCTATCGCCGGCGAAAAGCTCTGGTCTCCAGATTCTCCATTTCTCTATGACGTGGAAGTCAAGCTTGTGCAAAACGGTGCGGCTGTAGACAATGTTTCCAGCTATTTTGGTATGCGCAAGATCTCGATTGGTGTCGACAAGGGCATCAAGAAGATGTTCCTGAACAACAAGTTCCTTTTTGAAATTGGACCGCTTGATCAGGGATTCTGGCCGGAAAGTCTCTATACCCCGCCGTCCGATGCAGCGATGAAGGCAGACATCCAGGCGATGAAGTCGCTGGGTTTCAACATGGTGCGCAAGCATTTAAAGGTGGAACCGGATCGCTGGTATTACTACACCGACCATCTGGGCCTCCTCGTATGGCAGGACATGCCGTCAGCAGATTCCTATATTAACCAGGGCAGAACTGTCCCTATCATCGACCGCCCAGAGTACGAGTCTGAACTTCGCGATATGGTGATCTCTCACGAGAACGTCCCTTCCATTATTATGTGGGACACGTTCAACGAAGGGCAGGGGCAGTACGATACGCCGCGCCTTGTCGCGTTGATTAAGCAGCTTGACCCCACAAGGCTGGTAAATCAGGCGAGCGGCTGGAGCTACTTTGGTGCCGGCGATGTTGTTGATGTCCACCACTACCCAGAGCCTGTCTGCCCCGCGCCGAGTGCCGACCAGGCGCTGGTTTGCGGTGAATACGGCGGTATCGGCTTACGTGTCGACGGTCATATATGGCAGCGCAGTGATATTAATATCACTGCACCCGATGCGCTGATAGACCAGTATGTGAAGTACGCTCAAACGATCGTCCAATTGCGGGATAACAATGGCCTCAGCGCTGCTGTTTACACGGAGATCACCGACACCGAATTCGAGCTTGTCGGTTTATTGACCTATGACCGTCTAATGAAGTGTGACCCCGCAGGCATAGCAAAGGCCAACAACCTGGTTATACAGAATAATGGCGGACAATAGCTTTATTCTATGCCTGCACGCCGCATGATCGCTACGGCGGCCCAAGTGGTTCGTTTTACGTGGCCGTCTCGAATCCCGGGTGCCACGCTTTGTTCTGTTTTTAGGAGACCGCAGGATAATCAAACGACAGGTATGTAAAAGACTTGACGGCGGTGGTGGGCTATCAGGTAAACTACAGAGCACCAACCGCTATGGACGATTAGCTTAGTGGTAGAGCGCCTCGTTCACACCGAGGAGGTCGGGGGTTCGAGTCCCTCATCGTCCATTGTCATATTAGACTTACGACACAAAACGAAGAAAACGAGCGAAAAATAACGGCGTCCCACTGTCCAACGACCTGAAATCGGAGGACAAAATGCTTAGAAGACCGCCTCGTTTCATAAATTCGGAAACCGTACTTTCGGTTGCCGAGCTGCGTAGCGCCGCCGAAGGGTGGCTTTTGGACGGCGACATCCGTCAACATTCTGCTCGAACGCAGGGTAATCGGTGAGAAATTATTGAGAAACTGATCTGGTTTCTTGATGACCAAAAGTTCGCCACCTGCTCATTGCTTGAGCTTCGTAAGTTCTTATCCTATCTATCCCGTGGCCACGAAGACCCGCGCGGCCGGTGGGGTAATCCACGAATGACGACTCCCGTTAAAGCAAGAACGGTTCACACCTACCATGGTCACCTTCGCACGTTTTTTCGATGGCTGGTAGGTGAGGGCGTAATTGGTCAATCACCAATGGAATCCATTGCTCCGCCGATCTCGCGTTCTGATCAAGTCCAGCCGTTTACCGATGCACAGGTTGCAGCCCTTATTGCAGCAGCAAAGTCCACGACGCATCCACGCCGAGACAAAGCAATCGTCTTATTCTTACTGGGTACCGGTGTTCGCGCCTCCGAGCTCTGCGACATTCTTTTTGGCGATCTTGATATGCTTGCACGCCGGTGCAGC
>Ga0224527_1001626_pt1 | contig 10785 bp, 6 predicted proteins | sample CBST0metaG_FD_179882 | JGI IMG/M metagenome (GOLD analysis project Ga0224527, IMG submission 179882) | Peat soil microbial communities from Stordalen Mire, Sweden - C.B.S.T0 | ecosystem: Environmental > Terrestrial > Soil > Wetlands > Peat | place: Sweden: Norrbotten County, Stordalen Mire... | reverse complement strand
TATAAAAAAAATGTGCTATTAAATGTAAGAAATATATACTTGGAAAGAATAATTAATTTAAATTGTTTTAACTATATTTACAAATAATATCAAATACTGGCTAATTATGGTTTCATTTATTTCTCATTAGACAGATATTATGTCACCAATAGTTACAACTCAAGTTAAATTATCTTAAAGTTTTAATAAAGAACATAACCAATTATATGTAGAAATGAAGCAAATCTTCATATTTGTTACGATTTAAGAAATTTAGACTTACAAGATAGAAAAAAATTTATAAATTAAGGAGATTACAAATGGAAAAAGTTGTTCTTGCATTCAGTGGCGGATTGGACACGTCCGTATGTGTGAAGTTACTCCAAGAAAAATATAATATGGAAGTAATAACCGCATGCGTAGATGTGGGTCAGCCAGAAATAGAAATAATACGACCTGCACAAGTTGCAAATAAATTAGGTGTTAAAAAACATTACACAATTGATGCAAAGGATGAATTTGCCGAAGAATTCATATTCAGGGCAATTAAAGCCAACGCAATGTACGAAGGATACCCTCTAAGCACATCTTTAGCTAGACCGCTAATTGCTATGAAAATTGTTGAATTAGCCGAAAAAGAAAAAGCTGATGCTATTGCTCACGGTTGTACTGGAAAAGGAAATGACCAGTTCAGATTTGAATCAACCATAAGATCCGGATCTCTCTGTAGCATTATAGCTCCGGTAAGGGATTTAAGTTTAACTAGGACAGAAGAGATAGCATATGCAAATGCAAATGACATACCCCTACCATACGACAAGGAATACAGTATAGACGAGAATCTCTGGGGCAGATCTATTGAAGGGGATGTGCTAGAAGACCCTATGGTAGAAACGCCTGAAAAAGCATTTGAATGGACAGTCTCAACAGAAAACGCTCCAGAAAATGCAAAATATCTAGATATAACCTTTGAAAATGGTGTTCCAGTAGCAATTGACGGTATCAAAATGGGTGCTGTCGAGATGGTTACCGAGTGCAACAGTATTGCAGGATCACACGGTATTGGAAGAATAGATATCATAGAAAATCGTATTATCGGACTTAAATCTAGGGAAAATTATGAAACTCCCGGAGCAGTTCTTATACTAACCGCTCACAAAGCACTTGAACAGCTTGTTCTATCAAGAGAAGAACTTAAATTTGCAGAAACAATTACACAAACCTATTCCGATATAGTTTATAAAGGGATCTGGCATGAACCTCTTCGTGAAGATTTGGACTGTGCAATTGATAACATGCAGAAACGTGTAACAGGACTTGTTAGATTAAAACTCCATAAGGGTAGTATTAAGATACTTGGACGTGAATCTGTATTCAGCCTTTACAGTGAAGAAGCTGTGACATTTGAAGATAAAGAAACAGATCAGCGTGAAATGGCCGGAATGGTTAAAAATTACGCTCTTCAAGCTGCATGCTATCAGAGAGTGTGTAAGAAAGATTAAAAGTAAGGATAAAAATTATTTATCCTTCAACTTTCTTTGAAGTTAATTGTTTAAAAAAAATATATAAATAAATACTGTTTTGAATAAATAAAGTCTGAGAAACAATGACCATCGATACAATATTTTTGGGAATTATTTTAGCATTTATCATAGCTATCGGCTTGATAATCCTATTCAAAGCCGCGGGTTTGATAATTAAAATATTACTACATATGATCTTTGGACTTATACTTCTGTTTATAGTTGATTTAGTTCCGTTTGTACATATACCTATTAATATACTTACTGTCCTAGTAGCAGGATTTGGTGGGTTTATTGGAGTTATTATCCTTATTATTTTAGGTTTATTAGGATTTTATTAGCTAAATGTTAAAAACCATAGGAATATATTTTATAACATCACTAGCAAGGAAATTATATCCATATTCTTTTTCAGCAATGTCTCCAGCAGTCCCGTTTATAAAAGCTCCTAAATAAGCTGATTCATAAGCATTATGACCTTGAGCCAACAAACCCCCGATAAGACCCGCTAAGACGTCTCCTGTACCTCCTACTGTCATACCAGGGTTTCCTGTAGCGTTAAGTTTAACTGATTCTCCATTGGATATAATGTCCACATTCCCCTTTAGAACCACGGTACATCTGCATTCCTTAGAATATTCCAACACAACATCAATTTTCTGGCTAAGCTTTTCTGGAATATCAACACCAAAGAAAGCTTTAAATTCTGCTTTATGGGGTGTTAAAACAATTTCATTCCTATGTCCAGATATTAAATCAGAATCTAAAATTTTTAATGCATCTGCATCAATAACTATCGGGTTTTGAATTTTCTCGATCATTTCATTCAAAGCCAAACTTGTTTCTTCTTCCATGCCAATGCCACAACCTATAACCATTGAATCGGCTTTTTTTGATAGTTCTAATATTTTTGAAGTATCATTAAAATTTATATAATTATCAGAAAGACCCTTAACTATTAAATCAGGAGAATATGATCTAATTGAAGAAGCTACACTGGTAGGACATGCCACCATAGATATATCTACTCCAGACCGTAAAGCAGATAATGCTGCCAGTGCAGGAGCACCAGAATATTCATTACTGCCTCCCACAACCAATACATTACCATTTTGGCCCTTATGGGTAGCTGATCCTCTACCATTTAATCTTAGTAAATCACCTGAACCAGTGAAAAGTTCAACTTCCTTTGGAATCCCTATATCACAGACAACAATCCTTCCCACATACCTTGTGTCCCCATTTTTAAGACCTTTTTTCTTTTTGTGAAAAGTTATTGTGAAATCTGCTTCAACAGCCTTGTGATTTACCATACCTGTTTGAGGATTTAATCCCGTTGGAATGTCTACAGCAATTACAGTACCATTGGAATTGTTTATAATATCAATTGCACTTGAAACTGGTTCTCTTATTTTTCCTTTGGTACCAGTACCTAGAATTGCATCTACAACAACAGCAGAATTTGTAGATTCTAGCTGTGAGGAGTCTTTAATAACATGTATTCCTAGTGAATTTGTTTTAATACTGATATTTTTTAGTATTTCCCAGTTTTTAAATGATTCATGTGATTTTATGTCTAAAGGATGTCCTAAAAAGTAAATATCAACTTCAAAGCCCATGTTTAGAAGATGTCTTGCAGCTACAAAACCATCTCCCCCATTTCCACCAGTACCCGCAAATATTGCAACTTTACAAGGTTTTGAAATATCAAATATACTATTTGCGATACCTCTACCAGCGTTTTCCATTAATACTAACCTTGAAATTCCCATTGCGCTGGCGTTAGAATCAATAATATTCATATCCATTATATCCATTTTATCACCACTTAAAAATAAAAAAAAATTAGGGTTAAAATTTCCAGAATTTAAATATTTTTATCTATCATAGCCAAGAGGATCGTGTCCTTACCCATGTCACTTCTGTAGATTTTTCTGGCATTTAACATCATTTTCTTATGCCCAACTTTATTGAATGTATGATCAAATTCAAAGTCATTAATTATGTTGGTTTCTTTAATCGTATCCGAGAGAAGGTTTCGAATTGATGGAATATTCCAATCACCTCCACCTATTTCGTACAATTTCTCCCCTACAGTAGTTGATTTTTTTAATTTAAAAGTATCATAGAACGATTTATTAGCAGATAATATTTTTAATTCGTTGTCGAGAACTAATAACGGTTCGTGTGTGATGTAAATAATATTTTCAGCATAGTTAAGTGCATCCTGTAATTTTTCTTGTGTATTTTTCATGCTGTTTACATCTATGAAAGTGATGGTTGCGCCATCAATAATATTCTTCGATGTTTTATAAGGCAGTATTCTCACCTTATACCACTGCCCATTGGCACCATTGACCTCTTTTTCCTTGTAAACAACCTTTTCAATTACTTTTTTTATGTCATCGACTAATTCTGGGTAGTTTATGCTGGAAACTATGTCTCCCAAAGATCTTCCCACATCGGATTTTATAAGCTTTATTATTTTAGTTGCTTCCTCTGTAAAACGACGTATTTTCAGGTCATTATCAACAAATATTGTTGCTATCTCTGTACTGTTGAAAAGGTTGGCCATATCATCATTTATTACCGATAACTCATCGATTTTAGTTTGAAGTTCACTATTTACAATTGTTAGTTCTTCATTGATTGACTGTAATTCTTCTTTGGATGTTTCTAACTCTTCAGTTGTACTTTGAGATTCTTCATTCATTGACTGTAATTCTTCATTTGCGGATTTTAGTTCCTCATTAGATGTGGTCATATCCTCAATTGTGATGTTGAGTCGTTCTTTAGTTCTTTTAAGCTCAGTTTTCAATGCATTGTTATGTTCCTCACAGTTTGAAGTAGGATATGTGCCCTTATTTTGAACTACATCATCTTGTATCCTGGATTCTTCAAATGAAACAATTAACAATCCATTTATAAACTCAGGATCTTTCAAAGGTTTTACAACAAGTTTTATTGGATTAGTATTCTCATCTACTGTTAGATTTTCCAATACAACCTCATTATTAGTTGAAATTGCATTTTGGATGGCTGAACTTAATTGTAATTTTATTTCTTCATTTGCCATTTCAACAATATTCATCCTAGCCCTTCCAGGTGAAGGTTCTAAATATTTACCGAGACGGCCATGGATAAATAAAATTTCACCTAAATCATTAATCAGTGCAGATGGTGGTGCATATAAATCTATTAACTTTTTTTCAGCCAATAGAGTTACATTTCCAATCTTTTTGGGTTTCATATCCTTCAAACCAAATTTTGAATCCCAATATTTTGATGAATGTAAATTATAGGGAAGTGTATGACTCTTTGTAATATCAAAGACAGAATCATCTGATTTGAAACGTTTATATATTTTCCACTTACTATCTATTACTGAAAATGAATCAATAAATTCACCAATACTTTCTGAAGGACCTAAAAATAGAATACCGTCCTTTTTTAAGGAATAATTAAATTTTGAAAGAACTTTTTCCTGTGCTTCTGTTTCAAGATAGATCAGGAGGTTTCTACAGGAAATAAGATCTAATTTAGTAAATGGGGGATCCTTGATCACATTATGATTAGCAAATACTACCATATCCCTTATCTCATCTTTAATCGTTATTTCATTATCTTTTTTATAAAAATATTTGTTTAGACGTTCTTTACTAATATCTGTTGTGCCTACGCTGTAAGTTCCTGAACGCGCTACCTTAATGGATACTGAATCAAGATCGGTCCCAAATATTTGTACTTCCAATTTTTTACCAGTTTCTTCCAAAAGTTCCTTTATAATTATTGCAATGGAATATACTTCCTCACCAGTAGAACAGCCAGGAATCCAAACCCTTATGGTCTCATAATCTGATTTTTCTGATATCAAATCCTTTAAAGCTCCATGTTTTAACGATTCAAATGCCTCAGGATCTCTGAAGAAATTTGTTACATTTATTAAGAACTCCTTGAAAAGCAAATCCAATTCTTCTCTATTTTCTTGAAGATATCTGAGGTATTGGGATATATCTTCAATTTGATGCAGGTTCATTCTACGTCCAACACGACGAAAAACAGTACTTTTTTTATATTGAGAAAAATCATGACCTGTTCTATTCCTAATTAGAATAAATATCTTTCTAAGTGCTTGTATATTCCTATCTTCAGTAGTGAGTATTTTTTTTAGAATTTTACTCGAAGATTTTTTGTACGACAATAATTTTTCGGGCATTTCTTCGGGCGCTAAGATAATATCCACAAGTCCTGTACTAATAGCACTAGAAGGCATACCTTCCGATCCAGCGGTAGAAGGATCTTGCGCTATACATATACCACCATTTGCTTTGATAGACTTCAAACCTATTGAACCGTCGGTTCCAAACCCTGATAGAATTATACCTACACTTTTATCTCCTTGATCCTGAGCTAAGCTCGTAAAAAAGTAATTTATTGGCATTCTAAGACCATGTGGTTCAATGGGTTCCATTAATTGAAGTTTACCATCTAAAATTCCAAGATCTTTATTTGGAGGAATTATATAAACATGTTCCGACTCTACTTGAACACCGTCAACAATTTCTAAAACTTCAAGGTCTGTGTATCTAGCTAAAATATTAACTAAACCACTTTTATGAGTAGGATCCATATGTTGGACAATTATAAAGGCCATTCCACTATTTTCAGGAATATTGGAAAGAATTTTTTTTAAAGCATCTAATCCTCCGGCTGATGCTCCAATACCAACATACAGAAATCTTGGGGTATTTAAATGATTATCTTTGAATTTTTTTTCTATCTTATCAGCCATTTGACCACTCATTCATTATAGAATTAAATATGTTACCTAATTATTTTTAATATATTTCTATAATATCTATTTTGTATTATATGAATTATAAATTGTCTTCTGGTTTTTAGAGATTTATACAAATATGTTGGTAAAGTAGTGATAAATAACCCAAATTAGGACTTTTTATCTTTTAAGGTTAACAGCTTGTTAATTTGGATAATATAGTATTTATTATTGATTGAATATGTTAAAAATCGTTTAATTGATCCGAAGCAAATTCAGCTTATAATATCCCTTAATTTGTTGAATGGATAATTGGTATAAATTTGAATGGTAAATATTTAATAATAACTTTGGAACATACCGAATAAATGTATATAATATTATCATAACCTAATTGAATATTATCTGAAGATTAATTACACAAATTATTGAAAAATATTTTATAACAAAATTGGTGATCTTATGCGTCCGCCATATATGCCATTATTACCTATAAGCACAGATCTGTCCAATCTACCAATCAAATTAGCATTATATGCCTTAATAGGAGTATTATTACTTGTTACTTACGGTATTGTAGGGTCTTTATATATTATGCATTTAAACCCGCTTAATTCTCTTTATTTTACAGTTCAAACTATAGCAACGGTTGGTTTTGGTGATATCAAGCCAGTAACTCCATTACAAAAAATTTTTACCATAACTCTTATAATGGGTGGGGTTGCTCTGCTCGCTTATGCATTTACATTAACAATAACGGTGGTTACAATGGCAGTAGAAGAAATAACATCAGGCGCTAAACAGCGAAGAATGATAGGTGCATGTAAGGATCATTTTGTTCTATGCGGCTATGGAAGGGTTGGAAGCGCAGTACATAAAGAACTCAAAAAAAGGAATATACAGGCAATCATAATTGAAAGAGATGAAAGTGTGGTTAAAAAGCAGCTCTGGAATGATCAGGAAACTCTTGCCATTCCCGGAGATGCAACAGATGAAAGCATCATGATTGAATCAGGTATAAAAAAGGCTAGAGGGGTTATTATAACAACAGGAGACGATGTAGACAATCTCTTCATAACTCTGACAGCACGTGAGATTCAATCCAAGATATGGATAGTTACAAGAGCCAGTAAAAGTGAAAATGTCCGCAGATTGTACCGTTCAGGTGCAAATAAAGTCATATCACCCGAAACTAGCGGTGCTGAAGACATATACTTCGCTTCAATGGAACCTACCATAATGAAGATAACTGATATGCACGGTGTAAATGAAATACGTAAGGAATCCGAGATCATCCTAAAACATGGCTGCACACTTGAAAACATAGAATATCATCTACCCGAGTTCAAAGAGCCTTTAGCTAGAAAAATTGGAGTATCAGATCAGTCACAACTCAATAGATTTTTAAGTGGTTTAGAACGCGAAGGTGCGCGGAAGAAATCTTTAGAGAGTATATATGAATCTGTTAGTGGAATCCACTCCCATTGGATATCAGGACCTAATAAAGAAAGTCTCGAAAAAGTTGTAGAAGAACTGAAAAGAGAGGGTTTATTACTGGGTGTTAACCTGAATGAAGAAGAAATAAAAGAAGTTGCCAGAAAGAAGGGTAGAATGGTCGAAGTTGTTTTAAAACCTGAGATGATAATCACTGAAATGCACGATGTCACAGACATAAAGGAAGAAGCAGAGATTATTCTCAAACACGGATGCACATTAGAAGACATAATATATTACCTTCCAGGATTTAATGAACCCCTCAAAAGGAAAATTAAACTTTCCAATCCTAAATCCATGGATAAATTTTTAAATAGTCTCAGCGAAGATTCTGAAAGGATGGAATCGTTAGAAAGACTTTACACCATATCAGGTGGAGGAATTCATTCCCACACCATATCGGGACCCGATACACAAAGCCTTTCAAAGGTTGAGGAAGAATTAAAAACAAAAGGATATCTTTTAGGTGTAAATTTAACATACAAAGAAATCTTCCAGAAAATTTCACAATTTGGAAGGGTGACGGAACTTCTTTTAAGACATAAAGCCAGTGATATTGATGATAAACGAATTATTATCAATATGGAAGGCAGAATATTGGACTCTAAACATTATCTTCCAGGTTTAAGACAAGTAGTGACAAGAAAACTCTATTTAAAGAATAAAAATGATCTTAAAAGATGTGAAGAAGAGTATGAGAAACCCGATGCCAGAAGATCACTGGAAGCTCTTTCTCAAATATCCAGGCAAGTACATTCGCACACTGTATCTGCAAGGAATGTTGAAACAATTAAAAAAATTGTTGAAGCACTGAGCAAATCTGGAATGTTGCTAGGTGTAGATCTTTCTGAAGCAGAAATTTGGAACATCGTTGAGAGCGAGAAAATTGAACAGTTCTGTTAACCTGATAAATCAAGAATAGGGGGATAGGATGATATGAGTAGTTAATTTAAAAATATGAATTTCAAAAAAAATAAAATATTAGAAAAGCTCATGTAGCTTTATCTGATATTTACCTAAGTTTCCTCCAAAGTTACCTGCACTTATTTGGATAACACCTTCTATTTTAACAGCTGCTTCTATACCTGCTTTCATAGCTGCTTTAACTGCATCCTCATCTACTCCGTCAATTACAATTTCGTAGACACCATTAACATTTTCAGGTATTTGACATCCTTCAACTTCATCTTTGAGGGTTACACACATTTTTTCGTTGGTTGAAGCACCTAAAAATTTGTATTTTGTTGATCCAACCTTGGAACCAGAAGCTACTATTCCACCAGGGAATGGTGTAATTGCTCCAGGAACTGCGCCAATAGCATCTACTGCTGCATCTGCTGATAAAAGTCCTGCTGGCTGGTTTTCTGCTAGTATGAAAAAGTTTCCACCTGCAACTCCGGCCCTAATTCCTAATTCTGCTTCTACTAAAAAGTCTCCAGACATCAAAGGTATTGAATGAACTTTTCTACCTTGTATGTCAAGTGTCTGTTCGTAACCATCACCGAAGAACTTTAATTTTTGCCCAGTTTTGAGTTTTTCATCTGGTTCATCCATCCAATCAAAGACTGCTGTAGTTGCAGCGGTTAATATGCACATACCTACCCTTTCGAGTAATTCATGATCCAATTTATCCTTGTTCATGTTACAGATCATTATTACATAACCTGGTCTTCCATCGGGGGTATTCTGAGGAGGTACGTAACCATCTATTCCTGCTTCTGCAGGGCAACCAATAACAGATGTTCCGTAACCTGTGGCTTCTGTTGCTGCTATTAGTGCTAGTTTTTTAGTTGCTGCAGTAATAAGAATTCTGGATACTTTTATGCCGAATGCTTCTGCAAAGTTATCTTCTATTTCTACTCCGTTTATTTCCATGATTATCACCGTCTAGATCGTAGTTTTGGAGAAGTTATAAATTTTTCCATTTAATTATTGGGCCATAAAAAATGATTGTGAAATTGTATTACTAAAATTTTCCTGTGATCTTATCTAAAACACCCGACCCAACGTATGGAAGCATTCCCATTCCAATAAATGATGTCATCCAGAATGATATTAACCTTTCAACTATGGTGGCTGCCGCGCTTATTGATGGAGGAACACCAGCCGCAGTATATAATATAATCATAGCCCCATCAACAGCTCCCAGGCCTCCAGGAAGAAGTGGAATCATTCCAATTAACGTGGCTATAACAAAAACGGCACCTATTATCTCCAATGGCACTGGAGTACCAAATGATGAGAAAACTATGTAAACTCTAATAATTTCCATAAACCATATAAAAAAGGATAGTGGAAGTCCAAACATCAAAACCCTTCTATCCTTAATCATGATCTTCATACTATTTTGAAACCCCACCATAGCTCCAATTGCTCTTCTCTCAAGTTCATGGTGTTTCTTCTTTGAAAATCTTTTTACAAGATTTACACCCCAAAGTGTGATTCTTTCACCAAGAGACTCGTTAATGCACATATTGAATATTAATATAAATGCACCTACGAGTGCCACAAGGGAAATTATCAAACCAAAAACCATCCAGTCTGGAAGTGTGAGATAAGATATTGAATAAATAATGGTAATAATAGCTAAAACAACAAATGGAAATGTATCAAGGCCCCTATCTGCAATTACTGTTGCTAATGCATTTTCAAGAGGCGCATTAGTATATTTTGAAAGGGTGTAAGCCCTGACAGGTTCTCCACCACCCCTTGCACTAGGTGTGATGTTGTTAACAGCTAAACCAACCATTAACATTGGGAAAATATGTCTTTTTTTAATAGTTATATGGAGCGAACGAATAGTAATAGACCATCTTTGTGTATACAAACTATATATAAAAAACTCCACAATAACGGCCAATACAACATACCATGGATTTGCATGTTTAAGAGCACTTTCAATTTTACCCGGACCTATGAAAATAATCATTAATGCAAGGACACCAATTCCAATTAGGAACAGGATAATAGTTTTATGATTCATAATTTTCTCCTCAAATAAATCTGTTAATA
>Ga0224527_1001622_pt1 | contig 10810 bp, 11 predicted proteins | sample CBST0metaG_FD_179882 | JGI IMG/M metagenome (GOLD analysis project Ga0224527, IMG submission 179882) | Peat soil microbial communities from Stordalen Mire, Sweden - C.B.S.T0 | ecosystem: Environmental > Terrestrial > Soil > Wetlands > Peat | place: Sweden: Norrbotten County, Stordalen Mire... | reverse complement strand
GTGTATCGTTGCAAGATACCACTTCTTGAGTGTTCTTTTATCACCAATAAGAGGATTCAGGTGTGAGAACAAAACAGATTTTTCATAATTTGACTGATTTTCTGAATAGTACAGTACGGCATCACACATTACATCCCCGCACATATATACATTATTTGTAATGCCTTCATTTTTTAGATTACTTACTGAAATTGGAGTCGAACAAAACAAATAATCTGAAATATGATCCGTAAGGATGCGATTCTGCTCTTCAGGCATCGCTTTATTAAAGGAACGCAAACCTGCTTCTATATGAATCACATGCATCAACAACTTTGAAGCTGCGAAAGCACCCGCAAATGTAGAATTTGTATCACCGTACACCATAAGTGCATCCGGCTTTTCTTTTAATAGAATGTCTTCTATACCCGAAAGCATTGCTGCTGTCTGGTGTGCATGAGTACCCGAGCCTACTCCAAGATTATAATCAGGCTTTGGTATATTCAGTTCTTTAAAAATATATCTGACATATTGTTATCATAATGCTGTCCCGTATGTACAAGAATTTCTTCATTGCTTTTTCTGAGTTTTCTTGAAACCGCCGCAACTTTGATAAACTGAGGTCTTGCACCTACTACGGTGAGTATCTTCATTTATGCTTCCTCCGATTTACTCGAATGCGATTTTGCTGTAAAAAGCGATCAGAGAATCAATATGGGCGTCCATAGTCAACTTATTTTCATGGAGAAATGTCTTACTGATCTTAATCTTCTTTGCATCCTCAAACTGCTGTCTGATATCTCCATGAATATCAATATAACACCCAGCATTATACTTTTCGACAAAGACCTTATGTGATTCAACATCAGTTACAATTACAGGCAGTGTTGTATTTAAGTATTCATAAAATTTGTTTGGTGATGTTGCTTCAAGAAATGAACGATTTTCTTTATTAACATTGAGACTCATTAGTCCGAAATCATACTTTGTAAGTTCATTTGAAAGCGTAACCGGATCAAAGTCTCCCTCATAATGAACATTTGGACTTATCGCATCAAGTTTTCTACAATAGTTCACATCACATCCTGAATAGAAATGAATATGAACCCCGTTATCTGCCAATCACTTCCAGTAATTTTCCATGTACCTGTAGGATTCCCTCTCTTCCAAGATTTCCCTGTATACACTGCATGTATGCCTCCGTCAGTTTTGCTGAGCCTTTCATAGTAAATTTGCGGTTTCATGTGCTCGATTATATAATTCTCTAAAATTAAATATTTGTTTTCTGGAATATTATATCTTTTTACAGCATATTCAGTACACAGCGGTGATACAAAAACAAGCCCATCGGACTTTGTATTCGAAATGTATTCCAACGCGTTTTGTTCCCAGGAAACGGTATAACACATACTCATAACATCATGTGAGTCATGTATTACTTTTTTATTCGAGCAGAGAGCTATATTAACCAATATATCAGGTTCGTTGGAGCAATGAATTATATCATAGTCGGACTGATTAAGGAAATCTACAAATTCTTAAAAACTATTAATCAGGATGACAGATTTGGTAGGCCAGATCAACTTTGATACCTCGTTGTTTGAGCAGATATGCTATCTTAAGCGTCCTTATGCATGCTGTATTTTGGACAAATAACACTTTTTTTATTTTTTTAGGCTCATTGAACTTTACAGGAAACATAAACCTGCCATTGGATATCGTATAGAGCAGAAACGACAACGGATCAACCGCAAGGATATCCGTAATCCCCATATTGATAAGCTGAACATATATCTCTTTATAATAATCGCTGCATATAATAACGCAGTCGGCTTTTCCTTTTATTTCTTCAGGAAGTATCACCGGAAGTTCTCTGCACTCGGTGCAATGAAGAGCTGCATTGTTATCAGAAAACGCAACAATGTTGTAATAATCTTTTAGCTTAAAATACGCCACGTTGCCTGTTTTACCTCATCCAAATATTACGTATCTTTTCAATCGATCAGCTCCCTAAATCAAATTTGTTGCATGTTCTAAGCCAAAGCTCCAGTACGAGGAATTTGTACAGAATGACATTTCTGTCAGCGTTGTTATTGATATGCTGCTTATAATAATAATCTATAGTATCTTTAGGGACAATACCGCGTTCACCGAAGGAATATATGATATCTTTCATTTCATCCTTTTCATTACATTCTCTGAGCCAGCGGGAAAAGGGTGCCGGAAAACCCATTTTGTTTCTTCTGAGAGCAACTTCTTTTGGAATATAATCCAGGCAGGATTTCCTTATGATCCATTTTGTCCATTCATTTCTGATCTTATATTTGCCGTCAAGCGCAATTCCAAACTCCACGATACGATAATCAAGAAACGGCGTACGTGACTCAATTGAAAATGCCATTGAATTACTATCTTCATTATGAAGCAGTGACGGGATGCTGTCACGATAAATATCTTTACAAAGCCTTGTATTCAGTTCACCGGATATGTTCATTTCCGAATATTCTATGGTTTTATCTACATTATCCAGAAGTTCTTTCGTAAACATTGGCTTGGTCCCTTCATTACAGATAATATCGCGATTTTTGAATTTATCCGACTCTTTAATTTTTTTATAATAGTTTATACCAAACAGGTTAAGAAGATCATTTGATTTTAAACTGTTGAACATAGACGGCCATTCCTCAATAAGAATTGCCACAAGTCTTATACCTTTGAATCTTGAAAATAGGCTGTTATTCCCCATTATATCCGAAAGCCTGTTTGCATAATAAGGTATATATCCTGCAAACAACTCGTCAGCGCCCTGACCGTCAAGTACAACCTTTACATGCCCCTGTATGCCCTGCATAACCGAATACTGGCTATAAAGTGATGCCCCCATATTGGGTCCGTCATGATGATATATTATCTTCTTGAAAGCCTCAATCAAACTGGACTTTTCCGGTTCAGGATAAATCAGGTGGGGCTTCGTGTTGTTGTATTTATTAACCAAATCAATATATTTCTTTTCGTTGCAGTTCTTATCCGAATAGATAGAGGAAAAAGTGTGCATCTTTATTCCGTATTTTTGAGTGCAGATACCTACAATCGCACTTGAATCGAGACCACCCGAAAGACAGGCCCCTACTTCAACATCCGCGCGGAGTCTGACTTTAACAGCATCCTCAAATAATGAACGAAATGTTTCAACCGGATCATTCCCAGCTATCCACTTATCATAAAATTCTTTCTCATTGACATCCCAAAACTGCCATTCAGTTATTGTATTCGTCTTAAGGTCATACTTCATACAACGAGAACGCATAAAAATCTTAATGTTTTTGTAATAAGAAGTTGTATCGCGATCTTCGTTGGCAACGTTTAAAAAACGGTATATCATGTTTGCATCCGGTATATTTTCTTCCGGAAATGCTGCAAGAATTCCCTTTGCTTCAGATGAAAAAGCAAACAAATCGTCTCTGTTCAGTATATAGAGCGGCTTAACTCCGAATCTGTCCCGTGAAATAAACAAAGTACTTTCCGCCGTATCATAGATACAGAACGCCCACATTCCATTGAATCGCTTCACGCAGTCATCACCCCAGAGACGATATGCCTCAATAATCACCTCTGTGTCAGTATTGTTACAAAAGGAGGCGCCCGCAGCTTTAAGCTCTTCTTTTAGCTCAATATAGTTAAAAATTTCGCCGTTGAACACAATTACATACCTGCCATCATGACTATGCATTGGCTGACTTCCGTTATCTGAAAGGTCAATAATTGACAGTCTCCTGTGCCCAAGTGCAACATTGCCGTTTGTATATTGACCCTCGCCATCCGGCCCTCTGTGCATGATCGCATCCGTCATTTTTTTTATAGGACCAACCTCAGCTGTTTTATAGTTTTTATAAACAAGTCCTGCGATTCCGCACATTTTTCATCCCTCTTTTGCAAATAAGCACTTTGCTCTGTAAAATATTTTGTAAATTGAAAGAACGCATGAAGTAAATATAAAATCAAATGTATCAGCAAGGGCTGATTTTTTACGGAATGACTGCATTTTACCATAGCAATTGTAAAGAAGAATCTCCTCGGCATTTAATGAGTACGCAAGAAAAATAACATTATCAAAATTTGTGAAATACGGCGAAGACGAGGGAATATATGCTTTTGAATAACGGCTCTGATTGAGCCGCTTAATTAATTCTTTATCATCTGGATCAAATGCAGTTTTTTGAATATCAGTAAATTTCACTTCGGGGTACTTGCTTTTGTATTCCTCAATACTTGCATGTTGAATTAGACATTCAACATGAGTGTCATTGCTTAATGTCTGTTTAAACAACATATCCATGACATCAGGTAATGCCGTCCTAAATACAAGTATATTTTCCATGATAATTCACATCCATCTTTATAGATTCGAGTAAAAGCGTATAAGTTCCTCTGCATGAGAATTAAATGTGAGCTTTTTGCGTGTAAGTAAATGTCTGTAAATTTTCATTTCGGATATTTGCTTTAATTGAGGATAAATTGGAGCGTCAAGATTAACTTCCATGCCGACTCCATACTCTTTGACAAAGTTCTTATGCGCAACAATATAAACATCGGTAATGCACAGTCCAGCAAGCCGTTCTGCAATTTCAGGATAATAGTCACTGCATATAATAACAGTTACATCACCTAAATTGGAAATGACATCAGGATTTATTATTTTGATGCCATTTAGTTCTGTTCCCCACAATGAATGATTATTATCAGCATAAGCAACAATATTTAAATATAATGATAGTTTATAATAAGCGGTACGTCCCGCTATACCTGCCCCGAAAATTATGCATTTATTTTTCATTTAAATTTACCTTTATCAAAGAAGTTCTACGTTTCCCTTGTCAGTTACATTTTTCATTGCATTTTTCGTATCAAATACCGCAACGGCATTCTCTGCAACCATATTGTAGTCTACGTTAGTATGTCCTGTTGTTACAACAACAAGATCATAGCCTCCGATAATTTCAGGAGATATGCTTTCGATACGTGTATTCACTTTACCGTGATATTTATAACTGCTTATCCATGGATCATAAAATTCGACTACAGAACCAACCTTGCGGAATTCCTCAATGACCTTTAATGCAGGGCTTTCCCTGTAGTCATCAATATCCTGTTTATATGCAACCCCAAGAATCAACACCTTGGAGCCGTTGAGTGATTTTCTAAAACGATTCAGAATAAGGCCGGAGCGTTCCACCACATATTCAGGCATACGGTCATTAATGATCATCGAGCTTTCAATCATGGAAGTGTGGAAACCGTATTCCCTTGCCTTCCATGATAAGTAATAGGGATCAAGCGGAATGCAATGTCCGCCGAGCCCGGGGCCCGGATAGAATGCCTGAAAGCCATAAGGTTTTGTTTTGGCGGCGTCTACCACCTCCCAGATGTTTATATTCATTTTGTTGCAAAGCATAGCAAGCTCGTTTACAAGCCCGATATTTACATTCCGATATGTGTTTTCAAGTATTTTTTCCATCTCGGCAACGGCGGGTGAGGAAACTTCCTTAACTTCACCGTCAAGCACGGCACGATACATATGTGAAATTGCCTCTATGGCATCTTTCCCTATAGCCCCAACAACCTTTGGCGTATTCTTCGTTTTATAAATAAGATTTCCCGGATCAACACGTTCAGGTCAAAAGCCGAGATAAAAGTCTTTCCCGCAAATAAGACCAGAGCCTTCTTCAAGTATCGGTTTTATAAGTTCTTCGGTAGTACCCGGATATGTCGTTGATTCAAGAACTACCATCGTGTTTTTCTTCATATACTTTGATATAGATATCGTGCTATCACGTACGTAACTGATATCAGGGATTTGATGCTCATCTAATGGTGTCGGCACGCATATTGCAATAAAATCAGCACTGGCAACCTTGGCAAAGTCCGATGTTGCGGTAAGCATTCCGCTCTTGACTATTTTTTCAAGATCAGCGTTGACAACGTCGCCAATATAGTTGTTTCCCGCATTAACCATATCAACCTTTTCCTGCTGTATATCAAAACCTATGGTCTTGAATCCTGCTTTTGCCTTCTCGACAGCGAGCGGCAGGCCGACATAGCCTAAGCCTACCACGCCAACAACTATTTCTTTTGCATCTATTTTTGCCATAAGTTCGTTTTTCATTGCTCATACCTCCACTTTTCTATTTTGTTATAGCAACCTCGTTTATTGCCCGGATGAGTTTTTGGGTCAATTTAATATAATTATACTGCTCAACGATATCTTTATTCGGGCTAACAGTAATAGTATCTGTTTTAAGCAGTTCTCGGTAATTTTGCAATATATACTTCTTCATTAAATTAAAATCCCGTTCGTCGTTTGCTTCCTCATAAGCAAATCCAATCTCTGTGCTACGTACCATCTCAGCCATTTCATTCACTTTTAGATCACCGTTTATTACGGCGATAATAGGCTTACCTGCAGACATATATTCAAGTACCTTTCCGGTAATACCGCCGATAGGCTGTGTGCTGTAATCCCAGACCGCAACCATCAGCAGATGGCTTTCATTCTGTATTCTGAGTGACTCGTCACGCGGCACCATGCCGTGATCTATGCAGAGCGTTTCAAGTTTGTATTTTTTGGCCTGATTGCTAAATATTGAACTACCTGTGCCTGCATAATGAAATTCGATTTTTGAAACGTCAACATCACCGTTGTCAATCAATTCCTTTACAGCTTTAAATACAACTGAAACATCCTGCAAGCCGCCGTACATTCTTCCTGTGTAACAAAAACGAAGTCTGCCTGACGGGGCACCAAGTATATTCGCGTCGTTATCATGCCGTTCCGATCTGTCAAAACCGTTGGTTATCACACATGTTTTTTCTCTGTAAACAGGTGGAAGGTTTTGCTTCATGCCCTTTGATACAACTGTTATCAGGTCGCTTTTCTTACACATCCTGCGTTCATATGCTTGTGTATACAGCTTAGTAGGCAACGGGTTAAAGTTGAATCTGTAGACAGGATCTCTGAAATCAGCTACCCAAATGATATTTGGATTAATTTTTTTAAGATATTCACCGCAGAAATGTCCAAAAAAGCTGCCATATGTCGTTATAACCGTATCAAATCTATTTGCCACCTCTTTAAGAAAGCTTTTTGCGCTTAAAAACAAATCATGCTGCATGTATATTCTTAAAAAGGTATCCGCACTTCCGATAACTGGGTATGCCATTTCAAACGGCAGAAAATCATATCGTCCCGTTTTCGAATTATAACGATGACGATTAGACACATCATTAAAGCGTTTTTCACGATGTTTTTTGGTGAATTTATTATATATGCGCTCGACTTTTATACACGGATCCGAATATGTCACATAATGAATGTTAATACCCTTTACGTCCTCCATCAAAATAGGATCCTGAAGCTTCAGGTTCTTTTCTTCCACAAGTACCTCTACGCGATATCCAAGCCTTGCAAGATACTTTGTGAATTTTGTCATCCTTATCGAAGCTATTTCATTTTCCGGCGCAAAGTAGTTACAAACAACAAGTATTTCTTTCATATATTCACTCTATCATTCAAATTAATCCATTAATTTAATTTTTAAAGCGCTCGATTCTGGTAAAATAAAAGCAGGGTATCTACCACATATCGTTACATCTCACTCGAATATATGCAAAGGCATGGAGATAAGTTATGCTTTAGATACAACTAAATGCATCTGATCAAGTTCAGAGGTATTTAGCATAAAAATTATTTCTTTTATCGTTTTATGTATACAGGTACCGGAAACGCTTTCAAAATTTACGACTGAACGTTTCATCGCTTCTAACCGCTCAGATGACTTAGTATCATTCCCATTAAGTTCCATATTAATGTATGGATTCATCTCATCAGGTACCGGTCTGTCAGGCTCACTATAAATATCCAGAAAATAATTTTTTCTGAAGTCAAAACAGTAAATGCATGAATCCGGAGGTTTACCGCCGCATACAACAGAAACTACAGGCTTGCCGGTTGCAATATAAGAAAACACAAGGGAACTGTAATCACTGATCAACATGTCAGAGCATGCCATTGCAGGCAGGGGATCAGGGGTTTTGTCAATAATAAAATTCGGATACTCACTGAATTTTGCAACAAATGCTTTGTAATCCTGAAGCATTTGCGGGCGCATTGATGTTATTGTTGCTTCAAACAGCGGATGTGGCCTCCACAATAATACACACGCATCGTTTTCAAGAATATCGCTGAATATTTTATCATATTTTTTGAAATAATCCGGCCAAATCAGAAAGTTACCAATAGTCGTATTGATGAGGAAAACCTTTTTGCCTTCTGCTTTTTTTATCCATTCATCTGGAATAGGTACATCATTAATATGATTTAAAACGTAGTCGATTTTTGGAGTGCCGGCTACAATCAATTTCTTTTTTGGACATCCGTTTTCTATATACAGCTTTTTATGTTTCTCTGACTGCACAATAATGTAGTCGGCATAATTGGCTGCAGATGTACAGCAAAAACTTGCTGCATCTGCAGCATTTGCGTAAACGCCCGCAATAAAGTATGGGACGTAAACAAGACAGTCCGTATACTTTTTCAACTCAAAAGAATAAAATCTCGGATCAACAGAGGTAACATAATTCCCTTGATCATACGGATTATGAATGTAAATAATATCAGGCCTTCTTACGCTCAAATCATAACGGTCATAAGGCGTTATCGGCACATACTCCGGCATATCTCCGCCCTCATAATGAAATTGACCGAAACTTCCGTCTGGAAGCCTTTCATAATAAGGTATTGGGATTACATAGGCATCACACTGCGGATCATCTTTTGCGGCAATCCAAACACTTTCAAGCGAATCCCACATGCTTGCCTTGTATGGCAAAAAAGCAATTTCTATTTTTGTTTCGATATCTTTTTCAATACTGTTTTCTATCTTAACCAGTTGTTTTTTTAGTTTTGAAAAGCCTGCTTTTTCTTCTGACTGCAATGATTCAGCAAAGTGAAACAGCATTTCGCAGTATTCTTCCAAATACTTTAGTGTTTTGCTGCCAACACCTTCAGATTTTTCAATGGTTGTGCCGATTGCAACTGCGCTATTCTGGCATTGAGCCATAAGACCTATCGCTGTATTTATCTCGCCTGTTTTTATATGCTTTGATATTTCTTTGTGGGCTTCATCCAGAGTTGTGATCATATCGAGCATTTGTTTTTTTATATATTTTCTCATTTTATTTTATCCTCGCAAATTTAAGTTGAAAACACCTGATTTATGGTGCTGAATGAAAATCAAGCTAATTTTTCTTGATGGCTCTTTTCGTAAATATTGTGGGTAATAAAAATCATTTATATCTCTGAATATGCAATTTGAAATCTTCACCAGTCCATTCTGCCAATAATACTTCAACTTAGCTATGAAAAGAGTATAGCACACATTTTATCGATTTGTAAACTCATAATTATGGTGTTTTATAATACAACTAGGAATAAATAGTATATTTGCTTTTTCATCGAAAAGGGAGAATCGGGGCATACGAATGTGGGGTACGTGGTCTTGGTTGACCTTCCTTTTTTCAAGACCCGGGGGTTAGTCTTTCGGTTAAGGTTAATCTGTTTATATAAACTCCTTATGAAAAAGCTAATTTTAGATATAAAAAAGTTATGCGAAAAAACAATAATCGGATAACTTATTGTCCCCAACCCCGCATGGTTACAACACCCGTGTCCGGTTAACTTATAAAAAAGCAGGTTAGGATTATCCAAACCCTAACCCGCTTGTTACCATGATTCCAACACAAGTTTTGATGTTTTGCGGAATGATAATACTGTATCCATTTCCTTCGAGAGCCGTATAAAAATCATTCCTGCGCCGGATATATTCGCCGTTCGTCTTGGCCCAGTATCTGTAATGCTCATAAAGCTCCTGCGTGCGGATACGGTAATTCGGTCCGGTTTTGCAGCAGTCGTCGATGAAATTCTGGAACCAATCCTCTGATGTTTTATATTCAGCGGAAGCAGCCTGCATTACGAGCGGCTCAGAAAGCTTACAGCCAGCCGCGAAATATTGTCGCGCACCTTCTATCATCCATGAAAGAATGTCACCGCCTGCTTTTGTTACAAGGACGTCGCAGTAGTTCAAGACCGTTCCTTTACCGTTGTCAGCCCACTTCGCCTTGAACGGGACAACCTTTATGCGGTTCCATGTGCCCCCGTCGGTACTCCCTACCTTCGGCAGATGATTTGTATAAAGCACCAGCGTATGCGTAGGGGTAAATGTCATGGGGTCTTTATAAAGCTGTTTTGCTGCTATAGGGTCGGTGCTGGTAATCCGTTTGAGCGCGCTGCTCGACAGTCGGACGCCTTCCTCGGTCTCGCTTGCCAGGACAAACCGTTTGCCACGAATGCCAGCAAGCAAGACCTCTCTGTTTTGTTTGTTCGCAAGTAGCACTTCAGGGTCGATGCTGGTCGCATAAGAACCTAAAACGCGGAAAAGCGCATTAAAAAAGGTGCTTTTCCCATTTCTGCCACTTCCGACAGCAAACAGGCAGTTTTCCTGATAAACCTTTCCTACGGCGATCATGCCTGCCGCCATTTGGAGGAACCGGATAAAAGCAATATCACCTCCGGTCAGCCTTTCAAGCATTTCACTCCACATGGCACCGTCTTCATTCGTACAAGTGGGTGAAACGGAGGCAGACTGTGTAAAATAGTCATCCGGGCAAGCTGGCCGTATAGATCCGGTTCTCAAGTCCACAACGCCGCCCGGCGTATTCAGCTCCTCTGGTTTTGCGTCAAACAACTCATCGGGTAAGGTTAAGTACGGTTTGGATA
>Ga0224527_1001620_pt1 | contig 10825 bp, 4 predicted proteins | sample CBST0metaG_FD_179882 | JGI IMG/M metagenome (GOLD analysis project Ga0224527, IMG submission 179882) | Peat soil microbial communities from Stordalen Mire, Sweden - C.B.S.T0 | ecosystem: Environmental > Terrestrial > Soil > Wetlands > Peat | place: Sweden: Norrbotten County, Stordalen Mire... | reverse complement strand
TCTCCAGCCGAAGCCGTGTCTCATCCGATAATGCAATCGCCGCCGCCACACGCATATCGAGGTCTCCTCAACTCATGAGATGACCGCCGATATATAAACGACTCTATTTATGGCGGACTACACTAGGAGCTGCCTTTCAAATCCGCAGCTCTCGCCGCGCCGTCTCGGCCACCCGCCCCAGGTCCGAGGTGGTCAGCACCCGGATCTGGTGTTCCTCCATCGTCTCCACGCCAAACCGGTACATCTCCAGGCGCTCCGGCTCTTCGTCCGTCGCGCCCAGCCGGGCCGCGGGCTCAATCACCGCGGTCAGTTCCAGTTGCGCCTTTTCCACCCGCTCCACGCCGGCCCGTAGACCCGCCGCCGAAAAAGCCAGCACCTTGGCCATCTCCACGCCCGGCTCCAGGCTCACCGCATGAAACATGCGAACTAGACCGTTCGGCCGGTAGCCCAGGTCGATCTTCAACGGATCGCCCGCCCGCGTGTACTCCGAGGCCGCGATCCTCTTCCGCAGCAGGTCCCACACCCCGGCCTGCTCAAACTCCGTCCGCATCTTCGACTGGATGGCCGCCCGCCCGCTGAGACGCGCCCCGCGCTCCCTGTGGGGCGGCTCCACGTAGAGCCGCATCAGTTCTTCCATTCCCGCCGGAAGGCTCTCCGCCAGGTAGGCCTTGGGCGCGGTCATCTGCACACTCAGCGACAGCGATTCCCTGAGCAGTCGCATCAGGTTCCCATCGGGTTCCTCCTGGAACTTTCGCCGCAACTCGCTTTCCATGCCTTCCAGCAGTGCTGTATCGGCCTCCGGGTCCAGGCAGCGCACCCGGCGCCAATCGCGCGTAAACCGCACCAAAGCCGGCTCAGGACTGGTTGCCCCTTGCCCGCCCTGCTCGCGCAGGATTACGCCGATATGCACATACTCGTTCCGCACCGCGTCCGGCACATACCGGAGCAGCTGAAACTCGCATGTCCTTCGCCCGTCTCCACTACTCATACGAAAGTCCGTCGCCCGCTTCCCAAGTTTCTGTCTGCGTTCGCCCGTCTCCACTCTTCATGCCAGGCGCTCGCCCCCCTAATTCACGCTTCCCGCCATGGTAGTCCCCCACCGAGGGTCCTTCCAACCGTCTTCCCTCAATTTTTCCCCCATCCCCACCCATTTCGGAAATGGCTTCCGATCCGACTTCCCGAATTCTTCTACCAGCTCCCGGATCCGGCTCCGCCGCGCCAGCAATTTCTCCACCAGCGCTTCCATCTCGCCCAGGTCGCCGCCGTACCACTCCGGCGGAATCTCGCTGGCCGCCGCCCACACCGTCTCCGCCGCCATCGTCTCCAGACGCGTCAGCCAGGGCTCAAACGACTCCCACCCCGTAATCCTCTGGTATACGTCGTTGCGATAGTAGACCCCGCGCAGCGGAATATTCTCGAATTTCCATTCCCCAGCGTGGAAGCAATAGCCATAGTCGATAAATACCGCCCGGTACCGCCGTTCCCGCTGCTTGCGCGCAAACACCGCCTGCCTGCCATTCGCATTGCCGGTCCACTTGTCCAGGGCCAGGATGCCGGCAAACTCATTCAGGTTTCTCACCTCGGCCATCTGTTCTTCGGGCAGGTAATCCACCACCTGCCCCGGCATCAGCCCGCCCACGAACCTCGATCCAAACTGCAATCCCGGCTGGCATCGAATCCGCGTCCGTCCCAGGTCGATCTCCAGCTCCGGCGTATTCTCCACCAGCCAACTCGAGACCTCCACCAGGTCCACTTCGGGCACCGTCAGCCCCGCCGCCGCCGCCAGCCGCGAAGCCAGAAACTCGTTGGCCAGCACCCGGATATGCTGCGGATTGTTCTGGAACTTCACGACGTAGATATGGCCGTCCGCGCCCAGCATCAACTGGCCTTGCGCACCGCCCTGCATCCGCCGGATATGCTGCACCGCCAGAACCGCCAAGCTGCTTCCCCCGTCCTGTCCTGATCCTCCCTGGAATTCTAAGCGATTTGTCCGAAATTCCGTGGAAAGCAACTCTCAATCATCAGCACTCAGCACCTACGAAGTTCCAAGTCTCGCTTCGGAATCTCGGTGAAGGTCGCGTGGCTCAAATCGTTCTTCCAGCCAGGTAAATAGTCAATCCGATTGATCATTCCGACGGACTAAGTAGTCACGCACGATTTGAAGCGACAATCGCTGCCGTCTCTGGGAAAAGGCTCGCTTACGGTTAACTGATTGAAATCGCGCGTCAACATTGCCCAAAGAATCGGCAAGGGGGCGCCAAGCGCGAATGCGAGTCCTTGTAGGCTTCAGTCCTTTATGCTTCAGGTGCATCTCGTCGGCTTAGTAGCTTCGGGAGCACGCAGGGGTAAGCCACCACTCGGTCAAGCCGCTTTCCCGCCAAGGGCTCTTTGTGGTATTCATGCTTCATCGCTTCTTCTTGGCCCTCTGCCTATAGTCCGCGATCGCCATTGCGTAAATGGCCCATGCGGCCCCTACCATCAGAGCCGAACAGCAAACGATACTGAGGACTTCGATTGTCATGAACGCTACACTCCAGACGTTAGGCCAATCCTTAGGCAATTGGCAAGCGGTTTACATCGTTTCGATAGTCGTCGCAGTATTAAGCACCTTTGCGATCGTCGTCTTCGCCTTCCACATTCAGGAAAACAAAGTTAGCTTGAAAGTGAGCAACTACGTGTATGTAACTGCCTCGCTGATTGCCGTCCTTTCGACAATTATCATTCTCAACAAAACCCGATCAATCGATGAAGCAAAAGATCGCGAGGTCAGGCTGGCGATCGAAGCCACAAACTTAAAAATCGCCCAAGCTGACAAAGATGTGGCTAGGGCGATCTCTGATGCCACACTCGCCAACCAAAAGGCGGTGGAAGCAATTGAGAGCAACGAACTTGAGCGCATCGCGAGATCAGGCCTCGAAAAGTCTTTGGCGCCGCGCGCGGTCTCACCTCACGAGGCGACAGTGGCTCTCAATAAACTCCGGCAATTTCCTCCCAAAAAATTGCAACTCGTATACTTCACACAATCTCCTGAGTCGATCAACTTTGCGGACCAATTGAACAGCTTGTTCTTCGAGGCTGGCTGGAGCGTTTTTAGAGCTCCAACTCTGAGATCCGAGGGACAAGTTCCATCGGGCACCTGTTTCGTTACCCACGGGGCAGACCCAGCGGCCATAGCGAACTTCGAAAACGCAATGTCTGGTGTCATCTCGCACCTTAAAGAATGCGATGGGCCGGGCGGGATTCCTCCGTTCGCCTCATTTCTAGACAAGTCTGGGATTCGGGTCAAAATCAAGGACGTCTCCCCATCAGAGGTTATTGAGCTTTGGGTCGGTATGAAGGCTCGGAGTTGAGAGGGACATGAAATAGGACGATCAAGTTCGACGAATTCCTCCACCCGAACACCTTCTACTATCCGTGTTAAGCAATCGGTTCCCTCCTCGCTAGCATCTCCGCCCGCGCCCCCAGCCCGATTGCCATGGCCATCACCCGATCGTCATGTGTTCCCGGTCGCGCTCCCGACCGGCCATCCGCCCCGCGCACAAAACTTCGGCACTCGCTCAGCAGCCGCCGGCTTTGAAAGCGCTCCGGCTGCTCCACCAGTCCCGCATCCAGCCGCCCCAGCGCCGCCGGCCGGCTCAAAGATGTGGTCAGCCACCCCGGCTGTCCACCTTGTTTGTAGACTCGCCCATACTCGCACACCGTCTCAATCAGCGCCAACACTCCGCTGCCATGATTGTTCCGTTCCACCACCAGCCACGCCTGGTTATACTCAGCCGCCAACGCCGTCACCCGCCGCGCCAGTTCCAGCCCACCCACATGCCCGGCAAACTCCGCGCACTGCAACCCCGTCTCCAACTCCAGCACCTGCGCTGCCGAGTAGTCCCCCTCACTTCCCCCACCAGCCGGATCCACCGCCACCAGGTACTGCTTGCCCTTTAACGGCGGCAGCCATATCTCCATCTCTCCGTTCCACCGAAGCTCTACCGGCGGAGTCATGTCCGCCAGTCGCGCGTCGATCGCCGACAGCTCAAAGACCGAGTCCCCGCTGGCCAGGAAGCAGCTCTCCTCATCCTCGGCGTACTCCTGCCGTGCCATCCCCCGAAAATCAGCCCGGATCTGTCGCCGAAAGCCAATCTGGCAGAGGTCCAGCCCGTAACGGTCCCTCAACTCCCGCTCTTCCTCTGTCTGGCTGTCCTCGTCCACCGCCCCGGCCCTATATCTGCTCTCCATCCACCAGGGAAAGAAGTGTCGCACCATCCCCGTCTCTGCGGCCTTTTGCCACTCCTCATGAAAGCAGCCACCCACCCCGTCCGGCGTCGACTCCAGAATTAGCTCCGCCCCCGGAGCCATGGCCGCCCGCAGCCCCGCCAGTGTTTCCGCAGGATCGCCCGGCCAGCGCGCCAGTTCCGAGCAGTGCAGGTTCTGTACCGTCAATCCCCGTCCCGCGTTCCGGTCTCCCGCCGACACCACCCGGTACTGCGCATCGATCTTCGGAAACACGATCTGCCGCACATTGGCGTGCGAAGTCCGCAAGGGCCCCGCACGCAACTCCTCCGGCAGACAGTCCAGAAAGCGGTGCACAATGCGGAAGATCTCCTCGGCCGCCTCCTGCGTATGGGCCACTTCCAGGGTCAGCGTTCCCGGCTGGGTAATGGTCTTCAGAAAAAAGCGCGCCGCCGCCCAGGTCGTCAGCCCCATCTGCCGCGCCTTCAGCACAATGTTCCGCTTGCCCCGCCGCTGCTCGAAGGCTCGCTGCGCCGCATTCGCCCTCAGCGGCGCCGACCGTCCTTCGCGCGTCCTCACCCGCAGCAGTTGCCCGGCCAGCGCCATGCCTACGGTCTCTCCCCGCAGGCTCATCGGCCGTCGGTCCAGAATCTGCCCAAATCGCGCCAGTTCTCCGGCATTCAACGCTGCCGCGTGAACCATCGGCTCCGTCACCGCTGCCGCGCCCTCTCCTCCTGCCGCTTCTCCCACGGGTCTCCCCTCCTCAACCGGACAAGCAATATGACAAACCGGAATCGCGCGTCCCATCAAGGGTTCATGCATCGCCGGCTCTCGAGGTCAACTTCGGCCTCCGCGCCTTGCAATGCAACTCCCAGCAGGCGAGTCCCCCAAGTTGCAAACTCTCCTTTGGACCCGCCGCTGAGGCCACCTGCCTACCAACCCTGAAATTCCGCATACCAGCCCGCCCCGCCATCGCCGCCGGTTCCCGACGTCGTGTACGTGGCCGCCGTGTAGCCCGACGAGGTGCCCGGTGTTACGGTGCAACTAGCCAGCGATCCACTGCTCCAGATCGGATTGATGGTTGCTGTGCCCAGAGTGCCGCCGCCTCCGAGCACGTTCCAGGCCACATTCGCGCCCGTCCCGCATCCCGCGCCCGCCTGGACCACAGTGCACGTCCCATTCAGCGCCCCGCTCGTCACGCCCAGAGTCGCCTTCGGTTGCGACGTGCATGTTCCCGAGGTCGCTGCCGCCTCAGGCACAGTGACCAGACCACCCGGACCGCCCGCGACATCGATCGTCGGCCAGGTGCTCACTGCCGCCTGACTGGAAAGAACCACCACTCCTCCTCCGCCGCCGGATCCCGCTCCTGTCGAATTGGCTGATGGCGGATTGCCAGCCCCACCGCTGGCGTCAATCAATCCGCCCGTCCCGTTGATTGATCCGCACATGGCCAGGAATCCACTTCCTGGGTTGCCCCCCGTGCCGCCCGTGTTCCCGCCTTGCACGCCGGTGGAACCCGTAATGGCCGCTCCATCCGTACCGCCAATCGAGCCGTTCAGCGCGCCGCGTTGCTGGCTGACCGAGTAAGAGCCTCCATTTCCGCCATTCCCGCCGCTTGCCGCACCCAAGGTTCCGCCGCCCGTGCCCAGGTAGCCCGATCCAGATGCGTTCAAATACGAAGCATCTCCCGCGACACCCGCCGCCGTACCCCCTCCAGACCCGCCTGAGGCCCCGCCGAACATGCCTTTGTAAGTGGCCGGCCAACTCGAGAAAGTCCAGTTCACAAGAATCGATCCATTGATCGTGCAAGCGCCCGTTGCGTGGACTACCAACCCGGCGACCGTTCCGCTGCTGTATGAGTTCGACCGCACCACGGCGCCCGAGTCTATTGTGAAGCTCGAATAGTACTTCTCTCCGTAAATCACGCAGGGCGACGCAGCGGTGCAGTTGATAGCACAGGTGGACGGACTCGTGGAGCATGTTGCCGTGGGTGATGCCTCATAGGAGCCATCCGCGCCCGTGGCAAGATACTGCAGCCACGCAGGCGTGTTTGTCAGTACACCGGAATTCGGACACCCCGCAGTGGTCGCGCCGCCATTCGCATCCGTGCAAAGAGGACTCGCCGTGCCCGATACAGTGCCCGCCGTGAGCAGTTTGCTGTCTGTCCCTTGGAGAGACGCAGGCGCAACCTGCGAGGCAGCAATCTGCCCCGCGGCGTTGCCCAGCGGAATTCCGGCCCACGTCCCAGGCGATCCGCCCGCTACGTTCACCCAGCCTGCAATTCCATTCGCCGTCGCGCCCGAGTTCTGCTCAAAGTCTCCCTGCGACCACGCCAGCGTCGTCGGCGCAGCGCTCGACTTCGTCGGCAATTGCATCTCCGGCCCCAGCAGCGGCGCCGAGAAAGTCAGCGCCGTTGCCGTCGAATAGTTTGCGCCCAGGTTGCTCCCCAGGTTTACCAGCACTGCGCCCGGCAGCGTTGCATCCACGTAATTGATCACCTTGTTGGTGTCTGTCCCAATGGTGATTCTCTGCCCCGCAGAGAGGTCCGTAGCGCTCGTGCATGTCAGCACATTCGTCCCCGCCGTGCCGGTACAAGTCGTCGCCCCCGCGTTCGGGCTCCCCGTCGTTCCCGTTTGGTACACAACATCGAGCGCGTACCGCTTCCCGTTCACCCCGCTCCAATACCCCGGAGGCGCAATGGTCTGTCCGGCAAACAAAGTTGTTGCATTCGGCAGCGCCGCAAATGCCGTATCCGTGTAAAGGAAGTCGGACGCTTGCGTTCCGTATTGCCATAACTGTCCGATGTTCACATCGCCGATCAATTGATGTGCTTCCCATGCTGATGCGGATAACCCAGCGCTCTTCAAAGAGGGTGCATACGAAAGCTCGGGAATTTCTCCCGACGATCCCGTCACGTTCGATCGCGCCAGAGCAGGAACTCCGACCACCGCCGGGCTTGTCGCCGTGCCGCTCAACACGCCATTCGACATGTTCAGGCTCAGCGCCGCGTCGTTTGCAGGCGTCATCACCAGGGACGGCGCATTGGCCAAAGAATAGATCGTGGCGAAATAGGCCCCCTCGAAATCAAGAAAGAATTGCGTCTGACCGGCGTTCGACGGGCAATCCAGCATCGTGATCGCGCCCAGTCCGGAGTTATACGAACTGTCGGTCTCGAACCGTATGTTTCTCGCCGTCATCCGCACGCTGTTGTTCGGCCCGCACGAGGAGTTGTCCAGCATCACCATGGCTCCCACACTCCCGCCCACAGCCCCGTTGTTGACGGTTCCATCCGCGATCCCGAAGTTGTCCGTTGCGCTGGTCTTCCAGTAAATCGAAGCCAGGCCCGCGCCGTCTGATCTCCATCCCCTGTCAAACGCCACATTGATCCCGCCCGCAGCGAAGTAGTAATCGAAGTAAAGCGCGTTGTCGATCCAACTGTTCGATAGCCTGGTTCCCGTGTCCACGCGAGAGCCAAAGTAGAGGTCGACACCCATCCCCCGATTGGTCGCTATGCCACTGGCATTGACGAGCATGATGTTGCCCACTTCCTGCTGAAACTTTGATATCGAGTCGAATGCGATCGCTACGTTGATCGTCGTCGCAGTTCCGCTGTCCGTGTACGTTCCTAAGCTGACTCCGCTCGCCACGGCAGGATTGAACGGCACGACTACCGTGAACGATGTGCTTGTGGCCAATGCAACCTGGGCCACAACATTGTTCAATACCAATCCCGGCAGGGTTGTCATCCCCTGTAAAATCACCCAGTTCCCGGCGCTTATGCTGTTGGTCACCGGGAAAGTGATGGTGTACGGCTGCGCCACCGCTCTGCCGCCCTTCGGAGAACTCGCCGCGTAGAGTGCCGTCGCTACCGTGATCTTGGCCGGAATGCTGGTGGATAAGGTTTCTACATACCCCAGCGTTTGATAGGCGAAACCTATCACGCCGGAACTGGGATTTGTGTAGGGCTGGCTCTTTTCCAGAGCCGTGTTGGTGCTCGCATTCAGCATTGTATAAAGCGCCGTCGCTGTTGCTGCCGCGCTCGCTCCGATGTTCACCTGGTTTCCCGTACCGCCAGAGGTCACGAACGTGACCGTCGTTCCGTTGATCGTGACCGTGTCCCCACTCGCCGGGTTGCTCACAATGGTGATCGAAGAGATATTGGCTGCCGTGGTGAAACTCGTAAGGTTATAAACCGTGCCCGCCGCCGGTCCGTTCCAATTGATCCTCGCCGGAGTTTGGGCCGAGGTTCCCCCTTCGACGCCTTCAATCTTGCAGGTGTCATACGCGTTGATCGTGCTGCTGATCACATAGGTTCGGTTGCCGGGAAACTCCACCACGCCCCCATAAGGCGGCACTCCCGGTCCGGTCCCCCCATTCCAGCAGGCATTGAACGCTGCCTGGATCGCGGCCGTATCGTCCGTCGATCCGTTACCCACCGCGCCAAATGCGGAATTCGTAACATCGAAGCGAGGCCCTATACTGATGTCGTTCGCCACCGAAAGTGTCGTCGGCGTGCTCACTGGCCCGGTAAACGCAGCGCCCGTCAAAGCCGCGCCGCCCAGATTCGACAATGCCCCCGAAGCAGTCGAGGCGCCCGTCCCTCCCGCCGCAATTGAAACCGTGCTCTCGCCCGCGACTGCCGTGCCAGTCCCGCTGTAATAAGCAATCTGCCCGGCCGTTCCCGCGTTCACCGTGCCGCTGGAGCCCGCCGTCCCGCAGGCCGCGCCTGTATTAGTGATATATCCAGAGTTATCGATCTGCAGACAGTTGTGACCGCTCGTTGCTTCAAGCCCTGGGAATCGGATCGCCGCCGCCCCCGTAAAACTCGCGTACAGCGGACTGGTTGTGCCGCCGCCGTAAACATAGAACCCGGCCCCTGCTCCCGTCTCGTTATTGATGCGCACCGCTCCGGTCGCATTCGAGGCGTTCACGTAGGTGTCTCCGCTGTTCGTGCTCTGGTAAGCCTTGAAGCTGTCCAGCCCTCCCAAAGCCGAGTTCAGCGCCCAGTTATTCGTCGCGTCCTTCACCATGTACCATTGGCTGGCGCCGGTGTAGTCCTTGTAGATGAAGGACTCCTTCACGTCCTTGGTAGATCCCGCCCAAAGAAACTGATCGATCTCAGCGTCTGCCTGGTTTCTCACTGTGGTCGAACCGGCAAACGTGGATGGTCCGCCAATCTGCAACGTTCCGTTGAACTGCGCGTTCCCGGTGCTCCCAATTGTCGCAACCGTCGACTCCACCGCGCCGCCCGACCCGATCACTACCCCGCCCGTACCGGAATTGTTCGACCCGTTCAGCACCACCGCCCCAGTCCCTGCCGCATTGATCACCGTCTGGTTGTTGGTGCTCGACTGCCCATTGTTGTACTGCCCGATGGAAAGCCGGTTCACATTGTTCAGCAGATCCTCGACCTGGTAAAACTGCTCGCCCGCCGTCGCGTCCGTATAACCCTCGATCCAGCGGTAGCCATAATCCGTCTGAATCTCATTCAGCAGCCCGCGCTCGTTTCCCGCGCCCGTACCCAGCCTCAGGTGGTTCGTCACCGTCGCATCCTGCTGGCTCTGGTACCAATCTCCATTCAGGCCGTTGAAGCTGCGATGAAACGTATCCAGGAAGCTGTTGCGTGTGCCGTTGTCCGTCAACTGGCCCGCAAATATCGTTCCGCCGGTCATCCAGCTGTTGTACGCGCTGCCTGCATCCGCCACCACTTGGCTTGTCGAGTTCTCGGTCCGCAGTCCCACAATCGTATTGTTCTTTGCACTCGCGCCTAGGTGCAGCGCGGTCGAGCAGCCTTCCACATCTCCGCCCGTGAATGTGTTTCCATCGCCCTGTTGCAGGTTGATTCCGTACGTGCCGGCAATCGGGCTTCCGCCGCTCGTCGGGCAGTCGATGTGCAGCCTGATAAACGTGCTCGCGTTCATCCAGTCCGTCGTGGCCGAATTGGAAACTTGGTGCCCGATGGCATTCACCGCCGTCTGGAATCCCGCGAACTCGTTGTCCAGGAATGTTCCTCCCGTATAGTTCCCCGTTCCATCCAGCGTCATGCCCGTCTGGTTCGAATTCCCCAGCAGATACAAGCTCTCCAGGTCCATCTCCTGCGTCCGGTAGGCTGCCAGCGCCTCAGCCACTCCACTCGTCGCCGCAGTTGTATTGATCACCACGTTGTCGAGGTGGAAGCCCGGCGTATCCGCCGCATACGTTGGGTCTCCCACCGCGATCATTGCGCCGGTGCCGGAGTACAGAAACACCGTGCCGCCCTGGCTCCCGCTGGCCGTGCTCGCTCCCCGCAAAGCACATCCCCGCAGCGCCACATTCCTCGTTCCCGCCGTCACAATCAACTGGCTGGCCGTCGAAATGGTGGCGCAAGGCAGCAGCACCGTCGCATTCGCCGTCGATATCGTCAGGTTCGATCCCATCGACAGGCTTCCCGTAAAATTCCGAGCGTCGCACGTACCGCCATAACTCGCGCTGAGGGCACTTACGCAAGCCTGCAGCTTGGCCCCAAAATCCGCGCCCGGGAACTGGTCCACTTGGGTTGCCGAACCCAGCGGGCTGTTCGCCACCAGCGCCGCATACGTCCCGCCGCCCGCCAATGTCCCCC
>Ga0224527_1001618_pt1 | contig 10835 bp, 10 predicted proteins | sample CBST0metaG_FD_179882 | JGI IMG/M metagenome (GOLD analysis project Ga0224527, IMG submission 179882) | Peat soil microbial communities from Stordalen Mire, Sweden - C.B.S.T0 | ecosystem: Environmental > Terrestrial > Soil > Wetlands > Peat | place: Sweden: Norrbotten County, Stordalen Mire... | reverse complement strand
GTTTCGGCTCGACCTGCGCAAGCAACGGTGAGGCGGGTCATTTCGGCCAATCCGCGGGTAATGAGTCCAGCGGCGGTGTTGTGTCCATACCCGAGGCCGTCCACTACTCCGGCTGCTATAGCGATTACATTCTTGACCGAGCCGCCCAACTCAACGCCGATCACATCGTCGTTGCGATAGAGTCGAAAATTAGCGTCGCTGAATATCTCCTGCACTTTTGTGGAGAGAGCGACGTCCTCAGAGGCGACGCTAATAGTGGTTGGGAAGCCTTTGGCCACCTCACGAGCAAATGTTGGACCGCTCAGCGCACACAGTTGTGGTTGAAAACTGCCGTCGCCCTTGGTGAGCACATCGGTGATGACCTGGGTCATGCGCAGCAGGGATTCATTCTCAATTCCCTTGGTGGCAGAAACCAGAAGCAGTCCCGGATGCAGCAGCGGTTTCATCTGCGTCCATACTCGCCGCGCATGGTGCGAGGGCATGACGCTGAGAACGATCTCCGCGCCTTCTAGGGCTTCTGCAAGGCTTTGCGTAGCCGTAATGCTCTCCGGCAAGCGGCAGCCGCTGAGAAACGGTTCATTGATCCTCGTAGTGCAGATTGACTCGACAACCTCTTTTTCATACGCCCATAGCTTGAGACGGTGCACCCCTTTGCGTCCAAGCGCGATGGAGAGCGCGGTGCCCCAGGCTCCAGCGCCGATTACTGCAATTGTTGCCATGAAGAATTATGCCTTTCTTGCGCCGAAGCGGCTTTCCGTGCCTTTGAGCAGGCGTCCGATGTTCTGGTGATGACGAATGATGACGAGGAGTGCCACGGCCACACACATGGCCAGCGCCGGAGCAGGAAACAGATCGCGCTCCAGCCACCACAACGCGACAGGGAAGCTGGCAGCAGCGAGGATCGAGCCGAGCGAAACGTAGCGGGTCAAGCCTACGATCACCGCAAAAAGCACCACTGCGATCAGTACCGCCAAGGGCGCAAGCGCCAGGAAAACTCCAAGTCCAGTGGCTACGCCTTTTCCTCCCTTGAAGCCAAGCCACACCGGGAACATGTGGCCGATCACGGCGGCGAGCGCGGACATTGCAGCGAGGGTATGCAACTGCATGTCGCTGGAGACAGGAATGCCGGGAAGGTGAAGGACAAGAAAGACAGGCAGCCATCCCTTCAGTGCATCCAGAAACAGCGTAGCGATAGCGAGCCCCTTGCCGCCAGTGCGCGCAACATTGGTTGCGCCAATGTTGCCGCTCCCAATGGAGCGAACATCAATGCCCTGAAAAATTCTCACGAGAATGTAGCCAAAGGGAATCGTACCCAATAGGTAAGAGGCGACCGCAATACCAAACACTGTGGGATAGTTCATTGCACTCCCATTTCAGGTGCCTTCAGCGGTCAGAGTGAAGCCTTCGAGCTTGATATAGCTCGGCCCGCTGGGGGATAGCCTGCTTTCATATAAGAAGAATTCTCGCGCCGTCATTGTACCGAACTCTGGTGCGGGACTCGACGCTACAAATGCGGAAAGCTGTGCAAATGCCTCAGGCCCTCGCTCGCTACGCTCGGGGCGCGGTCTGCCCGAACCGTTACGAGCCAGCGTTAGATGCGGGTGAAACTCACTCTCCGCGCGAAAACCAAGACCGCTCAACGCCTGATCCACCGCGCGTGCCAACTCGCCAACATGCAAGGAATCAATGCCTGCCCAAAAGACGCGAGGGGCATGGGCGTTGGGAAAGAAACCGACGTCGTGGACTGCGATCTCGAAGGCCGACGAGCGAATCTCCCGCAGCCTTTCTGCCACCACATCTGACGATGCCACCTCGCCGAGAAACTTGAGTGTGATGTGGTAATTGGTGCTGCGCACAAAGCGCACACCTGGCAGGCGTGGCTGTAACGTGCGGACGTAGTCGTCAAGCCGTTGTTGAATTGCGTCGTCGATGTCGAGGGCAACAAAGAGTCGCATGGCTTAGCGGAGTTTGCGGCGCAACAGGTCGAGAGCCAGTTGCGAGGCGTACCAGCGCACGCGTTCGCGGTCGCCGGGGAATCTGCGCTCGACGACCTCCGTGAGTTTGCCATCGGCGAGCGCAATATAAACCAGTCCGACGGGCTTCTCCTCCGTGCCTCCAGTTGGGCCAGCCACACCTGTGATGCCAACTCCGAGACTGGTCTTGCAGCGCTGGCGAATTCCTTCTGCCAGCGCTGCGGCCACTGAGCGGCTGACCGCGCCATCGCTGGCGAGCAGCAAGGGAGGAACTCCGCAGAACTCGCGCTTCAACTGATCGGAGTACACCAGCGCTCCACCCATGAAATATCGCGACGAGCCACTGATGCTAGTGATGCGCTCAGCGAGAAGCCCGCCCGTGCAGCTCTCAGCGACAGCAAGAGTTGCTCCACGCATTTGTAGGAAATAGCCCACGATCTGTTCCAGCGATTCGCCACCCGAGGAAAATATTTCATCTGCGAATTCGTCTTCCAGCAGAGAGGCAAGCTGTTCGATCTGCATCTCCGCCGCTTCCTGGGTGGGTGCGCGTGCCTTCAAGTGCAATTGCACCTCGCCCGCCTTCGCTAGAATGGTGGTCTCAATTGCAGAAAATTGCTTGTAGATCTTCGCGGCTCGCAAGTCGGCGGCGGATTCTGCAACCATAGCGATCTTTAGCTCACACATTGCAAGATGCACTGGGGGCAACACCAGCCTGAGTCGCTCGACGCAGTGATCGTTGAACATGCCCTCCATCTCAAAAGGTGGCCCTGGGAGGAGGATCACGATGCGGGGCTGACCCTCATAGACAGTGTCGAGCCACTGTCCTGGAGCGCTGCCACGCGGATTTGTAAGTATCTGCGCGCCAACGATATAGTCCGCCTGCTTGATGTTGTTCTCGGCCATTCTCATGCGGAGTGCCGCAGCACGCGTATAAAGCGCTGCTACCATCTCATGGTCGCGACGCAACTCCAGTCCGAGAGCCTGCGCAACGCACTCACGGGTAAGGTCATCTTCCGTGGGGCCAAGCCCGCCCGAGCAGATGACGATCTCCGCCCGGGAGAGCGCAACCTGGCAGGCTTGCAGCAGATGCTCCGGGCGATCGCCTACAATTGTCTTGAAAATGACTTCCACGCCGAGTTCATTGAGGCGCTGTGTCAGGAACAGCGAATTCGTGTCCTGGCGATAGGGCGTCAAGAGCTCGGAGCCGATAGCTACGATCTCAGCATTCACGCATAACAGTGTAAACCGTAATGCTGCAAACCCTGCGCACCATAGGTGAAATGTCAAAACCGCGGCTGCGGAGGGTTTGTTTCAATTGCGCGCCCTGCGACAGTTTGTTTGTGACATATGTCACAAACTGAACGGGTACGGATCACGGACAGGAGAGTATCTGGAGCGTATGTTGAATCTGGACTAAAAAGGTCTAGATTATCTCAATCCTATGCAACTTACTCGCGCCGCCGACTATGCTGTTCGCGTAATGATTCATCTGGCAAGCCAGCCGGAAGGAACTGTGGTTTCTAACGCGCTTCTTGCCAAGGTGGCAGAAGCGCCGGAAAGCTTTCTTTCCAAGGTCCTTCAATCCTTGGCTCGCGCTGGATTGATCCAGGCCCGGCGGGGCACTATAGGCGGTTTCTCCCTTCTTCCAAGTGGCGCGACAGCTTCGTTGCTGGGTGTGGTCGAAGCCATCGACGGACCCATCGCGCTCAATCTTTGTCTCACATCTGGCGACCCTTGCCATCGTCGACAGGAGTGCGTTGCGCACGGCGTTTGGATCCGCGCTCAGCAGGCGATGTTGGCAGTTCTGAGCGCAGCTAAGATCGCGGACCTGGTGTCCGCAAAGGCTGGCCATAACACTCTCCTGAACATTTCCCAGGTTGCTGATGGCAGTAACCAGGAATTAGTTTCTTCAACTCAGTTGGGATCATCAAAAGCTATAAGCAGCACAGCACAACCGCGTTCCGCTCCTAAAGGAGCTCGGCGCGTTACAAGCGGAAAACAAATTTAAAGATCGGGGTAGCGTATGGACTCCGCCGTATTGATACATCGGCTACATTTCGCATTCACAGTTACGTTTCACTATCTGTTTCCCCAGTTGACGATGGGTTTGGCTCCGCTGATTGTGGCGCTGAAAACCATTGGTCTCCGGAAGAACGACGAGCGGTATCACAAGGCTGCACGTTTCTGGGCGAAGATCTTCGGCATCAGCTTCGTCTTCGGAGTCGTGACCGGCATTCCAATGGAATTCCAGTTCGGAACCAACTGGTCGCACTTCTCAAGGTACGCGGGCGGCGTCATCGGCCAGACTCTGGCGATGGAAGGCACCTTTGCTTTCTTCCTTGAGTCGGCTTTCCTCGGACTCTTTCTCTTTGGTGAGAAGCGCTTGAGCAAGATTGCTCACTGGTGGACGGGCTTCGCCGTTTTCTTCGGCTCCTGGCTGTCGGGATACTTCATCGTTGCCACCGACGCCTGGATGCAGCATCCCGTGGCCTACAACCTCGCTGCCGATGGAAAGTCCGTGAGTCTGAGCAGCTTCTGGGGCTTGATTCTGAATCCTTGGGCGATCTGGCAGTACGCTCACAACATGGCTGGTGCAGCAGTGACCGGAGCCTTTGTCATGGCGGCTCTCGGTGCCTATTACGTCCTCAGCGGTAGATACACAGAACAGGGCAAGATATTCGTCAAGGTTGGGGTGATCGGTGGAATTCTGGCTTCTCTGCTGGTGATTGGACCGACAGGCGATGGACAGGGCCGCAACCTGGCCGCTTATCAGCCTGCCACCTTGGCCGCAATGGAAGCGCACTTCGATACCAAGTCAGCCGATCTGGTCATCCTTGGACAGCCGAATGTAGAAACCAAGACCATCGACAACCCACTCATCGTTCCCAATGCACTGAGTTTCCTGATAAGCCGCGATTGGAACTCGCAAGTGCGCGGTCTCAGTTCATTTCCTGAATCGGAGTGGCCTACAAACATATCGCTGCTCTACTACGCTTACCACATAATGGTGGGGCTGGGCACTATCTTCATGCTTGTAATGCTGATCTCCGGCATTCAGCTATGGCGGAAGAAGTTGTACGAAACCCGATGGCTGCTTTGGGTTCTCATGCTGAGTGTACCGCTGCCTTACATTGCGAATACTGCCGGATGGATGACGGCTGAAATTGGCCGGCAACCGTACCTCATCTATGGCATCCTTCGCACTGTTGATGGTTTCTCAAAATCCGTTTCAGCGGCAAACGCCTGGTTTACCCTGCTGGGCTTCCTGGGAATGTACACCCTGCTTGCCATCCTGTTCCTGTTCCTCGTGCAACGCGAAATTGCGCATGGGCCGGAACACGTTGAGGAAGCTTTGCCCGCGCCTGCAAAGGGCGGAGCCGCTCTCGTGGGGAGGAACTAACATGGAATTCACTGGATTTCTCTGGTTCGCGATCATCTCGGTCATGCTGACCGTGTATGTCATTCTGGACGGCTTTGACCTTGGCGTAGGTGCACTTCATCTCATTCTGGGCCGCACTGACGAAGAGCGCAGAAAGATCATTAAGTCGATTGGCCCGGTGTGGGACGGAAATGAAGTGTGGCTGCTCGCTACCGGCGGCGTTCTCTATTTTGTGTTCCCGCAGCTTTATGCTTCCGGCTTCAGCGGTTTTTACCTTCCGCTGATGATGGTGCTCTGGCTGCTCATGCTGCGCGCCATCGGTCTTGAGTTCCGCACGCACATCAACGACGGAATCTGGGCGACCTTCTTCGACGGCATTTTCTCGATCGGAAGTCTGCTGCTCGCGGTCTTTTACGGCGCGGCACTGGGTAACGTGGTGCGCGGTCTACCTCTCGCAGCCGATCACTACTTCTTCCTCCCGCTGTGGACCAACTGGAACGTTGGTGCGCATCCGGGCGTGTTGGACTGGTACACCGTGCTATCCGGAGTGGTTGCGTTGGTTGCACTTTGCATGCACGGAGCTAACTACCTCGTCTGCAAGACGGACGGTGAATTGAACGAGCGCGCTCGCAAGACCTCGTTGATTCTTACGCCGATACTCATTGTGCTCACGCTGGTCAGTCTGTTTGCAACGCTGGCTATCCATCCCAACATCACCGCCAACTACAACGCGCTGAAAATTGGATACCTCATACCAGTATTGGTATTCGCCAGTCTGATCGCAGTGTTCATCTTTCAGAAGGGAAGACAGGAGGTTCTGGCCTTCGTATCTGGAGCGCTGTATCTGGCCTTCATGCTGGTCGGTGCCGTGTACTCGTTGTATCCAGTCATTCTTCCGGCGATCAATCCGCAATACAGCCTGACGATTCAAAACTCAATCACCTCGACCTATGCGTTGCGGGTGGGTTTGCGGTGGTGGATTGTCGGCATAGTGATTGCGATTGCTTATTTCGTCTTCTTGTATCGTATGTTCCGCGGCAAGATTGTCTTGGAAAACCATGGCGGCTACGGCGACTAGAAGGTAAGATGAATTAACACCAATTTAACAATCGGTGCCCCGGGAATGCGAGGGTGGGGATGACACGTCACACTCCATCCAGCAACTCCGGGGGCGCAAAACTGGCAGGCAGAATCCCTGGCGGCCATGAGCGCAAAACTGTTCGACCATTGACAGCACATAAGGAGACATGCACAGGATGAATACCAAGAAGCTTTGGATTGCTTTTAGTCTTTTTGTAGTTACAGCCCTTTCACAGACATCATTCGCACAAGGACTCAACTGGGAGGGCCAGACCGGCGCTCTATTGACACCTTTCGCCTACACCGCCGGTTCACCGGCGGGCAAGTTCGGCAAGCCTGAAGTTGCTTTCCACTTTCTGAGTGCAGGAAACGTACTTGGCAACGAATACCAGTTCTCCGTAACTGAAGGATTCGGCAAGCGCTTTGAGGCTGGCTTCACGCAGTCCTTCAACCAGGCTGGCGATACGCCGGTGTACAGCTCCTTGTTTACCGGAGACTTCAGCACGCTGCACGGCAAGTTCACGGTTCTTCCGGAGAACTCCTACAAGACTAAGTGGGTTCCCGCGATCGCTGTTGGAGCAGTGGGCCGTTTCGGTGATTCTCGCGTGGATACGAATGCCAATGTTATTGGCGGCAATGTTACCTATCCTTCGCAGAAGAACGGTGACTTCTACGTGGTCGCCACCAAGACTGTCACCCAGGTAAAGGGCTTCCCCTTTGTTCTTAGCTTTGGTGAAAAGGTCACAGATGCGTCGATCATGGGAATCGCTGGTCAGGCCGGAAACGGACTGAATGCCGGCACTCGTTGGCAGGGACGTCTCTTCGGTGCTGCGGCTTTCGTAGTTAAGGGACCGGCAAAGTCTGCGCTGATCTTCGGCTCAGAAGCAGTTCAGCAGCCGCATTATGTCCAGCCCCTCGAAAACACCATCACGATTCCGACCTCCCTGAGCTATTTCGTTCGCGTGGTTCCTCATTTGGAAGGATCTCCCTTGCAGGTAGATCTCGGTGTTGTTCAGGCTGCCGGGCACGTCGCTCACGGTTTGAACCTGGATGCCAATGGCCGCGTGGGCATGGGTGTTTCTTACCACTTCTAAATCTCAACAGCGTAACAGCGAAGGCCGCCATTTCGGCGGCCTTCAGCTTTTACACTAGCGCGGATTCGGCCAGTCGCGGCATGGGATTCTCCACGTATTTCGGAGGCACATCCAAAAGGAACGGCTCGCGCATCTTAATCCTCATGGTCCGGGGAAATGATTCCATAATCAGGTGCTTGCCTTAACCGCCTGCGCATCCCTATAATCGCGTTCTCAGTGCAAAATGTCAGAGTTCGCTGATTCAAGATTGGCCTTCTGTTTTATCCGGCAATGGAAGCGATTGTTTTCTTGCCGATGAGTGAGTCGCAGATTCCGCATAAGCTTTTAAGGAGCAAGAGAATGAAGAAGTCCCTTATTGTGTTCTTGCTTGCAGCCGCCAGCGTGGCAGCGCAAGCGCAGGCCGCACCCCCTGCGGGACAGCAGCAAGCTGCGTCCGGAGCTGCGGCACCGGATCAGCAGAAGAAGGTTATTCAGGATCAGGCCGAGGGCAACGCCTATGTTGCCGCTATCAACGCAGCCGATCCTGCTCAGAAGGCTCAGATGATGGAGAGCTTTCTGCAAACCTACCCGAACAGCGTAGTGAAGGAAGACGGGCTGGAGTTTCTTCTTAAGACCTATCAGCAGCTGAACAATGTTGTCCAGATGAAGTCCACGGCACAACGCGTGCTGCAGGTAAATCCGAACAATGTGACTGCGCTTGTGGTGCTCACGTACCTGGACCACGCCAAGGGGCAGGGAAGCGATGCAGATTCCCCAGCCGCGTTGCAGGAAGGTGGACAGTTTGGCAAACGTTGCGTGCAGGCGTTAGAGACCGCTCCTAAGCCCGAAGGAAACACCGACGAGCAGTGGACTGCCACGAAGAACCAGTTCCGGGTGATTTGCCTTGGTGCTGTGGGTGACGCGGCCCTTGCGGCCAAGGATTATCCAGCCGCACAGCAGAACTTGAAAGCAGTGGTTACGGCGCAGCCTACCGATGTGACCAGCATCTATCACCTCGCTCTGTCTTACCTGTTGCCCAAGCCACCCGTGGTAGACGGCCTGTTCTGGATTGCAAAGGCCGCTAACAGCGCGCCACAGCTCAACACTTACGCCAAGAATCAGTACATCCGCTACCATGGCGGACCTGAAGGCTTTGATGAGTTGGTGGCCACCGCGAAGACCTCGGCAACAATTCCGGAGGGCTTCACGGTTGCTCCCGCCCCATCGCCTGCCGATCAGGCTGCCGAAATGCTGAAAAAGAACACTCCGGACAAACTGTCCTTCGCGGAGTGGCAGTTCATTCTGACCAGCGGCAATAAGGAAGCCAGTGAGCAGGTTTGGACCGCGATTAAGGGCAAGCCAGTGCGCTTGGGTGCTTCCGTGGTAGAAGGTAGCCGTGACTCACTGAAGCTTGCTGGCAGTGTCGATGACATTGAGGCCAAGAAGTCTGACATTACCCTTACTCTTAAGGAGCCGCTCGCTGCTGCACGCGTTCCGAAGGCTGGTGCGCAACTCACCATTCAGGGTACGCCGAGCGAGTACACGGCGGAGGGTGATGCGTTCAATCTCACCATTACCGGCGGAGAGGTTCTTGCGGGCTTGCCTGAAGGGGCGAAGAAGCCAACTGCTGGTGCGCATAAGGCTCACTAGTACTGCTGGAGCGGTTTAGAAAGGGGCAGCCTTCGAGCTGTCCCTTTTGCTGAATCAAAACCTGACGTAGTTGAACCCAAAGAGAATCGGGCCGCATGGGGCGGCCCGGTTCTCAAATATTGGTGCAGGCTAACGGGCGATCTTTTTCTCCATAAGTGGAACCTTTTCACTCTTGGGTGGTCGGCGCGTGCCAGCGCGCACGGCGCGCACGTCCAACTCCAACTCGGTAATGGTCCGACTGAGCGTGTTGCGGTGCATCTCCAGCTGCCGAGCAGCTTTACACTGATTGCCGTTGTTCTGCTCCAGCACGGTGAGGATGAAGCGTTTTCTGAATTCACGAACGGCCTCTGAATAGAGAATTCCGCTCTGGCACATCTGCGAGACAAGAGCCTCAAGTTGGTCCTTCACAGAGGGCCTCTCTTTCTTCTTTGTGCTTCTTTGTGGATCAAGCCAGTTGTTCAGTTTGAAGCGCGCCCGGTGCACTGGAGCTCGCCAGATTATCACTTTCACGACACTAGCGGCTCTGAATGCGTAACTGCTGCAACGCCTTAAGTCCGTCATGGAACTTCTGCTTCAAGTCGCCGGGCCCCGCATAAACCGCAGCCCGTCCTGCAACCAGGAAATACTGCCCAAGCGAAGACCGTGCGAGCATGCTGGAAGATGGAAGAAAGCTGGCCATTGCCATCACCAGCACCATGATTATCAGCATGCCCCGCAACAATCCAAATACACCGCCGAGCAGGCGGTCAAATGCGCGTAAGCCAACGCTGTGAGCCGCCCACCGAACAATTCGTCCTGCCACACCGGCCAGGATGATCACACCAACAAAAATAAGCAGGAACCCTGCACCAGAAGCCACAACATCATTCTTCACGTAAGGTGCGATATACCCGGCCACAAGCCGGTATCCCCAAGCAGCCAGTAGATACCCGAACACGGTACCGCCAAGCGAGAACAACTCAAAGACAAACCCCTGAGCCGCGGCATGGAGCACCGACAGCACAAGGACTCCCGCGATCAGCCAGTCCAGGCTGTTCATGTACTAACCTCGCGGCAGCTCTCGCCCGGTAAGAAGGCGGTAAGCTTCCACGTATTTTGCGCTGGTATTCTGCTGCACCTCTTCCGGCAATGCGGGAGCAGGTGGCTTCTTTTCCCAGCGAATCTGTTCCAGGTAGTCACGCACATATTGCTTGTCATAGCTCAACTGTGCGCTGCCTGGTGAGTAGCTGTCCGCGGGCCAGAAGCGCGAAGAGTCTGGCGTCAGTACCTCATCCGCCAGAACAACGCCGTTTGCCGTTTGTCCAAACTCAAACTTAGTATCGGCAATAATGATGCCTTTCGTGAGTGCATAGTCAGCGGCCTTTTGATAAATGCTCAAGCTCAGCTTGCGCAATGTTTCGCTATCAACTGTGCCAACGTGCTTCACCATTTCGTCGAAGGAGATATTCTCGTCATGGCCGCTGGCAGCCTTGGTTGCCGGAGTGAAGATCGGTTCAGGCAGTTTTTCGCTCTCTCTCATTCCCTTTGGAAGGGTGATCCCGCAAACTGCGCCCGTCTGCTGGTATTCCTTCCAGCCAGAGCCGGAGAGGTACCCGCGCACGACGCACTCCACTGGATACATATTGGCGCGAATTACCAGCATCGATCTGCCGCGCAACTCGGCTGCGTACTTTTTCAGCG
>Ga0224527_1001615_pt1 | contig 10878 bp, 9 predicted proteins | sample CBST0metaG_FD_179882 | JGI IMG/M metagenome (GOLD analysis project Ga0224527, IMG submission 179882) | Peat soil microbial communities from Stordalen Mire, Sweden - C.B.S.T0 | ecosystem: Environmental > Terrestrial > Soil > Wetlands > Peat | place: Sweden: Norrbotten County, Stordalen Mire... | reverse complement strand
AGAGGCGCGGCCAGCATGGCCCACATGGAAAAGTGAGTGCGGTTTTCGGCCAGGGAGAGCTTGCCGTTGCCCACTTCGAGCATGTCGGGGTCGTTCCAGTGGCCGGGACCGGCATATTTCTGCAGGCCATCCTGCTGGCTGATGATGTCGTAGATGCTTCTCCAGTTGGCCTGGACGTCGTCGGTGGTGCGCCACAGGTTGCCGCCCAACGCGGGCGCCCACTCCCAGGGAGCATCCCAGCCGTACTGGCAGAGCGAAAAGACGATGGGCCGGCCGGTGGCCTTGAGGGCTTTGCCCATCTTCACGTAGGCCGCCTCCATGATGCGCATCTGCTCGGCTTTGTCGTGGGGGGCCTGCTTCTCCATTACGTCCGGGATGAAGCTGCACAGATCGTACTTGAGGTAATCGAAGCCCCACTCGGCATACATTTTGGCGTCCTGCTCCTCGTGGCCCAGGGAGCCTTCGTAGCCGCCGCAGGTCTTGGTGCCGGGACCGGAGTAGATGCCGATTTTGAGGCCCTTGGAGTGGACGTAGTCGGCCAGGGCTTTCATGTCAGGAAACTTGGAGTTGGTGTGGAGCACGCCGTTGGCGTCGCGCTTGCCTTCCCAGGTGTCGTCGATGTTGACGTAGATGTAGCCGGCGTCTTTCATGCCGGTGGAGACGATCTGGTCGGCGGCGGCGCGCACGCCTTTGTCGTCGACCCTCTCGGCAAAGTAATTCCAACTGTTCCAGCCCATGGGCGGGGTGAGAGCGGCGGCCTGAGAAGCGGCCGGAGCTTGAGCGATGGCGGCGAGAGAAGAGAGAGCCAGAGCGGCAAGGGAGAGCGAGGCGGCGATACGCATGGTTTGTCCTCTTGGAAACGCTTTCAGGGGAATTCTATGCTGGGGAAGCGAGTTCGGCAATGGGGCTTCACTTCTGACTTGCGGACGACGGGGGCTCCCAGCCTCGCCTGCAGTTAGTGGAAAGAAGGAACGCTGGAACCGGGCGTAAGCTACTTGGGAAAGTTCAACGCAGAGGAGGGCTTGTTTCCAATGACCGGAACGGATGCGGATGTGACGCGGCTCTTTCTTGAGTTTTCACGGCAGAAGCTGCTGGGGCAGTATTGGCCGAGGCTGCGGAGTGCGGTGGAATCGCTCACGGACGAGCAAGTGTGGTGGCGTCCCAACGAGGCCAGCAACAGCATCGGGAACCTGATACTGCATTTGAACGGCAACGTGGGGCAGTGGCTGGTGGGCTCGTTCAACAGACTGGAAGACAAGCGCAATCGGCCAGCGGAGTTTGACGCGGAGGAGCAACTTTCTGCTGGGGCTCTGGTGGAGAAACTGGGCGCGACGCTGGAGGAAGCGGCGAAGGTGCTGGCGCGGCTGGCTGCGGCGGATTTACTGGCGGAGTATGACATTCAGGGCTACCACGTGACCGGTTTATACGCGGTGTATCAGGTGGTGGAGCACTTTGGCATGCACTATGGACAGATTCTTTACATCACCAAGAACTTATCCGGCAAGGATCTGGGATTCTCCAGCGAGTTGAGGAAGACCGGAAGGGCCTCGTAGGGAGTGATGCCTCACATCTCCAAGCACAGAACGCTTGGAAATGTGGGACGTCGAGTTTTGCTGCGCTGGTTTGGAGGGGCTAGTTTCCTGTCTCCAATATTCGCGACATAAATCCAACTGTCATCCTGAGCGAAGCGGAGCGGAGTCGAAGGATCTGTAGTTCTTTCTGCCATCAACAAAATGCAGGTCCTTCCACTTCGTTGGTCGCAAAAGGCGCGACCAACTACGCTCAGGATGACAGTCCATTTTTTGATATGAACTTTGGAGACACCACACTAGCGACGGCGGGCGCACGCGACGCGGGGAATGCTCTGGAGGTCGGGGAGGAATTCAATCTCGGTGTATCCGGAGGCGTTGAGCAGCGAGGCGATTGCCGGCTGTTGACCGTATCCGATTTCGAGTGCGACAAATCCGCCCGGAACCAGGACCTCACGCGCAGCGGGGATGAGACGGCGGTAAACTTCCAGGCCGTCGTCCCCGGCGAAGAGGGCCAGTTCCGGTTCGTAGTCGCGAACCTCGACCGAGAGCGTGGCCAGATCCGTGCTGGGAACGTACGGCGGATTGGAAACCACAATTTCGAAGCGCTCCGTCGCAACCGGGGAGAGCAGGTCGCCGCGCAGAAATCGTATGCGGCTCTCTACGCCATTACGCGCCGCATTGTCGCGTGCGATGGCGAGAGCGGGGCCGGAAAGATCGATGGCGGTGAGGTGCGCGTCGGGCAGCTTGGCGGCCAGAGTCACGGCGATGGCGCCGGAGCCGACGCCGACATCCGCGATGCGCGGCTGGATGAACCGGCCGGCCAGCTCGAGGACGTGTTCCACCAGGTGCTCGGTTTCAGGGCGCGGGATGAGCACGTCGCGCGTGACCTGGAAAGGGAGGCCGTAGAACTCCGTTTCGCCAAAGATGTACTGGAGGGGCTCGCCGGTAAAGCGGCGCTCGATCAGCTCGGCGTAGATGCCAGCCTCCTCGGCGTCGAGCACCTCTTTCCAGCGGGCCAGGAAGGCGGCCCGCTCACGGCGAACGACGTGGAGCAGCAGGCTCTCCGCGTCGCGGCGAGCGCGCTCTGGATGCGGTCCTTTGCGAAGCTGGGCCTCGCCTTTCGCGACCCATTCCTGCAAAGTCATCAGGCGGCCTGGCTGTCGGCCTTCAACTGCTCGGCCTGGTAGTGGGAGATCAGGGCATCCACGATGGGCTGCAGGCGGCCTTCCATCACCTGATCGAGCCAATGGAGGGTGAGTCCGATGCGGTGGTCGCTGACGCGGTTCTGCGGGAAGTTGTAGGTGCGGATCTTCTCGCTGCGGTCGCCGGTGCCCACCTGCTGCTTGCGGGCGCTGGCCAGTTCGGCGTTCTGCTTGTCCATTTCCTGCTCATAGAGGCGGGAGCGGAGGACGCGCATGCCCTTTTCGCGGTTCTTGATCTGCGATTTCTCGTCCTGGCAACTGACCACGGTGCCGGTGGGCAGGTGGGTGATGCGGACGGCGGAGTAGGTGGTGTTGACCGACTGGCCGCCGGGACCGGAAGAGCAGAAGGTGTCGATGCGGATGTCCTTGGCCTCGATCTTCACATCCACGTCTTCGGCCTCGGGCAGGACGGCCACGGTGATGGCGGAGGTGTGGACGCGGCCCTGGGTTTCAGTGGCCGGAACGCGCTGCACGCGATGAACGCCGCTCTCCCACTTCATCTGCGAGTAGACGCGGTCGCCTTCGATGATGGCGATGACTTCCTTGTAGCCGCCGACTCCGGACTCGGACATGGAGAGCAGCTCGATCTTCCACTTGTGCTGCTCGGCAAAGCGCTGATACATACGGAAGATTTCTGCGGCAAACAGCGAGGCCTCGTCGCCGCCGGTGCCGGCGCGGATTTCAAGGATCACGTTCTTTTCGTCGTTGGGATCCGTGGGCAGAAGCAGGATCTTGATCTCTTCTTCAAGAGCCGCCTGGCGCGGAGCGAGGGAGGCGATTTCCTCCTCGGCCATCTCCTTCATGTCAGGATCGGCGAGCATGGCCTGCGCTTCAGCCAGCCCCGCAAGGACCTGCCTGAGCTCGCGGTATTTCATGACCGGGGTTTCCAGATCACGGAGGGCTTTGCCGGCCTGATGGTACTTTTCGCGGTCGTTGACGATTTCGGGAAGGGAGAGCTGGGCGGAGAGCTCTTCGTAGCGCTGCTCCATCTGTGCTAAGCGATCAATCACGTCTAAACTCCACTGCGGGACGCAGAATTTCTGAATTTGGGAATGGGGGGATTACGAACGGAAAACGAGTATAGGCGGCGGGCGCCGCTAGAGGAGGGCCGGAATGGGCTGATGGAGAGCCATACGACTATTTATATTTTAGCGCGAAATGGAGAAAACCGGTGATTTGTGGTTTTCCGGGGCTCAAAATCGAATCCTCGCGCCTGCGGTAAAGACCTGTCACAGGGAGCCTCAGTGACCTGGGGTGTTTGGCATCGATTGACTGCGGTCCGGACGTGATGCGTGCCGGACAAGGTCGCGGTCAGTCCTTGTGGAGTTCGAGAGGGCCGAGAGACGAGGCTAGCCAGAAGCCGGTTTTGCATTCAAATTCTCCCAGCCTCCAGCCCTTGGGAACCTGTAAAACGGCAACGAGGTTGTTTCCCAAACCCTCAGAGATGCCGGTTACGCGCGTGCCTAGGATCTTTCCGACTTCCCGATTGTCCACCGAGGTGACCTCCGTAGGAATGAGCCAATAGGGGCCATCCTTCTCGGAGATGAAGTACGCATCCCCGCGCTGGACGATGCGGACGGTCTCCGTCAGACTTCCGTTTTCTTCAATGGAATAGATGCCGACGAGCGAGGCTGGATTTCTTTTGCATCCTGTAAGGGTAAAGAGCAGAACGCAGGCACAGACAAGAGTGAAGCACAAAACGTGCGGCTTCATGGGTGTTTCCCTTTCAGGGTGGTTTCGCGCGGCCTTCGGAACGATTGCGCAACAGTGGAAGGGGGCCAAATTACATTACGGCCAAAGCGCGCAACAATTTCAATCGCTGCGGGTTCCGGCCGGGAGAGCGGCAGGTTTCGCAGGCGAGGTACAATGCTGCGATTGGCAGACTCGGCGAAAGGAGAGGAGCTTTGAGCGACAACACAACAGGAGATGCGGGATGCGTGACGGTCTCTGGGCGGCAGGACCGCGAGGCTCCATCGGCGATTACCGTGGAAGGCTGGCGCTACCACCACATGGGCATTCCAACTCTCACGCCTCACCCGGGGGAACAGTATTTGCCAGAGCTCAAGCTGTACGTTTCTGGATTTGAGTCCAGCCCCTGTGGCATTCAGTGGATGCGCTTCGACGCGGATGCGCCTTATCCAGAGATCATCAAGACCGTGCCGCACGTTGCCTTTGAAGTAGACGATCTTGCAGTGGCGCTCAAGGGAAAAGAAATACTGACGCCCCCAAACAGTCCGAGTGAGGGCGTCATGGTGGCGATGATCATCGACCATGGCGCCCCGGTGGAACTGTTGTCGTTCACATCAGCCCCGAAGCAGGCATCGAGTTGAGGCTGCCAGAGGCCGCGCCGCGAGTCGCCTAGAAGCACTCGATGTGGTCGCAGGCGTTCATCAGCGGCAACTGCAGGTTGGAGTCGTGCTCTTGGTCGGAGTAGACGGTGATGGTGGCCGGCTTGAAATCCGCGGGCTTGGCGGTCATGATGTTGGGCACAAAGGTCTGCGGGTTGCGGTCGTAGAGCGGGAACCAGGTGCTCTGGATTTCAACCAGCACGGTGTGGCCGGCCTTGAAGACGTGGTCCACATCGTGCAGGCTGAAGCGGTATTCGCGGATGGAGTTGGCGCGGAGGGGCGCCGGCTTCTCAAATGAATCCAGATAGCGGCCGCGGAAAATTTCCGCGTTGGTCATGAGCTCGTAACCGCGCATTTTGGCGTCCGGATCGTCGTCCGGGTACTGGTCAATGAGCTTGACCACCAGGTCGTTGTCGGTGCCGGTGGTGGAAGCGAAGATGTCGGCCAGAACCTCGCCGGTGACGACCAGATCCTTCTTGAGAACCGGCAGCTTCCAGAGAGCCAGGTCCTTGCGGTCGGCGACGAAGCGCTGATCTTCGGTGAGCCAGTTGAACCACTGGGAGCCGGGGCCGTAGGTGGGCTGGATGGGGCGCTGACGGTAGGGTACGGGGTTGGCCGGATCGCTGAGATAGGTGGTTTTGGACTGGGTCGTCGAGTCGGCCCAGCCGAGCAGTCCCGCACCCTGCAGGTGCAGGCTGGTGGGCTGGGACTCCTTGGGCGGGAAGTGGGCGTAGCGCTTCCAGGTGTTGGAGCCGGTCTGGAAGCTGGCCGTATCTTCGAGGTCGAAGCCGCTCTCGTCCTTGAGGTAATGGGCAAAGAATTTGGCCTCGATCTGGGAGCGATATTCCTTGCCGATGGGCTCGGTGTAATCCAGATTGCCCAAGTGGCGCGAAGACGAGCCCCAGTAGCCGTGACGCCAGGGACCGAGGACCAGGAAATTCTGGTGCTGGTCGTCGTGGGGCTCCAGGCGCGCGTACTCCTCCTGCGGCCCGTACATGTCTTCCTGGTCGTAGTAGCCGCCGACGCTGAGCGTGGGCACGGCGACGGTGTTCAGCGAGCGTTCGACGCCGCGCGAGGACCAGACGCCGTCATAGGCCGGGTGTTCGAGAAAGAGATTCCAGGTGGGCAGGCTCTTGGCGCCGGAGCGCTCCGCGGCCTGGGAGAAACTGCCGCGCTCCAGGAAAAAGTCGAAGCCGTCGCGGGGTTTGCCGTCCTTGTCCTTGCCGTAGTCCACGTCGGTCTCTTCCTTGCTGGACTCCATGCCGTAGACGTAGTCGTAGCCGTAGCTCTGGCGGAAGGCGCCGTTGTGGAAGAAGTCGTCGCCCATCCAGACGTCGATCATGGGAGCCTGAGGAGAGATCGCCTTCACGGCCGGGTGCGGGTCAATGCCCGCCATCATAGCCAGAAAGCCGGGATAGCTGGTGCCGATGAAGCCGGCGCGGCCGTTATTGCCAGCGACGTTCTTGAGCAGCCAGTCCACGGTGTCGTAGGTGTCGGTACTCTCGTCGATAGCTTTGGGGTCGTGGTGGTCTGCCAGGGCGCGGCTCATGATGAATGTGCCCTCGCTCTTGAAGCGGCCGCGAATGTCCTCGGCGACGTAGATATAGCCGGCGCGGGCCAGTTCCGGCCGGCCTCCGGAAAACGAGGCGCGGTTGCTGCTGTCCACGCCGTAGGGAGTGCGCTGGATGAGGAAGGGCAAGGGGCCGGCGATGTCGGCGGGCTTGAGGATCACGGCATGCAGCTTGACGCCGTCGCGCATGGGGATCATCACCTCAGAGCGCTGGTAGTCGTGAAAGACGTGATGCACAGGCGGACCGGTGCGGGCGTAGCGCGTCGAATCGCCGGAAGAGACGACGGATGCGCCCTGGCCGGAGGCATCGAGCGCAAACCGGAAGGTGGACTTGGAGTCAGGGACGGCGAATTCAAAGCCCGAGACGAGCTTCAGTTCCGTGGGAACCTGGCGCTCGTTCTCGCAGAGGAGCTTGCCATCCTGGACGTAAAAGCTGAGCGGTTCCGGATCGTCGGGGCTGGTGTACTCGCCGGCGAGGCCCGCAAGCTGATCGGGAGAGAGCACGGCCTGCCGGTCCTGGGCAGTGGGCTGGGGTGCGGCGAGAACGGGCACTGCGGACAGCAGGGCGCAACAGAGGGCGGCGAGAACCAGGCGGCGGCGAATCAAGCGAAAAACCTCCTCATTGAATGGCAGGGGACAGTAAAAAGGCGAAAGTGGAATCGGCAGGCATTCCCTCGGAGCTAAACAGGCTGGAGAAAAACTCTCACGGCAGGCACATTGCGTCAGGGCAAGACTTCAGTCGTGCCGCAAGTGGCTTAAGAATAACGGGCTTTAGCCCCTGCGGGTTGCCTCTTCGGACACTTCTCGCGAATTCATGCCTTTTTCCGCATCCGGTAAAGGCTAATTCTTCTTTTCCCATTGCGTGGCGAACTGAAGCCAAGCCCTTCCAAAACAGAGCATGACTTGCACAAATAGCCCATTCCGCAGCGTAAACTCGATTACTTTCAAGACGAATCGTATGCAGACCAGGACTCGTATCGAGGTCCATCGTATAGCCATTCCAGAATAGCTATACGCCCGAACCACCTCGGCTGAGCGGCTTTTCCCTCAAGAAATTGGCCACCTCGAAGACCCTTTGCAAGGCTGCGCTTCCTCTGGTTCCGCTCCGCAAAACAAGCCCTTTGTGGCGAGCACCTTTTTTGCCGATCATTTCTCTCACTCCGCGCACAATCAAGATAAGCGGTTCAAGATGTCAGGAATGGAACAAGTCTCGACCGGTCAAAAGGGGACTGCGGAGGGGAAAATTTTCGGGAGAAATTCACTTCTTCTTCGCTTTTTGTTTTGCAAAACAAACAACTTAAACGACTTACAAAATATAATCTGAAAGATTTCCACAGCGAAAAGGCTCGGAAAGCACTTCTTTTGGTGCAAAACGAGGCAAAAAAAAGGGAAAATGGCCCGGAAACGGACCAAAATCCAGTTTTTTGACGCCTCCTGGCCCGCTTCTTAGGGGTAAAGCAATCGTGGAACCGCTCTAATGCGCGTGGCCGTGGTGGCTGGAAGGAGCGCAGCCGCCCAGTTCGTCCATGGGCACCACGCAGCCTTCCAGCTCTCCGCAGCCAATGTGCTCAAACTGGATGGTGGTGTGGACGATGTGGAAGTGATCCTTGAGGACATGATTGAGCTTGACCAGGATGCAGGCGCTCTCCGAGGGGGGAATGTCGGCGATGGTCACGTGGCAGGCCAGGGCGCGGGAGTTGGAGCCGAGGCTCCAGACGTGCAGGTCGTGGACGTTACAGACGCCCTCGACGGCTTCCATGCCGGAGCGCATTTCGGAGAGCGAAACGCCGCTGGGCGCGCCTTCAAGCAGGATGTTCAGGGTCTCGCGGACAATACCGATGCTGGACCAGAGAATCAGGGCGGCGATGATCAGGGAGAGAACCGGGTCGATCCAGTTCTGGCCGGTGAACAGGATGCCTGCGCCGCCGGCGATGACCGCGGCAGTGGAGAGCGTGTCGCCAGCCATGTGGATGAAAGCGGAGCGCAGGTTGACGTCTCGGGCCACGCCCCACAGCAGGGCGGCAATCGCGCCGTTCATCAGCACACCGGCGGCGGCCACGATCATCATCAGCCGCGGTTCGACCGTGGGGGGAGCGGCGAGCCGGTGGATGGCCTCGATGCCGATCCAGATGGAAATCACGATGAGGGTGACAGCGTTGATAAAAGCGGCCAGCACTCCGGCCCTTTGGTAGCCGAAGGTGCGCGCGTGGTCAGCGGGGCGGGTTTGGAAATAGACCGCGGCGAAGCTGAGCAGAAGAGCGAGGAAGTCGGAAACATTATGTCCGGACTCGGAAAGGAGAGCCAGAGAATGTGCGCGCAGCCCCGCCACGAAGGTCACCACCACGTAGGCGAGAGTGGCCGCCAGCGAGATGCGGAGAACGGTCTGGGTCCGGTTTGCGCCCTGGCCCGAACCCAGAGGGGAGGACGCCGCGTGGACATGCATGGATTAAGTATACCGGGGGTGGGTATCTGACGCCAGTGGGGACGGACCGGAAGGCCTGCGGCTCTTGCAGAGCAAAGGGTTAGCCGCGGCCGGGGCGGAGATGGGTCAGGTCAAGCGGGTCGGGGTCCGTGAAGGCGTGCGGCACAGGCAGGCCCACGCGCAGGCCGGACCACTCCTCGGCGACCACAATGCTGTTCTGGGGGCTGCCGGGCTGGTAGCGCACCGAGCAGGGAAAGCCGGCGCGCACCTGGGTGGCATCCAGAACGGCATCCATCTGGGTAATGTCCTGGGAGCACTCGTAGTCCACGCCGCTGATACGGTAGTGGTAAAGCAGCATGGTGAGCGTGGACCCGTCCTCACCCGGGAACTCGCAGATATCCAGCAGCATTCCATCCACCAGGCGGCCGGATTGGGACAGAAACTGGCGGCGCGCCCGCTCCAACTCTTCCGGCGTGGGACGCTTGCGGAAGACCAGCCACAGACCCAGCGCAAGCAACGCGGCCAGCACAGTCGATGCGGCGGCAATCTCCGATGTATTGATGTTCTGGAGGGTCATTCTGGTCGGGACTCCACCCCATGGGTCCCTCTTTTGAGCATACCCCAGCCCGAGTTGGACGAATGCGAATAGATGGGTTCGTCCTTCAGCCGTCCCGTGCTGCGATATACTCGTGACTGCGTCTTGAAAGAGTTCCGGCCTGCCGGACGCTTGAATTCCGGAGGTTTTAGCTTGTTTTCGAAGAAAAGTTCCATCGCGGCACCGCTTTCCCAAAATCGCGCACGCATTCGATCGACCACAGTGATCTGTGTCCGCCGCAACGGCCTGGTGGTGATGGCCGCCGATGGACAGGTGACGCTGGGCGAGACCGTGCTGAAGCACTCGGCGCGCAAGATTCGCCGCCTTTATCAGGACAAGATACTGGCCGGGTTTGCCGGTTCCACGGCCGACGCCTTCACGCTCTTCTCGCGTTTCGAGACCAAGCTGGAGCAGTACGCCGGCAACCTGAACCGGGCCGCCGTAGAACTGGCCAAGGATTGGCGCACCGACAAGATGCTGCGCAACCTGGAAGCCTTGCTGGTGGTAGCCGACCAGGGACAGACATTTCTGCTCTCGGGTTCGGGCGACGTGATCGATCCCGACGAACCGATTGCCGCGATTGGCTCGGGTGGTCAATACGCTACGGCCGCGGCGCGCGCCCTGCTGCAAAATACCGATTTGAGTGCCCGCGAAATTGCCGAAAAGGCGATGAAGATCGCCGGCGAAATCTGCATCTACACCAACGACCACGTCACCATTGAGGAGCTGAAAGGCTAGCGGAGAACCTCCGTCAGCCCCCTTGTTTATGGCTATTTATCTGCCCGCATCTGCCGAAGAACAAGACGTCTCGCTGGACGAGCTGACGCCGCGCGAGATTGTCGCCGAGCTGGACAAGCACGTTGTCGGACAAAAAGCCGCCAAGCGCGCCGTAGCCATTGCCCTGAGGAATCGCCAGCGGCGGCAGAAGCTGCCCCCCGACATCGCCGAAGACATCATGCCCAAAAACATGATCATGATCGGACCGACGGGCGTGGGCAAAACGGAGATTGCGCGCAGGCTGGCCAAGCTGACCAATTCCCCTTTCCTCAAGGTCGAAGCCTCCAAGTTCACTGAAGTGGGCTACGTGGGGCGCGATGTCGAGTCGATGATCCGCGACCTGGTGGAGATTGCCATCGACATGGTGCGCGAGGAGCGGCTGGAAGAGGTGGAAGACAAGGCGGAGATGAACGCCGAGGAGCGGCTGTTGGA
>Ga0224527_1001612_pt1 | contig 10898 bp, 8 predicted proteins | sample CBST0metaG_FD_179882 | JGI IMG/M metagenome (GOLD analysis project Ga0224527, IMG submission 179882) | Peat soil microbial communities from Stordalen Mire, Sweden - C.B.S.T0 | ecosystem: Environmental > Terrestrial > Soil > Wetlands > Peat | place: Sweden: Norrbotten County, Stordalen Mire... | reverse complement strand
TGCGCGGCTGGAGACTCCTGCGCATTTGCAACGGTAGCCGCGAGGAGAGCGGCAATGAACAGGGCAACAATCTTCATTCGTCCTCGGGTGGGAAACAGTTTTTGGGTCTTTGAATTCGTGTGTTTATTCTCAAGCTATTCAGAGTATAAGCTGTCGATGAATGCAGCGTTACACGGACGGACGAAGACTGCTTGTGCACATATTGTCGACAGAATTTCCCGAGTGTAGTAAGGTCTGAAATGTCCAATGGCCAGAAAATTACAGGTCGAGAGTAAGAGTAGGGGCAAAGCACCCTCGGCTCGCCAAAGGGCATATCTGTACATGCAGCGGCAGATAGCCTCTGGCCATCTCAAGGCCGGAACTCCTATATCAGAGGTCGAACTCGCCAGTGAACTTGGCAGCAGTCGCACGCCAGTTCGGGAAGCAATTGGCCAGTTGATAGCCGAGGGACTGCTGGAGCAAAGTCCAACCGGTGGAACGCTGGTAGTGCAGTTGAAGCGTGAGGACATCCTCGAACTTTACGAACTCCGCGAGGCCCTGGAAGTTTACGAAGTGGGCAAGATCGTTCGGACGGGGCTGCGCCAGGAAGAGGCAGATCACCTCAAGGCTCTGGTCGACGATCTTTTGGCGCTGAAGAACGAATTGGTCGGTTCGGGCGCCGAGACCTTGGACACCGACCAGATGAATCGTTTCATTAGCCATGACCTGAGTTTCCACGCCATGTTGATGAGCATGGCCCAGAACTCTCGGATACAGAAGGTTGTGAACGATACCCGGCTTCTCATCCGGATATTTGCCTGCTACCGGCGCGGACACGCCGCCACCCTGCTCGACCAGATCCATCGCGAACATCAGGACCTACTGAACGCGATGGTGAACCATGACGCCGAACGGGCCATGCAACTCATAGCTGCACACGTCCGAACTAGTTTGCGCGATCGCTTGCAGGATTTCGATCTTGGAAAACGGGAAGCCTCCATGCGTGCCAGCATTCCAGCAATATTCGACGCACACGACGATCTCGTAAAACGCTAGCATTAAGTCTGGGTTTCTCCCCTTATCTCCGAGAATGCCACCTTTGTTCTGTCCTGAAGTTCTCCAGTAAGCGCCCTGTTTCGACCCACATTTTCGTGTAATTCAAACCTCTGTTCCATCTCTAATTGTCACTACTGTATTCACGTGAATTATTATTGTAGACATACTGCATACAATGAGGTATCAAAGGAACGTCCGCTCTCAAACAAGTCATCAAAGGAGAATTTGATGGAGACCTTGGAGTATGTGGAGAAACTCGAGACTCTTAGCTTGGACCTTGCACAGAAGTTAGTTGCCGCTGCAATCGGAAAAGCCGAGACCGACTTTCATCGGCCAATATGCGTTTCAATCTGCGATCAAAACGGATTTCTGCTCGCCTTCGGACGGATGGATGGAGCTCCTATCCGGAGCATTCAAATTTCACAAAATAAAGCTTTTACAGCCGTTCGCATGGGCGTGCCAACGGATAAGTTCTTTTCCCGACTTCAGCAGGATCATCTCGAGGCCAGCTATTTTGGAGCCGACCTCACGCCCCTTGCCGGCGGAAACCTGTTAAAGGACGCGAACAGTAAGGTCCTCGGAGCCATCGGCGTTAGCGGACTGGCACTGCATGAGGATCAGAGCATTACTGAAACTCTTGCCGAATTCGCAGATTCGGGAAGGCTATGACCATCCAGCCGGACCGCAGGGCCCGGCATCTTCTTGCCGCAACGGCAGAAAGCAAACACCAAAGATGAGCACAATCGGATTTATTGGCTTGGGAATTATGGGCTTACCTATGAGCAAGAATTTGCTCAAGGCGGGACACAAACTAGTTGTCTGTGACATTAACAAGGCCGCAGTGGAAGAGTTAAAGAGCGCGGGAGCGGAAGTTGGCACCTCGGCCAAGGATGTGGCCTCGAAGGCGAACATCATCATTACCATGCTGCCCAATTCGCCACAGGTAAAGGCGGTGGTTCTGGGCAAGGATGGCGTTATAGAGGGGGCGCACAAAGGTGCGCTTGTCGTCGACATGAGTTCGATTGCTCCACTTGTCAGCCGGGAGGTAGCCGAGACACTCGCCGAGAAGGGCATCCGTATGCTGGATGCGCCTGTAAGTGGAGGCCAGCCAAAGGCGATCGACGGCACTCTTTCCATCATGGTCGGCGGAGCGCAGGCAGACTTCGACGAAATGCTTCCCATCTTCAAGTCCATGGGATCCTCGGCTGTACTGACGGGAGCAATCGGTGCTGGCAATGTCACAAAACTGGCAAATCAGATCATTGTTGCCGTCAACATCGCAGGAGTCTCCGAAGCGCTTGTGATGGCCGCCAAAGCGGGAGTCGATCCGGAGCTGGTGTATAAGGCGATTCGCGGTGGTCTTGCTGGCAGCACGGTCCTGGACGCCAAAGCGCCACTCATGCTGGACCGGAAGTTCAATCCAGGGTTCCGGATCAATCTTCATATTAAAGACATGGCGAACGTACTGGAGACCAGCCACTCGGTTGGAGTTCCCCTTCCCCTCTCCGCGGCTGTCATGGAAATCATGCAGGCTCTGAAGGTGGACGGCATGGGCGACTGCGACCACGGAGCCATCGTAAGGTTCTACGAGAAACTCGCTCAGATTGAAGTGAAGCGGGCGAGCACGGACGCGGCGAAAGCTTAACAAATCACCAGCCTTGATTTCGCAAGGGGACATTCTATGAAGGTTGCAGAAGTTGTAGTTCGCATTCTTGAAGACGAGGGTATTCAGGTTGCATTTGGAATCCCTGGCGCCGCCATTAATCCAGTTTATGGATTTCTTCAGAACTCAAAGATCAAGCACTACATCGCCCGCCATGAAGAAGGTGCAGTACACGCAGCCGATGGCTATTTCCGTGTCTCTGGCAAGCTTGCATTGGCAATTTGCACCTCTGGACCCGGCGCAACGAACTTTGTCACCGGACTCTACACGGCCCATGCTGACTCCATTCCTCTGATCGCCATCACAGGGAACGCGAATACCACTTCCTTCGGCAAAGAGGCATTCCAATGTGTGGACATTGCCACCATCTCAAAGACAGTCGCAAAGGCCACCTGGTGCATTACGGATCCCGCTGACGCACCCAAGATCATGCGCGAGGCATTCCGCACTGCATGCAGCGGACGCCCAGGCCCGGTGCTGATCGATCTGCCTCTGGATGTGCAGATGGCCGAGATTGAATACGATCCGGAAAAAGACAGCCCTTTGCCTTGGACCCGGCCAACACCGGAGCCTAAAGCGATCAGCGACGCAATGGATCTGATCATGAATGCCAAAGCCCCGCTTATGATTCTGGGCGGTGGTGTAATTCTCTCAGACGCAACCACCGAGTTCCGCGAACTCGCCGAGTACCTTCAGATTCCGGTCATCATGACTTACATGGGCAAGGGCGGCCTTCCCTACGAGCATCCTCTGAACGCTGGACACGCTGGCATTCAAGTCGGGCAGCCTATCGGAAACAAGACATTCCTTGAATCCGACTTGGTTCTTGGCGTGGGTTGCCGCTTTACCGATCGGCACACGGGCAAACTCGACGTCTATAAAGGTGATCGCAAGTTCATCCATGTCGACATTGAACCGCACCAGATTGGTAATGTGCTAGCCGCAGATGTGGGTATCGTTTCCGATGCGAAAGCGGCCCTGATTGCACTGTTGGAAGAAGCAAAGCGGCGCGGATACAAGCCGGGACAGTCTGACCGGGTAAAACAACTGCCAGAGACTCGCACCAAACTGCATCGTCCAATGGAACTCGACGAAGTACCGATTCGCCCGCATCGCATCTTCCAGGAACTGAACAAATTCTTCCCGCCAAACACCATCTTCACTGCGGGGTGCGGAATCACGCAGATCTGGTCAGGTCAGTTGCAGGACATCGAACTTCCGCGTCGCTACATTCCTTCGGGCGGAGCCGGTACGCTCGGCTACGAACTGCCTGCCGCAATCGGCGCAAAGGTAGCCTGCCCGGATGACCCCTGCGTTGTCGTGGTTGGTGACGCGGGCTTGTTGTTCATGGTGGAAGAGTTGGCGATGGCCGGACAACACGACCTGCCCGTTATCGTCGTAGTCGTCAATAACGGATACCTTGGCCTGATTCGCCAGAACCAGAAGTACGCATACGGATATGAACACGGCGTCAGTTTGTGGTATTCGAAGGACGGAAACAAAGATAATATCTACCCCGACAACGTGAAACTCATTGAAGCTTTTGGCGGGAATGGAGAGAGAGTCTTTGACCCGAAGGATCTCTCCTCTGCATTCGATCGTGCCATGAAGTCGAAGGTCTCATACCTTATCGACGTCGTTGTATCGCGCGATGCTGATTGTTCAATGGGTGGCGCGATCAACGCTGTCCGTGAGTTTGTATAGCTGTCTTGTTATGAGAATAGCCGGGGGCGGTACAGCATGACAGACACCGTCCCCGTTGAATTGCTTCAGGAGCTTGAGTATGCCCAAGTTTGACGCAAATCTTTCCATGTTGTTCAACGAAGTGGATTTTCTGGATCGCTTTGACGCCGCAGCAAGAGCTGGCTTTACGGGAGTCGAATACCTGTTTCCCTACGCTTATCCAAAAGAGCAGATCGTAGAGAAGCTCAAGAAGAACGGTCTTGTGCAGGTTCTACACAACCTTCCTGCCGGAAATTGGGAGAAAGGCGAGCGCGGCATCGCCTGCTTGCCGGACAGGGTGAGTGAGTTCCAGGACGGCGTTGGTAAGGCAATCGAGTACGCAACGGCACTGGATTGTAAGCAAGTGAACTGCCTCGTGGGTTATGCACCGGAAGGCGTAAACCCGCTCCAGTTGCACGACCTGGTAGTGAGGAATATAAGTTTCGCTGCTGGTGAACTCAATAAGACCGGCATCAAGCTTTTGATCGAACCATGCAATACGCGGGACATGCCTGGGTTCTATCTGAACCGCACGATGCAGGCTCTTGAGATCATCAAGGCTGCGAGTTCTGACAACGTGTTTGTGCAGTACGACGTGTATCACGCACAGGTCATGGAAGGAGAGCTCGCGAACACGATTGAGAAGCATCTATCGCGGATCGCCCACATTCAGATCGCGGACAATCCTGGCAGACACGAACCTGGAACCGGCGAGATCAATTACTCATTCCTATTCGCGCATCTTGACCGCATTGGCTACACCGGCTGGGTAGGCTGCGAGTACAAACCAGCAGGAAAGACGGAAGCGGGGCTGCACTGGCGTAACTCCACTTCGAAACTTGAGTTCGCAGGGGCGTAAAGAACCAGAGTACAATTCTGTGGCATAAAGCAGTAGTTCAGGAAGGAAGCATCTGCAACAGTGCGCTGAAGACTTGTAACTATCGGAAGGTGATCTCTGTGCCTACGCAATGGTTCCATAATTATTCAGCCGTTGGCAATAGCCTCGGTCTGACCGCCCTCGTCGTAGCTATCCCAATCTTCTTTCTCTTTTGGGCACTTGCTGTAAAGAGAATGAAAGGTCACATCGCCGGGATACTTACTCTGCTTTTAACAATCGTAATTACCATCCTTGCTTACCACATGCCGGTTCATGTCGCGTTATCGGCAGCGGCGCTCGGCATGGTAAACGGACTCTTCCCAATCGGTTGGATCATATTAACGGCGGTATTCTTCTACAACCTGACTGTCGAGTCCGGGCAGTTCGAAGTCATCAAGAGCTCCATCTCTTCTCTCTCCACTGACCGCAGACTCCAAGCCCTCCTCATCGCATTCTCGTTCTCTGCATTTATGGAAGGCACGTCCGGCCAGGGCGCTCCTGTCGCAGTTTGTGCTGCGATGTTAATAGGACTGGGCTTCTCTCCGCTTCCAGCGGCGCTCATCTGCCTCGTCGGAAATACTCCTCCTGTCCCGTTTGGGCCGGTTGGAATGCCAACAATCATGATGGCCACCGTCACAAAGATCAATGATCACGTGCTGACGAAGGCAGTCGGCACTGACATGGTAGTAATGGCACTCATCGTCCCCATCTTCATGATGGTTGTGTTGGCAGGTTGGAAGAACGCGATGGGTGTTCTACCCGCCGCTCTGGTGGCAGGCGGAAGCTATGCAATTACCTGCTTCTTTGTTTGCCACTACGTTGGAGTGGAGCTGCCAGCAATTCTCTCTGCCTTCGTATCAATTGTGTGCCTGGTGATCTTCTTGCAGTTCTGGACACCTAAGACTAGTTGGCGCTTTCCCAATGATCCCGATGTTGCAACCGAAACGGCAAAGAAGTACACGACCGGCCAGGTTGTTAAGGCATGGCTGCCCTTTGTTATCTTGATGGCGGTGATGGGCACTTGGGGAATTCCGGCGTTCAAGAACTGGGTTCTCAACGTTCATCACTGGGCAGTGACCATACCAAATTGGCCTCTCTTGGATGGAATCGTATACAGGACCGCTCCGATCGTGGCCAAACCCGCGAAGTACGCGGCAAGCTATCGCTGGGAGTTTGCGACCGCTGCCGGAACCGCCATGTTCATCTCGTCACTAATCTCAATGGCGGTTCTGAGGATCAGTGCGGCCACTGGGGTTAAGGTGTTCGCGAAGACCTTCAAGCAGTTGCGGTTTGCCCTGGTGACACTGGCGTCAGTAATTGGAATTGCCTATGTGGCAAACTACTCCGGAATGTCTTATACGCTGGGACTCGCATTTGCTCACTACACTGGCAAGTCATTCCCTGTCTTCTCTCCGGTCATTGGTTGGCTGGGAGTATTCCTGACCGGATCGGTGACTTCCTCTGCTGCGCTGTTCGGGAAACTGCAGCAAGTGACTGCAATGCAGCTTGGAATTAACCCTGTGTTGACGACCTCAGCCAATCTGGCGGGAGGCGTTATGGGCAAGCTCATCTCTCCGCAATCCCTCGCTGTTGCTTGCGCTGCAACAGGCCTGGTTGGGCGTGAAACTGACATCTTCCGCAAGGTGTGGAAGTATTCAGTCATGCTGCTGGGAGTCATTATCGTAATGATCGTATTGCAAGCCTACGTCATACCTGGCATTGTTCCGCGAGAGGCAATTATCGCGGTTCAGTAACTGAGAGGTTTCATTACGTATTTTGATAACTCGCGGCGAATGACTCGAAACTTTAGAGCCACTCGCCGCGATCCTCTTATGCCTTCCGCTCTGCGCAGCGAGTCTGAATCTCTCCTCACGGGGTTGGGGTGCACAGCGGAAACGACTATTTCATCAGCTCATAGGATTTGATTCGATCCGGAGTCGCAGCATCTTCTCTGCCTGCCTAGCGATGCGATCCCGCCAATGCGTGCTTCGATCTACGCAGATCTTCAACGTGTTCTTCGAGGATGAAACGGTCCATCGATTCCAGCAAGGTACGAGCCATCTTCGACATCTGCTCAGCGCTGGCCGCCAGTTCGGTGGAACCACTAGTAGACTGCTGGACCATTTCGCGCATACGCTCCATGGCGTGAACTACGGCTTGCGCGCCACCTGCCTGCTCCTCTACTGAAGAGGTAATTTCGTGGGTGATCTCGTTAAGTCGGGTAGTAGCCTTCGCGATCTGGGAGGAACCGTGCGACTGCTCGTTGGTGGCAGCCCCAATCTCCTGGGAAAACTTGAAGACTTCGGTCACCACATTGGAGATCTTGCGCAAGGCGACGCTGAGATCATTACCCAGGGTCAGCCCTTCGTTGACGATCAACGTGCTCTTCTCCATGTTGTTCACGGCCTTTCGAGCTTCGCTTTGAATGCCGCTAATCAGTTCGCCGATTTCCTTGGTGGAGGCGGCAGACTTTTCTGCCAGTTTGCGAACTTCGTCGGCGACCACTGCGAATCCGAGGCCGTGCTCTCCAGCGCGGGCGGCTTCAATTGCGGCATTGAGAGCGAGCAGGTTCGTCTGGTCGGCAATGTCATCGATGACTTCAATGATCTTACCAATGTTGTTGGCGCGCTCACCAAGCGCAGTAATGATCTCCGAGGAAGAGCCTATGGACCCATTGATTCGGTTCAGTCCGTCCGTGGTCTTCTGCATGATGCCAATGCCGCTCTGCACTTCATCGCGCGAGCGGCTTGAGATGTCGAGCAGTACCTTCGCTGTGTCAGCCACCCGCTGAATGCTAGTGACCATCTCATCAATCGATCCCGATGTCTCGCTCACGCTGGAGGCCTGCATCTGCGTGTTCTTGACCATGTTCTGCACGTTAATGCTCATCTCGTGCATTGTGCTGGTAACTTCCTCTATAGCAGAAGAAGTCTGTGTGCTGACCTTCGCGGAGTCTTCCGAAGATTCTGCCACTTGATTAGAGCCCGCCGAAACCTGCATGGCGGCGTCGCGCACACTGCGCACAAGAACTGCCAATCCTATTGTCATACGCGCAAAAGCGTGGCCCAGAATATCGCGATCAGAACGGGGTGCTACGTCACATGAGAGATCGCCGCCAGCAATACCCTCTGAGACGGCAGCCATCTCCTTCAAATACCCGATCATATTATTAAAGGAACGCGCTAGGTCGCCGAGCTCATCCTTGCGATCGACATCGATCTTATGTTCCAAGTCTCCAGAGTCACTGATGGCTCTAGATACCGCAATTAACTCATTCAGTGGGTCAGTGATTGTTCGGCGCATCCGGGAAACGACCAGCAAGACCGCCATCCACGAGAAGATTATGACCGCAACCACAATGCCCGCATAGCTACGATAACGCTGCTTCATCTCAGCCGTATCGGACTCAACATAAACCGTACCGATCTGCTCTCCGGAGAGAGTCATCGGTAGGTACTGCATCAGGCGATCGGATTCAAAGTAGGTGCCCGCTTTCCTGAGCGGCGGCACGTTTGCTTCGCTCAAGCCTTTTGGATTGTATAGAGCGAACAGTTTTCCCTGTTTGTCATAAATGCATGCCGCCGTGATATGAGGCTCTGCCTTGAGTGTCGCGAGCACCTCGCGAGCAGCCGCCTGATCGCCGAAGCTGAGCGCGGCTTTGCTGTTATCCCCCATAATCTGGATCAGAGTCGAGAGATGCTCCGCAGTAGCTTGCTTGAAGGTAACGACGTCATATCCCAGCAGAACCGCGCACCCTAATAACAGTGCCACGCTGCTTGCCGCCATCATCAGGATCATCAACTTACGGCCAACAGACAAGTTGCGAAAAATCATTGGGCCAACCCTTCCTAGCTGCCGTCTGCGACTATTGTAGCCAGTGAGAGTAGCCTGGAACTGATTTGCAAATGGGCTCGCTCTGCCGCGTGTGGATTCACTTCGAAGCGGATCCGGCCACCGTTGGCCAACAAGTTGACGATTCCTCCATGCTGGCCAAACCCGTCATATTCTCCAACCGTTAGCACGCTGCTGCCGCGAAGACGCTCCAGCATCAATGGCATATTCTTACGCTCAGAAGCACCCACGTAGATAACCTGGCATGCTTTGAGATCACCATCGTGCATCAGGCGACGAACAACGATTGTCCTGCCATTGACCGGCTTGCCGTATGCCAACCGTTGCAGCGCGTCACCGGTCGCATCAGCTCCGACAAAGCCAATTACGAGGTCATGGTTGGCATCGGTGGGCCACTGTACAAAGTTCACCAGCTTGAGCACAAAAGCAGCCTTCGCGTCATGCTCTTCCACGGACTGTGCCAGCGCACCTGTACTCATTCCACTCGCAGAGATCAGTGCCAAAACACCGAGCCCTGCAAGCAGAGACCGACGAAGGCGCACAAGTAAATGTTGCCTCCGATCTCGGTGGTTTCCATGAGTGTCGTTATTCAACTGCCCGCAAATGATATCAGCGCTCATAAGGTTCCCTGACCTCCTTCTGAGTGCGCGTGCGACTTATCTTTATCGCCACGTTCGCTGGAAGTCCAGGTCAGTTTCAATCGGAAGCTTCGCCGGTCATCAGGCAACACTGAAGTCGAGTTCACGGTGAATATCTGCTCAAAATATCCGATCGTAGGTGGACTCATAGATCGACCGACCAGATTGTAAGCGCCGCCCGATAGAGAAAACCCTCCCCAGAACGGACGGCTGGAAAGGTTCGCATTGATGAGCACAGGTGGCGCTGAGTAGCTTGTCGCTGGCCATAAGGTCGAGCTTCGGCTCATATATTGAGCCTCTATGGCGGGCGTGATCAGTCGATTAAATAATGGCGCCGCAACGTTCACCTTTGCTAGATGTTTCGGTGAATCCGGCAAAGGGGAGTTGGCTGCATCGTTGCGAGCATCCTGGTATGTGTAGCTAACCCGAGCTTCGATTCCCGATGGAAGCTTGCTTTTCAACTCCAACTCCGCACCCTTCGCAGTCGCTTTGGAGTTGGAAAACGTGGTTTGGTCAATGGGTCCGTCAGGGCCATTGACCGGTTTCACCTGCGACTCGATGTAGCTTCCAATGTGGTTGTAGAATCCCGCGACGCTTACCGTGAGACGCTTGCCGACTTGCTGCTCCCAGACTCCCTCGAAAGTGCGAATGTTCTCTGGCTTCAAGTCAGGAGCCGCCTGGCTCGCCATTCCTGCTGAGTAGACCTCCGAGAAACTCGGAGCGCGAAACGCGGTTCCGTACAGAAACTTCAAGGTGGTTGATTTTCGCGGAGTAAAGATTAGTGCCGCGCGCGGGTTGGTTGTGCTTCCCACCGAGTAGTTGTAGAGATCCGTTCGCACGCCGACATTCAGAATCAGTTTCGGATGAAGACGGATTTCTCCTTCGCCGTAAATTCCCCAAAGAGCCGATGTGCGGGCATATATAAAATTCGTGGTGGGTGCACTCGATTCGGCGGGAGTGTCGTAGTAGCTATGTTGTGCCTGACGGAAATTATCGCGGTAATCTGCGCCAATCGTTACGCGGTGCTTATCCAGAAAACGCCGCGTCAGCTTCAGCTCCGCGCCCACCCTATCACCGTGAGCATTGTCATAGTTGACGAGCGGGCCATGAC
>Ga0224527_1001611_pt1 | contig 10903 bp, 6 predicted proteins | sample CBST0metaG_FD_179882 | JGI IMG/M metagenome (GOLD analysis project Ga0224527, IMG submission 179882) | Peat soil microbial communities from Stordalen Mire, Sweden - C.B.S.T0 | ecosystem: Environmental > Terrestrial > Soil > Wetlands > Peat | place: Sweden: Norrbotten County, Stordalen Mire... | reverse complement strand
CGTATATTCATAGTGCAGGGCTTCTCTCACATTCGCTTTAATGGGAATAGGGACATCGCTGAAACGGAATCTGGTGGTTATATCGTGCTGCTGTGCGACTGTCGTTGCCGGATCACGTATTTCAAAGTCAATATGTACGCTTTTGTTCCGCGGGTCAACTTCCGGCAGTCCCGCCTGCCACTGGTGTTTCTCCGAATCGAATATTGCGTCATCCGTGTCTTTATCGTCCGCGACGAAATTCGTGTCCGTCCACGCCGATACTTTAACCGCGCTTTCAGTGTCGACAAAAGTGACATTTGTTCCGTCCGCGTGCTTGATTGTAAAGTTAATCATTAGGTAGACAGAGCCTAACCAGCTCCGTTGCCATGTCCTGCTTGTGACAGTTACAATATAGTCGTGCGAGCCTGCACTGGTATATTGAGGCGGGATCAGGGAGGGCAGTACCTGAGCACTCAGGCAGTTGATATTAAGAAGGCCAACGAAAAGAACAATAACTAAGCTTACGGACAATCTATTCAACATGGGGCGGCCTCACTAACCTTCCGGCGGCAGACTGGTATCTATCGCAGTCCATTTCCCGCCGCTGTCGATTGAGAAATAAGTTGGGCTTCCGATAGGGGTGTCCTTTGTCAGAATGAAGCTTAGATCTATGGTTTTGGATCCGGAAGGGGGGACGGCGATATTTACAGTTGTCGTTTGCGATGATCGGTCGGAAAACCAGTTCAACATCATTTGAGCCATGGGATTTTCATAGCTGTGGTTTAGCGAGTTGCCTTCACTGTCGCTTGCGGCCAATGTGAAAAGTGAAACATCGGAACCATCGGCCACTTTGTATTCAAATGTCAGCCGGATTTGGATTGGGCTGCTGTGCTGAGATTCCTGCGAGAAAGAAAACGGCATCACAAGTGCGACTGACCTCAGCCTGATTGGGACGCTGCTTGTCGTATCTGGATTTTGATCGAGTATAAGTGTCTGACCGATTGCCGGGACGGGCACTTTTGAAAAAGCAATTGTCTGCTGGTCATGGCTGGTTAATTGGGCGGTTATATGGAGCGGAAAGGCCGGGAGCCCCTGGTTATTATAAGTGTAAATTGTTCCATACTCACCCTTTGAAAGCGGCGAACCATCTGCATGCCAGTAGAGGTTCGGCTGCATGTTATTGAACATTCGACCTGTGCCGGTTTTCTGCTTTGCCGGAGCTGCCCACTGTGCGCCGGTAACACGGTATATGTGTGTTGGATCGGCGGATTTTGTCCATAGGACGTAATTGTATGGGCTATTGTCTGGGTCATTCACTGTATCAATTCGGTACTTCACGGTTCCCTGAGTGGTTTGCCCAAGCAGTTTAAATGATTCGCTTGGCCCGGGGCCAGGTATTTTGTTAAGGGGAATCTCCATCTGCACCGCCTTCCACGCTATCGATTTAACCATCTGTAGTGATGCTTCCTGCAGGTCAAAATCGAAGGTGAGCGATGTATTTCCCGGTGCTAGCTTCGGGGCTATGAGAGTGAGCGTATTGTCGGCGCCGCCAATGTGCCCGGCGCTGTAGGGCGGTGGCGAAGTTGCAGGAATCATCGCGCCATTGTCGCTGATTCCACATCCTAAAATCGATAATCTGTCGTCAGGAACCTTAGGGTGATCTGCCGTAAAGTCGAAACGTGTCGTATCGCCGCCGGATGCTCCAGACACAAGTGTCAGGCCCTTAAGCGTAATTTTTGTTCCCCATGGTGACGTGAATTCATCAGCCAGTGGTTCTCTTTCATTGACGTTGGTCGGAATGGGGACATTCTTGAAACTAAAATTGCTGTCAATATTTTGTGTCTGCGTGGAAGTCACAGCCGGATCGCGAATTTCAAAATCAATGTGTACGGTTTTGTTTCGCGGATCGACTCCCTCTAGGGCCGCGTCCCATTGATTCGTCTGCGAGTCGAATGATGCGGTTGATGTACGTAGTTCACCCGCGATGAAATTCGTATCTGTCCACGCAAATACGCTGATCGCACCTTGAAGTGATATGAATGTCACGGGAGTGCCGTCCGCATGTTTAATCGTGAAGTTAATAGAGAGATAGGCAGCGCCTAACCTGTCCCTCTTCCAAGTCGGATTGATGATCGTTACAATATAGCCCTGCGAGGCAGCGCAGGTATATTTTGTTATATGCGGAAATATCGGAGGCAGCGCATTCGGCCCAGGAGGAATAGCAGCCTGAGCATGCAGCCCGCTCAGGACTAGAAAAGGAAGCGCAAATACTAAGATCGCAGATAATCTATTGAACATGGGACCAGCCTAACTACGTTCGTAAAGTGCAATATCTCTTTAATTAGACCGTATATAGGAGTTGTCCTTCAATTATGCAAATAGGCTAATACCTTAAACTTGTGACATCACGTCTTTCCTCGGCGAGGTTCCGAACATTCGGGCGTATTCTCGGCTGAATTGGGATGGGCTTTCATAGCCCACCTGGAATGCGGCTGTTTCGACATTGATCTCGGACGAAACCAATAGATTTCTTGCTTCGAGAAGGCGCATTTGCTTTTGATATTGAAGCGGAGTCGTCCCCATGAGAGCTTTGAAGCGCTGATGGAAGGCCGATGGGCTCATGTTCGCCACTCGCGCAAGTTCCGCCACTCGAATTGGCTCGGTGAAGCGGTTCCGCAAAACACGGATCGACTCGACTATCTGTTGGACTGACCCACCGGCTAACGCCACCTTGTAAATCTCTCCACCATGCGGCCCCGTTAAAAGCCAATAGCAAATCTCACGCATTATCGAAGGATATAGCATTGGAATAGCCTTCGGCGAATCGAGCAGGCGGACTAAACGCAGTGCGCAGTCGGCCAATGGGCCGTCGAAGTCGGTTATGAAAACGCTTTTGCCTCTCTCGCCTTTTGGTGCAGGCAGTTCATCAAGTTCTTCAAGCACCGCACGCAGAGCAGCGAAATCAAACTCAATGACAAGTCCAAGGAAAGGCTCTGTCGGGCTCGCCTGCACTATTCGCCCAAGGGCCGGCATGTTGACACTTACCACCAGTGCCTGTCCGGCTTGGTAATCGAACCGTCGACCTCCCAATGTTGTCCATTTGCTGCCTTGAACTACTATGCACAGTGAGGGTTTGGAGATGCGGTGGTGAGGATAGCTCTCGTGGTCTGACCTCATGATTATGACGCCCTCGATAGCTGTCGAAAATGGACTGGAACCCTTTTGAATATCAGTGTAGCGGGTGAGCGCCTCAATCAATTCTTGTGTCATTTCGCATAACTTTCTTGTGGACTTAAATGATTTCCCATAATATAGCATATACCTGGCGTGTAGGAATAGGCAAGAAACGGAAAGCTTCCGGCATTGTTCTTTCAGAGTGCCCCAAGTATCATAAGCATGTGAAAAAAACTGCCAGGAGATAACGTATGACTTCCATCAACTCGCTGCCCGGGGGCAGCTTTAAGCTAACCGATGATCTGATTCTGACCCGCATGGGCTATGGCGCTATGCAGTTGGCTGGGCCGCATATATTCGGACCGCCAAAGGATTATGACGGCGCTCTTGCGGTTGTGCGCGAAGTTATAAATCTCGGTATCAACCACATTGATACCAGCGATTTCTATGGCCCGCATATTACCAACCAAATTATTAAAGAGGCACTGCATCCCTATCCGGCGAATCTGCGAATTGTCACGAAAGTCGGCGCTCGCCGCGACGCGGAAGGAAACTGGCCCCAAGCGCTGGCTTCTGACGAGATCCGTCAGGCCATTCATGATAATCTGAAGAACCTTGGTGTCGATGCGCTTGATGTGGTTAACCTGCGAGTCGGCGGTTTCGATACACCAATTGCCGGATCGATCGCAGAGCCGTTCGGGGTGCTCGTTGAGATGCAGCAGGAGGGTTTAATCAAGCATCTTGGGGTAAGCAATGTTCTTGCAGAGCAGGTCGCTGAGGCTCAGTCAATTGTTCCGATTGTCTGTGTGCAGAACTTCTATAATATTGCCAACCGCCAGGATGACCCGATTATTGACTCGCTTGCAAAGCAGGGAATTGCTTATGTGCCGTATTTCCCGCTTGGTGGATTTACGCCGCTGCAGTCGGACACTCTGTTTAATGTCGCTGCTCGGTTAGATACATCCCCGATGGGAGTCGCCCTGGCATGGCTGCTGCAGCGTTCACCCAATATTCTCCTCATACCAGGCACATCGAGTGTCGAGCATCTCAAAGAAAACGTCCTCGGCGCGGGCCTGCACCTTCCTGATGACGTAATCGAAGAGCTGAATGACATTGCCGGGATTAAATCTGCATAGTCTAATTACTCTTAACTCTCCTGAAATAAACAAAGGCGTGTCTGATCTTAAAGTTGCCTGAGAACTGAATTTCGCGAGATTAAAAACAAAAATAGGACACCCTTTGCGCTGAAACGCAAAGCGTGGCACCCAGAATTCGGATATTCAATTACCCGCCGCCGCAGGGTCAAGTGATTTCCATTGATCTGCCGCGTTAATTGAAAAATGGTGTAGCGGCCCGGATGGGCTTTGGGCCGCTACGACTACTTGCAGTCGAATGGTTTTGGAGCCGTGCGGTGGTATGGATACCGATGCGGTAAACACTCGTTTCGTGGGATCATTGACAAGTGGATTCATTGTTGACGGTGAAACTGCTGTTTCGCACGGAGCGAGTGAATTCCCTTCTTTGTCTCGCGCGGTCATTATGGCAAGCGATACAATCGCGCTGGGATCGGTGGTGTAAACAAACTCCAGTTTGAGCGTAAAGGGCGTATTGTATTGTGCTGGAACAGATACATCCGGGTCGCCGCTTGGCAGGAGCCACTTTATCGACCGAAGCACCAGCGAGACATCTGGTGACCCGGCAGGTGCTTGATTAAGCAGAGTGAACTCTCCTGGGGATGGCACCGGGATCGCAGGGAAAGTTACAGTATGCTGATGTGTTACAGTGGGCTCCGCGGTAATCAGGAGAGGATATGCTCCAGAATTACGGCCTGTGGATGTGAAACGAGCTCCTGTTTGTCCTTCCAATAACGGCGATCCATCAATATGCCAGCGGACGTCCGATGTGAGATGTGATGTTTTCGATGCCGCGGCACCCTGGTCGACCGACCATTCGGCATCTATGTAACGCCAAACTTCCGAAGGATTCTGTGAGCTGGCGTATAGCAGATATTGATAACTGCCGGCTTGCGGAGAACTTGTATCAATCGCTGAATATTGTGTCGCACCGTCGGAATAATAACTTTGATTCTTCAGCTTTCGATTTGACAGGGGAGTGGGCTGCCCTGCGAGCGCTATATCGGCCTCGACCGGAATCCAGCGCTCCTGTAATGTCTGGCTCAGCGCAGACTCATCAACACGGAATACCAGATTGACCGGTTTGTGCGAGCCGGATGTTATCGGGCCGGAGGTGCAGACTACTGATCCTTTTGAGCCGGGAGCGCTGTAGGATGCGGCAGTTGCCTCGACCACGGGAGCACCGGAATCGAGCGCGCTAACCAGATGAATCTGTATGCGATCATCGGTTACCCGTGTACGTCTCACGGCGAATGTATACCGGGTGGAGTTCGCTGTTACTCCATCCTTTGAGATCAGTGAAACGGTCTTAAGCGTCAGCGTTGTTCCCCACGGAGTGGTGTACGCGCCATTCACTTTCAAAGCGAAGTTGACAGCACCTGGGACGGGAACCTTATCGAGCGACATGGTTGAAGTTTGCGACGATGACTGCGCAGGCTGAGTCTTCGGGTCAAGCATCTCAATCTCAATATGTGCGTCAGAAGCCGAGGGATCCAGGCCAGGAAGTTCACCGTGCCATTGTCCAGAATTAGGAGAATAAGTGACTGCGCCTTCGTGTGAGATTGACGGGTCAAAGTTCGCTGAGGTCCATCCGGAAAGACGAATAGGCGGCGGCATATTTGGCGCTGGTGCGATAAATGTTAACGGTTTACCACTGGTGCCAATAAGCGAAAAATCAAAAGCAAGGCTTGCCGTCCCTGGCTGTTTCGCGCGCCATTGCGTATGTGTAACTATTACATGGCAGCCTGATGCCTGTGTATTTTCCGTATGACTTTGTGCATAGGAAATAGCCGACGTGGCCAAAGCAGCGGTCACAAGCAAAGGCAGAAATACTCGATGAAACAAAACTTGATCCTTCAAAGAAGCAGGCAATAAGTACTAAATAATTCGCCAAATCCTGCGCTTTTCCTGCCTGCTGTTTTTTCCTAATACAGCGTTTGTATCTCTGCCAATTGTTGCCTTGTGTTTAGTAAGTGCAATTTTCCTGTGCTGTCTATCAGAATGTAATGGGGCGGCCCTATGGGGTGTTCCACTTCGTATTTGCCGGAAAAACTGTAGGATATTGCACCGGTCGGGGGCATCGGAGTGTAAATGCTTATGTTTGGAGACGATGTCTGACGGGAGGTTTCAAAGTTGTCATTGCTTGAAGTAAAGAGATGGGGCGGAACTTGAATTGCGTTTCCTCTGTTGTCGTGGGCTGAATTGATAATTATGTCCTGCGAAGAGGCGCGAGTAATAGATGATCTGAACTCAAGCTGCAGCTGGTTTCCGTGGTAAACGAACGGATTTGACAGGGGGTTAATCGGTGCGGTCGGCAGCGCTGAGATTGCGGTTAGTGTCAGTAGACTGTTCGACTGCGAAGCAGCGGGCTGATCAATCTGCATTCTTTGTCCTATTTGTGGCAGCTTTATATTGGTATAAGAAATACTCTGCTCATTGCGAGTGTATGCTTGCAGGGCGAAAACCATCGGCATATCTTTCGGTTCATTAACACTCGCGTATTCACCACTCTCGCTGGGCCGCAGCGGAGTCCCATCGTTGTGCCAGTAGACTGCATCAACATCAATCGGTACACGCACAGAGGGATTAATCGAATCACCACATCGGAAATCTACCGCGCGCCAACTCACATTCCTGTCCGTTGTTTTAATCCATATTATTCGGCCTGTGCTGGCGTACAGTGGCTTACTGACCAACTGACATTCAACTTTCGCATTGCCAAGAGAGAGAACATCATTCATGCCTGCTGTATGTTTTATTATAGGAATTTTTTCGACGGCCAAATTAATATCTGCCCTGAAGTGCTCGGACAAAACGGCTGTCGATATTCTCGCTGATGACTCGATTGCTGTAATATGAAAGCTAAGCGGAGTAGAAATATTAGTGTTCGCCCCGCTCTGTGGAAAATAGTTCGCAATACATTCCGGCATGGGAGAATTTGCATGGCAAATATAGCCCATGTCAGCAATGCGAGAGTGTCTTGAATCTAATATCCTCACTACTATCTCGTAATTTAGATCGGCTACTTTACTGCTGTTCGCTACAAGATCTAGGTTGATTTTAGGCTGCTCAGACAACCCTCCTGGCGAAACAGAGTAGCCGGAAAGAGTGATGTTGGTGCCAAAGGGTGTCGTGAAATTGCGTCCTGGTTTTATATTATCGCTGCCGCCACTCCGCTCCTTAATATCGTCACACTCGAATTCGGTCGTACACTTTCCGCTCTGCGTGCTTGTGGCACCTGGATCTCGTACTTTGAAGGCAAGATGTATAAGCGGGCTCCGTGGATCCAGGTTGGGGAGATCCGCATACCATTCGCCGGAACCGTTGACATGCGAAGCAATCACACTCGTAAAATATGGCGAAAACGAGCTGCTGCCGGCATTGGCTATCATTGAAATTGCGGAGTTCGGAACAACAAATTGGGCATTTGATCCGTCACTTTTTTGTACCTTGAATCTGATCCGAAAATCCTTTTCCGGATTGAGAAACGGGGATGTGACCCATTGCAAACCATCTATACAAATTCGCATCCGGCGAGATGTGCCGGAATAGATCGGCGATTTGAGCATAGGTATAGCCAGCACGGAAAGAGCGGGAGCAGTCCTTCCGACAATGGGAGGATTTCTGCTTGTTCGAGGAGAACGGCTGCTGTCACCCAATACCCAATCGCCGCCGCTTTTTACTGTTGTGGCAGCATTAGACAGATAGAGGACGGCAGAGGCCGCCAAGGCCAACAAGAACACGAACGCTGGAAATCGTCTTATAATCACTGGCATCTACCGATCAATCCACGTTGACACAAAGTGCTAAACGCGGTGCCTTTCGTTGGGTTATTGTGCCTAAGCAGCTGCTCAACTCAGCTGTCTAATATGTCATGTCTTATACTTTACCTCGGCCAGAACACGAATTATCACTTGTGGTGTTATAGATAATTGTTATTTATGGGGCAGGTATGATTGTCATTTTTTTGCTGGAATCAATCTCTACAAAAGTAGGGTTACCTATTGGGCTATCTTCCTCGATTTTTCCTGAAAAGCTATAACTTGTTGCCCCGGGGGCGGGCGCAGCGGTATATGCCCTTGCAAAGCCCGGAGACAAGGAGAGCGGGTCTTCGTAAAGAGGAACGTCCTGGTTTAGCGAGCGGATTTCCACTGGAACAGACCAGCCTCGGTTATCGAACGCGGAATTCAAAATAACTTTCTGTGTTGATGATCTGGTAATGCCTCCAGTAAATTCCATTTCCAGTTGACCCTTGCTACTCGCGCTTGTGGGCGGCGCGGTGTTGTCGCCGGGAACTTCAACAACAGCTGTCAAAGCAATCGATGGATCACTGCCGGGATCGCCAGATTGATTTACTGATATTCGCTTCCCTTCTTGAGGCAGCGTGATATTTGAAAACTTAAGATTGTGATAGATTTTTCGATAAGACTGCAGGGCAAAGATCATCGGACGCGTCTCTGTCGAAGGGAAACTTTGGAACCTATCGCCGCTCGGTACAAAAAGCTGAGGTACCCGAATGAGTTCACCTGTTTCATTTAAGCCTGCCGGCGTACCATCACCATGCCAGAAGCAGCGATGAACTTGGACAGGGGTAAGCATCTGTGCTCCAGGCGTGTTGGCGCAGGCAAAATTGATCGCCCGCCACTCGGTCAGCTTGTCCGGCTGCGACAGCCAGATAATATGGTCGGTGAATCCAAGGTGTTGGTGTACCATCTGCTCATGCAGTATCGCGACATTGCCAACCGTCAGCTTACTACTACTAGTGACACTATAACGAACCTGAGTTCTTGGTACCGCAGAAACAGGGATCTTTGCGGTTAGATGCGTGACTTCTAATTTAGATGCAATACTTTTGATGTTTTCGATTGCATCTATTTTGAAATGAACCGTCGAACCCAGCGGTGGTGAGCCACCAAACAGACTGCATAACGTGGCAGTCGGCTGAGGAAACTGAGAAGGCCGGCTCATGTAAAGCCCTGAGCCGATCAGGTTTCCTGCATCAGTGTAAACTGCTATCTCCAGGCTGATCTGATCATCGGGGTAGGCGGCGTTTATTCCTGCGATGCCCAGACTTATCGATGTCCGCTTGCTTTGATCGACCGGCATTAGCTCGCAGCCCGAAAGGTAAATCGCAGTACCCAGCGATGTTGTCAATTTAGTTTCGGGCTGCTTTGGGGTTAGCGTTCCTGAACCGCTTGGTGTTGAGTTATACGCCAGGAGAGTTTCTATCCTGCCCGATTGTAACTCCGTTGCTTTCGGATCATGGATATCGAAGTGGGCCTGTAGATTCTTGGTCGCCGGATCTACGTCCGGTATGTCTGCGTACCAATCTAATGAGTCAGGCACCTTAACCGCGTTGGTTCTGACCTGACCCAACAAATAAGGCACTGTCTTAGGCTCCGTCACAACATTGATTGCATTGTACGGATCAATTATATTTACAGACGTCCCTTTGCTGTTCAGAACTTTAAACCTTATCCGGAGCTGTTCCTCGGCAAGGCTCGTTGGCGTACTTACCCACTGAAGGCCATCAATAAGAATATGAATACCCTGGTGTTGATCGGATGTAATTTTGTTTTTTAAAGGGGGAACCTGCGCTGGAGATATTGAGGCCAGTATCCCGTTCGTTTCAACCCTGAGCGATGTCGAATTATTTTCTACGACTTTGTTCTTCCCGGCAGCATTTGCTCTGTCTCTTGTCTGATTAGTCAAACACAACATCGAAAGGGCTGCTGCCAGCAAGAGTGGTATGAGCAACTGTGGAGTTCTTATTGACATGGTAATAGTCTTTCAACCGGCATGACCTGAACTTTAGAAGGAAACGCCAAAGTTTTGTACTCCGGAGCCGGATGGTTGATTGATCTTCTTCATTTTTCCGTTACTGTCGATTTGTATGACAATCGGTGGAGTTGGCTGATGCTGCTCAGTGAGCGTGCCGGTAAAGCTGAATGACACCGCATCACTGGAAGTAAGGGGCACCAACACAAATATCGGGCGCGGTCCTCCCTGCTGCGGCCCCTGATACCAGATATTATTGGCCGAAAATCGACCTGTTTGTGCAAATATTTGTCTGTTATTATCGTCCTTTGCTGAGTTAATGGTGAGCCACATTGGGTCGTTTGCTTGGTTTGCTGAAGAAAATGTCAGTGAGAGAAAACTGTTCACATGTTCGGCAAAACCAGATGCTTGCACGTTTTTGTCGACTGCTCTGTTCATTACACTCTTGAGGAGCAACTGTGAATCCGAATTCCCCGGCTGGTTGGCGACATAGGACTGATTAATATTTGGTATACGTATATTGTTAAACGAAACCTGACGTTGGTCGTCAATACTGGATTGAAGAACCAGCGTGACGGTCTGAGACGGTGCTTGCGACCCTGAAGTGAAGCTAACTCCATGCTCTCCAGGCTTTAAGGGTGTTGAATCCGGGTGCCAGTACGCTGCTTCTACATCTCTGAGTTGAGCCATCGGACTGAAGCCGTTGGGTGACTGAGTTGGCCCGAGAGCGGAGATGTGCCAATGGGTTCGCGGATCAGAAGAGTGAATCCAAAGAAGCTCAGTCGTGCCCCCTCCTGTGGCAAACGATGCCGATGCCTGCTGGTGTTCAATTGTAACGC
>Ga0224527_1001609_pt1 | contig 10911 bp, 5 predicted proteins | sample CBST0metaG_FD_179882 | JGI IMG/M metagenome (GOLD analysis project Ga0224527, IMG submission 179882) | Peat soil microbial communities from Stordalen Mire, Sweden - C.B.S.T0 | ecosystem: Environmental > Terrestrial > Soil > Wetlands > Peat | place: Sweden: Norrbotten County, Stordalen Mire... | reverse complement strand
GTGATGCACAAGGTTCGCTGCACGAGCTCCCCAAAGAGCTACTCGCACGGATCGCTTCTGCAGTACGAACCGGCGAGTTTGATCGGGTCACGGAACTGATCGGCGAGGCTGTCCTGCTGTCTCCACAGGCAGGCACCGAACTCAGCCAGCTAGCGGAAGCATTCGATTCTGAGAGTCTGCTACGCCTCATTCAAGAAGCGAGTTTCTCGGAACAAACAGCAGTTGTTTTCGCTTCAGCGGCTTTGCTGAAGCGGCTCTTGGGAGACGGGCGGTTTGCTGGCATCGTCGTCAGAGGATTCCTTGAAGATGCACCAAAGCAGTTGACTATTTTGAGGGAACGGCTCGATGAGGCAGATGCGCCATGCGCCCGGTTGCAAGCTCATGCGATCAGGGGAGCAGCCGCCGCAGTTGGAGCCGAAAGTATGCGCGCAGTCGCAGCGGCGATGGAGGGTGCCGCGAAGATCGGGCAGCTGGATCACTGCGGCGAGCTTCTGCTGCGCGCGGCTGAGGAATTGGAGCGGTTCAAAGGCGCGGTAGAACTGTGCGGATGGGTGTAGATCGGTACATGCGGAGCCTGGAAAGAGCAACCGATGAGCAGAAGATTCTCATGACGACAACGCTGACGGAGGCCAAGGACGTGATTCGTTGCTTCCGTGAACTCTGCGACTCGTACCTAGTGAAACCCATCGATCTTGATTATGTATCGTGGAATGGCAGCACAAGCGAGAGACAGAAAGCCTAAGCAGCACTTGCTGGGTCCGAGACGAATCGCGATCGTCTGCCGACCAACACAGACTCCGAGGAGATCCTTTGTGACGTTCATCTGACGCAGTTACAACTCCCCGCATCTATGACGGAGCGGTCGGAACCTTGGTGATTTGCGGAACTTCCAGAACCTCACGAACCAGGGAGACGTTAATCGCAAATAGCTCGCCTCCCAGCTTGAAGGTTATTGACAGCTCTCTTCGCTCATCGCGGCTGTTTTCACATCGTCAAGTTTCAATAGATTGCATTGCGAGACCAATACCCATCATCACAGTCTAAAGTCTTTTCTTCAGTGAGCCGATACTACTGATATTGGAGATTGACTGCTGCGCACCAAAGGCAATCGTCACTGCAAATAGGGCAGCGCACTTGCTTGCCTAGAAGGTCTCTCCCTAATCTTTGCAAATTATCAAGCACGGTGGCCGACACAAGGCGCCGACCCAGACTTATTGCGATGGGTCTCGGTTTTTTTGCTTACAGCAAGGAGGGGACCATCGAAAGAGATTCGGCGGAGGTTTTGTGGAAACGCTGACTGGCTGGATCGTCGCGCTGCGGAAATTCTGAAGGCGTCTGTTCTAGGCTCCCGCGGAGAGAGGTCAAAGTGTACTCACTCATCCTCCGCCGATGGGCCATTCGATAGTGACGCTTTTCCTGGGGCGAGGATACCCGGCCTGATTCACCAGCAGACAAGTACCCACCCAGTTAAGGGCAATGCTGGCTTCCCATATGCCGGTTTCGGGAGAACCTAGTCAACTCTGCTTATCTGGATGACTCAACAGGCACCCATAATGAGCAGTGCCTGCTTTGATCAAACTCGTTCGATTGAGGGGCGACGCCTGCGTCGGATTCCGAGCGCACGACAGGCGAAGCCATGCGTGTGTTGCCTTTTTACTCTGGGAGTATGGGGAGACGATGCGGAGCCCATCCCCGGTGCGGAGTACACGCGCTGTGTACCGGGAATCCAGCCACGCTCAACCATTCTAAGACGACTCATTTTGGCTGCTGTCCGCGCGCGTCACTAACTATTCTTCTATAGCGTCGCGCCAACTCGTGAATTCGCTCCCGCTGACGGAGCCTGATCGCATCCTGATGGATGAGGTGCTGACCGATACCCAATGCGACTGCGCCCGCGAGAATGAAGTCGCGCGCATTCTGCTGATTTACCCCGCCGGAGGCAACAAACGAAATCTGCGGGAACGGTACTTTGAGAGCGCGGATGTAGTCAGGGCCACCCATCGGCGCACACGGAAATACCTTCACAAAATCAGAGCCTGCCTTCGATGTAGCCATAACCTCGCCGGGTGTCAGGGCCCCGCTCAGAATCACAATATCGTGCTTCACCGCAAACTCGACGATCTCTAGATCCGGTCCCGTCGTGGTCAGGAACGCGGCACCAGCATCAAGACAATGCTGTGCCGTTTCAATATCTGATAACGTGCCAGCCCCAACGATGACGTCCGTGCTGTACCGGGTCAGTTCGGCAATCACACTGACGGCGCCAGGTGTAGTCGTGGTGATTTCTACGATGGGAATCCCTCCGCCACTGACAGCGCCGGCAGCAAACAGCGCTTCGCTCTCGGAGTACACGTGGACTGCAGGAATGATGCCGACTTCCGCAATGCGGGCACGAACCTCTTCTCGCGTCATAGGGTCTCTTTGTGGTCACGTTGGGAAGGACTTTGCGAAGGATGGTGAATCATGGCAGGCTCCGGGTTCCCACCGCATCGCGCAACTGTTCGAGCGCGGTTAGATATGCCGCAACCGCCTGACGCCACGCTAATTGCGTCGCGCGATAGCTGCGTTCGGCATCGAGAAAGTCCAACAGGCTCGAGGCACCTCGATGATAGGCATATTCGCTGATATCGCGGCTCTTCTTTGAGACCTCCAGATATCCGGATCGATAGTATTGCGCGATCTGATCGCTGGTCTCGAGCGCCTCGTAGGCATCGCGTACGTCGGTCAACACCTGCCCGCGCGCCGCTGCCTGCAACTGTTGAGCCTGGGTCATGGCGTAGCGGGTCCGGGCAATCTCGCCCTGATTGCGATCGAAGATCGCAAGTGGCACGCTCACACTGAAGGTAAGGGCGCTAATCGCATTCACGTGTGAGTAGTTGCTCGAAGCAGTTACATCCACTTTGCCGTTGGCCTTTGCAAGTTCGTGCTGACTGTCGGAGGCGGTAACTCCCAGCGTAGCTGCGCGCAGGTCCGGGCGATTGTCAAGTGCTTTGTGTTGCAACTCATCGATTGTAAGGGGAAACGCCTGGTAGTCAAAGACGCCCTCCACGTCATAGTCGGCGGGTACAGATTCATATCCCAGTTGTTGCCGGAGGTCAGACAGTTCCTGCGCCCGCGCGAGTTGCGCCTGCTGAACGTCCTGCTGGAATTGCAGGAGTTGAAGTTTGATCTTGAGGTAATCGTTTTCGCTGATTCCACCGGCCCTGAACTGTTTCTCACTGATGTCCACCGTTGCTGCGAAACTCTTCAAATCCTGCCGCGCCAGATCAAGAGTCGATTCCGCGAGTTGCACGTTGATGAATAACTGGGCAACCTGGAACGTCAAACCGCGCTCATTATCCCGGACCTGAAAGCGCGTCACCGAGGTTGCATCTTTCGCTGCCTTCAGTCGATGCTGACGCTTTTTACCTCGCTCGAACAGATAACTCAAACCAATATCGCCCTCGGTGGAGTCATGGAGGTATGCACCCAAAGGTTCGCCGGTGTTGACGAGAGGCAGGTATTCCCAGTCAGTAAATAAGGTCGGGTTAGGGCGGAGATTGGCGGTAACCTCCTGTGCCTCGTTCTGTGGCACCGCGGTTCGGGCGGCCAACAGACTGTGATTGTGCTGCAGAGCCATTTGTATGGCCTGATCCAAAGTTACTGTGACCGATGCTGGGGGTACCTGACCTAAAACATAATGCGAGCATAGGATCCATGCGAACAAAGCGGACGCCACCCAGATTCTACTCACACGGGCAGAGTACAGAGCTGAATGTTTAGCTTTCAAAGGAGTCCTCCGGAATAGGGAGTTTGTCCCCATCTCTTGCCATCCACACGTACAAAGTCGGAAGCAGGATGATACTCATCAAGAGGTCAGAGATCAGGCCGCCGACGATCACAATGGCGAATGGTCGTTGCGAGTCGGAGCCGATCTCGTGCGAGAGCGCTGCGGGCAACAGGCCGAGCGTCGCTACCAGCATGGTCATCATGATGGGGCGAAGACGCAGGACGGCTCCTTCCACGGCCGCATCCATGATCGAGTGTCCTTGCGCGCGACGCTGGTTGATATATTCGAGCATGATCACTCCGGTTTGCACGGAGACACCGAAGAGGGCAAGGAATCCAACGCCGGACGATACGCTGAAGTTGGTGTGGGTAATCAGCAGTGCCAATAGACCGCCGACGCGGGCAAGCAGGACGTTTACGAGAATCAACATAGCCCACTTAAACGAGCGGAACATGGTGTAGAGGATGATGACGATCAGCAGGATGGTGAGCGGCACCACGATCAGCAGGCGCGCTTCCGCTCGCTTTTCGCTCTCATACTCGCCGGACCAGTCCAGGCGGTAACCTTCCGGCAGCTTTACCTTCTGACTTACCTGTCGCATGGCGTCCGCCACGGTGCTGCCTAAATCCCGTCCCCGTACACTGAACGTTATTGCTGCGTAGCGGCTGTTGCCTTCGCGATAGATGTCGTAAGCGCCGTCTTGCACTGTTACCTTGGTGAGCTGAGCAAGAGAGATTCTTTCGCCCGACGGGGAGAGCAGTCGGATATTCGCAATCGCCTTCTCCGTATCACGGTACGGCGCCTGGTATCGCACGACAACGTCATAGCGCTCCTCACCAATGAGTACCTGGCTGACAGCGTTGCCGCCGACGGCTGTTTGGATAGCATCCTGGATGTCCGCCACATTGATCCCAAATCTCGCCGCCGCTTTTCGGTCGATGGTGAAGTTGAGATTCGGCTGGCCGAGGGTATGAAAGAACTTGAGGTCGGCTAGTCCTGGCACGTGCGCCATGGCGGCAGCGACCTCGTCGCCTTTTGCGTCCAGCGTCTTGAGGTCCTTCCCGAAGAGTTTGAGTGCCAGTTGACCCTTTGTCCCAGTGACGGTTTCGCCCACGTTATCTTCGATGGGCTGTGAGAAATTCCACAGTGCCCCCGGGAGTTTGCCGATCTCGCGATTCATCGCGGCGATCAGCTCTTCCTTGTCCCGATGGAACACCGGTCGCCACTGGTCCTTCGGTTTGAGGTCTACGAAATATTCTGTATTACCGAAGCCGCCGGTATCGGTTCCGTCGTCGGGACGCCCCACCTCTGACACGACCTTGGTTACCTCAGGGAAGGACGCGAAAATCAGGCGTGCCTGGTCTGTAAAGCGCGTGCCCTCCGTGAGACTGGTACTGTCGGCGAGGGTACCGCGAGCCCAGATTGCACCTTCGTCAAGATGTGGAAGAAACTCAGAACCAATAACTCCACTGAACGCCAGAAATGCCGAAACAGCGACGGCGGCGATTCCGACGCTGAGAGTTAACCAACGATGCTCAATGGCCCAACGCAGGCTGGTTCGATATCGCTCGGTGAGGAACTCCATGACCGGGTTACGCCACTCCCGAGCTCCATTGCGGAAGAACACGCTGGACAGAACCGGAGCTATGACAATCGAGAAAGTCAGCGCACCCAAAAGCGCGAAGGCAACCGTCAAAGCCATGGGACGGAACAGGCGGCCTTCTACCCGCTGCAGCGTGAAGATCGGCATGTAGGCGGTGATGATAATAGCGATGGCGTAAAACACAGGACGCTGGACTTCGTGAGTGGCCTCGCGGATGACTTGGGCCACAGGCTTTGGATCGATACTGTGGTTGTTCTTGTTGATTCGTCGGACGGTGTTCTCCACCATGACCACGGCGCCATCCACCACCATTCCAAAATCAAGCGCGCCGAGCGAAAGCAGATTGGCGGGAATGTGACTGAGATCGAGCCAGATGGAGGCGAACAACAACGAGAACGGAATTGTAAGAGCCACGATCAACGCGGCGCGGAAATTTCCCAGAAATAGGAAGAGAACAATCGTTACTAGGATCATCCCTTCGCCCAGGTTGTGCATCACCGTATGCAGCGTGTAGTGCAGAAGGTCGGCGCGATCAAGCATCGGAACGACCTTGACACCCGGAGGCAGGATGCCATTGTTAAGCTCGTTCACCTTCTTGTGGATCGCCTCAAGCGTCGGCCCCGCCTCCGCTCCCTTGCGCATCAGTACGACGCCCTGAATGACGTCGGGTTCATCAACGATTCGCCCATCTTCCATGTGGTTCGCCCGGGCCATGTGTCCCAGGCGAATCTTCGGACCTTGCGCTACTTCGGCAATATCCTTCACCCGTAGCGCAGTCCCTTTCTGTGTCTTGAGGACCGTCTCCTCGATATCGCCCACATTGCCGAAGAGCCCGAGGGCGCGCACGTTCATCTGCTGCAGGCCGCTCTCAACGAAGCTGCCACCGGCGTTGATATTGTTGTTGGTGAGCTGTTGTTCTACCTGGCCGATGCTCAATCCGTACGACACCAACTTGTTTGGATCTACCCGCACCTGGTATTCCCGGACAGTTCCACCGAAGTCGGAAACATCGACGACATTGGGTACCGATTTGAACTCCTTCGCGAGAGTCCAGTCCTCGATGGAGCGTAGTTCCATCAAGTCATACTTCGGATTCGTACTTCTCAGCGTGTACCAGTAAATCTGCCCAACCGTGCTCCAGTCTGTTCCGATCTGCGGTTGGAGGCCAGTAGGCAAGCTCACCTGTGTGAGCCGCTCCAGCACCTTCTGCCGGTTCCAGTCATTGACTGAGCTATCATCGAAAATCATGATCACGTATGACAGTCCGAAAATCGACTCCGAGCGCAGGAACGAGAGGTGAGGAATCCCGTTCATCTGGATCTCAACTGGAATTGTGACCTGTTTCTCTACCTCCTCTGCGGAGCGGCCTGGCCACTGAGTAATTACCGTTACATAGTTATCGGCGATATCCGGGTAGGCTTCGACCGGCAGATTATGAAAAGAAATGACTCCCCACGCGGTCAGCAGGAGCACAATCGCGATCACAACAAAGCGGTTGGTGAGCGCAAAATCTACAAGCTTGCGAATCATGCTTTCTCCGTAGCAAGGGCACCAGTCGATGTCATTGGTTGATTGCAATCACGTGGTCGAGAACTACGGCATTTTCGACCACCTGCTGGCCTGGTTCGATCCCGGACTTGATCTGCTGCAGGTTGCCTGGCAGTGGATCTCCGCTGGCCACCTCGACCCGTCGGAACTTCTTGTCTGGGGCGGGAACATAGACCCAGTCGCGGTCGTGCAGGTGCAGAATGGCTGAAGCCGGTATAACCGTGTGGGTCTCTTTCTTGCGGCCGCGGAATGTGGCTGTGACAAACATGCCAAGATTCATGATTCCCGGATTGCTGACCTCGATTCGGACCTTGCCGGTGCGGATGTTCGGATCAAGCACTGCGCCAATGTTGCTGACTGCACCCTTAAACACTCGGTCGGGATAAGCATTCAGGCGAACCTCAGCAGTATCGCCAATGCGAACATTGGGTAGGTCGTTCTCATAGACATCGCAGACGATCCAGACGATAGAAAGATCGGAGATCGTGAAGGGGTTCGTGGACAGGCTTTGCACACCGGCCGCGTTCGTGACTTGCTGGTCGGTGATGACTCCCGAGACCGGTGCAAAGATGTTCACCGTGCCATTGGGATGATCGGGGTTGTTACCAAGCAGGCGAAGATGCTCGCTCATGGTCTCAATGTCCACTTTGGCCTTGTCTTCCGTGTCTTGAGCAATCTGAAGATCGTTGAGGGCGATTGCACCCTCCTTATACAAATCCCTCGCGCGTTCCAGTTGCGTATGCGCCAAAACCTCATCCGCCATGGCTTTCCGGTAATTCGAAAAAGCTCCGGAAACGTCATCACTGCGCACCGTCAGCAGTAGCTGGCCCTTCTTAACCCTGTCGCCCAACCTCGCGTGGATGGCCACGACACGGCCGGATGCGAGCGAGATCACCGGTACGCTGCGCGATATATCGGGGTTCACGTTACCCGTAACCACTAGTTCGGGAGCCGTTTCCTGCGACGTTGCGGTGGCGATCGGGAACTGCTCCGGATGTTCGACCGAGAAGAGACTGACGTCGAAAGCGTTGACGACCTTTGCCGGGGGCGGGGCTTCTGCCGAAGCGTTTGCCTGCACTCCTTTGCAACCTCCGAGCAACATCATCGATAAAGACAGAGTGACCAGAAAGCCGGCTTTGACAGCGTTCCTATTCATTAAGAGCCTCCAACCCGCGTAGAGGTGGGCAGAATGCGGCGACATGAGCGGTGTAATCGCACGTGTCGCCACAGACTGTCGAGACACGAATCTCGCGGAAGCGCTGGGTTAAAACTTGACCATTACCCCGGCGCTCACAGCGCCTTGGCCATGACGGAGATCCGGGTTCCAAAGAGTAGTGCCTCCACTACACATCCCGTCCGGTGATGCAACGGACGTCGTTCCGTTCGTGCAGACGAACTGGCCAGGTGAGCCAGTATTTCCTCCCGGTGGTGTAATGCCCTGTCGTCCGGTCCAGTACGGAATATCCGAGTGCCGCAGTCCAGCCTCCATCCACCAAGTGATGTACTGCTTGGGCATGTATTGGAAGTTCATCGTTGTATCCCACATGTGAGCCTTGAGGCCGGGAGCCTCTGGGAAGTAGGGAGACCCGGAAATAGCGTCGGCTCCATTGATGGGCGGTAACAGCGTCAGGTAACGACCAGGGTTGTTCATCTGGCCACCGCCGAGCGTAAGTGCATACTTGTCTTTGCCCCACCAAGCCCGGTTGTAAATCATCCAGCCGAGGAAGGCCTGTTTGGGCCCAGCCTTTCCACCATGGCAAGTTACTCCACCGCCGTATTCGCATCCCGCATCGGCTGTAAAGGAGAAAGCCATCTTGTCGATACCCTTTGCGGTGGGCCGATTGAGGTACCTGACCTCGACGCTGTCATCGGTGTGGAGGCGGGAACGGCCCGGGACACCCAATGTGTCCGTGCCATTTCCATAGTTATTGAATACTAGCGAGAGCCACTCGTGCGGGCGATAGAGGATCTGTCCACCAAGACCCATGTGGCCGTTGAACTTGTTATAAGATTGCCATCCGTTGATAATCCACGGCTCGATCTTGAGCTTATTCGTGGGGAACCATTGGATGCGCAGTCCGTTGAAGAACCAGGGCGTGTTTGATGAAACAAATGAAGGTTGGTAGGTCCAGTTATCGAAGTTGTAGTAACTGAACAAGCCAATGTAAGACACGAAGATTCCTGCGTCGACGTTCAAGCCGTGGTTCACATTGAAGTGATAGCCGCCATAGGCTTCCGAGACGTATTTGTAAGCGCTGCGCACGTCCCATTGTCCAACTCCGGCACTGGCATCATTGCGCGGCGTAGTCGATGCGAAAAGTCCATTCATGGTGAGAATTCTTCCGCGCACGTTTTGCCAGTGGAAGTCGCCACCCACGCTGATCTGCTCAACCTGGAATTCGCCAGAGCGGAATGACTCGGTCGCCCCACCCATGCTGTGGTCCTTCGGCTGATTGGTGTCCTCGATGAAGTGCGTGTCGAATCGGATTTCAGGCGTAAAGAACTTGGTGTCGAGCACCGTGTCTTTGTTGCGAGGTGTGCCATTCAGCCAGGTAAAGTCACCGTATGCGAACGGAGTGAAGTTATCCACGCCTGTCGTTGCTTCAGGGGCCTGCAGCGCCTCCGGAATGGCCGACGGGGCCACCGCGGCCTGTTGAGGAGCCGGTGCAGGCACCGGCGTCGTTGCTGGTGCGGCGGATGTAGTTACTGCCTCTGCCGGAGGCGTCGCCGATGACGTGCGCGCACGTAGCGCCGCCTCAAGCTGTGTGATCCGCTCTTTCATCGCCGCAAGCTCTTCCTGAATCGCCAACGTTGTTGAGTCTACTGGGGCAGCTTTCGCTTCCGGCAACGGGGGACGCTGTTCCGCAAGCAGAAAGTCAATTCGATAAGTCCTCGGCGCGGAGACCTCGACGGTCGCAGTGGAGGAGATAAACCCGTCCCTCTTCGCCGCAATTTCGTAGGCTCCGGGCTCCAGCCTTGCCATGGTGAAGGTTCCATCAAGACCACTCACCGCACTGCGGTCGGCTCCTTTAGTTAGGCTATGCGCAGTTATCTTCACTTGAGCTACGGGCTGCTTACTCAGAGAGTTTCGAGTGACTCCGCCAACACCGCCAAACGACTCCTGCCCCGAAGCGAGGATCGGCGAGACGAGCTGAAGTGCGAGACAAGCCGGCACCACAGCGGAGAGAAGAAATTTGCAGTTCATGGGTGTCCTTTCAAAACAGATCGATAGGCGACGCTCTCATAGGTGAGAGTGGTGCTCTGCTGACGATGGTAGGTGAGTCCACCTAAAAAGTTACGAAAGACGCTCAAATTGAACCTCAATGTTCGATCCATTCTTTCTATCGCTTCCATAACCCGACTTTATTATGGGGGCAGGGCGCGCGAATGAAAGGGCAAACGAATAGTGTGCGCAGTCCTACCCGATAGGACGAGGAAAGTGAATTTCACTAGAGGCTTAGGTATTCTTCGGTAGGTAACACCCACTTCTAGCATCGTACTGTCCCAACATCCAAGTACCCCGATGTCACCGCCTTTTTCAATTCGTACCCAATGTTTGCAGATAGTTTCTAAAGACTTCCTAAACGCTAGCTTATCGGACAACCAGTCCCGGTTCAGCAGCTTCGGACATTCAATGACGGCAGGAGTTCAGGCAATGGTCCCGATTGAAAAGTTACAGAAGTCTCTCGGCGGCGGTTTGTTTAGGTTTTCATCAGGATGCTTTGTGGCGGTGTTGTGTCTGTTCCTGTTGATTAGTGGGAGTTTTCCTCTGAGGGCGCAATCCACGTTCGGTACTATCACGGGCCTCATACAGAATCCGCAAGGACTGCCAGCTCCTCAAGCAGGAGTAACGATCCACTATATCGACGAGAACTCCGAGCGGCGGCTCATGAGTGATGAGCACGGAAATTTCACGGTCGCGAACCTCAAGCCAGGCATGTACTCGCTATCGGCAGCAATGTCCGGTTTCGCAAATGCGTCAATACCCCAA
>Ga0224527_1001608_pt1 | contig 10912 bp, 7 predicted proteins | sample CBST0metaG_FD_179882 | JGI IMG/M metagenome (GOLD analysis project Ga0224527, IMG submission 179882) | Peat soil microbial communities from Stordalen Mire, Sweden - C.B.S.T0 | ecosystem: Environmental > Terrestrial > Soil > Wetlands > Peat | place: Sweden: Norrbotten County, Stordalen Mire... | reverse complement strand
CATCTCGGTGCCGCACAGCATCGCCCCTGTCGTCTCCATTGTGACCTGAGCCATCAGCGGCAAGTCAGCCCCAACCTCTTTCATCGCGGCATCACAAGCCAGCACAGCGATCTTACATTGCATCAGGTCGATACAGGTTTCAACCAGCAATATATCCGCGCCGCCTGCAATCAAACCAGATGCCTGCAGCTTGTAGGCATCAAACATTGTATCGAAGGAGAGGTTGCCGTTAACCATCGGCTGCTGCGTCCCCGGGCCCAGGCTCCCGATTACCCAGCGAGGGTGATCAGGTGTCGAATAACGGTCGCAAGCAGCACGTGCAATTTCCGCACCACGTTTATTTAATTCAAAGCAGCGGTCGCCGAGGCCGACATCGGCAAGCATGTATGGCGTACCGTTAAACGTGTTCGTTTCAACTGCATCGCAGCCCACTTCTAAGAAAGAGGCATGAATACTGTCGATTACATCCGGCCGTGTTAGAGTAAGGATGTCGGTACTGTCGGTGTTTCCGCCAAAATCCGCCGGAGTGAGCCTGCCCGAGCGCAGTAAATCAAGTATAGTTGCCCCCATAGAACCGTCAAAAACAATGACCCGGTCCTGCAGCACTGATAGAAAATCTGCCTTGTTCATAACTGTGACGCTTCCCCCCGAAGGACAACATTATAGCACACTCGATTTTTACGAGTAAAACCGGCAGCTTCGTGCCTGTGAGATAGCACGGAAGCATGAAGCAAATAGGCCACAGCAGTATCAAGTTACTTGAATTAAAGTTGTCAACCCAGCTTTGTATTTCTAGCTTCATTGACAATATAGAGAAAGCCGGAATATAATGCGGTTGTTACAGTTTTTTGTTCACGAATGATTTAGCCACAAAAGGAGTTCATCAATCCCAATGCTTCACAGCTCAACAAAGCAGTTGCGGTTTTTGCCGTTATTCGCACTTGCAGCCGGTATGCTGGCTTCAGCAATAGCCTGTTCTTCGGTACGCGCTGACACGATCGGCGATCAAAAGGTCGGGGCCATTCGGCTTGGAGTCTATTATTCTGCTTCAAGCGGCGTTCGAAACACCTTCACAAGCTCTATTGGCAGCGCAGGATTGGATGTCAACCTGGGTTCAACCGTAGGCACGTCACGAAGCGTCTTAAGCGTCGATTATATATCTCGCTCATCAGGATCAAGCAAACTCCAGATTATTCCTCTAACGATTTCAGAGCAGTATTATCGCAATATTGGCGGAACCGACTGGACTCCTTATGGAGAAGCTGGAATCGGAGGATACTTCATCCAGGATCAGGATCAGAATAACTCCTCACTGCTGACAACTCACGCAAAAACGTCGCTTGGTGCTTTTATCGGCGGCGGCTTCGACATCTCCGAATCAATATTTGTTGACCTCAGATATCATCTGATTCAGAACCTGCATGGCGACGATCCTTCGGGCTACGAACTAACTGCTGGGTATCGATTCTAAGCATTAAAATAAGATGGCAATTTACGAAACGCACTGCCATCTTAATCATCCACAATTTGACACTGATGGTGACGATGTCATAGTCAGGGCAAGCGAGTCCAATGTAAAGCGGCTGCTGGTGGTCAGTTATGACCTCGCCAGCAGCCGTCGTGCTTTACACCTCGCACAATCTCACGAAACACTGTCAGCGGCAATCGGTATTCATCCTGAAGATGCCAACGAATGGAATGATGCCGTCCGTGAGGAGCTGCTCGGCTTCTGCAAATCCTATCCCAAGCAAGTAATTGCGTGGGGCGAAATAGGGCTTGACTACCACTGGAAGACCTACGAGCCATCGCTGCAAAAGAAAGTCTTCATTGAGCAGCTTGCAGCAGCAAGGGAAGCATCCCTCCCAGTAATTATTCACTGCAGAGAAGCGTACGACGATACACTTGATATACTTGAGGAATGTAACGCAATGCGAGTGGTTGTACATTGCTTCGCCGGCACTGTTGAACAATCTTTACGCGCAGTATCCCTCGGCTTCTACATCGGTATCGGTGGTGTTCTCACCTATAAAAGCGCAGCAAACGTCGTCCAGATCGCTGAACAGATACCTGCCGATCGTATTCTGATTGAGACGGATTCTCCGTTTCTCTCCCCGCAGCCCTGGCGCGGCAAGCGCAACGAGCCGGCACACCTTACTGCAGTTGTCAGCAAGTTATCAGAAGTTCTCGGAAAGACAACCGATGAGATAGAGCAGATCACCTGGAATAACGCGACAGCGCTTTTCGGCTAACGATTTATTTTGAAGATCGTGTAACTAGCCTGCGCGTCGGCTGATGACGTCTTCGTAGTATAAACGGGAGTCAAATACTTAGGCGGCGATGCTCCTAGGTCGTCCAAATACTCTGGCCCGTGATGCGTTAGCCTTGGCTGCTCGCCGGCTGTCGATGTCCAATACACAAGATAATCCGTCTGCGTACCGAGAATGAAGTTCTGTCGATCCTCGTCAGAAGTCGATGCAAGGAAGTTAGTCAGGAGCTGTGCGGACTTACTTGCGTAATCAGGCGTTTCACTCCAATGTCCCACCCAGACTGCCCGATCACAGTATCCTGGAATAAATTGACTGATTGGCTGGAAGGCAAGTATGGCCTCACCAGGTTTTGTATTTTTCTTAATCCACCCTAGAACATCAACCTGCGGCTGAGTTAGATACAGATTAGCCTGACTGATTTCGCTTCTGCCGTTTTCAATATGACGGTACTCACGTGATAAGAAAAGGGCGTTTGTCGGAAAGGTCGCAGCCACCAAAATGCACAACAGTACCGGCCTCAAAGCCCTATTAGAATGGCTGACAAGGTAAGCAGCAGCGCCCCCGGCAAGTATACAGAGGGGTATGTGCTCGCCCATCGCCATCTTGCGCTGAAACTCCACAGGAAGATAAATAATTGTTAAACCGGCAATCGCCCAGCATACGACCCATGTCGCCACCTTACCGCTGCGGAAGAAAGCAACGAAATCCCGACGCCGCGTTATAATCAGCGCTATTGCAATCGCCGCAAGGAAGAAGACCAGACCGTAGCCCATCATGTAGAAATAGAGGTTGGGCGAAAGCGTCGGTGTTTTTGCCCGGGCATTAAACACAGGCTCATGCAGGAAGACCCAGTATTGATATGCGGAAGAGGGAAGAGCCAAAGCTCCGGCAATCAAGGCACGAAGCCAGCGAGAAATATCAAATTTCCGCTCTGCCGCAGTAATGACAATTAGATACAATCCCCACCCTGCGGCGATGTGCAGTATATCGTAAGAATGGATATTGCCCAAAACAAGGCCGCACAACCCTGCATACACCGCGTACTTGTATTGTCCAGTCTGCTCGCCACGCACCAGATTGTAAAAGGCGGTCAGAATAAAAATGGTAGCGACGACAAACAAGACGGTGGCGTATATGCTTAAAAACGTAAATGCTTCCGGCTGCCATATATCCACCGAAGTCTGCGGGACATTGTGATCAATCCATTTAGGCCAATAGACAAATCCAAAACCAGAGCTAAGGGCAATGAGTGCGAACGAAGTCAGCCGGGCTTGGACTGAAGTCGGATAGGTTGTGCGGCAGAGCAAGTACGCAACCCACAGCAGCAAAATTGCTCCACCCACACGAAATATCTGAAAGACAATAGGGATCGGAAGACCGGTGACTCTGACAACATTACCAAGCACTAGAAACAAACAGTTAAACAAATAGCCATGCTGCTTAACTGTTGTAAACAGGTTAAGCGTCCCAAAATGGCCGTCTGCCGCTTGCCGAGTCCAGGAAAGGTACACCGAAAAGTCGACAATGTTGTAGATCTGCCCGACAAAAGTATTGCTGACCGAATAGGCCAATAGGTACGGAAGTGTTGTCAGCAGAACAACAAGAAAGATAATACCGGCGACAACATTTACTTCTGTCCGATTGGTTTTCTGTTCTGGAACTGTCCTATCAATCGAAGAACTTTCGGCAGCATTACTCATTTATGTGAAATAACATACTGGCATTCTGCCGGAATATACGTCTTCTATCGGATGTTGTCAGCACTTTAGACTCATCGACCAGCACCTGATATATTGTCGGTTCTGAAAATGGCAGTGCGCTGCCGAAAAGCAGACGCCTCGCAGCTATAAGTGAATAAGCATAGGAGATCTTGTCCGCATCAACACTCCCTGAGATGTCCAGTTGTATGTTAACAAACTCTTTAGCAGCTTCTACAGCCGATCTCCACGCATCGCCCCCCATGCCAAGAAAAATAATGGGTATCTTGGGAAACGCTTCTGCTACCGCCCGGGCTGAACGCACATCTTCAAGGTTTCTCGTATGAAAGGCTATTGGTTTGGTATACCGGCGCTGGCCGTTGCAAATCTCGAACACTTCATTTAGCGACAATGATCGACCGGCGGGAGGCGCAAAGACAGTTCCTACAAAATCGGGCGAAGTAAGATACGTCCTCTGCTGCTCAATGCTTTGTCTTGGAAATTCAGCATTGACAGTGACATACCCATAAATTCCACGTTCGGCGCTTACAACGCCCTTTAACTGCTTATTGCCGTTAATCATGTCGCATTCAATCCCGAGACTCAATACAACAACAACAGCTTCCAGGTCAAACTGGACCATCGACTCAACTATACGAGCCTGCGACGCCATGTCTTCTGAAAATGGAGTCGCACTCAAATATGTGTGGCAATCAATCTTAGGCATGGATTACGCTTCCCCTAAAATATACTGCTGAGCATTCAGCGCAAAAACGGCTGCCTTCTCGTCATCAGTCAATGCAGACGAGTTTACATAAGAAACAGCGGAACCTAGAGACAGAGCGGGGCTTCCCGATCCAAAAAGGATTCGTTCAATTCCCACTCGATCCCGAAAAGTTTCGAGTGCATTCGGCAGCTTAAAACCGTGCGTTTCGACATAAAAATTATCATGTGTCTGGAGAACACAAAGAGATTCAGCAATATTCTTTGTCCCCACGCCTTCGAGAATTACCGGACCCGGATACTCCGCAGCCACACGCCCAAGCGCCGTCGCCTGCCCTGGCTTCGTGGTAGTTACCATGATAGGACGGCGATGTTCTGCCAGCACCCGGAGGATCTGCTCGAATGGCGCATAGTCTATCGGCCATTCCTGCAAGTCGGGAAAAAATCGGAACATGGAAAAAGGCTGTCCGACCAGCAGATCCACCGTGGCATCGGAAAAGAAAGTATGCGGCGAGATCGTAGCGACTGCAGCAATCTTGCCCGCGAAATGCTGCTGAGCGCGCAGAGAATGCTCGTTGCCCAAAGCCTCGCGGTAAAAGATGCCCCATGTCGAAAGGGTCAGAGACCGTTCCACATTATGTGCAGCCATCTCCTTGATCAGCGTATCCGCATTGGAATCTGCATGTTCCGAAGGATACGCCCCAAATATCGTGTTGATATCAATGATTGTCGTTGCCATTGTTATTTTTTAATCAAAGTTAATGCGCGGGCAAGCCGGTTATCTACGTGCGCCTGTCCCAGCACCGAAATAAGCTCGTAAAGCCCTGGTCCAACAGTCCGTCCCGATACCGCAACACGGACAGGATGAATAACCTCGCCTGGCTTCACTCCAAATTTCTCTATGCCGCTGCGAATTACCTTTTCAATTGCCTCAGAATTAAAATCTTCAAGAAGACTTAGCTGCTGGCGGATCCAGATAAGGCGCACTGCAACGCCTTCAGCGGAAAACCACTTACTCACAGCCTTCTCGTCGAAAACATACTTGTCGTCTCCAAGCAAAAAGAAATCAGCCAACGGCCCGACATCAGCCAGCGTCTTAATACGCTCCTGCTCAAGCGCAATCACTCTTGCCAGATAATCAAGTTTTTCCTCTGTCGGATTCTCCTCGATCAGACCGTCTGCCTGCAGGAATGGCAGAGCACGTCTAGCGAGGTCCGGCAGCGAAAGTGCGCGTATGTATTGTCCGTTAAACCAGAGCAGCTTTTCTTCGTCCAGAATAGCTGGATGCCCGACCAAGCCGTCAAGCGAAAACGCCTCGATTAATTCGCCGGGCGTCATCAGCTCACGATCATCGTTCGGATTCCAGCCGACAAGAGACACAAAGTTCAGTACCGCTTCCGGCAGATATCCGAGTTTCTCAAAATTCATGAACTCGGAAGAAGCCTCGCGCTTAGACAGCTTTCGCCGTCCCGGGCCAAGAATATGTGTAGTGTGGACAAACACAGGAGGCTCCCAGCCTAGCGCACTGTAAATAAACAAATGCTTCGGTGTGCTGGAAAGCCACTCTTCACCACGGATAACATGAGTGATCTCCATCAGGTGATCATCCACAGTCGCCGCCAGATGATAGAGCGCAAAACCGTCGGACTTCACAATCACTTGATCGTCAATCAGTCGGTATTCCCAGCTCATATCGCCAAATACTGCATCATGCCATGCAATAGTGCCTTCACGCGGCATTGCTAAGCGGACAGTAAACGGCGCTCCAGATGCCTCATGTTTGGCACGCTCTTCCGGAGGCAAGTAACGGCAACGTCGATCGTAGCCGGTCGGCAGTCCGCGCTCTTCCTGCGTCTTACGCAGAGCGTCAAGCCGCTCGCGGCTGCAGTAGCAGCGATAAGCGTTTCCAGAATCAATCAGATCCTGCGCGTACTTAAGATGAAGGTCACAGCGCTCCGACTGAATGTACGGTCCATAAGGCCCGCCAACATCGGGTCCTTCGTCCCACGTCACTCCCACCCAGCGAAGCGCACGCATCATTTCCTCGGCAGCCGCCGGATCAAGCCGTTCACGATCGGTATCCTCAATCCTGAGAACCATGGTTCCGTCGTTGTGCTTGGCGAACAGCCAGTCGAAAACTGCCGTGCGGATATTACCCGTGTGAGGTTTACCGGTAGGGGAAGGGGCGAATCGAACTCTAACCTTTGACATAACTACTTAACAAGCTCTCCACATCTTTGAAAAGATATTGCTGCGGCCGGTGCAATAAAACACACCGAAAATATATATGACTACCCGTCGTTCTATGACAAGTCAATGAAAATTAGCGTAGCATTTTTCTCCCCAAAAAGTAAAGTCACCTCTGGACCTTAAGCAGAGTAATCGCATCTAATTTGATTCAATGCTCTGAACGCCAGAGCTCACCCTTAAATCCCTCTCCTCACTTCCGTGGCCAACCTTAACTGTGTCGATAGCAACAGCGTGCGCGGCCACTCCAGTTCGGAAAGGGAGAAGTGCGTTAGACAATGTGCGCTTCGCTCGCCCAATGCCTCAAATCCGTTATCCCTTTGACAGCCGAAACACCGATTACAATTAGCTATGAGTACAAGCGGCTACTAATTTTCTGCAACGAGGGGGCCAGGGGGAGGTTTTTCTGAACGGTTTACGACAGCATAATTTAGATGCGATTGCCCCTCGACCTTAAGAAGGGCTGTTGCATTTTATTTACACAAGCGGCTTAAATGTAAACAATTATCGCGCCGCGCCGCATCTCCTCTCTTCAGGATGAAGGTAAGGGAGCAGTTACCTTCATCCTTGCTTATGTTTAGCCTTATCATACTGAACGTACAATATTGTTGCTCCTTGATATAACTGCCCTGAAGAAGGTACTTTGCCTTCATGATTTTTCCTCAAGGTGGTATGCGTACACTTTTATGTGCAATGGGGCTTTTCGCGTCAATTGCTTTTGTTAAGACAAGTGCTTTTGGTGCAACATCAAACGCTAATAACGCGATTTCAAATGCCCCCACACTTGTTATCCTTTCTCGCGCGCCTTACAAAGCAATGGTAGATCAGTTCAATGCAGACGATAACGAACTGTATAAAGGAGACATTGATAACGCTCATGCGTGGGACTTTTTAAGCTGCAATATTCCCCTATTTGACTGCCCCGATCAAAAGCTGCGCGATATCTATCTGTTTCGGTGGTGGACATATCGCAAACATCTTAGATCAACACCGAACGGCTGGGTTGTTTCCGAATTCCTGCCGGATGTTCCCTGGGCAGGGCCGTATAACTCAATCGATTGCGCAGCCGGCCTCCATATTGCAGAGGGCAGATGGCTGGTTGATCCCAAATATATCGACAGCTACTGCAAGTTCTGGTTCTCTCCTTCAGGGCAGCCGCGGCGTTATAGCTTTTGGGCTGCCTATTCAGTCTATCAAGATGCCCTTGTGACTGGAGATAGATCTCTGGCCGTTTCACTGCTTGATCCCTTGATAGATAACTACGCCGCCTGGGAGAAAGACAATCTCGATCCATGCGGCCTTTTCCGCCAGAGCGACGACAGGGACGGCATGGAAATGTCTCTTGGAGGCAGCGGCTACCGGGCGACAATTAACAGCTACATGTACGGCGACGCAAAAGCAATTGCCGAAATCGCACGCTGGGCCCATCGACCGGATACGACAGCAGTATTCAATGCAAAAGCAAACAATCTAAAGGCGAACATGCTTGCCGACCTTTGGGATCCGAACGAGCACTTCTTCAAAGTGCTGCCGCAGGAACCTGGAGCCAAGCTTTCGAGTGCCCGCGAGCTGAACGGCTACACGCCATGGTACTTCGAGCTGCCGCCGGACACCAATGAATACAGCGCCGCCTGGGCGCAGATCATGGATCCACAGGGCTTTTACGCGCCCTTTGGGCCGACAACCGCGGAAAGGCGCAGTCCCGGCTTCGCCCTGAACTATACAGGGCACGAATGCCAATGGAACGGCCCGAGCTGGCCGTTTTCAACTTCCCTCACCTTATCGGCCATGGCCAATGTTCTCGATGATTACCATCAATCGACCGTTTCGAAAAGCGATTATTTCAAAACTCTTTGCATTTATGCCTATTCCCAGTATATTAAGCACGACGACGGCAAGGTGACGCCTTGGATTGACGAAAATTTAAACCCGGACACCGGCGATTGGATTGCTCGAACAATCCAGAAAAACAGCGGCCACTGGAACCCAATCGAGCGCGGCAAGGATTACAACCATTCCACCTTTTGCGACCTCATAATCAGCGGCCTCGTCGGGCTGCGCCCCAGGGCAGATAATACACTTGAACTCAAACCATTACTACCCGACGGAAAATGGGCATGGTTCTGCCTCGATGGCGTTCGCTACCACGGTCACACCCTCGCGGTTGTCTGGGACAGCACAGGAAAACACTACAACAAAGGCGCAGGCTTGACAGTCTATTGCGACGGTAAAAAATTGGCCCACCGAACCGACCTAGGGCAAATTCTCATGCCCATCCGGTAGGATGGGTATCTCTGGACTTTGGCCTTTTTCATGTCAAAGAACAACTTTACTTAACATGGGTGCCACAGCAGGAGGCCGTCCGACAGCTGTGTCCTAATTCCGGATTTCGCACTGCGAAACGCCATGCCTCCTCTTCTACTAAGACACACCTCTCGTTCCTGTGGCGTGGCACCCAATATTTATGATGTTGTTTCGTGATACTGATAAAAGGATGTGCTGCAGTGACGGGGAGGGCCGCCCCATCAGTTTTTAGACAGTTGCATCGTCCCAAATCACCTCAAACACATCCAAAGGCTCGGCGACTCCTTTTACAGGGGCTTTGGTTGGGCCTTTTACTGTAACGGCATTCTGCAGCGACTCGAATGTTGAGCGTGTAATAAGAATATTTGTCCCCAAAGTCTTATTCAGGGTTTCTACTCTCGAAGCGATATTCACCTGGAGACCATAGACCGTGAAGCTGCGCAATTCGCTTCCGCCAATTTCGCCGACAACTACTTCGCCGGTGTTAATACCAATGCCGCTGGAAAGCCCGGATGCATCATCAACGCCCCATTTTTTCCGCAAATCGGCGGTCGCCGACTGCATCTCAATGGCGGCCCGGATTGCTTTATCTGCGTGATCTGCTGACGGAACAGGAATACCAAAAACCACCAGAGCATCGCCTATAAGATTAACTGCAGCGCCGTCATACTTGAACACGACATGGATCATCGTCTCAAAGTATTCATTCATATGCCGAACCAGTTCCTGGGGCGTAAGAGCTTCAGAGAGCTTCGTGAAGCCCCTAACATCGGTAAACAGCATGGTGCCAAGCTGGACTTTGCCTTCGCCGCCAATGAGATCAGGGTGCAGCAGAATATAGTCAGCCATACGAGGGTTAACATACCGCCCAAGGAGCTGCCGCATGCGGCTCTTTTCATTTTCTTCCACCAGCGCACGCTCTAAAAGAACAAATACAGCAGTCAGTATAATTGCGACGGAAGGGCCGACAAGATGGAAATAATAGCTGTTCGCCACAAACAGCCAAACATTCACCAGAAAGAATATCGGCAGGACCATCACCATCAGTACGGCGACACGACGCAGAGACCAAAGAGTAGCCAGAACAGTCGTCAGTGTGACGAAAATGGCGAGGATCAGCATCTCCTGGAGCGGCGTTGCCTCGTGAATAAACTCTTTATCCAACAAAGTCGCAATCGCATTAGCCTGCACTACTACTCCAGGCATTTGATCGAGCGGTGTCATGCGCAGATCCCCGCTTAGCTTGGTCGTATCCCCAACAATGACAACCTTGTCGCGAAAGACCGAATGCTGCCGATAGAATTCATCGGTAGCTGCATCCGCTCCAACAATATTCTCTAAGGGAATAAGCGGAAAACCGGTAGATGCCGACCCGATATACCGGATCTTAAATGTCGGGTATGCATAAGAGAAGTCGGTGACAATGGGCATCTCCGGGATCGCAGTGCTTGACGGTTTATCAGCTGTTATCGGTAAGTCCGCAATCCCACGGGCCACACGCACGGTCTCGACGCTCAATGTAGGCATCAGACCGTTATCAGTCTCTACCTCGGGCTCAATATCATCAATCTGCGGGCTGTCTACATCAAAATGGACACGCGCGAGCCCAAGCCGGGCTCCAGAATTGATAAAAAGACGCTCGGGAGTCACAATCTTCAGCTGACTGTCTCCATT
>Ga0224527_1001607_pt1 | contig 10912 bp, 10 predicted proteins | sample CBST0metaG_FD_179882 | JGI IMG/M metagenome (GOLD analysis project Ga0224527, IMG submission 179882) | Peat soil microbial communities from Stordalen Mire, Sweden - C.B.S.T0 | ecosystem: Environmental > Terrestrial > Soil > Wetlands > Peat | place: Sweden: Norrbotten County, Stordalen Mire... | reverse complement strand
CGCCGGACAGAAAAATTACTGTACGCACGGTTGCCTGCTTTGGCCAGTGCGCGCTGGCCCCGGTTGTGGAAGTGAATCACCACATTCTGAGCCATGTGAACGAGCGCACCTTGCAACGGGAAGTGAAGGCGTTGACCGGAGGGGGAAAATAATGCCGCGAATTCAGGATATTGGTGCGTTCAACGCTGTCCGTGAGTCAGGGCTTGCCAAGCTGATGCCGGCCATTCCGCGCATTGCGGTGGGCATGGGAACCTGTGGCCGTGGCAATGGCGCGGAAGAGGTGTTTCATGCGCTGAATGAGGCGATTCAACGTAGCGGTTTGGATGTGCTGCTTACCGAGGTGGGGTGCTTCGGCTCCTGTTTCCAGGAGCCTCTGGTCAGCGTCCGGATTCCCGGCAATCCACTTGTGATTCTGCGCCGCGTGCAGACCAACGACGCCGGGCGCATTCTGGAGAGCCTTTCCACCGGCGTTCTGCCGTCCGACCTTGTTTACTGCAAGATCGAAGAGTGGGACCACATCACCGGGCGCGTGAAATACGGCCAGGGCTATCCAGACATTGCGCCGTGGAACGAGATTTCGTTCTTCAAAGGACAGAAGAAGATCGTCCTGCGCAACTGCGGCCTGATCAATCCCACCGACATCGAGGAATACATCGCTGTGGGCGGCTACCAGGCGCTCTACAAGGTGCTGATCGATGGGCGCTCGGACGCTGTGATCGAGCAGGTCAAGGCCGCCCGCCTGCGTGGGCGCGGCGGAGCCGGTTTCCTCACCGGTAACAAATGGGATTTTCTGGCCAAGGCCAAGTCTGATGTCAAATACATTATCTGCAACGCCGACGAGGGCGACCCCGGCGCTTACATGAACCGCAATGAGATCGAGGGCGATCCTCATTCGCTGCTGGAGGGCATAATCATCGGCGGTTACGCCATGGGCGCCACCGAAGGCATTGTCTATGTGCGAGCCGAGTATCCGCTGGCGGTACGCCGTCTGAACCGGGCCATTGAACAGGCGCGGGAATACGGCTTGCTGGGTACCAACATCCTTGATCGCGGATTCAACTTCAACATCGAGCTGGTGCAGGGGGCAGGGGCTTTTGTCTGCGGCGAAGAAACGGCTCTGATCGCATCGCTTGAGGGCTTTGCCGGTCGTCCGCATACCCGTCCTCCGTTTCCCGCGCAGAAGGGACTTTGGGGCAAGCCCACCAACATCAACAACGTTGAAACCTGGTGCAATATCGCCCCCATCATCACTCGCGGTCCTGCATGGTTTGCCGAGACCGGCAGCGCGAAGAGCCCCGGAACCAAGGTCTTTTCGCTGGTCGGCAAGATTCAGAACACCGGCCTTGTGGAGATGCCGCTCGGCACTCCGCTGAAGAGTTTCATCTACGACATTGGAGAAGGAGCCGTCGCTGGCCGCCGCGTGAAAGCAGTGCAGACTGGCGGACCCTCCGGAGGCTGCATTCCGGTCGAGATGCTGGATACGCCTGTGGACTACGAAAGCCTGGCGCAGATTGGCTCCATCATGGGCTCCGGCGGTATGGTGGTCCTCGACGAAGACAATTGCATGGTAGATGTGGCCCGCTACTTCATCGAGTTCACGCACTCGGAGTCCTGCGGCAAGTGCGTTCCGTGCCGCGTGGGACTGAACAAGGCGCTTGGTATCCTCAACGCAATTACCAAGGGCAATGGAACTCAGGAGCATCTACTTTTGCTCGACGACTTGGGGCGCATGGTGCGCGAGTGCTCACTGTGCGGGCTGGGGCAGTCTGCGCCGAATCCGGTTCTTACCACCATTCGCCACTTCCGCGAGGAGTACGAAGACCACATCGTGGCGCATCGCTGCCGCGCCGGCGTTTGTCAGGATCTGGCCCTGTCTCCTTGCGAAAACAGTTGTCCGCTGCGCATGAACATTCCGCGCTTCCTGGAGCTTTATCAGGAGGGGCGGCTGGAAGATGCCTTCGAGTCCGTGATTCTCGACAACCCGCTGCCCGCATCGACGGGCCGCGTCTGTCAGCATCCCTGCGACAATCGCTGCCGGCGTCAGGGCTTTGACGAGGTGGTCAACATGCGCGAGGTTCACCGCTTCCTCGCCGACACCATCTATCAATCCGATCGCTTCGAGCCGATGCTCAAGCGCATCATTGCGCACAAACTCGCACCTACTGGCCGCAAGGTCGCTGTGGCAGGCTCCGGTCCCACGGGCCTTACCGCGGCGTTTTATCTGGCCATGCTCGGCCACGATGTCACCATCTTCGAAGAGCGCAGCGAGGCGGGCGGCATGTTGCGATTCGCCATTCCCGAGTACCGGCTGCCCAAGTCGGTTCTGCGCCACGAACTCGACCTGATCGAGGGCGTTGGCGTGAAGATGGTCTTCAATACCAGGGTCGGTTTCGACCTTCCGCTGAACGACCTGGCCAGCGAGTTTGACGCCGTTTTCCTCTCCATCGGAACGTGGAAGGAGTCCTGGCTCTATCTGCCCGGAACGGAGTTGAAAAACGTACATCCCGCGCTGCCGTTCCTGGAGTCGGTGGCCCGGCATGACAAGGTCGTCATGGGCTCGCGGGTTGCTGTGATCGGCGGCGGCAATGCAGCCATCGATTCGGCTCGCACCGTGTTGCGCATGGGCGGCCAGGTCACCATCCTCTACCGCCGCGAGCGCAAAGACATGCCCGCCATCGACGAGGAGATTCAGGCGGCGGAGGACGAGGGCGTGCACTTTGTTTTCCTGGCTGCTCCGCACCGCATTGTGGGCGACGCGGAAGGCAATGTGAAGGCCATCGAGATCGTCAAAACGCGGCTCGGAGAGTACGACAAATCCGGCCGTAGACGCCCGATTCCCACCGACGAGGCGCAGCGCTTCGAGTGCGACAGCGTCATTCTGGCCGTGGGCGAAACCTTCGATGTGGATTTCTGCCGCGCCTCCGGACTTGCTCTCAAGGAGGACGGCACGGTCGAAGTGGATCGCTTCTCGCTGGAAACCAGCCGCCCCAACTTCTATGCCGGCGGCGACGTGATTACGGGTGCCTCCAACATGTCCAACGCCATGAGCGGCGGCAAGCAGGCGGCACACAAGATCGACGAGCGGCTCATGGGCGAACAGACCGGCGAACAACGCTGGCAGAGCCTGTTCCCCGACTTTGAATACAGCCGCCAAGCGCCGGGAGAGCCCAGCCTCAGCCACCGCCACACCGCACGCTCCCTGCCCGCCGCGACCAGGGCTCACTCAGAACAGGAAGTTGTTGCATGCCTTAGCCCAGAAGAGGCACGGGAGGAATGCAGCCGCTGCCTTCGCTGTGATTTGCGGGCCACTGTGAACGCCAACTGAGGCTGATTGGAAAGAGAAAGGAGCGACCCGTTGCCGAATAAAACGATTTCGATGCGCATTGACGGAGAACTGGTGACCGCGCGGGAGGGAGATACCGTCCTGGAAGCGGCCCGCGCCAACGGAAATCAGATTCCCACGCTTTGTTATCTGAAAGGCTTGAGCGCGGTGGGGGCCTGCCGCATGTGCGTTGTGGAACTGGCGGGCACTGATCGGCTGCTGCCTTCCTGCACCACGCTGGTCCAGGAAGGGATATCGATCAAGACCGTCTCGGCAAAGCTATCGCTTTACCGCAAGATGGCCGTCGAGCTGTTGCTGGTCGAGCGCAACCACATTTGCTCGTCGTGCGTCTCGAACGGCCACTGCGAGTTGCAGGCTTTGGCGCAATCGCTGGGCATCACACACGTGCGCTACTCCTACAACAACCCGCGCTTGCCGGTCGATATGTCGCACCCCCGCTTTGTTCTCGACCATAACCGCTGCATCCTCTGTACGCGCTGCGTCCGTGTCTGTGCGGAGTTGGAAGGTGCGAATGTGTGGGAGGTCGCCTCGCGCGGCATCCACTCCCGCATTGTCAGCGACCTGAAGGACGACTGGAAAGAGGCGCGCAACTGCACCTCATGCGGTAAATGCGTTCAGGCTTGCCCTACTGGGGCGCTTGCGGAAAAGGGCTTTGCCGTCCACGAAATGGTGAAGCAGAGCGACCTGATCACCCGGTTGGCCACGCAAAGAGCGGGGCAAGCCAACGGTGCGCGATAGCGTCCCACTGCCGCGGTTCCGGTTTGCAGGAGGACCGCGGCAGCCTGCTTTTGTGCTTAGAGCATTTTCGGAAATGGTGTAGACCCAAAATTCATTGGTATCCCACCCTTTCCGCAGAAAAAAGCGGAAAGGGTGGGGCACGGAAGTCTACAGCAAAAGCAAAAATGCTCTAAAACGATTGGCGGCGGACTAATATATTTGTTCCAGCCGCTTGCGGCCTTTAGAATCACTGGAGGGCCGGCGGCGTTGTTCCGTGGCGGCACCAGGTACAAATGAGCGAACAGGCAATAGAAACTTCCAATCAGGCGCAGGCTGTTTCGCCGGCGTGGATGAAGATTGAAACGGCACGGCATCCTCAGCGGCCATACCCGATGGACTTTATCGAGCGGATCTTTACGGATTTCAGCGAGATTCACGGGGATCGCGCCTTCGGCGACGATGAGGCCGTAGTTTGCGGCATGGCGCGGCTGGACACGGAAGAAGTGCTGGTCATCGGCAATCGCAAGGGCGGAACCACCAAGGAGCGGGTACGGCGCAACTTCGGCATGCCCAATCCGGAGGGCTACCGCAAGGCGCTGCGCTGCATGAAGATTGCCGAAAAGTTCTCGCGGCCGATCTTCAGCATGATCGATCTGCCCGGCGCTTATCCTGGCCTGGGAGCCGAGGAGCGTGGTCAGGGCGAAGCCATTGCGCGCAATCTTCTCGAGATGTCGCGCCTGCGCGTCCCCACCATCTCCGTTATCACCGGCGAGGGGGGCTCGGGTGGCGCTTTGGCGCTGGCTGTCTCTGACCGCGTGCTGATTCTTGAAAACGCGCTTTACTTCGTCATTACACCGGAGTCCTGCGCGGCCATCATGTGGCGCGATGCGGCGCAAAAGCAGTTGGCCGCCGAAGCCATGCGCATCTCCGCTCCCGAGGTTGCCGCGCTGGGCTGTGTGGACGAAATTGTTCCCGAGCCGCCGGGAGGCATCCACATTGACCGCGAGACGGGCTTTGGGATGCTTGCCAGTGCGTTCAAAAGGCACTTGGCCGAGCTCAAGGCCATCCCTGTGGAGGAACTGGTCGCCAAGCGTCAGAAGAAGTTCCGCAATATTGCGCAGTTTTACACGGAAGGATAGTTTCGGCGTCCGGCATGTACCCCCGGGCGTTGAACTAAGTTGAGACCTCAAGTGAAGTTGCTCGCCAAGACTCAAACGGCTGATTCCGTGCCCTCCGCAGGGGGATGTCGATGAGTGCGCCTGTAGTCACCGGCGGCCGGTTTCGTGCCGGGGGGCAGGTTGTTGCCGCGGTTCTCTACTTCTTCCTGGTGCGTTCACTGGCCTTCCATGGAGCGCAGGGAGTGGCTGTCGAGCAGTGGGCTCCGCTGGTCGAGCAGGCTATGCTCGTATTTCTTCTTCTGCTCGGTTACACCGCGATGGGCTTCTGGTTCAACCACCAGACGGCCCCGGTAAGCGCACAGGGATTGCCGCGGCGTTCCGGCTGGCAGTCGGAAATGGGCCTCGGTCTGGCCACAGGATGGGGAATCGCAGTGGTTTGCGTCCTTCCCATGGTGCTGGCTGGCGGCATCGCCATTGTTCTTACCCTCCAACTCTCCGCTTGGTGCTGGCTCGTCGTCGATGTGGCGTTTTTTGCGCTGGCCACGCTGGCGGAAGAAATTGTTTTTCGCGGCTATGCCTTCCAGCGCTTTGTGGATGCCGTCGGGCCGCTGGCTGCTTCGCTGGGTTTTGCGGCATTCTACGCCATTGTTCAGGCATTCCTGCTTGGGTCGAGCCGCGCTTCGGTTGCCGTTTCTGTCGTACTCGGCCTGGTGCTCTCCACGGCTTATCTCCGCACGCGCGCCTTGTGGGTTAGTTGGGGGCTAAATTTTGGTTGGAAGGCCAGCCGCGCCCTCCTCTTTGGCCTTGCCGTCAGCGGCGTCAACAGCCATTCCCCCATTGTCGAGGGCGACCCTATGGGGTCTTTCTGGGTGACGGGTGGAGGCTTCGGCCTGGACGGCAGTTGGGTTTCGTTCTACATCCTGCTGGCCGCTCTCCCGGTGGTCTTCAAGATGACTCGCAACCTGGACTATCGCTACAACGCTCCGGTGATCGTGCCCGGCGGCATTCCGGTGGATCTGGACGCACTTGCGCACGCACAGCATGAGGCGGCCATGGGCCCAGCCCAGTCTGCTACACCTCCACTGGTGCAGATTGCTCCGGCGGTCGTTCCATTTGCCAATCCCGAGCAACCGCAGGCAGGTAGCTCCTCTACTTAAAACTAGAGGGCTGGCCATTCTTCAGCCGCAGTGAACCGCTGCCGCTTCATGTAAACTGAAAGCAGCGAGCCCAGCTCGTCTCCGGGCAATTTACTTGCCGCAGGAGGCTGGCCCATGACCGCGCCGTTGAAGCCGCACGCAATCTATCGCGCGCGTGTGCAGAGACACCCTGAAGGAGAAACAACCGACCTATGGCAAAGATTGCAAAAACAGGTGATCGCAAGAAGGTAATGGACACGACGAAGTCGACCAACTGTCCCAAGTGCGGCAAGCCGACACGCATTGTCAAGCGCGTCAAGGACCGCGAACGCGGCGTCCCCGGCGGAGTTTATATTTCGTGCTCCGTGTGCGACTTTTACGAGAAGCTTTAAGCGTTGCTTGAACTTCCGCGTAACGAAAAGCCCGGCATCGCGCCGGGCTTTTTCATTTCCTGCTGATTTGGCTACAATGCTTCGGCCATCTCCCTCAGAATTGCCTTGGCGGCTTCAGCCGGGTCGGGTGCTTGCGTAATGGGCCGCCCTACCACCAGGTAGCTGGCCCCCGCACGCAGCGCATCGGCTGGAGTCGCAACCCGCTTCTGGTCGCCGATCGCGGCTCCCGCGGGACGAATGCCGGGAATCACCAGCACGCCTTTCGTTCCCGTCAGAGCTCGTAGTCCGGCAACTTCTTTGGGCGAGCAGACAAACCCGCGCATCCCTGCCGCGAGCCCCATCCGGGCCAGCAACTCCACTTGTTCGGCGGGTGTCCGTTCCAGGCCTACAGCCGCGGTCTGCGCCTGATCCATGCTGGTCAGCACGGTTACGGCGAGCAGCTCCGGCGGATTGCTGATGCCCTGAATCGCGTCACGGGCGGCGGCCAGCATTGCCGGTCCTCCCGAGGCGTGGAGCGTCATCATCCTCGCCCCAAGAGCCGTGGCCGACCGCACAGCACCCGTCACGGTGTTGGGAATGTCATTGAATTTCAGATCCAGAAAGACGGAATGGCCCCGCGCCACCAGTTGTTCCACGATGGCCGGGCCTGCGGAGACAAACAGTTCCAGCCCCACTTTGAACCAGTGGCAGGTGGTTTCCAGTTTGCTTACCAAAGCAAGGGCAGAGGCCGCATCTGGCACATCGAGAGCCACGATGAGGCGGCGGCGAGCCTCCTCCAGCGAGTTCGTTTGAACCGGCGTTGCAGGCACGGCGGAAGCGGGAGTTGAATTCAGCTTCTCTGGGATGGACATACTTGAATCCTAAAGCATTCCGAACTGCTTCTGGCGCCAGATTGCGCACATCCGCTGGAACGGCGACGGCGCGAATCCGCTAAGCTGGTTCTGAGCGCGTTTTCTGCCGTAGAGCGTCAAACTGGCGGGACGCGTCAAAGCATTAACGGAGCATTAACGGAATTCGGCACTAAGGGGATTCGAGGGGTGAAGATGGGATTGTTTCGGATGCGTGGATTGGTGTTGGGTGTTGCCCTGCTGGGTGCTGCTGGCCTGGGGTGGGCTTCCGGTTTGCACCCCAGCCCCACGAACGGCGTGCATACCAATCCCATGAACTACTCTCCGCAGGTGTGCGACGGCTTCAATCACTTCTACAACCTGGATTTTCCAGGCGCCGTCTCACGCTTTGAGCGCATACATGCCGAGCATCCGGGGGATCCGCAGGCCACGGTCTACCTATTGGAGGCGGTTCTCTTCCAGCAGCTTTACATTGAGGACCTGCTGGATACGACCTTTTACGCCAACGACGGCTTCCTCACCGGCCGCCACGCCACCGAGGAAGATCCCAAGGCGCGCGACCGCATCTTCGGGCTAGCCGACGAGGCTGTTCGCGAGGCCGATTGGCGTATCAGCAAGAATCCCAACGATGTTGACGCGCTCTATGCCCGCGGCTGGGCGCGCGCTCTGAAGTGCGCCTACATTGCCATGGTGGAGCGTGGCTTTCGCGCCGGTTTCCATTTGGCTATGAAAGCCAAGGACGACGAAACCCGCGTTCTCCAATTGGATCCGCAGTATGTGGACGCCAAGCTGGTGATCGGCGTCTACCAATACGTGGTGGGGGCGCTGCCGTTGCCCTTCAAGATACTCATCGGTTTTGCCGGCATCACCGGCTCCAAGTCCACGGGCATGGCCATGCTTTGGGATGCGGGAAACCGCAGCGTCAGCGTCAACATGGAAGCACGCACCGTGATTGCTCTTTTCCTGCGCCGTGAGGCCAAGTACAAGGAGGCGATCAAGGTTATCCGTGTTCTTAAAAACGAATATCCGCACGACTTCCTCTTTTGCCTGGAAGAAGCCAACCTGCGCAAGGATGACGGCGAAGGTATGCCTGCTGTGACGGCTTATCGTGAGTTGCTTGCCAACAGTGCGCGGCCGGGCTACTTTGCTTCGGCGCAGTTGGAACTGGCCGACTTTGGTCTGGGCGAGGCCCTGCGCGGCCAGCGCCATTACGGGGAGGCTGCACAGGCTTACGAGCACGCGGCCTGGACCCAGGGCACATCGCCCGAGCTCAAGATCCGCTCGCTTCTGGCCGCCGGTGAGTGTCACGATCTGAACGGTGAGCGCCCGTTGGCGGTCAGAGACTACCAGGCCACTATCAACGCCGATTCCAACACCTCACGTGCCGATACGGCCAAAAAGCATTTGCGCAGTCCTTACAAGGGAAACTGAAAAACGCGGTGAGAGAAACCGCGTTGCGAACTTGCTTTGGAATCGTAAGATGGAACCGGCGCTCATCTGCCTTCGTACCAAGTGTTTGAGCTTTTCTTCAGGAGGAACCGGGCATGGCCATCTTTTGTCAGCAGTGTGGAACAGCGTTGCCGCCGGGAGCGCGTTTCTGTTCGATTTGTGGCGTCGTGATTCCTGTCCCGCAGCCCATGCCGGGCAGGCCGCTGGTCAGGCCCCGCGATGGTCGCCAAGTGGCTGGTGTCTGCCTTGCGCTGGCCAGGGCCAATGGATGGGATGTCGCCGTCGTTCGCATTGTTGCCATTATGGGGCTCATCTTTACCAGCGGACTGGTCGGCGTGGCCTATATCGCCGCCTGGATTGGCATCCCGGAAGAGCATGCGGAGCTTCCCCAGGCGTATCCTCCAAGTAAATGAACCGTACTTACGAATCCGACAGCGCGCGGCTGGTTTTCAGCGATACCGGCTTGGGGCAGTCGGTGGTTTTCCTACATCCTACCCCGCTCGATCATGATTTTTGGCGTCCGCTGGCCGGCAGTCTCGCCGGTGTTCGCGCCATCGTTTCCGACCTGCGTGGCCATGGCAGCTCGGAGTTGGGGTCCATGTCGGTGGGTGGTTTTGCCTCCGTTCCTGATGCTCCTGTCCTCACCATGGCGCAGCTCGCCACGGACGTTCTCCGGCTCTTGGACTTTCTCGATATTCGCAAAGCTGTCTTTGCCGGTTGCTCCATCGGGGGCTACGTCATGCTGGAGCTTTGGCGCAGGGCCCCGGAGCGCATCGGTGGTCTAGCTTTTGTCTGCTCAAAGCCACAGCCGGATGCCGCGGCCAACTTTTCAAAACGCGCCGCTACCATCGCCAAGGCACGAGCCGGCGGTTCAGCCGCTCTTTATGACGGCATGGCGAAGACGCTGATCGGGGCAACCGCACGAAAGCTTCATCCCAACATTGTGGCCGAGCTGCGCGCCCGCATGAACATTACGCCCGAGGCCCTGGTCGCCGTGCAGGCAGGCCTAGCCACGCGGCCCGACTCTGTTCCTGATGTTGCCACCATTACCGTCCCGGTGCTGGCCATTGCCGGCGGCGAAGATCCAGGTGTCACTTCCGCCGATATGCAAGCTTTTCAGGCTGCGCCCGGTGGTTGCCGGTTTCATCTGCTCCCCGACGCCGGTCACTTTGCTGCGTATGAGCAGCCGGAAACGGTGGCGGCTCTGATGGCTGCGTGGCTGCCGCAACTGGCAGAATACAGCCGATAGTGATTTACTTTTCGATGGGGGAGTTTCATGAGCAACAACGCAATCAAAAATCCAGGCCGTCGCCAATTTTTGCGCACAGCGCCGGTCGCTGCTGCGGCTGGTTTTGCACTCGCCGATACATCGCTGTTTAGTCAGGCTGCTGCGCCTGCTGCTTCGGCCAAGTTCCAACTCATCAGCGCGCAGACCATTCAGCAGGACGCACAGGCTTTGCAGGATAATCCTGGCAGCAAGGATCTGGCCAACGCAAAAGAGTTCGCAGTCGTAGTTACCACCGAAACGGCCAAGAGCGCCAAGGAGTTCGAGTGGCATGAGAGCCGCGACCACATTTTGCAGGTTCTTGAAGGCACCACGGTTTACGAGCTTGGCGGAACGCCGAAGAGCCCGCGCAGTGTCGGTCCCGGCGAGTGGCTTGCCCCCGCTGCGGAGAGGGCCTCTGCCGTTACGCTCAACAAGGGCGACATGCTGATCATTCCGCGCGGAACGCTGCACAAGCGCAGCACCGCGGGCAGCGTAACCTTTACGCTCATCTCGCCGAAGGGCACCGTAAAAGCATAGTTTTGCCGTGAAAAGTTCCGATCGAGTTGGGGCTGGCGCTTGAAAGTCCAGCCTCAACTCGGTGTGCATTGGGCAGTATCAATGCCCTCTACACAAATCCGGAAA
>Ga0224527_1001605_pt1 | contig 10916 bp, 10 predicted proteins | sample CBST0metaG_FD_179882 | JGI IMG/M metagenome (GOLD analysis project Ga0224527, IMG submission 179882) | Peat soil microbial communities from Stordalen Mire, Sweden - C.B.S.T0 | ecosystem: Environmental > Terrestrial > Soil > Wetlands > Peat | place: Sweden: Norrbotten County, Stordalen Mire... | reverse complement strand
GGCTCATTGTATAATTAAGTTGAACCAAATAAAAATCCATAACGGATTTGCTTCTGTGTTAAGATTAAATCGTCTAAAATCTAGTCAACACAGAAAGGAAATCCACTATGGAATATACTAACTATACCACAGATTCTAGAAAGCATAAACATTTGAATATCCAAGAACGTACCATCATTGAGATTCGTATTAAAGATGGCTGTTCTGCTTATAAAATCGCCAAAGAACTTCATCGTCCCATCAATACTATTCTGAATGAGATTCGTCGTGGCACCGTGCCTCAAATCAAAAACAAGCGTAAGATAGAGCTTTACCTCGCTGATGCTGGTCAGGCTATCTATGAGAATCAACGTACAAATTGTGGCAGAAAGAATCTTCGCCTTGTTTGTAATGAATTCATCACGTATGCCTGCGACAAGATGCGTAAGGATAAATGGTCTATTGATGCTTGTGTGGGTCGATCACTTGAAAGTGGTCAGTTTAAGCGCTCTGAAGTCGTTTGTACAAAGACATTTTATAATTATATTGACCAAGGCCTTACCTGCGTCAAAAACATTGATTTACCCTTGAAGATGCGGTGCAATACAAAGAAACATCATGTCCGTGCCAATAAGAAAAAACTAGGCACGAGCATCGAAGAACGACCTTCTTTCATTGATAGCCGTGAAGAATTTGGTCACTGGGAGATTGATACCGTAATCGGCCTAAAATCCGGTAATGATAACGTATTGCTCACCATAGCAGAACGAAAAACCAGACAATTTATTGTGCGTAAAATAGCGGATAAATCAGCTGCTGCCGTAATGGCAGAGTTATATAAAATCCGCACAGAATGTGGTGAACGCTTTAGCAGTGTTTTCAAGACAATAACCGGCGATAATGGTTCTGAGTTCGCTAGTCTTTCATCTTTAGAGCAAGTAACAGATACTAAGATCTATTTTACGCATCCATATTCGTCATTTGAGAAAGGTACGAATGAACGACATAATGGACTGATTCGACGATTCTTGCCCAAGGGCACGCGGATGGCTGGCTGTAGTATTGACACTATTGCTTTCGTTGAAGACTGGTGCAATACACTGCCCAGAAAAATCCTCGGATACCGGATGCCAGAGGAACTTTTCGAAAGTGAAATGGATCAAATCTATGCTGCTTAAAACTGTCACTGTAATTACTAAATTTAACCAGAAATAAAATTAGTTCAACTTATTATTGCAATTGGCCAGTAATTATTTTCAAGGAACGATCTAATTCATATGATTTTTCAAGTTGCTTGATAGCGGATTCATAGGAACCGTCAATTGCATCCAATAACCCCAAATTTCCGTAAGCTGGCGCATAATTTTTATCAAGTTTTATAGCACTCTGGAAATCTTCCCGCGAGAGTTTATAATCGCCCATTAAAATTCTATTATAGCCACGGGAATTATATAGATTAGGCTGGGGAGAGACACTAATCCCATCGGAAAAGCATTTAATTGCTAATTCGCGATTTTTTTGGTAATCATAAATTCCGCCAAGAGTTTGATAACCGATCACTGAGTTTGGATTTGTTGCAAGATAGAGTTGAAGATCATTGATCGCATTAGCATATTGTTTTATAAAAAAGTAGGCTTTTCCACGAACAATATAAGCGTTAGTATTATTGGGGTTAATTTTTACAGAACGGGTAGAATATTGTATTGCTGCACTAGAATGATAGTAAGAGTCACTTAATTCCGCAATAACTAGATAAACATGACCGTTTATTGCCAACCATACAATAGACAAAGTGAACAGCGACAATAATGTGATTATTTTTAAATAACGACTTGTTTGTGGCAGTTGCCTGTGATCCATACTTGTCGAGTAGCTTAGTAACAGAGCAATGATAGCTCCACCTAAACAGCCGCCAATATGAGCGTAGTTATCAATATGTGGGTTAGTAAATCCAAAGAGGATTTGAATGATAGCTACGATCGCAATAAAGATACCAATATTTCCATCGCGGATGTTGAAGCGATGACGATTTTTTCTGAAATACACACATAGCGCTCCCATTAATCCAAATACGGCTCCGGAAGCTCCTACACCTGTCTGTGTTCCCATGGCCACACTGCATAATGAGCCAGCTACTAAGGCAAAGAAATAAATTAAGATTGTTTTCTTAATTCCGAAAGCATGTTCAGTAGCCATGCCCAATATGTATAGGACACTAAGATTACCAACTAGGTGGCTCTTGTTTGCATGTAGAAATCCAGCGCTTACAAGTCGCCAATATTCACCTTGCAAAACAAGATCATGGCTAAGTGCCCCTGCCTGTAGCATTGCTGGCAAATTTGTTAAAGCACCAGTTGAAATTTCAAATATATACGAAATAAGATTGAGTAAGATTATTATGAGAATAAAAAGTGGTGTAGTCGACATATTTTTTTCGAAGGTCTCTTTTAAACTTTTTACTTCGTTACCTTTGGTTGGCATTTGAATTAACATATCGGAAGTTATTACTAATGGTTCTTCCATTCCATCAATCTTAGATACCATTTATCGCCCCTCCCCAGTGTCTAGTAAGACACCTAAGGCTAGTGCAACTCGACAATCCATGAGTTTATCTTGATCCATCGTCATATCTAAAACATAGCGGTTTAAAAGTGATATTTGTCTATTTAACTCTCCAATAACTTGTTCACTATCACCGGCATAAAATATAAAATTGGTTCTGAAAATCACGATATCAACGAAATAGCCGGTTACTCGTCGAAGTAGTGAAGCGATTAGGGAGTCTTCCTGGGCGGTTAGGATGAGTGCATTGTTTGGTGTACGAAAATACCATTTTCTTCGAAAAAAATCACTGAAACGATTTTTTTCGAAGTATCCTAACATTGGTCCCCTGTGATCATAAAGAGTATAGCGTAGCCATTTTTTCTGTAGCCAATCGTTCTGCCTAATTTCAAGTAACAATGTTTCTTTTTCTTTATTATCGTAGATTTTAATATCACGTTTTATGTTGATACAATAAAAAGCAACAATTATAACAGGAATTAGTATGGGCATGCTTTTGGCACTTCCAACTAGTAGCATGTAAGTAATAATTAATAAAAAAATTCTAAAAATATACTTTGTAGGTCTTTCTATAAAAAGAATTTCATTACCGGTAGAATTTCTAACCGAGTACTTGGTCGATATAGAAAAATGATTTTTTCTTAAAAAATAAGTAGCATCATCAAAAACGTGTAAGCTATTTTCAGTTATTGCTTTATCAATGCAGGGTACGTATAATTGAGCCGAACATTCAGAACATATCAAATATTTCCCTGAAAATTCATTTCTAAGATTATAAATAACTCCGCATGAACAGGGTGTTAAAATCGCCATTCTAATCTCCTTATAAAAATGTATATTAGATAAATTTATACTACCTGCAAAAGCTTTGTATTGCAAACTAAAAAAAACATTTATGGAAAGAATGCAGGGATATTCTAACTTGAACGTAAATTGCGAAAGATCTAGAGTGTGCGTCAACATGTTTTAGAGATGTTTTTGATGGTGAAGAAACCGATTCAAGCAGAGATGAAAAAATAGCAGGTGTTGACACCATGCTATAATGGATGTATGTTATAGTATTTATTTAAAGCTAAAAATACTGTGTGTCGCAACCAATGAGCTAACAAGCAATTGAGATCATTTTATATCATGAAGTTAGGGATGGTAATACAAAATAGAAAATGCGATTTGCCCGCATGGGGAGTACATCATAAAAGGAAGGGAATCATAGAGTGGAATTTATTAATAATGCTGACTTGACGGTGCTAACGAATTTGTTAATAGAAAGTTATGAAAAACGTAAAAATAAGCGATTTTTGCTAGGGATTACAGGGGTTCCAGGCGCAGGGAAAAGTACATTAGCAGATTTGTTAATGAAAAATGTTAATGCAACTTTAAAAGAAGAGAGCGCAATTGTCATTCCAATGGACGGATATCATTATCATAATGATATATTAGTAGAAACAGGCTTACTACCACTCAAAGGGGTTCCACAAACCTTTGATGCTCAGAGATTCGTAATGTTAATAAAGGAAATTGCGTCTGCAAAAACAGAAAAATTATATTGTCCATCTTATGATCGAGCTCTTCACAATCCAGTTGAAGGTTCAATCGTAATTGAGGATAAGCATAAAATTGTAATTGTGGAAGGTAATTACTTGCTATTAGATACTTATCCTTGGAATGAGCTTGCGGATTTATTTGATGAAAGCTGGTTCATTGAGACTCCGCTCACTACTACAAAGGAACGTCTCATCAATCGGCATGTACTCACAGGACGTTCCGTTGAAGAAGCGTTAAGCAAAATTAGTTCTACCGATGCACCAAATGCAGAATTGATTATTCAAACTCGCCATAGAGCCACTAAAGTAATTTTGAGCAAGGATATCAAGATGCATCACTAAAACTGAAAAGATCTGTCGATTTTATATGAAATTGACAGGTCTTTTCTTATTAGATGGTAAAGCTGAAAATTTTATATAAAATAGATTGACATTAAGAAAAGTTGCATGTAAAATGATATTAACAAATTGATAATATCAAAACATAAATAAGAAACGATGGTTGAAATTTGTAGTGAACTAGGATTAAGCAAATGTCTAGAGGAGGCGGACTGTATTGTGATTATTTTAAATGAAGAAAAAATTGATTTTTGTCAATTTCCAAATGGTGAAACATTCATAGCCACTAACATCAATTTACTAGCAATGCAAAATAATAAAATTATTCTTAAATACGAAAATGATAACGATTTATTACGATTAATGTTTGTAAAAAAACATCTAGATGGCCTAAACTCATTATCATGTTCATTAGCCATTCTTTATATGCCGTATAGTAGGCAAGATCGGACAGAAGATAATTCGGTTTTTACATTGAAGCATGTATGCGAATTTATTAATTCATTGCATTTTACTACAATCGTTGTTAATGAACCCCATTCCGATGTGACTATCGCTTTGCTAAATAATTGCATGACGAAGTATCCAACGGTTGATTTACTGAGTAAGGTTGTTGATGAGGTTGGCTTTGATAAAGAAAAAGACTATCTTTTTTATCCGGATGCTGGTGCTCAAAAAAGATACAGTAGCAAAAATTCTGGATACAAAGAAATTGTTGGCTTTAAAAAGAGAAATTTCACAACAGGTAGGATTGAATCACTACAAATTGTCGGGTCAGAGTTAGTAAACGGCAGTAAGGTGATCATCATTGATGATTTGTGTTCAAGAGGAGGCACATTCATTCTCAGTGCAGAACGGCTGAAAGAGATTGGAGCCACTGATATTTATTTAGTTGTAGCCCATTGCGAAGAAACGATTCTTGAAGGTGACATTCCTTCTTCACCCCATTTGATTACCCAAGTATTCACGACAGATAGCATAATAAACCCAAATAGTGATGCTAGAATAAAAATATTTCAGGAGAGTGACTTATGAGACATATGATTTATCCAGCAACGTTAATTTGCGATTTTTATAAAATTTCACATAGAAAACAATATCCTCAAGGCACTGAAAAAGTTTATTCTACATGGACCCCTCGCGAGTCACGCATTGGGGGAGTTGATAGAATCGTTGCTTTTGGTTTTCAGTCTTTCATTAAAGAGTACCTGATTACTTATTTTGAAGAGAATTTTTTTAGCCGATCAAAAGAGGAGGTTATTGCTGAATATACGAGAATCGTTAAGTATACACTAGGGGACACCAATCCAGATTCATCCCATATCGCGGCACTGCATGATATTGGATATTTACCATTACGAATTAAGGCGTTGCCAGAAGGTACATTGGTTCCCATTCGCGTACCAATGCTGACGATTGAAAATACCATTGCCGAGTTTTTCTGGGTTACTAACTATATTGAAACCCTAATGTCCTTGTCTCTCTGGAAACCGTCTACAAGTGCAACACTGGCTTTGGAATACAAAAAGATTCTGGATGGGTACGCAAATAGGACTAGTGATAGTCTGGATGCAGTTAAATTCCAAGCTCATGATTTCTCCATGCGTGGTATGGATAGGGTAGAAGCAGCAGCGATATCGGGGGCAGGACATCTTCTTTCTTTTGTTGGTACAGATACAATTCCTGCTATTTGTTTTTTGGAAAAATACTATCATGCAGATATTGAAAAAGAACTCGTTGGGTGCAGTGTACCGGCGAGTGAGCATAGTACGATGTGTGTAAACGGGCAGGATGAATTAACGTCTTATACTCGTTTTATTACAGAAATTTATCCTTCTGGTATCGTGAGTATTGTTTCTGATACATGGGACCTTTGGAGTGTATTAAATGACGTAATCAGACCTCTTAAGGACCTGATCACCAAGCGGGATGGCAAAGTAGTCATTCGTCCTGACAGTGGCGATCCTGCAGATATTATATGTGGGGACCCATCTGTCGATAATATAAATGAGTCAAAAGGTGTTATTCAGATCTTGTGGGATATTTTTGGCGGTACAATTAATAGCAAAGGCTTTAAGGAATTGGACCCTCATATTGGAGCCATCTATGGAGATGCGATTACTCTAGAAAGATGCAAAGACATCTGTGAAAGATTAATGAAAAACGGCTTTTCTTCTACTAATATAATCTTTGGCGTTGGATCGTATACTTATGGCATGAATTCTAGAGATACTTTTGGATTTGCCTTAAAATCCACATATGCAGTGGTTAATGGTGAAGAACGTCAAATTTTCAAAGATCCAATTACGGATAAAGCTAAAGTGAAAAAATCACAAACAGGTATGGTTAAGGTGGTCAAAGTCAATGGGGCAATTGAGTATATAGACAAACTCAATGCTGCTCAAAGAAATTCTGCAGATAATGACTTGCTACAAGATGTTTTCCTTGATGGAAAAATACTGGTAGATGACACGTTGTCCAATATCCGTGCAAGACTTTTGAAAAACACATAGTATCACAACATAAAAGGATGACTCTCGAAAAACAATTTTTCGCAGGTCATCCTTTATCTTGTAGTAGTGATTTTTTATGAAAGACATGAAGTAGATTGACATTAGGAAAAACTATAGATACTATGATAATAATATATTGATCATATCAAAATAACGATAATGGGATGTATGGTGATAATGATGGATAAACTGATTAAAAACAAGCAGGGATTAACTGAAGAAGAGTTTTTGCAACACTATGATGCTGGGATATATAAGAATCCTTCTGTTACTGTGGATATGCTAATTTTTACTGTGATGAATGAAGAAAAAGAAAATTATCGGCGACTTCCAGGAAAAACGTTAAAGATACTGCTAATTAGAAGAGGCGATCATCCTTGTATCGGACAATGGGCACTGCCAGGTGGCTTCGTAGCTATTGATGAGAGTTTAGATGAAGCTGCTTTACGTGCATTGAAAATCGAAACCAATATCGATGATATTTATATGGAACAGTTATATACATGGGGAGAAGTGAACAGAGATGTGAGAACGAGGGTAATAAGCTCCTCTTACATGGCATTGGTGGATAGTGCTTCTTTAGAGATTAAAGCAGGTCAGGATGCTGCTGATGCAAGATGGTTTACTGTTAATTATAGCTTGCTAGAAGAAACGGAAGTGTTAGGAGAAAAAGGTTATCTACATGAAAGGATCATAGAAATAAAGCTTTGGGATGAAGAGGAAGAATTGTTCTCTAAAATTAAAATTACAGAAAGCCCAGATGGGAGAATAAAACGAGAAAGTATCGAAAATCAAGGAATTGCCTTTGATCATGGTAAGTTTATTGAATATGCAATTGATAGACTGCGGAAAAAAATAGAATATACAAGCCTGACTTTTAACCTTATGCCAGAACTTTTTACATTGACAGAGCTTCAACAGGTTTATGAAGTGATTCAAGGAAAAGAGCTATTGGCAGCTGCTTTTAGAAGAAAGATAGCAAACATGGTTACGGAATCAGATCAATTTACAAAGGATGCAGGCCATAGACCGTCCAAATTATTTAGGTATCGAGCAGAAGGGAAAAGATAAATTTAAAACTTATTTATATTTTAGGGGAGCAAAAATGAGTTACAAAATACTGCTATTTGATTTGGATGATACCCTGTTAGATTTTGGCGCTAATGAAACTGATTCGTTAAACAAATTGTTTCAGCAATACGGATATATTTTGTCGGCTGAGTTATTTCAAGTATATAATTCCGTCAACAAACAACTATGGGCTGATTATGAAAATGGAAATATTGCATTAGATGATGTGTTAAACTCAAGATTTTCAGAAACCATGTTAAGACTGGGAAAAGTTGTGGATGGCATTGAGTGGGAAAATGTGTATAGAGAACTTTTGGGCAATGGCTGTCAGCATATGGAGGGAGCTTTAGAGGTGTGTCAAAGCTTATCTGCATCCCATAGACTATTCGTTATCACTAATGGTATAACCCAAACTCAGATAAAGCGATTGAAGCAGTCCGGTTTATATGAGTTTTTTGAAGATATTTTTGATTCTCAAAGCATTGGATTTCAAAAACCATCAAAAAAATTTTTCGATTACGTGATGAGTCATATTAAAGATTTTAATATAAAAGAAGCGCTTATTATTGGAGATTCATTAAATACCGATATAAAAGGTGGCCTTCTGTCGGGAATTGATACCTGCTGGATTAACAGAAATTCACAAAAATCCTCTGCAGAAATTCAAAGTACATACACTGTCAAAAGTTTAGTGAAATTATATGATATCTGCACCCCTGTGAAATGAGCATAATGGGTGATTAAGTTAATTCGTATTATTCATTTAAAGCGCACAGAACGGCCTTAACCCATGCAAGGTTAAGGCCGTTTTGTGTGTGTTAGAACTCTATAGGGTTTAAGCAAATGGATTAATCGTTATCCAATAAGGGATTAGTATTGACCAGTTCGCTCTAAATAATCTTCCATTTTCATGAGACGACTTTCGTTCAGTTCTTTGTTGCGCTTGCTGACAAGAGCGACAATGGTTTCGATATTCATTGTGAAACTAACATATGAATTGAAAAAACTCAGGTTATCCATACTGCTGATGATGATTTTTTCCGCTCCCTGTGCGATAGGCGCCGTATAACTGTCTGTCATGGCGATTACTTTGCACCCCGCATCTTTTGCCATTTCAGTCGCAAAGATCGTGTCACTGGAATATCGGTTAAATGAGAGTGCAATCATGACATCCTCATCGGTCAAATCAATCAGAGAGTCCACTAGTGGCTGATGACTACCGATGACTAAAACTCCTGGCCTGATACAGGAGAGCATGACACCAAATGACGATGCAAATCCGGAACAAGTACGGAAACCTACAATGAAAATCCGTTTTGCATTGGAGATTATCTCTGCGGATTCGATAAATTTGGAATTTGTTTCGGAGGAGATATCTTTTTTTATGTTATCGAGAACATTTTGCCTGAACTCTGTGATTAGCTCAGAATCGGTAAGAGTGTCATAGTGTTTGATTTTTTCATAGGGGATTTCCGCAGCGGCATAGTCGGAGTCTCTATTAGCATGCTCTCGCTGAAAGGTCTTCTTAAATGTGGTAAAATTTTCATAGCCAAGTTTTTTAGAAAGCCGTATCACGGAAGAAGGACTTACACCAAGCATTTCCGCAATTTCATTTGATGTAAGAAAGCAAGCTTGGTTTTTATTTTTAAGCATGAAATTTAAAACGATTTTCTCGTTACTGGAAAGCTCGGCTTTACATGCCCTCTGTTCGATTGTTTCCGTCATATGATCACTCTTTTCTGTAAACGTTTATTCTCATTGTACGTGCTATTTAAATCGCATGTCAATGGACGTAGCAGAGAAAGTCTGTTGACAACAGCTTCCTGATAAGATAATATTGAATAAAAATAATCTTATTTTGCTTAGTTGTGATTATAAATAATCATAAGTGCCCTCTTGGCGTTTCGGTGATATTGGTGAATTCAGCCAAAGGGACAGCCCTTCTTGAGCGATGCTGCAAAGATATGTTTAATTTTGATAAAGTAAGGGGGAGAAACATTTGGTTATTAGTGGTATTGAACTGTATTCGTTTATCATTGTTATGATGCTGATGATCATATCACCTGGAGCTAATCAAATATTGGTATTCCAGTCAGGTTTGGTTTTGGGAAATAAAGCAGCTGTTTATAACGTTATCGGCGTTGCCAGTTCTATGTTTGTTCATGCCTCTCTATCGGGCCTTGGAATATCTCTTCTTATTATGAAGTCACCTGGTCTACATAACTTAATTAAGTTGTTGGGCGTTAGTTATATTATCTATTTAGGAATTGCTAGCATCGTTAGCGCCTATCGGTTGCACAAAAAAGCTACCAGCATCAATGATGAGATTGGCAGGGGGAATGAATTACCCTCCGAAACCGTCCTTAGATCCTTCATGAAAGGATTTAGTAGCAACGTTTTGAATATCCAAACTTCGTTCATCTTTTTGTCCATCTTCCCTCAATATATGGATTTTAAGCATAGTTTATTTATACAGTCAATAGTTCTTACGCTAATTTTTGTCGGTTTATTATTAGTGTGGTATGCGGCTTTGATCACTCTGATTTCCAAGATGCGCCATTATCTGCTTCAACCTAAAATACAACTCAAAATAAAGGCAGTTACAGGTTTTCTCTTATTGATTATGGCAATTAAAATGTTTATGAAGTAATTGATCCATTTGTTGCAGCTATACAATATACATCAAAATATATCAGTATAGTTGTGGTCAAAAGTTGTATGACTATATTACGATGCCCTTCTTTCTGCCTATTGGCAGAAGGAAGGGCTGTTAAACTTATTCTTCAAAACGTTTATAAACTTTTGTTACCAATGTGGCCACTGGCTGCTGGTATAGAATGGAAAGTGTCAGCGGCACGGCTACGGCCAACGGAAAATATGACAGTGCAATCACCAGGCCACAGGAATT
>Ga0224527_1001603_pt1 | contig 10929 bp, 3 predicted proteins | sample CBST0metaG_FD_179882 | JGI IMG/M metagenome (GOLD analysis project Ga0224527, IMG submission 179882) | Peat soil microbial communities from Stordalen Mire, Sweden - C.B.S.T0 | ecosystem: Environmental > Terrestrial > Soil > Wetlands > Peat | place: Sweden: Norrbotten County, Stordalen Mire... | reverse complement strand
CCAGCAGTGCCTTCCCCAACCTCGGCTCCAACTTCCATCCAAACCCTCCGTGGCCACATGGCCGCCACAAGTCGAGCTTGAACCCTGAACAACCCCAAAACAAGGCGGCCAGAAAATGACGCTTACAGGAAGGCAGCGGACAAAACAAAGCCTTCCCAGCAACGTCCGGCAGCAAAGAACGCCAAGGCAGCATAGAGTCAAATCAGGGAACCTTGAATCAGAGCGGGGTCCGGCGATGCCGGACCCCATTTTCACTGCTGGCGCCCGTCTTCCCGCCCTGTGATGTGCTGCCGCTTCGCGACAGGCTTTTTGGCCCACCCTGACGGGCGTTTACCGTGGATTACTATCCGAAGGCAACCCATCAGTACCGATCTGTTGTTTGCGTCAATCCAGAATCCATTCTGGCGCAATCGGCGTTTGCCTATACTGATCTGCCTGTGTGCGCGATCACTTCAGATTCTCGGCAATCAACAGCAAAAGCGCCAGCATCGATGTCCAACGGCGACGACGAAACGGAATGCCGAACTCGCCATTCCGTTTCTGCACGTAAATTTCGGAGGCGTTTCTACTGGATTGTGATGCTAACTGAACCCGAACTCACCACCTGGTGAGTCTGAGGGGGTGGTGGGGAGCTAGACCCTCCACTGCTACCACCGCAACCGGATGTGTATGCAACCGCAGCCAGCAGAACCAGCCCCAGGCAAGCTGTCACCCAAACGCCTCGCGCAGCTAGTTTCCTCCTCAAATACACAAGAGGAAGGAGAAGAATGGGCAGCAGAATCCATGAAGTTGCTGCGCCGGAGACAGTCTCAGTAAAGACGACTGTGATTTGATAGGTTCCCTTGGGTGTTGTCGAGGAGGTTGTAATTGTCAGCGTGTTGGTTGTCGCTGAATAGCTGCACGTCGCTCCCGTGGGAAGATTCAGGCAGGTTACAGAGGCGCTCTCCACGCTTGAAGGCAGAGTGACCGGGTAGCTGGCCGGAGAACCGGCAGTTACGGTCGCAGTCGTTGAGGAAAATGTTGGCCCGGTTGTTGATCCAGAGGCAGAATTCACCTCGAACTGGAATGAGTTGGAAGTGCCACCGCCTGGAGATGGCGTTTGCACCGTAATTGCGGCGGTAGTTCCCCCGGTGGCAATGTCGGTTGCTGGAACTTGCGCCGTCAGTTGGGTCGCAGTGCCGTACGTTGTGACGAGAGCGGTCGTACCCCAGTAGACCGTCGAGTTGGAGACGAATCCCGATCCGGTGACGGTGAGCGTGAAGGCTGCACCGCCCGCGTTTGTGAATGCCGGTGAGATGCCGCTCAGGATTGGTACAGGATATACAACTTCTACCACTTGGCCCACCGAATTCGAGGTGCTGCCGCTGAAGTTAGTGTCACCGCCGTAGACTGCCGTGATCGTGTCCGTGCCCAGCGGCAAAGCCGTCGATGCCACACTGGCCGTGCCGCCGTTCAGGGAGACACTCCCCAGACTCGTGTTTCCATTACTGAAGGTCACCGAACCGGTGGCAGTGCCGCCATATTGCCCAGTGATCGTTGCCGTGAAGTTCACGGATTGTCCGACAGCGGAGGGATTCACTGACGAAACCAATGCTGTTGAAGAGCTGGCCTTGCTAACCATCACGCTTGCCGTGCCGGTTAGCGTGCTGTAGTCGGTCGTATCGGTGGGTGTGAAGGTTACGCTTTGCGAGGCTGTGCCCACACCCGGCTTTGTTGTCGGCGTGGTGAAGGCGAACGAGCCTGCGGGAGTCGAGACTCCGCCCGATAGTGTCGAGGAGGACAGCGTCTGGCCGTAGGAGATCGAGCTGGCCGTCGGCCATGTCGTCACAGACGAAGTCGCCTTATTCACCGTCACGCTGGCCGTGCCTGTCAACGTGCTGTAGTCGGTCGTATCGGTGGGCGTGAAGGTCACGTCCTGCGAGGCCGTACCCGTGCCTGGAGCGGTTGTCGGCGAGGTGAAGGTGAAGCTGCCCGCCGGAGTTGACTGGCCACCTGATAGTGTCGAGAATGCCAGCGTCTGGCCGTAGGTGATCGAACTGGCCGTCGGCCATGTCGTTACTGACGAAGTCGCCTTGTTTACGGTGAGTGTTGTAGTGGCAGTGGCCGTCGTGTAGTCGGTCGCGTCCGTCGGGGTGAAGGTCGTTGTTAGCGTATATATCCCCGCTCCGAGTACAGTGGCTTGAGTCACAGTCTGGGGTGTACCGCTACTCATGGTTGCGGTATAGGCAAAGGTTCCCGCAAGATTGCTGCCACTCTGGTTTGCCGTTGCGTCAAGCACGCCAGTGCCCAACGGTGTTCCATAGGTAATCGATGCGGCGGACGGACTCCAAAGCAAAGTGGGTGTGGACTGCACTCCAGTCCCCGTCAAGCTGATCGTTTGTGGGCTGCCGGATGCGCTGTCGGCGATTGAAAGCGTTGCAGCGCGGTTTCCTTTCGCTTTCGGGGAAAAGGACACCGTAACCAGACAATTGCTATTTGCCGGTAGTACCACTCCGCTACATCTGTCAGACGAAATTGAGAAGTCCCCAGCATTCGTTCCTGAAATGCTGGCGGAAATGCTCGAAAGAGAGGCATTTCCACTGTTCGTGAGCGTCGCGACCTCGGTAGAGCTTCCCGGCATTGACTGGTTCCCGAAGTTCAATGGCGCTGGAGTGAGAGCAGCCACAGGAGTGGCGCCATTACCTGTCAGTGAAATAGAGAAGGTCGTCGCAGGGTTTCCATAGCTGATCTGGACTGCATCCGATGCGGAACCTGATGCGCTTGGGTCGAATGTCACTGAGACAGAGCAACCTCCCCCAGCGACAATGCTGGAGCCGCATGTATTTGAGCTAATCTTGAACACTTGACCCGTTGCCAATTGCACGGAGTTGATCGACAGCGCCGCAGTACCTGAATTAGAAAGCGCAAAGCTTTCTGTCGCACTACTAGTACCGACTGCTTGGTAACCGAAATCCCAGGTTGAAGGGCTAACAGACAGTTCGGGAGCCGGTTCCAAGGTCAATAATGCAACTCCGGAACCGCTGTAATAGGAAGCCAGCACCGCTCCAACTGTTTCTGCTGGAACTTCTGATGTCGTTATGCTAAATGACGCACTGCTCGTACCTGAGGGGACCACTACAGTTGCAGGAACCTGAGCAGCCGTGTTGTCTGTCCATACCGAAACGGCCGCGCCCCCAATCGGAGCCGGCGCATTGAGGGTCAAAGTGCCAGTGACTTGGCTTCCTCCTGGGGCATCATTCGAACTGAGCGAGATTGAGGTAAGCCGAGGCGAAGCAACAAAGGCGTTCACGCCCTCGAATACATCGTAGTGGCCATTGCTATCGTTCGACACGAGATTGGAGGCATTGGAGGCGAATACTGTATGGCTGCCGTCGGGAGAAAGGAATGCGATTGTTGTATCACCTCCGTAATATACGGTGTTTGTAACTGCTGGAGAACCAGAACCATTGGAAAGAACATCCACCCGCGTCATCTCTCCGGTTGTTTGGTCAACGATTGATCCGTCAACGGCTACGAAGCGGCCATCAGCGCTGAATCCGCCGACATTTTCTGTATTGAGTTCGTCGTTACTTTGATCAATTCCAAGAGGCGTAGTTTTGCTAGTCACCATGTCATGAACGAAGATGCCACCATCGCCCTTCGGATCTGTATACCCTGGCGCCAAGGCCGTGCCGCATGAATAAAACGCCACATACCGGCCATCCGCGCTGATAGCTAGGGATGAAGTTGTAGAAGTGATAATGCCGCAGTTATCCTGTGTTCCATCTGAAGCGACATTGACGCGCGTTGTCTCGCCGGTTACGAAGTCGTGGACAAATGCGTCCGTACGCCCGTTCGTATCGTTCGGCACGAGATTTGAGTCCGAAGAGGCAAAGAGAACATACCTTCCACTGGCACTGATCTGCGGTACGTCACCAGAGGTCTGGTCGCTGCCATCGGAGGAAACGCTTGCCAGTTTGTACTGGCCTGTCGTGCGGTCGAGAACGAATATACCTCCGCTTACACCAGGGATCAGGTTGGATGCGGTCGAGCGAAAAGCTACGAATCTACCGTCAGCACTGATCGAGGGATTGACGCTAATTCCGTTTCCGGGAGTTCCATCTGGAGCCATGTCAACGCGAACGATTGTGCCGGCAGTGAGGTCGCGGACATAAATGGCATTGTTGCCTCCACTTGAGGCATTAGGCAGGTTGGTTGCATACGACTGGAAAGCTAAATAGCGCCCGTCCTGGCTTAAGGCCGGGCGAAGTGCACCGTAGTTCGCCTGTGTTCCGTCAGTTGCTGCGCTTGCCAGTATTGTTGTTCTTGCATTGTTATCCCGGACATATATCTGAGAAACAGTACCAATGGTCGATCCGTTCAGCGGGGCCAGGTTACTCGCTGTAGATACGAAAGCGACAACGTGTCCATCTGCGCTCACCGCGTTCAGAAGGCTCAGATAATCGCCTGTCTGATCTCTTCCGCTGTCCCCATTCCCTTGTGTTCCATTGCTTGCTACGCTCACCAGCGCATCTGGCGAGGCGGGCGGCACATTCACTGAGAGCCAGGCGCTGGTTGTACTCGTAGAATCGCTCTGATTCTTTCCTGTAATCTGAATGTTGTAAACGCCAGGCGGTGTTGTATTGCTTGTTGTTATCGTTGCGGTCTCGGTTTGGCCGCATCCTGTCAACGAAAGCGGATTTGCCGACCAGGCCACGCTCGCTCCTAGAGGTAATCCCTGCATTGAAAATTGAATCGTCTGGGCGGCGCCTGTCACTAGGCACAATTGCGGCAATTGGATCTGCGCGCTCTCCCCTGTGCCCATCACTGTCGTAATGGGTTGTGGATCCCCAATATTGAACGTGTTTGTACCAGTAAAATTGTATGTAAAGGTGATAGTGCTGCCAGTTGTGAGAGTTTGAGATGCCGAAGGAGTGATGCTCTGGAGAGCGGCTCCTCCTGGACCGCCGGCTGAATAGGACTCAGTGTATCCTCCTGGCGCAAGTTCAGAATGTGTAATAGGCGTCTGCCCGTCGGTATAGGATTCGGGGCCGTTCAGGCTTGTGTATAGACTTCCGCTCCAAGGACTGCCATTAAAGGTTGCATTGATCTGAATATTCCCCGCCGTCACCGGAGCGCCAATGCCGCTTCCCGAAAGAGAAATTGTCAGGGGGCTTGTGTTGGTGCTATTAAACAGTTTGATGGTTCCGGTCTCTGTGCCTGCGGACGTGGGAATAAAGACGACCTGCATATTGGCGTATCCGCCGTTCGGTTGCAGCGTAATCGGAATACCTAGTCCATTCAAAAATGAGGGAATAAACCCTGGAGATGCAGTAAGCGAAGAGACCGTAACTGCAGTGCCTCCGGAATTGACGAGAGAAAATACAACAGGTGAGCTGGCCGTATCGACCGTCTGGGGGTTGAAGTTGAAACTGGTTGGCGACGAGGCCAGACTCCCGGCACTGCTCGATTGCTGTTGCACGACCGTAACGGATACAGAACTCGAATGCGTTGCACTGGTGCCCGTTCCGGTAATGGTAAGCAGATATGTGCCGACCGGGACACTAGAACCTGCGGAAACTGTGAACGTTACCGCGCCCCCGGACGCGATGACGGACTGACTAAAAGAAACGGTCATTCCCGATGGCGCGTTACTTGCAGACAGTGAGACGCCCTGCGCAGAGCCGCTTAAGGTTGCTGTAACCAAGCTGAAAGTCGCTGAGCCGCCTTGGCTGATTGTCTCCGACCCTGGCGACGGAGAGAGAGAAAAATCGTTTACGGTAACAGGCGACACTGTCCAGGTTGCCGGTGTAGTCGCCTTGCCTGTAGTGCCATCCGTATCAATCTGGCTGTAGCTCCCTATCATTGAATATGTTCTGCTATAGCTGTAAGTGCCGTTTCCGTCCGCATTGGTCGTAAGGACGCTGACACTATTGTCAGGGAGTGTAGCGGTATGTGTAATGAGGCCGTACGGAGTGAAGCCTACGTCCGTTTTGACAAACGGGGTCACGCCAGGAGTTCCGCTGGTGGGAGAAACGCTCAACTGCGGGGCGACCGCAACGACAGTAATTGTAACTGCCGATGAAGTAGTAGAAGCGGAGTAGTTGCTATCCCCGATGTACTGTGCAGTTATCGAATGTGATCCAAGCGACAATGAACTCGTGCTGCATGTTGCCATGCCAGCGTTATTTAGAATTGCGGTACTCAGCGATTTTCCGCCGTCGTAGAAGGTCACGGTGCCAGTAGGTGTTCCACCGCTTGCCTGTACCGTTGCATTGATTGTCAGACTCACTCCAACTGGAACTTGGCTAGCAGAGGCGATAAGCACAGTCGTCGTAGCGCTCTTTATACTGCTGCTGGTTACGTTTACCGGCACTTCGGCATACTGGGAAGGGTTTTGACTGTTAATTGCAACCACATGAAATGTTTCAGTTGTTGACGTATGGTTTACGGGAGCTTGGTAGTCTCCGTATGACGGGTCAATGTTTCCGCCCTTCGCGCCTTCAAGGATACTCCATATTATCGGAGCTCCAGTAGTCTCACTAAAGGACAACGTCTTTCCAGATCCAACAGTTGGGGTAGCTGGACTTATCTGGAGCTGTCCGGAAGTCATAATAGATAGGGGAAACACTGCCCCTTCTAGATAGCCCAATGTTTGTGGTGCGCTCCCCGTACAAGACAATAAATGCAACGGAATACACGACTGCCCGGTAGCAAACTGATTTGAAATGGCTGTTAGCTCGCTGGCCGAGTTGACACTCGGGTTAGATAGACTTGACGCAAGATCCTGAGTTGATGCTCCTAAAACATCATCTGTAAGTTCGTCGAGTGGAGGAAAGAACGACCCTGGATTGTACCAATAGCTGGCTATTGAAGTGACCGTAAGAGCTGGCGGTAGAGAATTAGCTCCGGTAGTCTGATAGTTTAACTGAGGCATCACACTTGCTGTGCCGGTTATCCAGTCTGTGCCACTTGGGAGCATCTCCGACTTATCAATAGAAGGGTTGGCAGCACACTGTACGCCATTAACTAATATCCCAGCGGCGTCCCATACAGAACTAGTTGCTCCTCCATGAGGAGTATCAATCGTAACCAATGCTGCGATATCGTTGAAGTATTGAACTGCAGCGTCAATACTGCCGGTAGGGCTCGCGAGCCCTTCGATATACGCGCGGGTATCCAAGCCGCCCATGCTGTGGGCAACTACAATAACTCTCGGCGTCCCAGTAATCAGCTTTATTTTCCAGATAATATTGGCGAGCTCATTGCCTTTAGTGTAAATGGGTATATCTGCTGTAATATTGGGGTTGAAATTCTGATATTGTGACTGGTTGGGATCATCTAGTGCAACGACAAAAAAACGTGTCGAAGAGGGAACAGTGACAATTGGGTTCGGTGATTCTGGATCTTGAAGATCCTTGGTTGGAATCTGAAACCAGACTGACGATCCATCATAGAAAGTGATGTATTCATCCGAGTAGGGGGCCTGAGCAGTGGGATATAGAGCCTTATAGTGACTTTGAAGCATTGCTTTGACAGCCTCTTCATCTTGCAAGAAACTGTCTGCTGTTCCACAGATGCCGTGGACGAAAATGACGGGAAGTCCGATCTGGCCGCTACTTTGGGCTGGGGATAGCCTGGCCCAAGAAAGAACCGCCAGAAGAACCAGAAAGATAGCCCTGACTTTGAACGTACGCATCCTTGAGGTTGGCCGATTTTTTACGGGGACCGTAGCTGCATTCATGGCCATCAACTTGACCGCTGAGTTGAACAACAGGGAGGGCGACTTAACCTTCATGGCAATCTCCGTTCTTGCTTGCCTTTGTACTGCGCGTTCAACAGCAATAGAACTGACATGAATTCGGCCTTCCTCGGGGGGCTGCTCAACGATGATCTCGAGGATAGCTCACGGCATATCGGGATGACTTCGGTCTGACTTTGTGAGATGAGCCAGTCTATCGAGTCAATGCTTCGAGGCTTGACTTAGCATTTGCTCAGGAGGGGTCCGTTGCGAACGACAGCGCAAATGCGGGAGAGTGGTGCTTGCGCCCAAAATGGCATCGCAACAAGTAAAGTTCATTGCCCCAGTTCTTCAAGCAATGATTTTTCCGCCCGGTTATATTCGTATGTGACATGCGTCACTGCACAATCTGGAGAGTCTTGGGGAGTTGGAGAGATTGCCCCAGGCAGAGGCGCGCTGCCATTCGGTGCGGGTTTCGTACTCGCCCAAGTCGCCTTTCCAACTCTCGCTGGTGGTTATACCGAGGACGGCGTAGTCCTTCTTGTTCTGTGCGTTCTTGACTTCCTATATTCTTTCCGGGACGACCGATAAGAATCCCCCAGAATCTTGCCTGACGAGAACAGCCCAATGCGCTCATTCGGCGTGGCTTACTCACCAAAATCCGGGTCGGTCCTGGCAAACGCTCTAGTCGCCTGCGGCTGCGGAACAGACTCAGCTTTGTAAGAATCCCCGGTGCAAGCGAAGTTCCTGCCGCAATTCCTTTCGCAATGCACTGCTCTTCTTGAGGCGCTTGAAAAACTCGTTCAACACGCTGACAACGATGGCATTGACGCTGACCCCTTCGGCTTCCGCCCATTCCTTGAGCTGAGTGCGGGCCTCTGATCCGATGTGGAGGAGTTGAGGTTTGGTTAGCTCCATGCCTGTTTTGCGGGTCTGTTGAATCTCAACCTCGTCATGCTCCACATGGCTCAAAGCGTAAAGGACGATTTTGGCCAGATCGCCCTTTACGCGAGACTCTTCGGTGATAGCCTCTCGGAGATCGAGCGGAAGGCGCAGCGTCATGCCTGGCCGATCATCCGTCCAGCGCTGCCCCTCACGGTTCACCTTGCGCGCTACCGCCTGTCTGACGACCCTTTTGGCTACTTTCTTGACTGCCACTGGCACCTCTTTCAAATTCATTGTGACGACGAAGAAATAGACGCAGTTGATTTCGAAGCGTTGAATCCGGTCTGATAATAGTGCAGTCTGTGGTATCGGATCTGCTGAATCTTCGATTTCACCTCGCCTCCGAAAGACGCGCTGTAGGGTTTTTCTCCAGTCTGCCCTTGTCCCCAATTGCTGAATCGTGCGTCAAATACGATACCGCTGGCCGCTGTAGCGGGCGCTCTACCGAAACGGGGGAGGGAAAGATGGCAAGCAACTCGGATCGATCCCGGCGCGAATTATCGCACTTTCATGCTTGTGCTCACTGTGGCAACGTCTCTTGTCGAGATGAATTCGACGGCACGGCTGTCGCCACCGGCATTTATCCCTGCACAAAGTGCGGCCACGATGGACCGCTCAATATCGTCATTCGAGAAGTGGATGCCACCGCGACTGGCATAAACGATCCTGGCCCCAGCGGTTCAGCAGGCTGACGCGGTGCTTCGCTGTTGTGAAGATTGCGCCTTGACCAGCTTGCGTCCGGCTGCGCGAACGAACTCGCTCGTCAACCGCTTTTTGTCGTCAGCACGCATCGCCAATCTGGTTACGAGTTTCGGATGTTCTTCGCTAAGAGGGCGAACAGCAATTTCATTGCTGGAGATTCGCCACGCCGCCTCGCGCGTCAGGAATGCCGCGCCCTTGTGCGCCAAGACGAGCGCCGATGCTTCTTCAGCCGTTGTGAAGGTGTGCGTGTCGGGTGCGATGATGTTTTTTGCCGAGGCCTCCGCCTGAATCATCTCAGTGATGAACGGGTTGATGTGCGGCGCGGGCAGAATCCATTCGTGCGCGCGCAAATCATCGAGACTGAGTTCAGCGTTCCCGGCGATGGCGTCGCTTTTCAGCAGCGCAATATAGCCAGGCGACTCAGTAACCGATAAAAAACTGAGTGACAGCGAATCCGGGATGGCCACCACCAGCGCCAGATCAAGATTCCCGGTAGCCACCATGCGCGCGAGTTCGTGCGAGAAGTTGCTCCAGAGCTTGACCTTCAGGCCGGGAAAGAGGGGAAGCTGAATCGACTGAATCGCCGTGACCAGATACGGATCGGCATAGACGGACCTGCCGATGTGAAGCACTTCGTCCGCTCCATGCAGCGCGGCCCTTGCGTCAGCGACTGCACGCTCTGCGTACAACACGGCACAGCGCGCATCTTCCACAAAATGCCGGCCGGCGTCGGTTAGTTCCACTGTCTGATGGTTCCGCACGAAAAGGCGCAGGTCGATCTGAGATTCAAGCTCGACAATCCGCTTGCTCAGCGTCGATTGCTCGATGCGCAGCCGCGCGGCTGCACGGGAATAATTCAGTTCTTCGGCCAGCGCAATCGCTGCCTGCAAAAGTCGCATTTCCGGTAGCGCCATACCCGTCCTCCCGGCTTATAGTCCAAGGGCAAGTAATGGGTCGTGCCGAGCAACACAATCGTGATAGCTGCTGCGTTTATCTCTACTGGACTCCTGAAAGGCGCGGTTTCCGATCTGGACGCAAAAACTCCGCGCCGGTTTTTCTTATTGACGCTAATGCGAAAAGAAAGTTGTGGAAATGTAATCAAAACTTGCAAGAGCTGCCTTTATGCGTTCCGCTGGCACCGTAGCCGATGGGAAGTTTCCGGGGAGTGAGTAGCTGCAAAGCGACATCGTGTCGGCCATCTTTCAAGAGCGTTATTCCTGAATGGAATAACGCTCTCCGTGGAATTCATTAGACAGATCGCCGCTGCTCAACCAACCTATGAACTGAGCCGGGCACTACTGGGTTCTCTGGATCGAGAGAGTGAAGGAGGAGCAGCTACATGAACTCAATGCCTGCAATTCAATCCTTGGGAGCAGGAGATCCACTTCTGACAGCGGAGGAAGTCGCGGCGAAACTCAAGGTCAGCACGGACTGGGTCTGGGATCATTCGTCGCGGAAATTGCCTTATCTGCCGGTGATCCGCATGAGTGATGGAGTTCTACGCTACCGCGCCAGCGGCATCGAAGAATTTCTGCAAGAACGGGAACAGACCTCCAATTTGC